>ENA-OUQF01000030-OUQF01000030.1-human-gut-metagenome-genome-assembly--contig:-NODE-30-length-165272-cov-19.028435_pt1 | contig 165272 bp, 158 predicted proteins | sample MGYA00237947_ERZ548826 | MGnify/ENA primary metagenome ERZ548826 (study PRJEB26490, sample SAMN05194701) | human gut metagenome | biome: terrestrial biome; feature: human-associated habitat... | reverse complement strand
AGAGATTAGATGTGATTGATAGAAAATTCTGCTTATAGGAAAAGTATACATGAGCTCTTGGGAATGTGCAAGTAAAAGCTCACCCTTCGCTCCCGTTTCTTTCCGCTTTTCATGCCGGACTTCCTATGACCTTTTGAAAAATCCGAATCCCCTTACGCATGGGAAAACTCCGGGAAAAACATTTTCTGTTTTTCGATGTTTTCCAGTTCATTTCCCAGATAGAAAAACCGATATTCCTCACCGCCGTCATAAAGCTCTGCCCGGCATAAAGCCGCATCCTCCTTACACGGTGAAAAGCCCAGTCTGCAATTACGGTATTTCCGGTCAATCCGCGTCAAGATATCCTTCAGGGAAACCGCCTCTCTGCATACAATGCTCTGCAGCAGCAAGGTATCCTCCTCCATCCCCGCCACAAGAAAACAGTCCAGGTCCCTTGCATAATAAACATCATCCATCCCCGCCGTGTAAAACATCTGCAAGCCAAATTTATTTACCTGCTCCATGGACGAATTTACGGCACTATGCCGCACCACTTCCATATATTTTTGTTTCATTCCTTCATCCTGCCCCACAGACAGAAAAGCATTACCCGAGGACTTTGGATGACAATACTCCGGTTTCAGCGTATAGGAATACTCCCTTCCTTCCGCAAATCCAAGCCTTCGATAGAAATCCAGCGCATCCAGATTTGCAAACAGATAGATGCCGTCGCACTGATCCCTGTACCGTTCTATCACATGCTCCATCAGTTTCTTGGCAAGTCCCCGTTTCCGGTAAGCCTCAGCCGTCATCACCGTTCCGATCTGTATGTAATTTTTCCGTACACCGTTTTGCACAAAACACATCCGGTTTGCGGATACATTTGAGATGATTTTCCCTCCTTCCTCGAAGGAATACGGGATATAATCCCCCTCAAAATACCCTTCCGTCACCCAGCTTTCAAAATCAAGGCCAAAGGTTTTCCCGGCCAGTGCATTCAGTTCATGGCGCAGCTTGTCATTCTTCATATAATCATGGATCAATTCCATATGCTTTCCTCCTCTTCCAAACTCTTCCAGACTTTTTCAAACAGACCATGCACACCGCACCCTCTGCGCCTTTGTCATTCCGTTCGGTCCATATCCCTCCAAAAACGCTTCACCCCTTGTATGATACCGGAAACGATCCTCCATCAGTCCTTCCGCCCACATGGCTCTCTCCCAATCGATCATTCCCACCAGATGTCCGTCCTTCATAAAGATATTTCCATCCCATTCTTATGATGATTTTATTACTCGCATGCGTGCCAAGGGATACGAAATAGAGGGAGAAGCTTTTAGCGAAGGTGTTGCTGATACGTGTGATCAGTTCTTCCATCTCAAATCTCTGTTTATCATCTGACATTTTATTATCCTCCAAAACTGCGATTTGCGGAATAGCAAGAATCTCGATTTGTAAATCGGCTAGCCTCTATCAATAAGCATATCATGTCTTAGCCTCGAAAAAAAGCAAGAAAGAACGGAAAGAAGGCATTGAAAACCTTCTTCCCGTTCGTTACGGCAACATACTTCTCCATGCACGCCTCAACGTGTTGCTTTTGCCGTCTTCATGCTCTGCAAACCTAAATTGCTTTCGCCCTTATTCACAGGTATAGCCTGGCTTTTTATAAAGATTATTCATAACCGGAGCGATACACTTATCCCAAACTTTTTCCTTCCACTCATCTTCAGGTATGTCTGTAATTGCAACAGACACGCTAGACGTCTTACACCCCAATGTTTCAGCAACAATGTCAGCAATTCTGTCTGCACATTGTTTTTTCTGTTCTTCCGTTCTTCCGGCAAAGCATTGTATTTCAATATGTGGCATATCAATCCTCCAACAAATATCGATTAGTAAATCATCAACTCCTTTTTATAATTCACATAATAAACTCCGCATCAAATTCCTTTACTGTTTCCCTATTCAGGTCATCATTATATATATCGGATTCATAAAATCTTCCGCCTTTGGCTACGGATAAATATCCGAGAATCAATTCCATTCCCATAAAGGAATCGTAGTTATACCCTTCAGAGTCACTAATAGAGAATTCACTTGCTTCAACAAATCCAAATTGAGGATAGTATTCAGGTCTTCCAAAAAACACAATTGCACCATAGCCTAAATTCTTTGCTTTGATAATCAGTTCATTGATAAGAGCTTTACCAACTCCAAGCCTTTGATATTCCGGACGTACGCTGATTGGACCCAGATTCAAAACAGGCAAACTATTTCCATCTTGTCTAACTTCGGCTTTACTACATATAACATGTCCAACAATTTCATCATTCACCGTTGCAACAAGACTTAATTCCAATATACCATCCCTTTTCCGGAGTTCGTGAACCATCCAATGCTCATATGGGCAGCCAATACCACCCCGCTCAATTCTATCGGGATATGCGAAAGCTTCTCTTGTTATCTCCTCAACTCTTCTGTAATCTTTTTGGGTTTCGTTTCGAACAATTATCTCCAAGCTTATTCTCCCCGTATCATAATTAACTTCCGATTAATCACTCAACCTGTGATTAATATAATTGGCTGTGACCCTTCCGTCATTTCCGATCGTGAACTTCGAGACAGAACCGGACCTGCCGTTGAATCTTGCGCCTGCTAGATTTTCGAACCTAAACTTCATCAGCATAGCCTGCAAAAAGCTCAATGTGCATCCGTGAGACACGACAAGGATCTTCTCATCGGGGCTTTCGACTGGCTGCTTACAGAAGGGCTCTATTCTGTTCCAAAGGTCTCTGTCAGACTCGGCATCCTCAAAAGGTCTGTAATCGGGATCATAGCCGGCCGGAGGGATCTTATGCTCGTCATACCAATCCCACGGCTTGCCATTGCCCTCGCCCGCATTCACCTCTCTGATAAGTTCTGAGAACTTGGGCGTGATATGAAGCGTCTTATTCATCTCATCTGCCGTCTGCGCAGCACGGGTCAAATCTGAACAGTACATGATGTATCCGTCGTCACAGCCTTCAGTTAAGAGCCATTTTCCGATCTCAAAAGCCTGCTGATGCCCCTTCTTTGTGAGCAGCCAATTACCCCAGGCTCCGGCATGTCCGTTAAGATGGTGCTCCGATTCAGTATGCTGAACTGTGATTATCGTTTTGCTCATGACTATACTCCTTAATCCATTATCCTGAGGAGTTATCATACTAAGTTTTCTCTAAATATTTTTGCTTCCAAATTAAAATATATCATAAGACTTATATTCTGAATAGATGAAATAAGACACCTATAAGTACTTCTACTCATAGACGCCATATCCTGATCTGCAATTATAGTCCCCTTATAGAAAAGATCATTCGTTGTGTCATGTATTGTTTTTCCACATTTGCATAAAAATTTCATGATAATTCTCTACCTTCTATTCAAACTCAATAAACTCCGGGTATTTCTCGGAAAGCTTCTGTACCATAGTGTTCTTTCCGCTTCCCTGTAATCCTTCAACAAAATAATTCAAGCCACTACTTCCTGTTATTTAGAGCAATAAATCTGTATTGCCTTATCGACAAACTCTCCCGTTCCCTTGCCTCCGGCCTTATCTATATTCCGGTTCATTTCACCTTCTGCACTGTAAGCATGTCCCAGACTTGAAAGGATTGTATTCGTACATTTATAAAACTTATCGGTAATATAATCCTGAAGTTTCTTTACCTGCTTCTGAACTTTAGGCGAAGCTGGATCCATATCTTTCATACCGCCGAACTGAGCGAAGATCTTCATTAGCTCTGTATTGATTCCCGCATTTTCTTCCGATGTCCTATCTGCATTCTTTTCTTCAAACTCCTTAAATGCAGCCGTATCTCCCCAGTATTCTCTGGCTTTGGCGATATAATCATCTATCTTTGCCGTATCAAATGCAGTGAAATCCGTCATATCCTTTACTCCGCTTTTCTTCACACCTCGTGCAAGATCTATCAGATTCTCTATATGTTCCTTCTTTAGTTCAAGGATATGTATCTGCTGTTCAAGAGCCTTCTCTCTGTCAAAAACGGGACTTTCAATAATCCTTCTTATATCCTTAAGCGGGAACTCAAGCTCTCTGAAAAGAAGGATGATCTGCAGCTTCTGAAGAGTCTCATCATCATAAAGCCTGTAACCGACCTCAGTATAATCCGCCGGTGGAAGAAGTCCGATCTTATCATAATATTGCAGTGTCCTTATACTTACACCCGTAAGACGGCTCACCTCGTTTACGATCATCATTTTCTTTTCACTCATAATAGTTCCTCTTAGAATATTATTTAAAATGTATCCGTGCTCCAGAATTCTTCAACCGCACCGAGTATATCCTCTGCCGGAAGTATCGTGGCATCTTCTATAGCCGTTCCTGTCTTTTCAAGATAATACCTGATCAGATAATATCCCGTAGCATAACCGGCACAGTAAGGAAGTCCTACTTTCGGATAGTGCTGCATTTCAGCCATCTCATCACCGTAAAGATAAGCGGTAATATTATCAAGACCCGTAGCATCCATTCCCTTATATATAATTTCTTTTATCAGCGGGAACAGTTCCTTATCTGTCTTAGTAACCCACGGCCCGAGAAATTCCTCACCGAATACAGTCGTTGCATAATTTTCTGCAAGTCCTTCACTTACAAGCATCTCTCCAAGCGTTATATCATTGGTCCATTTAATAAACTGATATCTGACATTATGATTTGTCTCATGTACGAGAGCCGCCGGAAGACACCTTATCGTTTCTTCTCCCGGAACAAGCCAAGCCATTATATATCCCGGAATACCACCGTCTCCGCAATAGCCCTCATTCATAATAGTATAGGCATTGTCAGGATTAGCAAGAAGTATGGAATAAAGATATTCCTTTTCCGGAAGCTCGATACCTTTCTTTTCAAATCTTGAAAGAGCTGTCTCTATTGCTTTCTCACAGTCATTCCATAAAGAATTATCAGAAAGCATATCTATAGCCTTCTCCCAACCTTTATCTATGATATCAGGCGGAAGAAGGCCCATCATCTTATTCGCCATTATGATATCGTATCCGCCTTCATATTGAGCCTTAAGCGGGATATGATAACAATCCCATTTTCCCTTAAACGGCATCATCATTTCATAGCGATATATATCATCCTTCTTATCATATTCAGCATCCATGATCTTCTTATAAATGTCCGCCGAATATAAACGTTTAATGTTCATTATTTCATCCTCCGTAACTAAAATTTATCCTATCATAAACTATTACGTTACGTCAGAGTCAATACAGTTATAAAACCTGCACACGGAATAATGCGAGTACAGGTTTAGTTATTTGTGTATTTACAATATGATATTTTACCGAAACATGTCAGTAATACAATATATCAGTAGTATAATTTTGGCTTTTTTACTTGATAGCCCAGATGCCTGCCTGAAGATAAGAAGCCCATAACATATTAACTGTAAGTTAATATTCCCATCAACATAAAATACACTCTTATGATAACATACAATCAAAACACTGTCCACGACAATGTCGAGCGTATATCTCTTCAATTTTCAACATAATGTTGTTCTTTTTGCTCTTGTCCTTTTAGGACGTTCAATAACCCGTCTTCACCGTTCAGCCACGATCTGAGCAATCCAAACGAAATGGAAAAGGCTATGGTATCTGCCTTTCTTTTTTCGTCCAAAGTTCCATAAGCCCTTAACAAACCATCAATAAGGTCCAATTGCGCCAGAATCGCCGTCCTGCATGCCTCTTTTAGGCGGCTCATTCTGTATTCTTCCGCGATTACGTTGGCATCATATCGCAGTTTCCCCTTCCCTATGTCCTCCAGCCCAGGCATCACGTCCCCGCTGCATACGGAAGGGAGTGGCACGTTAAGCGTTGCGGCAATTTTAATCCCGTTGTCTAATCTTATCCTAGTGTCCTTTTGCAAAACAGGTTAAATGCCATTCTCAGCACCCTGCCGCTCCCACTCGTAATCCAGCCTTCTTTCAAACATTCCGTGTTAATGATTCTTTCTGAGAAATTATAAATGCTGTCAATGTGATTTCTTGTGTCCCGATCAATTCCTAGGCAATAGAACAATGCTTGATGATATACGTCAAAGCAATCCGCCTCATCTTTCTCAATTTCGAAAAATTGTCTGTAATACTTATTGGTTCCTTTGTTCGGATATCTGTCTGATTCATCCAGGATCTTGACCTTACCCAATTCCCTGCCTCCTTTCCCGCAAAACTCAACAAAAAAAGAGATTGCGCATTTATCTGAGATAAATACACAATCTCTTATATTGTTTGATAGATTAGTCAGACATAAACTTCGAACACGATATCCTCGAACCGCTTAACAATTTCGTTCGAAGAATCATGACTTTGATGATCTTTTGCATCATCTTCCGTTGCAACAAATGTTATCAAACGGTCGAAATTTTGCCTTACTTTCCCCCTTGGCTGATAGCTGCCTGTGCTGCTGCCAGTCTTGCGATAGGCACACGGAACGGTGAGCAGGACACATAGTCCAGACCGATCTTGTGGCAGAACTCTACGGAAGAAGGATCTCCGCCATGCTCGCCGCAGATACCTACATGCAGAGAAGGATTTACAGGCTTGCCAAGCTTGATAGCCATTTCCATCAGCTTGCCTACGCCGGTCTGATCCAGCTTAGCAAACGGATCGTTCTCGAAGATCTTGGTATCATAGTAAGCGTTCAGGAACTTGCCTGCATCGTCACGGGAGAAACCAAAGGTCATCTGAGTCAGGTCGTTTGTACCGAAGCAGAAGAAATCAGCTTCCTTAGCGATTTCGTCAGCTGTCAGAGCCGCACGAGGAATCTCGATCATGGTACCAACCTCGTACTCAAGCTTAACGCCTGCAGCAGCGATTTCAGCATCAGCGGTCTCAACAACAACCTTCTTTACGAACTTAAGTTCTTTAACCTCACAAACAAGAGGAATCATGATCTCAGGCTTTACATTCCAATCGGGATGAGCCTTCTGAACCTCGATTGCTGCGCGGATAACAGCCTTGGTCTGCATCTTAGCAATTTCAGGATAAGTAACAGCAAGACGGCATCCTCTGTGACCCATCATAGGGTTGAACTCATGCAGGGAAGCAATGATGTTCTTGATGGTCTCAACGGATTTTCCCTGTGCCTTGGCAAGCTTCTCAATGTCAGCTTCCTCGGTAGGAACGAACTCATGCAGAGGCGGATCAAGGAAACGAATGGTAACAGGATTTCCTTCCAGAGCCTCATACAGAGCCTTGAAGTCTCCCTGCTGATAAGGAAGAATCTTCTCCAGAGCTGCTTCTCTCTCCTCAACAGTATCAGAGCAGATCATCTCACGGAATGCAGCGATTCTGTCTTCCTCGAAGAACATATGCTCTGTACGGCAAAGTCCGATACCCTCAGCGCCCAGCTCACGAGCCTTCTTAGCGTCAGCAGGAGTATCAGCGTTGGTACGAACCTTCAGCTTACGATACTTGTCAGCCCATGCCATTACACGGCCGAACTCACCTGCGATCTGTGCATCAACAGTCTTGATCTGACCAGCGTAAATGTTACCAGTAGTACCATCGATAGAGATATAATCTCCCTCGTTGAATACCTGTCCAGCCAGAGTAAACTTCTTGTTAGCCTCGTCCATAGCGATCTCGCCACAGCCGGATACACAGCAGGTACCCATACCACGGGCAACAACGGCTGCGTGAGAGGTCATACCACCACGAACAGTCAGAATACCCTGAGCAACCTTCATACCGGTAATATCTTCGGGAGAGGTCTCCAGACGAACCAAAACAACCTTCTCACCCTTTGCAGCCCAAACTTCAGCGTCCTCAGCTGTGAATACAACCTTACCGCAAGCAGCACCGGGAGATGCACCCAGACCCTTGCCAAGAGGAGTAGCTGCCTTCAGTGCAGCAGCATCAAACTGGGGATGAAGCAGTGTGTCAAGGTTACGAGGATCGATCATTGCAACAGCCTCAGCCTCGGTCTTATGTCCCTCATCAACAAGGTCACAAGCGATCTTCAGCGCTGCCTGAGCGGTTCTCTTACCGTTACGGCACTGCAGCATGTACAGCTTCTTATTCTCAACAGTGAACTCCATATCCTGCATATCATGATAATGGTTCTCAAGAGTCTCACAAACCTTGATGAACTCAGCATATGCCTCAGGGAACTCCTGCTCCATCTGAGCGATCGGCATAGGAGTACGAACACCGGCAACAACGTCCTCGCCCTGTGCGTTCTTCAGGAACTCACCCATCAGCTTCTTCTCACCGGTAGCCGGATCACGGGTAAATGCAACACCGGTACCGGACTCATTGTTCAGGTTACCGAATACCATGGGCATTACGTTTACAGCGGTACCCCATGAATAAGGGATATCGTTGTCACGACGATATACGTTTGCACGAGGGTTGTCCCATGAACGGAATACAGCCTCGATAGCCAGCTTCAACTGCTCTACGGGATCGGAAGGGAAATCCTTGCCCAGCTGGTTCTTGTACTCAGCCTTGAACTGCTCAGCCAGAACCTTCAGATCAGCAGCGGTAAGATCAACGTCATACTTAACACCTTTCTCTTCCTTCATCTTGTCGATCAGCTGCTCGAAGTACTTCTTGCCAACCTCCATAACAACATCAGAGAACATCTGGATAAAACGTCTGTAGGAGTCATATACAAAACGCTCAAATGCAGGATCCGGGTTGCCGGCGATCATAGCGGCAACAACCTCGTCATTCAGACCAAGGTTCAGAATGGTATCCATCATACCGGGCATAGATGCTCTCGCGCCGGAACGAACAGAAACCAGCAGAGGATTCTTGAGATCTCCAAACTTCTTTCCGTTGATCTTCTCCATCTCAGCAACACCTTCCATAGCCTGAGCCATGATCTCGTCGTTGATCTTGCGTCCATCCTCATAGTACTGAGTACAAGCCTCGGTAGTAATGGTGAAGCCCTGAGGAACAGGAAGACCGATACTTGTCATCTCAGCAAGGTTAGCGCCCTTACCGCCAAGAAGATTACGCATGGTCATGTCACCTTCACTAAATAAGTACACCCATTTTTTCATGTTTGTCTTTCTCCCTTTTTATAGTTTTTTAAATTTGAATCCTTCAAATACGCAACTATTTTAACAATTTGACAAAAAAATATCAAGGCGTTTAAATCATAATTTGCGCAGCACTTCAACTTTTGTCTGTTATTGCCAAAATGTTGTTCTGTTTTTAGTGCAAAATGTTTAAAAATGTAAGCGTTTCCACCCTATCTATACAATATTGCTTCTCCCGGAGCGCTTTTTTGTTCCCTGTACGCCGCAGTCCGGTAAACGGTTCCCCTCTGAGGAAATCCATAAAAAAACTCTCCCAAAAACAGGAAAAGGAGCCCTGCGATCAGGACTCCCATCCATGCCTTAATTCAGGTCCAAAAGTAAAGATGCCTTTGAGGCGGACAATAAGTTCCCCAAAGGCTCCTTACTTATAGAGAAACGTACACACCGACGCGAATGACAAAATCCCCTTTGCCTATTCCTATTATTCCGAGTTTTCCCTTTTACACGTTATATCGCCTCACGCGGGATGTTACAAGGCGTTTCTCCTTTTCCATTTTTAGCACAATTTTCGACAGCATTCCATAACAGAACTGGCACATTTCATTTTTTTACGCAAAAGCCGTTAAAATTTCGTTAAGGCACTTTTCCTCTACCAAAAATAACACATTTCAGCGGGTTTCATGTTAATTCTTTGTTAAGACGTGAATAGTGCCAGTTCTGTTATGGTTTTTGCTGTCGCTTTTTTCTACAATCTGTATATCAGGTAACCATTTGAGCTTTACATAAAAGGAGGTTTTCACAATGAAAGCAAAGGTAAAGAAAGGTATTATCATCGCTGTTTTAAGTTTGCTCGCGCTGCAGGCATTTTCGACTGTCACCGCATCGTTTACGGCTGAACCCACAGCTCTCCTCCTCTGCTCGGACAAGGAAAGCTATCCTCTGAACGACTGATGCAGGGAGCAGCCGGCATAGGGGACAGCGGTGACTCCGGTTTCATCGGAAAGGTACACAGAAGGAGGTTTCGCAAGCTGCGGAACCTCCTTCTGTTATTTCCCGTAATATTTTTCTATATGCCTGCGGGTAAACTCCGAATCCTCGCACCGTGCAAACAAAAGCTCCAGCGAATAGCAGGCTTCCATATAGCGCAGACTGTCCTCCCGCGTATATTTTCCCGTCTTCCACAGTTTTTCCATATCCCAGCCGCAATCGTAAAGCATCAATGTGAGAATAGACCCTCTGCCTGCCCAAAGTGCACTCTGGATACCTATTCTCGACACATCAATTGCCTCCTTAAAGCGCCCCTCATTGCCCAGCAAATTTCCCAGATTCCGCATGGTCAGTTCGTAGTTCGGAATATAATTTTCCAGCGCAAAAGGCTTATTCTCCAGTTGCTCTCTGATCAGCGACAGCAATTTGATCTTCTCATCCCTTCTTCCCATCTTATCGTAAGAATAGGATATCATATTCACAATGCTGATCTCCCTGCGGCTGAAGCACCATTTTTTCAGATTCTTCGGTGTCATCTCAGGCAATGTCAGACGCAGGGCTTCCTCCTGCATCGCAGCATGTTCTTCTGCCGTGATTTTCTTTTGTTCTAAAAGTGCCAGCGCACGCACGCTCAAAAGGAATTGTCTTGCGAACCGGTTTGCATCCTCCATCTGGTTTTCCAGTTCCCTGATCAAAGGCTCCGCCTCGTCCCCTCTGGAGTGCCCCAGCAAAACAGTAATCTGCACCGCAAGTTCCATCAACTCCGGATCACCCATCTGCGTCAGCGCCTCATAGCTGGAACCTGTCATTCCGACCCGCTCCATCAGCAGCTCGAAGATCTGCCGTTTGGGTGCCACTTCATTTCTCTCGATCCTTGAGATAGAAACCGGATCACAGATTCCTTCCGAGAGCTGCTCCTGTGTCATTCCCAGCGCCATCCGCCTTGCACGGATCAGGCTGCCGCAGGACTCAATTCCCAGCATGCCGTAGGATACATCCCACAGCCACACCTCCTCCGGGACATCAAACTCTTTATACAACCAGCGGAGGGAGCCGCAGAGATTCCGCATATCCCGCTCCTCGTCCGAAGTCAGCGCGCCGTAATCAACCAGTACCTCCAGAAAAAAGCGCAGATAAAACAGTCTGCCGCGCACCCTCAGAAGTGCAACGCTTTTCTCCGCAAGCAGCACCGCCTGCTCCTTATTTCCCTGTTCCAGATAGAAGCGGATCAGTCTGTATGCAATCTGGGGAAGCAGCTTCACGCTGTCCTCCTCATCCATGTAATCCTCAAGATACTGCACCAGTACCTCGTACTGCTTTGCAGCCTCCCCGCCTTCCCCCGCAGTCTCCAACACGCGGGCATACATCATTGCCAGAACAAATTCCGTAAGCGTCAGCCTTTGTTCTGATAACGACCTCATGGGAATGCCGGACATGGTAATGCTCCATGCGTCTTGAAGGGAAGACAGGATACCCGCATTGTCATCTCCCTTTTTCCAACTCAGAACACTCTCCGCCAACAGAAGCCTCTGTCTGTGCAGCTTGCTCCGCTTTGCCGTCATCTGCCGGTACTCTTCAAGCAGCATCTCCGCTTCCCGGACGCTTTCCCAGTCAATTGCCCTCTTGATTTTTTCCCATAAAAGCAGCCACTCCTGCTCCTCGGGATTGATCATATAGACAAACTTATCCGCAGAGACCCCCACTCTCTGCAACAGCGCATCCGCCAGTATCTTCTCGCAGGTACGCTCGCCACTCTCCACCCGCGTCAGAAAGGTGTGCGAACAGAGTCCCCTGCACAACACATCAAGACTCAATCCCGCCTTTTTTCTCTCATACCGAATCAATCTGCCGACTTGATTCTTTTGTCTTACCTGATTCCTATTATCGACGATCATTTTACTTCCTTATCACAACCTGTCCTCCGGCAGGAAACTGTCAAATATGAACAGATCGAAATCCTCCCTTCTCGCCTTGAGCGCCTTTTGATCCTTTATTGTCCATGCCACGGACAAGCAGCCGTACAGATATCTGCAAAGCTGTCTTGACACATCACGGTAACAGTTATGATTATACGCAATAAAATCCGGCTTTGTCAGGAAGTTCAGAAGCAAATGATGTAATACAAAATACAGCAATTTCGGAAATTCTTTTTCACCCGCCCGGATGAAATTATCCGCCAATTGCCCTCTGAGAATTTCTTTTCTGTTCTTCCTGTACCATATCAGTCCAAGGGGATTAAAAGATTCTATACAGTAGACCCCCTTGTAATTCTGCAGAATCCTGTCGGCAACCGGACACACCTCCGTATTGCCTCCCGGAATTTTGTACTCTATGATAAGCGGTACTCTGCCATCCACCATTTTCAGAAAATCCTCAAACCGGGGAATCTTCTGTTCTGAATTGCAGAGGCGAAATTGCTGCAGCTCGTCGTAGGTGTAGTCAGCTACCTTTCCTTCCGCGCCGCACACTCGTTTTAACGTAAAATCATGGAACACCACCGGAATCTTGTCCTTGGTAAGCTGGACATCCAACTCGATTCCAAAGCCCTTTTCCACGGCTTTTTCAAAGGCTGCCATAGAATTTTCGGGTGCCTCTGACGCATTATTGTGCAATCCGCGGTGCGCATAAAGCACACCCATAAACGGCTTCCTGTCCGGTCTGTGCAGCATTCTCGGCATCAGCATCAGCAGATACAGAATGCAGACCGCCAGCACTGTGATGATCACAACCAGCGCCACTATCTTCATTGTACCTCAGTCCTTTCCGTCATCTCTCCCGGTCTTAGTCCTCCACGTCGAAGTTTTCCAGCAGACTCTCCTTCTTCTGCGGCTTCACATCCCCGTGCTTAACCTGCAGCATGGTGCAGAACGCCAGAAGGGAAAATACCAATGCATAGGGGAACAGTGTCCGATAGGAAACATGCTCCAGAAGGAATCCCGACAAGATCGGCGTCACAATCTGTGCCGCCATGGAAAACGTGTAGTAGGTTCCCGTGAACTTTCCGATATCTGCTCCCTCGCTCATGGCAACGATCATGGGATAAGAATTAACATTGATTGCCGCCCACGCCACACCAATCATTGCAAACGCAACATTTATGAGCGGGGTATAGCTTCCCGCAAAGATCGCCGCGCCGTAGCACGCCGCCATAACCAGAACTCCCCCGAGGATCGTCTTTTTTCTGCCGATCTTGCCGGAAATATGTCCAATAGGGATATAACTCAGGATTGCCGCCACCGTCGCCACCATCAGGCAGTTTGCAAAACCGCCGCCTTCCAGATGCCACACCTGCTCCGTATAGCGGGAAAACGCTGTGGTAACGGCATTGTAAGCCATAAACCACAAGAAGATGGACGCAAGCATGAAAATCATGCTCTTCTTCACCTCCGGTGCCAGTACGGTCGCTTTCTTCCCTGCGGCTGCTTCATCCTTGTCCGGATTCTCTGCTTTCACAGGTGAACTGTTTTCTCCAGCTTCTTTGCTCAGGCTCTCCGCAGTTTCTTTGTTCAGGCAGCTCTCCGCCTTGCTTATGAGGCTGTTCTCCGCTGCCTCCCCCGCCGCCACCTGTGCCGCAATCTTCTTCTCCCGTATTGTCAACACAAGGACTAGCACCGCCACAACCATAAGTGCGGCAATGCTTATAAAAAGAGGTTCATAATCGGGTCTTGACTCCTTGCCCACCAGAACCTTGATCATGATCAGGGAATACACACCGCCCACGGCGCCCAGCAGATTAATGACCGCATTAGCGCGGCTGCGCAGTCTGTTGGGAGTCAGGTCCGGCATCAATGCTACCGCCGGAGAGCGATACAATCCCATGGAAATCAATACACCGAACAATGCACCCACAAACAGCGGAAGATTAACCGCCCGGTCCGCCACCGGAAGCAACAGCATAAATACCACCGCCAGTGATGTCCCCACAATAATGAACGGGGTTCTCTTTCCCAGTCTGGTGTCCACCTTGTCTGAAAGCGTTCCGAACATGGGAAGCAGGAAAATGGCGAGCACGTTATCCAATGCCATCACCACACCCGTGATCGTCTCTCCCAGTCCAAATGTATTCTTCAGCATCAGGGGAATAATATTGTCATATACCTGCCAAAAGCTGCAAATGGACATAAAAGCCAGACCGATCAAAAAGGTTCGTCCGTAGCTCAGTTTTTTCTCCGTATTTGCTCCCATATCTTCTCTCCATCCGTTTCTCGGGCTGCTGATAGCGTTTTTCGCACAATGCCATTTTACCATTGTGCTCCCACAAATTCAATGCACCCTTTTGATTTTCCGCAGTTTTTCCCTTATAATTTCTGTTTTTCCCCTTCTTTTCCTCTCCTTTTTCTCTTCCTTTACTCCTCTTTTTTATCTTCCTTTTTCTTTTTTCACTTCCTACTCTCCTCTTTCTCTCCTTTTTTTCTTCTTTCTCTTCTTTCTCTCTCCTTCTCTCCCCTTCTCCTGTACTTTTCTCTTCTTCCTCTCTCCTTCTCTCCCCTTCTCCTGGACTTTGTCCCTTCCTCCTCTCTCCTCTTTTCCATACTCTTTTTCTATACTTTTCCATTTTTCTACCGATCCGGCTCTCCCTTTCAAGTTATCGCCTTCTTTTGGTTCTTAAGTTTCGACAAAGCTCACTATATCTGCATGTGACCTGAAAGTTTCATAATGCTTCATAGTAAAGGTACGAAACCTCTCGCAGGATCAATCGGGTACAGATCACCATTTCCTTGCTCCTGTACCCGGTTTCCGTCCGATTTCCTGCTCCGATCGGGTACAGATCGCTCTTTTCCTTCTCCTGTACCCGGTTTCCGCCCATTTTCCTGCTTGGATCGGGTACAGATCGCCCTTTTCCCTCTCCTGTACCCGGTTTTCGCCCATTTTCCCGCTCAAATCGGGTACAGACGACCACTTTTCCGCTCCTGTACCCGACCTCTGTCATTTCTCGTGTTCTGTAAGGGTACAGATGCACAAAAACCGGCTCCTGTACCCTTGGCAAGCCGGTTTTGACGTTGACTATTAACTGTAAAAATATATAATACAAGATGTGGGATGAACGCGACACATATCAGATATGAATTAGGATGAACGCACCACATCCCATATCCCATATGCCCTATGTCAAATGGTAAAGATTCTTTTTACAAGTTTAGGAAGTGCCGGTTCAAATTTTGCGCCGTACCAGTGATTCTCGTCGCCTGCTGTCTCCCTGATGCATTCCGTCACAAAGTCTGCGGCAACAGATGCCGCCTCAAGCGGGCTCATGCCGCGCAGCAGTGTGCCGGTAAAGGCAGACGCGAAGATGTCGCCTGTTCCATGGCAACTGCCCGCAATTTTCCTGTGGGCATAATATTGTTTCTCATTTCCCTTACAAATGAATACTCCGGTTTCTCCCTTGTGAAATCCGATTCCCGTCAGGATGACCGTTGCCTTCGGAAACTGTGCGGAAAGGGCATCCAGAAGATCATCAATATAGATTTGATCAACGTTTTTCCCACCATCGGCAGTTTCATCCGCATCCGCCCCGAAATCCGTCCGGTAGTCCATGCCGGTCAGCAGGCACGCCTCCGTTATATTGGGCAGCAGATGATCGGCTTCCGCACAGAGCTGCTTCATGTGCTCCGCATACGCGGGCGTAAAGCCTGAGTAGAGCTTTCCGTTATCCGCCATTGCGGGATCCACGATAACCGGCGCCCCCGTTTTCTTAGTGGTACGGATCAGCTCCCTCACATAGTCAATCTGCTTTTCGCTTCCAAGATACCCTGTATAAATGGCATCAAAAAAAATTCCTTCCCGACACCAGTGTTTCCTGATGTCAGGAAAGTCCTCCGTCAAATCTCTGAATGTATTGCCGTGAAATCCTCCCGTGTGGGAAGAAAGCACTGCAGACGGCAGCACCACGGTCTCATGTCCGCATACAGACAAAATCGGCAATGCCACTGTAAGGGAACATTGTCCGATGCAGGAAATATCCTGCACCGTCAAAACTCTTTTATACGGCATACTCTCACCTACACATTAAAGCAGCTTCCGCCCACAAACTCCCTGCAAATGGAATTGTTCGGCAGGCTCTCACTGCTGACGCCCAGGAAATAGTCAAGGAATTTAAGCAAGCGCTTCGCCTCGTAATACTCCGGCTCATCCTTCTTTATGTGGAACAAAAGAGGCTCCGCAAACTGCTTTAACACCGATAGCTCATAGATCAGCGCAGAGTTGAACATCGCATCCGCCCCCTCCTGGAAAGGAAAAATATTTTCCTCCTCCCCACGCCGCACCGAGGGCCACATCTGAATGGTTCTCTTGGCATCCGCGCCTCTGGTTCTCGCATCCCGGACCATGCGCCGCAGCAGTCTGGCGTCCGTGGTCGGGATTCTGTTATGTTCGTCAATGTTCAGGCTGGTAAGGGCGCTGATATAAATTTTGTACTTGCTCTCCTCCGGAAGGGCATAGGACATTCTGGCGTTCAGCCCATGGATTCCCTCGATCACAAGCACATCCTCCGCCCCCAGTGTCAGCGTGTTGCCCTTGTACTCCCGCTTTCCCGTCTTGAAATTGAAGGTCGGCATCTCAACCGTTCTTCCCTCCAGAAGCGCGCACATATCCTTGTTGAACCGCTCCACATCCAGCGCTTCCAGACACTCAAAATTATAATCTCCGTTCTCATCCTTCGGCGTAAATTCGCGATTCACAAAATAATCGTCCAAAGCAATGGGATGCGGTGTCAGCCCCTGTGTGCGAAGCTGGATGGACAGTCTGTGGGAAAATGTCGTTTTCCCGGAGGAGGAAGGTCCGGCAATCATAATAAACTTTACGTTTCCGCGGCTCACGATATCCTTGGCGATCTCACCGATCTTCCGCTCCTGCTCCGCCTCCTGCACCAGAATCATGTCGTTCAGATTCCCCGCGCAGATCTGATCGTTCAGATCACCTACGGTTGTAATATTTACCTTCCCCCCCCAGCGTTCCGCACCGCTCAGCGTATCAAAAAGCTGATCCCTGTGCGGCACAGGCGGAATATATTCCGGGTTCTTGCGCTCTGGCAGCATAAGAAGCATTCCGTTCTTGTACGGAACAAGGTCAAAATGTTTTACATATCCCGCATTGGGAAGCATATATCCGTAATAATAGTCGAAATAACCGTCCATCTCATACAGGTTCACAAAGGAGCTCCGCCTGTAACGGAACAGCTTTTCCTTGTCCTGCATGCCCTTCTCGCGGAACAATGCCATGGCATCATCCAGCGCATAGGATCGCTTCATCATAGGCATTTTCTGTGCCGAAAGCTCCAGCATCCGCGCCTTCAGCTTTGCCACAAGCTCCGCCGAAACCTCCCGGTCTCCCATGCTGACATAGTAGCCGTGTCCAATCGTGAACTCCACCCTGCAGCTCTGGGCGCAGGCAGCGCCCTCCACATCATATACTGCCTTCATCAGCATCATGGTTGCGGTGCGCGCGTAGGTCTTGCTTCCCACTGCATCCTTCGTTGTAAAGAAGGTCAGTACGCCGCTCCGGTTCGCATGCTTAAACAGCTCCCTGATCTTGCCGTCCAGTGCAATGACCGCGATCTGTCCGTCGTAGGCAGGCTGATATTCCTTCACAATCTCCTCATAGGTAATCCCGCCGGGGTACTGTCTTTCCTTCCCCTCTATCTGCAATGTAATCATACTCATAGGCTCTTGTTCCTTTCCTGTGTTATGGTATTCTCAAATCACGGTATACGGACTCTTTTCCTCCGCCGTGATCACGGAAATCCCCGACAGATTTCTCTCAAAAAAGTCCTTCATATACGGCACAAACAGCTTCTCAAGCCCATAGTGTCCCGCATCGATCACGGACACGCCCTGGGCTACCAGATCCAGCCCCATATGATGGTCGACGTCGCCCGAAATCAGCACCTCCACGCCCGCCTGCACGGCAAACGGCACCACGGACTTTGCGGAGCCGGGAGATATGGCGGCAATTTCTGCCTTTTCGTCCAGTTCGCCGTACACGCGCACGGCAGGAAGCCTGAACCTTTCCTTCACAAGCTCCGCCAGCGCGGCGAGCGACATGCGCCCGGGAAGCCTCCCGTATCTGCCCACGCCTTCTCTGGAGATCTCATCCTCGTAGGTAACCTCCAGCACCTGTCTGTCCAGCAGTCCGAGTTCATCTGCGGCGGCATCCGCCATGCCCATCACATCAAAATTGGTATGCATGGCATAATAGGAAATATCCGCCTGCAAAAGGCGCAGGATACGTCTGCTGATGAAATTCTCCTCCGTCACGCTCTTTAGGGGCTTGAAGATCAATGGATGATGGGTCAGCAGAAGATCCGCCTCCGCCTCCACGGCATCCTCGACAATCTCATCCGTGGCATCCACCGCTATGTAAACCCTGCGCACTTCCTTGCCGGAACGCCCCGCAAGAAGCCCAACATTGTCCCATTCCTCCGCAAATCCGGGAGGTGCCAGCACTTCCAGACGTTTTATGATCTCCGAACATCTCATGGCTTTTCCTCTCCCCGCACCGCATCTTTTCCCACGATACGATGCAGAACACGCTTTTGTTTTACAAGAGCAGGCACGCCCTGATATCCTCCTGTTCCCGCTCCAGCTCCTCTATTCTTTCTGCATTTCTGTCACGGTTCAATCCCGCCAGTATCTTTTCGTTTCTCGAAAGACAGACGGCAAAAAAGTCCCGAAGCACCGGATTCTTCTCCCGCAGCAGAAAAGGTCCGAACAGATCCTCCCTTCTCTGCCAGCCCTCCGGATCCTCCCCAAAGCACGCCACATGGCAGGGAACCCTGCCGTCCGCATGGGGAATTTTATCCTCCGGCACCGCCCGCATCATGGGGTAAAATTTTCCGTCCTCTTTTATCATATTCTCCTGTACGATCCCATATCCGTTCAGACGCAGGAACTCTCTGAAAAATCCCAGCTCCGACTGGGGCTGCAGCACCAGCTCCCGCATGCACTTCACCTTGTCCGCGCCGTCCGAGAGGATCCTTGCCATGAGTTTTCCTCCCATTCCGGCGCAGATCAGTGTATCCGCCTCGCCCGGAAGGAGTGCGGAAACGCCGTCCGAAAGCCGCGTCTCTATGTAAGCATCCAAGCCTGCTGCCGCAATATGTTCCTTCGCTCTTGCAAGCGGGCCCTTGCGCACATCCATGGCATAAACACGGGGCGCGATCCCCTGTTCGTACAGATAAATGGATACAAAGCCATGGTCACACCCTACATCGGCAACCCTGTTTCCCGCTGTTACCATGTCTGCCACAGCCCGCAGTCTTTTTGATAATTCCATGGCTTGTCCTAGTCCAGATAATCCTTGAGCTTACGGCTTCTGCTGGGATGCCGCAGCTTTCTCAATGCCTTTGCCTCGATCTGACGGATTCTCTCACGGGTCACGTTAAATTCCTTTCCCACTTCCTCAAGCGTGCGCGCCCTTCCGTCGTCCAGTCCGAATCGAAGTCTCAAAACCTTCTGCTCCCTCTCCGTCAGCGTTCCCAGCACCTCTACAAGCTGCTCCTTCAACAGGGTAAACGCCGCTGCGTCCGCAGGAACCGGTACATTGTCGTCCTGAATAAAGTCGCCCAGATGGCTGTCCTCCTCCTCGCCGATCGGCGTTTCCAGAGAAACAGGCTCCTGACTGATCTTCAAAATTTCCCTCACACGCTCCACCGGCATATTCATCTCCGCCGCAATTTCCTCGGGGGACGGTTCTCTGCCAAGCTCCTGCAAAAGCTGTCTGCTGACACGGATCAGCTTGTTGATGGTCTCCACCATGTGAACGGGAATGCGGATGGTTCTTGCCTGATCCGCAATGGCTCTCGTGATCGCCTGTCTGATCCACCATGTAGCGTAGGTGGAGAATTTGTAGCCCTTGCGGTAGTCAAACTTTTCCACCGCCTTGATCAGACCGAGATTACCCTCCTGAATCAGGTCAAGGAACAGCATGCCGCGCCCTACATAGCGCTTTGCGATGCTGACCACCAGACGAAGGTTCGCCTCCGCCAGACGCTTCTTTGCATCCTGATCTCCAAGCTCCATCTTCTTGGCAAGCTCAATCTCCTCCTCTGCAGAGAGCAGGGGCACCTTGCCTATCTCCTTCAGGTACATCCTGACGGGATCCTCAATGCTCACGCCGTCCGGCACGGAAAGATCGATGTTTTCCACATCCACATCTTCCTCATCAATGAGCATCATCTCTTCATCGCTCACATCATCATCCTCATCGGTGATGCGCAGCACATCCACATTATTCTGCTCAAGCACTTCCAGAATCTTATCAAACTGTTCCTCTTCCAAGGGCATATCGCTGAAGAAATCGCTGATTTCCTGATACTCCAATACATTCTTCTTTTTCTTCGCAACGGCAAGAAGTTCTTTTATTTTCTCCTCAAACCTTGCTCTTGTGTTTTCATCCATTTTGGGTTCCATCCTTTCAAGACGTAATAGTATTATAGCCTTAATCCAGAGAAATATGCGCTTTGCTAAGTTCTTCCAGTGCCTTCTTGCCCTGAATTACCTGATTGAGCGCACTCACATCACTGCCCAGTTTCCCTGCATAATACTCATAGCTGTTTTTTTTCACGGCGTACACAATGTCGTGGAAGGCGCGCTCCTTCTCCTGCTTCGTCTCAAGCGCCTCCACCTTGGTGTTGAACAGCGCGGCCGCTTCCCGCTGCTCCTCCTCATCCTCAAACATGCTGATGATGCTGCCGGGGTTGTAGCTTCCCTTCTCCATGTCCGCAAACAACCGCTCCGCCACCCTGCGGTACAGTTCTTCCGTAAAATCGGAGGGTGAAATATACTTTGCGATCCTCGGCATCACCTGGGGCATGTCCGTGATCCACGTTAGGAGCATGCGCTGCACCCGCCTGCCGTTCTCCTCCGGCGTGTTCTTCTTCGTGACACCGGATTTCGGCCTTTCCACCGGCTTGACCAGACCCGTCTGCGCCGCGTAGGAGCCGACCAGCTTCCGCAGATTGTCAAAGCCGATATGGTACTTGTCGGCAACCGCCTCTAAGTAATTCTCCCGCTCGACCTCCATCTCAAATCCGCAGAGTTTCTTGGCAATCTCACGGTAAAACCGTGTCTTGCTCTCGGGATCCTTCAGGTCGTAGTCCCGTTCCAGAATCCGGATTTCAAACATAAAGCTGTTTTCCGCGTTGTCGATCCTCTCCTGAAACGCCTCTCTGCCGAGATTCTTGATAAACTCATCGGGATCCTTGTGGGGCACCATATTGATCACCTTGCCGGTCAGCCCGACCTCCCGCAGGATGCCGATCGCCCTCAGTGCCGCCTTGGTGCCAGCTCCGTCACTGTCGTACGCCAGAAGCACGTTGTCCGTATAGCGGCGCAGAAGATTCGCCTGTCCCGCCGTAAAGGCAGTTCCCAGCGATGCCACCGCCTGCGTAAAGCCTGCCTGGTGCATGGCGATTACATCCATATATCCCTCGCACAGAATGATATTGCCCGCCCTCGCCGTCCGGGCAAAATTCAGCCCGTAGAGGTTGCGGCTCTTGTCGAAGATCGGCGTCTCCTGAGAGTTTAGATACTTGGGCTCTCCGTCCCCCATCACGCGCCCTCCGAATCCGATCACCCTGTGATTGATATCCTGTATGGGAAACATGACTCTGTTCCAGAATTTGTCGTGAAGCCCCATTCTCTCATCGAAGCCGGCAAGTCCGACCTCCTGTAACAGGTGCGCATCAAATCCCTTCTGCTGCAGATAGCGGGTCAGATCATCACTGGTCTTGTTGGAAAAGCCCAGCCCGAATTTCTTCATTGTCTCATCCGTTAATTTTCTCCCCTGCAGGTAGCGCATTCCCTGCTCACCCTGCTTCGCCCGCAGCTGATAATAAAAATATTTTGCAGCCTCCCTGTTTGCCTCCAGAAGCCGCTGTCTGTGGTTCTCCTTCTTCCGCATCTCCTCGGAATATTCCATCTCCGGCAGATTGACCCCTGCCCGGTCTGCCAGAAGCTTGATTGCCTCCGCAAAGGAATAATTCTCATAGTTCATGATAAACGTGAACACATTTCCGCCCGCTCCGCATCCGAAGCAATAATACATCTGCTTAGTGCCCGACACGGAGAAGGAGGGAGATTTTTCATTGTGGAATGGGCAGAGTCCGAAGTAGCTTGCCCCCTTCTTCTGGAGCTTCACATACCCCGAAACCACATCCACTATATCGTTTTTCATTCTGACTTCTTCAACCAGTTCTTCCGGATAGTACATGCTGTTCCTCGTTCCTTGCTCTGACTGTTCGGCGTTCTTTTTCCGGTCAGCCGTGCCACGATTTCGGAATATAAAGTTCCTCGTAGGTGGCGATGGCAAAACGGTCGGTCATGGCGCCGATATAATCACAGACAATGCGTTCCCGGGGCTCTCCCTGCTCCAGCATGCGCAGGAAATCCGCCGGAAGCACATCAATATGCTTCATATAATGGTGGTAAAGGGTCTCGATCAGCATCTCTGCCTTGCCCTCCTCACTCTTCGCCTCCGGATTCTGATACACGCGCTCAAACATGAATCTGCGCAGCTTCTGCATCGCCTCCGCCACCGGCTGCGACATATGTATATCGTTCTTTCCGAAGCTTGTGGTCACAATATCATGAATAAAATGATCCAGCCGCTCCCCCGTGGTGTAGCCGATCACGTCCCCGATCTCCCCCGGCACATCCGCCTCCGTCAGGATTCCTCCCCTGATGGCATCATCCATATCGTGATGAATGTAGGCTATCTTGTCGGAAAGGCGCACGATCTTTCCCTCCAGTGTGGAGGGCATGCTGTCCGTCTGGTGATTGAGGATGCCGTCCCGCACCTCCCAGGTCAGATTCAGCCCCTGCCCGTTCTTCTCCAGCTTTTCCACCGTCCGCACACTCTGCACATTATGTTCAAAGCCGAATGGGCAGACGCGGTTGAGTGCCCGCTCCCCCGCATGTCCGAAGGGAGTATGTCCCAGATCATGCCCCAGCGCAATGGCCTCCACAAGATCCTCGTTCATGCGCAGCGCTTTTGCAATGGTGCGCGCATTCTGGGAAACCTCCAGCGTATGGGTAAGGCGGGTGCGGTAGTGATCGCCCTCAGGCGTCAGGAACACCTGCGTCTTATCCTTCAGCCGCCGGAAGGATTTGCTGTGCAGGATCCTGTCGCGATCCCGCTGAAACACCGGCCTGATGTCGCACTGTTCCTCATCCCGCTCCCTGCCTTTAGAATTCATACTGAGGGTTGCATACGGGCTCAAATATTCTTTTTCCCACTGTTCCAGTTTTTCTCTGATCGTCATATGACCCATTCTTTCCTCTACTATTAATATTCTGCGTCCTTGTCCAAACTCCTTTTTTCTTTTTTCAAGTATTTAGCGGCAGATGTCGCAGATAAACTCCGCACTCTTTTCCATGGCGTCCGCCGCCGTCCGAAAAGGCGACATCTGGAATACATGCCACATCCCCTTGAAACGGTCAAGCTTTGCCGGGACGCCCGCCTTTTGAAGCTTCTTATGAAGCTCCACCGAATCACTGAGCAGGATCTCGTTTTCTCCCACCTGAATGTAGACCGGCGGAAATCCCTCAAAATCTCCAAACAGCGGTGAGATCAGCGGATTTTCCAGATTTTCCCCCTCCGGTATATACGCCTTGGTCATCCTGTCGATATATTCCGCATCCAGAACCGGATCCACCTCCGCCTTTGTCCGGTAGCTCCTGCCGGACGCCGTCAGATCCGTCCACGGCGACATCAGCACCAGTCCTCTGGGCAGAAAACGCCTTTCCGCTTTCAGCTTCAAAGCCAGCACCAGAGCCAGATTCCCTCCTGCGGAATCTCCCGCCAGTATGACATCTCTCGCTCCGTACCCCAAAAGCATCAGGTAGTCCCACACTTTCAATGCATCTTCCAGCGCAGCGGGGCAGGGGTGCTCCGGGGCAAGCCTGTAATCAAAGCCGAGCACATCGATGGATGCGGCTGTGGCAAGCTTTGAGGTGATCGTTCTCCCGTACAGGCAGCTCCCGGTGGAGTAGCCTCCGCCGTGACAATAAAGAATCACGTATTTTCTCATATGCGGCCGGTTCACGCTGACCCACTCGCCGCGCACACCGTCCATATCCGCCTCCGTGTAGGTGACCTCCTTGCTGTTCCCCAAAATGGAGCCGATGTAATCCTGCGACTGCCTGTGTTTCTCCAGATCGGGATTCTCCACAAGCCCATGCATTCTTTTTATAACCTGCATCAAATTCTGGTTTCTCTTCTCGTTAAACGCCATTTGCCTCTTCCTCCGCTGTTAAAAGTGAAGTCTTCTGCGCACCGCATTGCGCAGTCTCGCTCTTGAGAGCATGGTGATGAATGCAATATCAAGAATCACACACACCGTCAGCACCACCGCCGACCAGACCAGTCTCACACACCCATGCAGGTACAGATCGATCAGTATTTCCAGTCCCACGCAGAAAATGCCGATCGCCGACACCACATAGAGTGCCGTCGTCAAAAAGGTTGCCGGCAGTTTCTTCAGGCAGAAGGTAAACAGTTCCGCCACTCCCACGGCAAGCGCCGTGATGGGCAGGGCAAGCCCCAGAAGCCAGCCGTCCGATTTGGTCACAAAGGTGATCAGATACAGGTAAACGCCCACCGCCAAGCCGTCCCAAAGCAGTGACAGATAGATGGATTGTCTGGTATAGATCACCACCGGAACAAACAGCACCCACAATAAGAGGCAGCCTCCCATGATCAGAAGCGACCAGCGCGTTGTCCTGAACACAAGCAGATTCAATACGCCGCAGGTCAGTCCGGTGGCAACCAGAACGACCGTCAAAAAAACGCCCAGATCCTTTCTCTTTACGCGCTCCACCTGCCCCTTCTCCTTCGGAAACGGAGAATAGACCTGTTTCTTTTCCAGTTCTCTCGGATTCACCACCGGCGTGTTGCAAAGCGGACATTCCTCCAAGGACGGATCCAGTTCCACACCGCAATTTACACAATAAGACATTACACGATCTCCTCCCTGATTTCCCGGTTGCTCTCTATCTTTACATGAATGCCGTCCTTCACCAGCTTTCTGAAGAAATAACGCTCCACATCCGCCTCTATGATACTGCTCGCAAAATTGATCGTCAGCGTATCCTCAAAGCTGATGATGGCGCAGTTGGTTCTGCTTGAAAACGGCTGTCCCATATAGATATCAAACCGCTCGATATAAGGCTTCATCTCCTCCGGCACCTTCAGGGCACCCATATTTGTCAGCCCCGCCGAAGAATTTTTGTCCTGCACCTTGGTGTAGAAGGTGCGCACCACCATATCCTTGATAAATAACGGCACCACCCGGATCAACGGATTTTTCTGTGTTGCCGCGTTGGTGGTTATGTCCCCCCGAAGAAACTTTTCATTGATATAGTATCTCATGTAGTGATGTACCTGACTGACGATCTCCTCAAAGGTATAATCACCCAGTCTCGGATCCACTCCGGGATAGATCATGGTAATAAAGTTTCTCAGTGTCTTGGATGGAAAAAAACGGCGCAGATTCACCGGCATGGCTATTTTCACCGGTTTCAGTCCGAAATGAAAGTCGCTCTCCTGCTTTTGCAGCAGAGCATAGAGTAACACGGCATTCAGATATTCCGTAATCGAAGCGTCATACTTCTTTGCAGCCTGCATGACCTGCTTCACGGACATAATGCCGTCGATGATATTCAAAGTATAGAAGGGTTCCTTGGTTCCCCTGACACGATAGGTCTTTTCCCCCGGTCTCGGCGGGCGAACCTTGGAATTGGCATAGCGCATATAGGCGTCTTCCAGTTCCCCGGGATCCGGCTTCTCATTGAGATTTAACACAAAACCGCCGCAGGGGATTTCATGTCCCAGAAGACGCAGATACTCCGCCGTCATGGTCTGAAGCACGCACATGCCCCCGGTCCCGTCCCCCAGACTGTGATGCGCCTCCAGCGATATCCGGTTCTGGTAATAATATACTCTGATCAGATAGCGGTTGTTCGCCTTGAAGGACATAGGCATACAGGGATTCTTGATGTCCGGCTGCACAAAGGGTCCCGGCCGGTTGTTTGGCTCCAGATAGCGCCAAAACAAGCCCTTCCGTATGGCTGCCTTGTAGGTCGGGAACCGCGGCAGCGTGCGATCCAGCGCTTTTTGCAGAAGCTCCGGCTGCACGGGTTCCTTCAGTAAAACAGACAGCCTGTATACGGAAGAGAAATCTCTTCTCTGCAAGGTCGGGTAGACGATGGCAGACAGATCAAGCTTATACCATTCTGAAAAATGTTTTTCTTTTTCCATATTTCATATTTTACACATTTTCCGGAAAAGTACAATATCCTACAACAGCTTTTCCATGCTCTTTAAGCTGATTGCGATTGTGGAAGTGTTGTGCAGCAGTGCCGACAAAGTGGGCGGAATCACACCGGTCACACCCAGAGCGATCAGCCCCGAGTTGATTCCCACGATGTTCCGGTAGTTCCGGTGGATCCGTTTCACCATTGCGGTACTCAGTCTGTGGAACGTAATCAGTTCTGTCAGATCCTCCGCTGCGATGGTCACATCCGCGATCTCTCTCGCCACCTCCGCGCCGTCGCTGATAGCAATTCCCACATCCGCCTTGGACAGTGCAAGAGAATCGTTGATACCGTCTCCGATCATGATCACCTTGTGTCCCAGCGCCTGCTCTTTTTCCACGAAGCCTGCCTTGTCTTCCGGCAGCACCTCCGAATAATACTCGTCCATTCCCACCTTTCGGGCTATGGCTCTCGCCGTCCGCTCGCTGTCTCCCGTCATCATCACGATCTTCTTCATTCCGAGCGACCGCAGCGCCTCTATCACCGCAGGCGCCTCCTCCCTGAGCGGATCCTCGATGCAGATAACCGCAGCCAGACGGTTTTCAAGCCCCAGATACAAATGGGAGTACTCCGTAGGAAGAGAATCGAACAATGCCTTCTTGTCCTCCGGTATCACGCACTGTTCATCCTCCACGATAAAGTGGTAGCTGCCGATCACGGCGCGCTTTCCGTTTATGGTCGTGGCAATGCCGTGCGCTACGATATAGTCCACCTTGGAATGCATCTCCTCATGCACAAGCCCCTTCCTGCTTGCGGCATCCACCACCGCCTTTGCCATAGAATGGGGGAAATGCTCCTCCATGCAGGCGGCGATCCGCAGCAGCTCATCCTCCGGCATACCGTTGAAGGAAACCACACTTACCACAGAGGGACGCGCCTTGGTCAGCGTTCCGGTCTTGTCAAACAGAATCGTGTCCGCCTCCGCCATGGCTTCCAGATATTTACCGCCCTTGACTGTAATGCTGTGCGCACCCGCCTCCCTGATTGCCGAAAGCACCGTCACAGGCATGGCAAGCTTCAGTGCGCAGGAATAGTCCACCATCAGGATGGCGAGCGCCTTGGTCGCATTTCTTGTGAGCAGGTAGGTGAGTGCCGTGCCGAGTAGCGAATAGGGCACCAGCCTGTCTGCAAGATGCTCTGCCCTGCTCTCCATGCCGGATTTCAGCTTCTCCGACTCCTCGATCATGGTCACAATTTTTTCGTAGCGGCTGCTGCCCGCTGTCTTTTTCACGCAGACGGTGAGCTCGCCCTCCTCTAAAACCGTACCGGCGTACACATAGCTGCCTGCGCTCTTTCTGACCGTCTGGGATTCACCCGTCAGGGAGGATTGGTTCACCATGCCCTCCCCCTCCGTCACTTCGCCGTCAAAGGGAATCACATTTCCCATATGGATGCAGACGCGGTCAGACTCCTGCACGATATCGGCAGGCGCCAGAATCTCCTGTCCATCCCCGTCCACTAGCCACACCTTCCCCACTTTCAGGGACATGCTGCGAGCAAGATCTCCCACAGACTTCTTGTGCGTCCACTCCTCCATGATCTCCCCGATCTTTAAAAGGAACATGATGGATCCCGCCGTGGAAATGTCCGCGCGGCACACGGAGACACCGATTGCCACCGCGTCCAGAACGGGAACCTCTATCTTACCTCGCAGGAGCACCTTAAGTCCCTTCGCAATATACTTACACGATTTCAGGATACAAAGAACGAACCGTATGGGATAGGGCACAAACAGGCGTTTTCCGTAATGCAGCACCACGCATGTAACCAGCTTCTCCTTATACTGTTCGTTCATCTCCCTGCCGGAATTTTGCAGAACCTCAGGGGGCACGCTTGCTTTCTCATAGGAAAAGCGCTGCAGTGCCGTAATCACAGCCTGCCTGTCCTTCTCGTAACAGATGACCGTATCCTGCGTCTTGTCATAAACCTTTACCGAGGTGACGAAGGGAAGCTGCTCCATGCAATACTGCAGGGTGTCCGCCTGCCGGTACGACATGGTGCGCTGTATCAGATGCACCCGCAGCCTGCCCTTGCCCTCATGTTTGATCAAAAACCTCATTCACAACCGCCTTCTTCGGTATCCTCTTTTGCAGACTCGGAAGCATCCTCGTACTCCTGCTCCTGTGCCTCTCTCTTCTCGTTGATCACCTTGGCATCTGCGTAAATGTCCTCGCAGTTCTCCTGTACAGCGGTCACAGTCTTCATCACGCACTTCTTTGCACGCAGCACCGCTGCCGTACATGCTGTATAAAGCTTTTTGGCATCCTTGCTGGAAAGAATCTTGATGCCCGCTGTTCCGAAGAGAACACCTGCCGCAAAGATACCTGTCTTTTTCGCATTGAATTTGATTGCCATACTGACTTCCTCCTTGGTTTTTAAAAACTGTGGTTATCTTATGATAATACCATTTTTGCAAACCAGATGTCATTTCAAAAGTACTTATTGAGAAATTTTGATCATCTAGTGACATCGAAGCACTTAAAGGAAATTTCCGCGCCTCCGCCGACTCTGCTGAAAATATTTACGGCGTTTCCCATCACGCTCTCATAGTCATCATCCTTCGCCACCACCGTCAGGAGAGCCAGATCCTCCGACAGCTCCGCCGAAGCCACGCGCTCCAATTCTCTCATTTCACGCTGGATTTCCGCTGCCTGCTCCTGTGTCAGTTTCTTTTTGACCGAATAAATTCTTCCCATTCCGATATCCTTCTTTCTTTTGGCGTTAGTCTTGTCTAATTCCAGTCCTATTATAGCACTCTGCTTCAAAAGGGAAACGGCGTTATTGATGAAATATTATCAACAACGCCGTTTGTTTACGATTCGATTCCCGTCACCTTATAATCCTGATCTTCCACCGCTTTTTTCAGTGTCTCATCCGAGATCTCGCCGGAGAGCGTCACAACGGCGCAACCCTTCTTGTGATCCGCCACAGCCTCCTCCACCTGAGGAAGCGCCTCAAGACACTTCTTTACGCGCGCCTCACAGTGTCCGCACATCATGCCTTCGATTTTAATGGTTTTCTGCATACTCTTTTTTCCTTTCTTTCCCTCTTTTTTATTTTTATAAATATCCACAAAATTCAATCTCAAAGCGTTTGTCACAACACAGAAGCTGGACAGACTCATGGCTGCCGCTCCGAACATGGGATTCAGCTGCCAGTGGAACAGCGGGATCCACACGCCCGCTGCAAGGGGGATCCCGATGATATTATAGATAAATGCCCAGAACAGATTTTCATGGATATTGCGCAGGGTCGCACGGCTTAACCGGATTGCCGCCGGGACATCCGGAAGCCGGCTCTTCATCAGAACCACATCCGCCGCGTCAATGGCAATGTCCGCACCTGCGCCGATGGCAATTCCCACGTCTGCCCGGGTCAGTGCCGGAGCATCATTGATGCCGTCGCCCACCATGGCAACCTTTCCCTGCGCGGAGAGCTCCCTGATCACGCTTTCCTTTCCGTCCGGCAGTACGCCCGCGATCACCTGATCCACGCCTGCCTGTCTGCCGATCGCATTGGCTGTCCGCTCGTTGTCTCCGGTCAGCATAACCACCCGGATTCCCATTTCCTTCAACTGCCTGACGGCCTCAGGGCTGTCCTCCTTCACCACATCCGCCACGGCGATCACACCCATCAGGCGTCCGTTCCGCGCAAAGAACAGCGGTGTTTTTCCCTCCTCGGAGAGCTGTTTTGCAAGCTCCTGTACCTTCTCGGAGATTTCTGCCTTTTCTCCCACGAAGCGGGCATTTCCGCCCACAAGCAGGACGTCCCCGCATTTTCCCGAAAGGCCGTTGCCGGGAAGTGCTGAGAAGTCCGTCACCTCCTGCGCCGCGATCTGTTTTTCAGCCGCATATTCCAGAATGGCTTTTGCAAGAGGATGCTCGCTTTTCTGTTCCAGCGCATAGGCGGTTTCCAGCAGCTGTTCCGCGCTGATTTCATCCGCAGGGATCACATCCGTCACCCTGGGTTGTCCGCTTGTGATGGTTCCCGTCTTGTCCAGCGCCACAATTTTGGTTTTCCCCGCCTCCTCAAGGGAAGCTGCCGTCTTGAACATAATACCGTTTCGGGCTCCCTGCCCGGTTCCCACCATGATCGCCACCGGCGTTGCCAGACCAAGCGCACAGGGACAACTGATCACCAGCACGGAGATGCCTCTGGCAAGGGCAAATCCGATGCTCTCTCCCGCAAACAGCCAGACAATCATGGTCACCACGGCGATTGCGATCACTGCGGGCACAAACACGCCGGACACCCTGTCTGCCACCTTTGCAATAGGCGCCTTTGTCGCCGCTGCATCGCTGACCATCTGTATGATCTGTGACAGGGTGGTGTCCTCTCCCACCCTTGTCGCCCGGCAGCTCAGAAAGCCCGACTGGTTGATCGTAGCGGCGGAAACGGTATCGCCCACCGTCTTGTCCGCAGGGATGCTCTCGCCTGTCAGCGCAGCCTCATTCACCGCGCTGTTTCCTTCCAGCACCACACCGTCCACCGGGATGCTCTCACCCGGGCGGACTGCAAAGGTGTCGCCCTTTTTCACCTGCCTGATGGGAACCTCCCGTTCCCCTTCCTCCGTTACCAGCACAGCCGTCTTGGGCGCCAGCCGCATCAGTCCCTTCAGGGCGTCCGTCGTCTTGCCCTTGGAACGCGCCTCCAGCATCTTGCCCACCGTGATCAGCGTCAGGATCATTGCCGCCGATTCAAAGTAGAACTCATGCATATAAGACATGACCGCCTCTGCATTTCCTTTCATCTGGGCATCCGTCATGGCAAACAGCGCATAGGTACTGTAACCGAACGCAGCCCCCGCTCCCAATGACACCAGCGTATCCATGTTGGGAGCTCCGTGCAGCAGGCTTTTTACACCGCTCACGAAGAACTGACGGTTAATGACCATGATCACTATGGTAAGAAGCATCTGTATGATGCCCATTGCCACATGATTGCCCTCCAGAAAAGAGGGAAGCTTCCACCCCCACATCATGTGTCCCATGGAAAAATACATGAGGATCACAAGAAAGATCACCGAAGTCCACAATCGCTTTTTTAAAAGCGGTGTTTCCCGATCCTGTAAGGCGGCTTCGGCATCCTCCGGCTCCGCCGCCTGAGTTGCACCGTCCGCTCCCGGTTCGCCACCCTTACTTTTTAGGGATGCCCCGTAGCCCGCTGCCTCCACTGCACTGATAATATCTTGTGCGGCTGCGCTGCCCTCCACTCCCATGGAGTTGGTGAGCAGGCTCACGGAGCATGCCGTTACGCCGGACACCTTGGACACCGCCTTCTCCACTCTCGCGCTGCATGCCGCACAGCTCATACCCGTCACTGTATACTGTTCCATTTATTTCTCCTTTACCTCTATGCCCTTCACCTCAAAGCCCGCTTTTTCCACGGCGGCTTTCAGCACCTCATCCTCCACGGGGCGATCCAGCTCCACCACGGCGATTTTCCTGTGCAGATGCACCTTTGCAGCCGCGCCCTCAATGGCATCGATCTGCTTTTCCACACTGTTTTTGCAATTCTCGCAGTGCATGCCCTCAATGTGGATCACCTTTGTGGCAACCACCGCGCCGTCCAGCTTCTTTTTCACCTTTTCCGTAGCGGAACCTCCGCCGCAGCAGCCGCCTTCTCCCTTAAAATGCTTCAGGCTGCCCCTGCATGCAAACAACAGCACAACCACCAAAACTCCTACCACGATAAATGTTCCCATTTTTCCTCATTTCCGCGCATGTCTTTTGCGCATAACGAGATTTGTGTCTAGTGCGCGCAGACACAAATCTCGTGATTGAAAAATTCTATTTTTCAATCTTGTACCTCCAGGCTTTTTATTTCATCAGCTTTTGCAGTGTCACAAGAAGCTCTTCCACGGTATCGTCCTTCCCTTCCCGTATGTCTCTGGTGACGCAGGTACGGATATGATTCCCCAGAAGCACCTTATTGAAACTGTTTAACGCCGCATTTGCCGCCGAGACCTGCGTCAGGATATCCGTGCAGTAGGCATCCTTCTCCACCATGCTGCGGATTCCCCGGATCTGCCCTTCGATCCGGTTCAGCCGGTGGATCAGATCCCTGTACTCCGCATCGCTCCTCTCCTTCTTCTTGTGGCAGCAGCAGGTTTTCTCCTCCCTGTCGCAGTTCTCCATGCTTTCCCCCATATTTTCCTCCATTCCTTCCGTCACCTCCTGTTTTTCCTTTGTTCAAGAGAATTATATACCCCATGGGGGTATATTGCAAGAGGTGTTATGGAGGATTTTTTTCAATAAAAAACCGCTACCGGGATTTTTCCCAGATAGCGGCCTTTGATGTATTGCGATTATAAATCATGTTTATTTCTTCTTTCATCTATTTTCTCAACCTTGTATACAACTCTGATACCTAAATCTCTGAACTTTATCTTCATAAAATTCGTAAGATTTGTCCCGTTTTTATTGCCTAAAGGTTTTCCATATCCACCCTCTTCAGCCGATAATGGATTGTTGCTTCCTTTTGATATACCTTTTAATACTTATATTTGAACTGAATGGTCGAGTTTTTTCATATCCTTTTCAGCTTCCTCTAAAAACTCAATGGTCCATTTCATTCGATATCTACATCCTCCGCCTCCAAAAGATCTTCCTTACTGATTCCCATACTATTCATCACGAAATCAAATGAAACTGTCTTATTGTTTCCATTCTCTTCTATTCGCCTATTAGCTTCCAGCAGAAGATAATAGTCCTCCTCAATTTCTGTTAATCTGGTATATTCCTCAGGTGATAATATGATGGCTGAAGGCTGATTATTCTTTAAAACAATTAATTCCCTTTCAGAATGAAGTCTGTCAAATATCTTTGCTGCCTGCCCTTTATTGAATTGTGAAATGGGAACAAGACTTTGTAGCAGATCTGCTGCAATTGCCATAAGAAGCACCTCCATTTCTTTATTTTATGTATAGTATACGCAGAAAGAAGCAAAAATCAATGTATTTAACAGCTTATTTTCCATTTTATTGTCATTACATTCTACTTTTATTGCTTCCTTCAATGTAAACCGAATGTCATCAAACCTCTTTTCCGCCTGCCGTGCAGACTATTTACATTTGTATTTCTAATTTGAATACTCTACCTTTATAAAAATGGCGTAAAAGAATAGGCAGCCCCTATTTCTGCCTGTTCTTTTATGTTATGTTGTAGCGTTTTCTCAAAGACTACTGCATCTTTTTCTTTCTCCGCTTAATGACAATCGGGATAATCAGATTGGCAATGCCGAAAAGGAGAACCACTCCGGCGATCACAAAAGGCTTGTAGGCATTCACAAAGGACAGATAAACATCGTTCTTAAGTACCTGCCCGCACCTTGCGCAAGTGATCTTCAGATAGCCGTTTGTGAAAATGCCGGCTTTCTTCTCCTCAACCACTTCCTCATACCCCAGTCAGACAATGTTGTACTCCTCAAGAGACGGATCGTTCCACTATCAGCGGATTGTATTCCGTCATATCAAATCCCATAATGAGAACCGGAACCTGTCCCCGCCTCCATGACCTGTGCATAGTCCCGGGACTGTCCGGAGGTCTGCACTGTACCCTGCCGGGATGCCGGACTCTGCTGTGTCTGCCCCTGCAATGCCATGATCCGGCGCTGCTGCAGGATCACCACCACCTTTGAAAGCCACCGGGGCGGCAGAATTTCCTCTTCCCTGATCTGTTTTTGGTACTCCTCTTCAAAGCTCTGTCTCATATTCTCACACCTGTATCCGATACGCTGTGGGCAAAAAGTTCACCCAAGTTCCATTGTTTAGGAATTTATACCATCTGTCAAGCCGTGAGATTCAGAAGGCCATGATAACTTCGTCTACATTACAGGGAAAGTCAAGACCTACTGTATTAAACCTTTGTAATATCTGAAGAATCCGTGCCTGTGATAGGAAAAAGCAAAAAAATCCATTAGCAAAATATGCTCTAGGAGAAACGCTCCACAATCTCACTGATAGCTTCGGCATTGTCCTTGTTCCTGTTGACAATATGTGTCATTTCCTCCGTCGTTTCTTCCGTCTGTCGAACCTTATCCATAATGTCCTGACTCTTTACATTCTCGGAATCCGGTACGTTTGACACACCATCGATCTGCTTTTGTATCTTCTGTACCGTAGCTGAAAACACACCGGATACCTCTGCAATCTCTGCAATAATCTGCTGCATATCACCGATGGACGTATAATACGCTTTTGCCGCGCCCGAAAACTCTCCAAATTGTGCCTGAACATCCCTCTGCAAAAAAAGGATGACCTGCTCAAAACATTTTTTCACATTGGCAATGCTGTTTCTGGTCTCGTTACAGATGGCCTGAATCTGCGTAGCCGTTGCAGAAGAACTACCCGCCAAATTACCAATTTCTTCCGCCACCACAGCAAATCCCCGTCCGGCCTCACCGGCTCTTGCTGCCTCTATAGAGGCGTTCAGTGACAGCAGATTGGTCTGGCTGGTAATGCTCAGAATCTGTGCCGCCATCTCGTCTATCCGCATCAGCGTCTGGAGCTGTTCCATCGCCTCCTCAATTGCTGCCTGATTGTCCGTAATCTGTTTCGAGGTTTTTTGCAGCGTTGCATCCGCCATCTCCTGCATCTGCTTTACCTGCTCCAGCAGCTCTGTGCTGCGGCTGTTACCCTGATTGATCATATTCTCGATTTGTGAAACCGCGGATGCCATTTCCGTAACTTCCTGATCAACCCTTCCCACTGTTTGGTTTATTTCTTCCGTGTGTTCGGCAAAAGCTGCCGTAGCCGCCGAGTTATCTGCCACACAGGAAATAAGCACCTTTGAAGAATTCTGCATTTCCAATGCAGATCCGTTCAATGAAACGGAGCATTCTGCCAGCGTTGCTACCATTTGCCCCAATGCATCATACAGGGAACTCATTGCCGTGGCTATTTTACCGATCTCACTCTTCGTTCCAATCCACGGATCCAGTTTTTCGTTCCGCTGCAATTTCAGCTGGCTCAGCCCGATAATTGCGTCCTCGACATATTTCAGCGGGCGCATACTCAATGAAACCATTACAAGCGCAAGCACGCTGATAATCACCACAAACACAATACAGATTTGGGCAAGAATCCCCATGTTCTTTGTGGCCGTACTATAGATGTTTTTCTCACTGTCATAGGAAATAACAGCCCAGCCGTGCTCCTCTATATACTGGAAATTTGCAATCAGCTTCTCTCCATCTTCATTCCATCTGATTTCACCCGCACTCTGTCCCGATTGTATTTTTTCAATAATATTAAGTAGCATGGCATCTTGAATTTCGGTTGCAATCAGTTCTTTCTGATCTGCAAGGATATACAAGCCGTTCTCCACATTTACCATATAGTAGCCTGTGGTATCATCTGCATTCCGCATCTTATTCAAGCTGTCGGACAACTGCCGTACATATGGACCTCCACCCACATAACCTACAATCGTCTTTCCATCCGTATCAAATACAGGGCAGTACATGGACAAAATAAGTTCCCCGGATGCCGGAGAGACAATAATGCCCATATTATAGAGACCATTTCTGGAAATCATGGCGTTCTGCAGTGCCTTCAGGGAATCACCCTTCCGATATACCACACCTACATACTGGGTATCGGAGTGCACGATGCAATGGGTATCCCACTCTCCTATGTAGATACCTTCCCAGTTGTCCAGGCCTGCATAGTAATACTCTGTATATGTCTGCGCTTTTTCAAGCTTTTCGCCATTGTTTACATCTTTCAGAAGTTCCCTCACCGCCGGTGTCCTGCTGTACGCTGTCAGAATATCTTCCTGCCTGGCGACATACTCCTCAATCAGGCTTGTCTGCGCTGCCAACATCCTCCGCATATTCTCACTTTCCGATTTTCTCATGATACTCATCAGTGACACGTCCGCTATGAGATACAGCAATGCCATACAGGCAATGACAATCACTGTGATTCCAAGTGTTACCTTTCTGCTCAATTTCCAATTTTTCATTGGTGCACCTCCCTCAAAGTCTTGTACATACCGCTTTAATTTTATCAAGCAATCGCTTATGTGTCAATCACCGCTGTCAGTTGAACCGATGGCTTTTAAGTAATCCGCAGAGCTTGCCACACTGATGATTGCCTTACAAAAAATCCCCGGAGAGCTGCCTCCCCGGGGATCGTTCCTTACCTTTTTGATTACATCATGCCGCCCATGCCGCCTGCACCTGCGGGCATTGCCGGAGCGTCCTCCTTGATGTTTGCCACAACGGATTCCGTTGTCAGCAGTGTGGATGCAACGCTGGTCGCATTCTGCAGTGCGCTTCTGGTTACCTTTGCGGGATCCAGGATACCGTCCTGAACCATATCCACATACTCTTCCTTCAGTGCATCGAAGCCCATTCCTGCTGCCAGCTCCTTCACCTTGTTCACGATCACGCTGCCCTCAAGGCCTGCGTTCATTGCGATGTGGAACAGAGGTGCTTCCAATGCCTTCAGCACAATGTTTGCACCGGTCTTCTCGTCGCCCTCCAGCGTATCACGCAGCTTTGCAACTTCCTTGGAAGCATGGATATATGCGGAACCACCGCCGCAGATAATACCTTCCTCCACGGCTGCTCTGGTTGCTGCCAGTGCATCCTCCAGACGAAGCTTTGCCTCCTTCATCTCGGTCTCGGTTGCAGCACCTACGCGGATCACTGCTACGCCGCCTGCAAGCTTTGCAAGACGCTCCTGCAGCTTCTCCTTATCGAAATCGGAGGTCGTCTCCTCGATCTGCTTCTTGATCTGAGCAATACGGGCCTGAATTGCATCCTTGTCGCCCTCGCCGTCCACGATAACGGTGTTCTCCTTCTGAACCTTAACGGATTTTGCACGGCCCAGCTGATCCATGGTGGTATCTTTCAGTTCCAGTCCAAGCTCGGAGCTGATTACCTGACCGCCGGTCAGGATTGCGATATCCTCCAGCATTGCCTTTCTTCTGTCACCATAACCGGGTGCCTTCACTGCAACTACGTTGAAGGTGCCGCGCAGCTTGTTGACAATCAGGGTGGTAAGGGCTTCGCCCTCCACATCCTCTGCGATGATCAGAAGCTTTGCACCGGACTGCACGATCTGCTCCAGCAAAGGCAGAATCTCCTGAATGTTGGAAATCTTCTTATCCGTGATCAGGATGTACGGATTGTCAAGAGTTGCCTCCATCTTATCCATATCGGTTGCCATATATGCGGAGATATAACCTCTGTCAAACTGCATACCTTCCACCAGATCCAGCTCGGTCTGCATGGTCTTGCTCTCTTCGATGGTGATCACGCCGTCGTTTGACACCTTCTCCATAGCGTCTGCCACCAGCTGTCCAACGCCCTCGTCGCCTGCGGAGATGGCTGCGACTCTTGCGATGTGCTCTTTTCCGTTCACCTTCTGGCTCATCCTGGAAATAGCCTCAACTGCACAATCCGTTGCCTTCTTCATACCCTTTCTTAAGATGATGGGATTTGCGCCTGCCTCCAGGTTCTTCATTCCGGCATTGATCATTGCCTGTGCCAGAACCGTTGCGGTGGTCGTACCGTCGCCCGCCACATCGTTGGTCTTGGTTGCCACTTCCTTTACAAGCTGTGCGCCCATGTTCTCAAACGGATCCTCCAGCTCGATCTCCTTTGCGATGGTCACACCGTCGTTGGTGATGAGCGGAGCGCCGAATGACTTATCCAGCACAACGTTTCTTCCTTTGGGTCCTAAGGTTACTCTGACGGTATCCGCCAGCTGATCCACGCCTCTTCCTAATGCTGCACGTGCCTCTGCACCGTATTTGATTTCTTTTGCCATGATTTTTACGCCTCCAATGTTTTAATCTGCTTTTTGCCGTCTTTACTGAATAACTGCAAGAATGTCACTCTGCTTTACGATAATGTACTCTTCCTCGTCGATCTTTACATCCGTTCCGGCATACTTGGAATAGATGACCTGATCGCCGACCTTGACTTCCATCTTGATCTCCTTGCCGTCCACACAGCCGCCGGGGCCTACTGCTACGACCTCTGCCTGCTGGGGCTTCTCTTTATTCTGACCGGGAAGAACGATGCCGGATTTGGTCGTCTCTTCCGCTACTAACTGCTTCAATACTACTCTGTCTGCCAATGGTACTAACTTCATATCGATTGCCTCCTTGAATTGTCTTGCGTCTTTATACTGTTAGCACTCATTTATGTTGAGTGCTAACTTCTGAGACATATATTAAGTTTATATGCAGGGCTTTGCAACCGCATGCACAGTTGCCAGTGTCCTGCATACTCTCATTTGCTCTTTTTTTCTTTTGATTGCTCTCTTTTTCTCACTTTTCTGTTTAAGCAGCAATTTTATACTTATTTTAGAAACTGTTCCTTTCTGTTTTTGACGCTTCCTTTTTCTTGCGGTCTTTGAGTGCCCCTCCGATAAGGAAACCAGCGCATAACACGGTCAATCCCAGCCCCAGAAACATGCTCTTCGCAAAATCGCCCCAAAGCTCATACCGCTCCATGTAAAAGGGCATATCCCCCAGCACTTCCAAGAACGGAAAACGGTTCCTTCCGACATCATTCAACGCCCGCCACACCGAAAAGGTGCAGGACATATAATCGGCGGGTATGATCACCAGAACGCCGAAAACCGCGCTGGTCACGGCTCCGGACACGCTGATGGGCGTTCCCTTCGGCGCACCGCTGAACTTGCTGTATAAAGAGGTTGCCAGAACAAATATCAGGATTGCGACCCACGTGGACACATATCCCAGCATGCCGATCACGCACCACACCGCACCGCCCAGGATTGCACCGATGGCAGCGCCGAGCACTCCGAGTCCCTTGTTTACCGGCTGGATAATAGGGCAGTTTCCCGCTCCGCCGTACTGGTTCTCACCCTGATTCTGATTATAGTTGTAATCCATCCCTCATCCTCCCCCGAGTTCTATTCACACTTAATTTCAAGATATCCCAGAAGCTTGCTCATATCGTACTCTTCCAGCACCCCCAGATTGGGGTCGTAATATTTTCCGTCGTACTCCACCAGATAGTGGCAGAAACGTCCCATCCGCTCCATCATGATACAGCACTTGGGCAGTACGCAGTCCGCGCCCTCCGTGTAAGTGATCACGTCCGTGTGGTCGATTCCGTAATAATTCAGTGCGGAAATCACGCGTCCCATGGTTCCCTGCCACTCCCGGCAGTCCATGACACGGATCACATCCGCAATGGTCACGCCCGCCAGCATTGCCACGCAGGTCTGACCGCACAAGCCGTCCTCCGGCTGGATGATCACTTCCATGCTGTCAATTTTTCTGATGGGGTTCTCAAAGCTGTAAGGGCTGTTCTGATCCATCTTGATCAGACTGCCGTTTATGTGGAGCAGAATGTTATGGGTCTTTGTAAGATCCACCTGAATGGCATCCTCGTCGTCCACGTGGATTTCATAATTTCCCTTCTGTCTGGGCAGAAGCTCACAGGCAATGATCTTGTTGTCCAGAACCATATCCGCCTGGATCGTTTCCCTCTGCTTGCAGACCTCCCACACATTGAACGGAATCTGGATCATGTATCCTTTTTCCTTCTTCTCAATCTTTGCGTTAAAAAAATACCTCATGTTTCTCTACCTCCAAAAGTGCAATTCGCCGCTTATCTATCAAGATTGTAGCAAATTCTACAATCATTGCAATCACTTTTTCGGGTTTTGCCGCAAAGTATTGAAAAAAAAACATGCTGATAAAAAAGTGTCAAACTTCCGCCGTTTACAGGCTCTTCACCTGTGAGGGCGGAATCCCGTATCTCTTTTTGAAAAGCTTGCTGAAATGGTAGGCATCCTCATACCCCACCTGCACCGCGACCTCCTGAATGCTGCCCGCAAAACCAGACTGCAGAAGCTCCATGGCTTTCTCCAGCCGGATATTGATCAGGTGGCGGATCGGCGCGTCCCCCGTCTCGCTCTTGAAGATCTTCGATATGTAGAACGGGCTTAAATACATATTCTCCGCAATCTGGTCAAGGGATATTTTTTCTGCGTAGTGATCCTCAAAATAACTGACGATCTGCTCCACCACATACTTGCGGTTCACGGATTCAAACGCGCAGCCCGTCTTGATCCTGACCGGCTCCGTCTGCTGGCGCAGAATTAGCAGAATCAACTGCATCAGGTAGGTTTTCATCATGAAATATCTTCCCTGCCAGCACAGGGAATTTTCCGCCTCCATGGATGCGCACAGCCTGAACAGCTTCTGCCTGAATTCCCCTTCGGTGTGGGTAATGAAGCCCTCCTCCGGCAGAGGCAGCGCGTTCTCCGGAAGCCCCTTGAACCTGATGTCGGATGCCCCCACAAAAAACTCCGTCATGCTGTTTGCAGGATCCGTCACAATGCACTGATGCATCGTACCCGGGTTGAAGATCAGCAGATCCCCCTCCCCCACATCATACACACTGCCCGCAATGCGGTATTTTCCGTTTCCCGACATGATGAACGCAATCTCCAGATGATCGTGGCAATGGTAGGATTTTTCATCCTGCACACGTCTGCCCTTCCATGTAAATAAAAATGTGGGATCAAATTCCTCCATAAACTCACCAAGCTGCTGTCCGCACATAACGTTCCCCATCCTTTCCCTGTATTCCTATTTTATATGGATTCCCATAAAAAGTAAAATGAAATTAGCAAAAAGATACATGTTTGCGACAAGATACTCCATTTCTTTTTGGAAAGCAGATGCTAGTATAGTGTCAGAATGTACCACAACGTATTTTCAGGAGGTTTTTCCATGACACCGATGAAATGGTTCCTTTCTTTCTTAAAGAAATACCGCAAAAACATGATACTGGGACTTATCCTTACGGTTCTCATCACAGCGCTCAACATCGTCAATCCCTATATTTCGGGTATGATCGTGGATGATGTGATCTTAGGCGGCGCATACCCGCTCCTTTTGCCGCTGGTGGGCTGCATGCTGGGCGTGATCGTGATCCGCGGCGTGATGCGTTTCCTGTATCAGGTCGTGTTTGAGACCGCCTCCCAGGGACTTTTGTACGATATGCGCGATAAGGTCTACCGCAAGCTTTTGCAGGAGGATTTCCGCTTCTATAATAAGAAGCGCACGGGAGACCTGATGAGCCGCCAGACCGGTGATATGGACGCTATCCGCCATTTCGTAGCCTATGTGATCTATGTGACCTGCGAAAATGTGCTGATGTTTGCTTTCGCGCTGACCATGGTATTTACCGTCAGCGTCAAGCTTGCGCTCTGCATGCTGGCGGTACTGCCCTTCACCGCCCTCGCCACATACAGACAGTCCAAGGAGGTCAAGCCCGCCTTCCAGCGCAACCGCAACTGCTTCTCCTCCCTAAACGCTTTCGTGCAGGAGAATGTCAGCGGAAACCGGGTGGTGCGCGCCTTCTCCAAAGAGGATTACGAGATTGAAAAATTCAATAAGGAAAACGACGCCTTCCGCGCCGCACAGATTTCCGCATCCGGCGTGTGGATGAAGTACGTTCCCATCTTCGAGATTCTGGCATATGCCCTGAACATTATCCTGATGCTCTACGGCGGCTACATGGTGATCCATGAGGAGATCACACTGGGCGCCCTCGTCACCGTGAACGGATACCTGTGGATGTTAAACAACCCGCTGCGTATGGCGGGCTGGTTAGTCAACGACATCGGCAACTTCATCACCTCCGTGGAAAAAATCTATGCCACCTACAGCGAGGAGCCCGATGTAAAAACGCCTCCTGCCGGCGTGCGCAAAAAACTGAAGGGAGAGATTTCCTTTGAGGATGTATCCTACCGCGCGGATGATGAGGACATTGTCATGGACATCAATTTCCACGTAGAACCCGGTCAGACCGTGGGCATCATCGGCTCCACCGGATCCGGAAAATCCACGGTCATGAATCTGCTGTGCCGTTTCTATGATACCACCTCCGGCCATGTCAAGGTGGACGGCATCGATGTGCGGAATATGGATCTTTACAATTTAAGGGACAATATCGGCATGGCGATGCAGGATGTCTTTCTGTTCTCCGACACCATAGAGGGAAACATCGCCTACGGCCGCCCGGACTGCTCCTTTGAGGAAGTCAAGAAGGCGGCGATCATGGCGGATGCCAACCATTTCATTCAGGCGATGCCCGAGGGCTATGACACCATCGTGGGCGAGAGAGGCGTGGGGCTCTCCGGCGGACAGAAGCAGCGCATTTCCCTCGCCCGGGCGCTTTTGAAGGATCCCTCCATCCTGATTCTGGACGACACCACCTCCGCCGTGGATATGGAGACGGAAAGCTATATCCAGAAGCAGCTGAAACTGATTGAAAAGGATTGTACCATCTTTATCATTGCCTACCGCATCTCCTCCATAAAGGATGCGGATCTGATCCTGGTCATGGACAAAGGCAGGATCATTGAGCAGGGTACACATGAATCCCTGCTTGCGGAGAACGGCTACTATGCAAGTGCCTTCCGCAACCAATACGGTGAGATTCCGGAAGAACTTCTGAAAGGAGGTAACTGATATGGCAAGAAACCGATATGATATGGATGAGGTTTTAGAGGACAGCTTTGACGTGAGCCAGCTCAAACGGCTTGCAGGTTACATCAAACCCTACCGGAAGCAGATGGCACTGGTGATCCTGCTCATGCTCTCCTCCTCCGCGCTCACCATGCTGGTTCCCATTTTCTTCCAGCGCATCATGGATAAGAGCATCCCGGAAAAGGACATGAACTCCATCTATCTGTACTGCGGACTTACTCTTCTGATCGCGCTGTACTCCGCGCTCTCCCTGCGGATCAAGATCCGGCAGATGAGCATTATCGGACAGAATATCATTCACGATCTGCGCTATGACCTCTTCTGCCATTTGCAGGAGCTTCCGTTCTCCTACTATGACGATAAGCCCCACGGCAAGATTCAGGTGCGTGTTGTCAATTATGTAAACAGTCTGAGCGATCTGCTGAGCAACGGTATCGTCAATACCTTCACCGACCTCTGCAACCTGATCTTCATCATTATTTTCATGTTCATCGAGGACGCCAGACTGACCCTTGTCTGCCTCTGCGGGCTTCCGCTTCTGGCGCTGGTGATCGTGTTCATCAAAAAAAGACAGCGCAGGGCATGGCAGATCCAGAGCAACAAGCAGTCCAACTTAAACGCCTATATTGCGGAGAGCATCAACGGCATCCGCGTAACCCAGTCCTTCGTCAGGGAGGAGCAGAACACCGGCATTTTCAATCGTCTGAGCAAAAACTACCGCTCCGCCTGGATGCGCGCGGTGAAATTCAACTTTACCATGGGGCCCAGCGTGGACATCATCTCCACCATCACCACATCCTTCATTTATGTGCTGGGTGTCCGCTGGATCCTTGCGCCGAGCTCCACCCTGACCGTAGGTGTGCTGATTGCGTTCACCGCCTATATCAGCCGGTTCTGGCAGCCCATCAACACGCTGGCAGGCTTCTACAATTCCCTGCTGACTGCCATCTCCTATCTGGAGCGTATCTTCGAGACCATCGACGAGCCGGTTCTGGTAAAGGACGCGCCGGACGCCTCCGTCATGCCGCCCATTCATGGGGAAGTGACCTTCGAGAACGTTTCCTTCAGCTATGAGGAGGGACACCGCATTCTCGACCGGATCAACTTTACTGCCCACAAGGGTGAAACCTACGCCATTGTAGGCCCCACCGGCGCAGGCAAAACCACCATCGTCAACCTGATCAGCCGGTTCTACAACGTGGATTCCGGCAGGATTTTGATTGACGGCATCGACATCTCCAAGGTGACGCTGCGCTCCCTGCGCACACAGATGGGCATTATGATGCAGGATTCCTTCATCTTTGCGGGAACCATCATGGACAATATCCGCTACGGCAACATGGACGCCTCCGACGAGGATGTGATCCGGGCCGCCAAAACGGTCTGCGCCCACGACTTTATCACGCAGATGGAAAACGGTTATCAGACGGAGGTAAACGAGCGTGGCAGCCGGCTCTCCGCCGGTCAGCGCCAGTTGATCTCCTTCGCCCGCGCACTGCTTGCAAATCCCCGCATCCTGATTCTGGATGAGGCGACCTCCAGCATTGACACGGAGACTGAAATTTTACTGCAAAAGGGATTGAATGAACTCCTGAAGGGAAGAACCTCCTTCATCATCGCCCACAGGCTCTCCACCATAAAGAATGCCGACTGTATCATGTATGTGGATCAGGGCGCTATCATGGAGAAGGGCAGCCATGAGGAGCTGATGAAGGAGAAAGGCGAATATTATCACCTGTATATGTCACAGTATGATTTCTTAAAAAAAGCAGAATAGATCTACAAATGTAAGATATGGGACGCAAACTGGAAATAGATCATCAGGGAAAGGGCATCCACAATGGTGGTGATGAAAGGACTTGCCATCACCGCCGGGTCGAAGCCCAGCCGCTTTGCCAGTATGGGGAGCGTACAGCCGATCAGCTTTGCGATCAGCACGGCAACCACCAGCGTCAGGCACACCACAATGGCAACCGTGATTCCCACCCGGTCAAGCAGCATCAGCTTGACAAAGTTTGCCGCTGCCAGCGTCACGCCGCACAAGAGTGCCACGCGGATCTCCTTCCAGACGATGGCGAGGGTATCGCGGTAGCGGATCTCTCCCAGTGACAACCCACGGATAATGGAAACACTGGCCTGTCCGCCCGCGTTTCCGCCCGTATCCATCAGCATGGGGATGAACATGGTCAGCACGGCGCAGGCGCTGAGCGCATCCTCATAGCGCCCGATGATCTGCCCCGTGAAGGTGGCGGACACCATCAGCAGCAGGAGCCATGGGATCCTTTTCTTGAATGTCTCAAAAATACCCGTCTTCATATAAGGCTTGTCCGAGGGAACGATAGCCGCCATCTTCTCGATGTCCTCCGTTGCCTCTTCTTCCATGATATCCACGATATCGTCCACCGTAATGATTCCCACCAGCCGGTTTTCGTTATCCACTACCGGCATGGAGGTAAAGTCGTATTTCTTGAACTGTCTCGCAACCTCCTCCTGATCCATCAGCGTATGGATTGCAATGACATTTTCATGCATGATATCCCCGATCACCTCATCCGGCTCGCTGAGCAGAAGGTAGCGGAGCGCCACGGTTCCAAGCAGCTTTCTCTGGGCGTCCAGCACATAGCAGATGTTGATGGTCTCGGAGTCCACTCCCACCTTCCTGATTCTGGCAATTGCCTCCTCCACGGTCAGGTTTTCCTTCAGATCCACATACTCCACCGTCATGATGCTTCCGGCGGAGTCCTCCGGGTAACGCAGCAGATGGTTGACATCCCTGCGCATCTCGGGGCTTACGTTCGCAAGCAGCTTCTTCACAATATTTGCCGGCATTTCCTCCAGCAGATCCGTCGCATCGTCCGCCATCAGATTATCGATGATGCTTGCGGCATCACGCTCCGACAGGGAGGTGATGATCAGCTGCTGATGCTCCACTTCCATATAGGAAAAGACGTCTGCCGCCAGATCCTTCGGAAGGATCCGGAAGACCTTCAGCATGTCGTCCTCCTCCAACTGCTCCAACAGAGCCGCCACATCGGCTTCGTTCATATCCGCCAGTTTCTGGCGCAGAGAGGTGTATTGCCTGGTTGCTAATAATTCCTTGATCTCGTCCATCTCTTCTCTCCTTCGATAAAATGTGGTTTTCTTTACCGGGTAAGGTCCTTGTCAACAAAGTACAGCTCTTCCTTCACCGTGATTTTCGCCTTTCCCGCCGTTGCTTCCGTAAACTCCTTGCAAAGTGCTTCCTTATCTTCTGCGGGGACAAGCAGCACAAGCTGCACCGTGTCCGTATACAGGCTGTCCTCGGGCTCTATCCCCTTTGTTCCCATGATATACAGGATTTTGCCGATTCCGTTGTAGTCGGTCAGAACCTCCAGCCTGACACCCGCGCGCATGGTTCCCAGCTTACAGCCCGAGAGCCCCTCCCTGACCGCCTGCGTGTATGCGCGCACCAGACCGCCCGTTCCCAACAGGGTTCCTCCAAAATACCGGGTGACCACCACCGCCGCATTCCTCAGCCTTTCCGAAAGCAGTACCTCCAGCATGGGGCGTCCCGCCGTACCGGAGGGTTCCCCGTCGTCGCTGCAGCGGGTCAGCTCCCCTCTCTCGCCGATCACCATGGCGGAGCAGTTGTGGGAGGCGTCCCAGTATTTCTTTTTCATGGCTTCCACAAAGGCGGCTGCTTCCTCCTCGCTTTCCACGCGCTTTACGGTGGCGATGAAGCGGGATTTCTTTTCCGTAATCTCTCCTGTGCCCTCTTCCACGATCACTCTGTACGGTTCTTTCTGTTCCTGACCCACTGTCTGCCGCTCCTCCCGTAATCATTTAATCCAAGTATAGCATAAAACTTATGATTTTAGTGAACAATTCTTAATAAGAAATAAAAACCTTTATTTACCACGCCATTTTTGGTATAATATTCGGGAAAGTTATCTTTCAAGTAGATTTTTATGCCGCTGCCGCGGCAGAAGAGAGGATATATGAATTACGGAAAAAAGGGAGTCCGTGCCAAACAGAAGGCTTTGAACGCGAAAGCCCCCAAGTGGGGAAAGAAGCTTGCCTTTACCGGTGTAAAGGTGCTGTTGGTCGGAATCATTGCCGCCGGTATTGTGGGAATTTCCGCAGGTATCGGCGCATTTAAAGGAATCATTGCATCCGCGCCGGATATCGACGTGGAGGATGTGGCGCCGGTGGGCTTTTCCACCTTCGTCTACGACTGTGAGGGAAACCGCATTGACAAGCTCGTTGCACCCAACTCCAACCGTGAGCAGGTGACCATGGACAAAATCCCTCAGCATCTTGCGGATGCCTTTGTCGCCATTGAGGACGCACGTTTCTACGACCACAACGGCATCGACATCAAAGGTATCGTCCGTGCCGGCGTAACCTTCATCAGAAGCGGCTTCCGGCGTGCCGAGGGTGCCAGTACCATCACCCAGCAGCTTTTGAAAAACACGATCTTTACCAACTGGGTCAATGAGGACGGCCTGATTGAAAAAATACAGCGTAAGTTTCAGGAGCAGTACCTTGCTCTGGAGATCACGAAAAAACTGAGCAAGGAGGAGATCCTGCTCCGCTATATGAACACCATCAACCTTGGACAGAATACCCTCGGTGTCCAGTCGGCTGCCAAGCGGTACTTCAATAAGGATGTCAGCGAGCTGACGCTGTCGGAGTCCGCCGTGATCGCCGCCATCACCCAGAACCCTTCCAAGTGGAATCCCATCTCCCACCCCGAAAACAACGCGGAGCGCCGGGAGCGTGTGCTGACCAAGATGGTTGAGCAGGGCTACATTTCACAGGCAGAATATGACGAAGCCATGGCAGACGACGTTTACTCCCGTATTCAGGAGATCAACATATCCATTGCAAGCGACTCCGTAACCTCCTACTTTGTGGATGCCCTGACAGAGGATGTCTATCAGGATCTGATCAACGAGGCCGGATACAGCGCAACTCAGGCCTCCACCATACTTTACAGCGGCGGTCTCAGGATTGAGTCCACGCTGGATCCTTCCATACAGGCAATGGCGGATGCCGTGTTCTCAGACCCGGAAATCTACCCGGAGAACACCAAGTGGTATCTGAACTACGATCTGACCGTCAAGACGGCTGACGGCGATTATGTCAATTACAGCAAGGAAATGATGATGAAATGGTTCAAGGAGAACAAAGACAAATCCTTCAACCTGATCTTCAGCTCCATGGATGATGCCTACGCAGCCATCGACACCTATAAAGAAGCTATTCTGGCAGAGGGAGACACCGAGGTTTCCGAAAATTACTACCTCACGCCCCAGCCGCAGGTTTCCTTTGTCTGCATCGATCAGTTGACCGGCAGCGTTGTCGCCATGATCGGCGGACGCGGTGCCAAGGAGGGAAGCCGTACCCTGAACAGAGCCACCGACTCCGAGAGGCAGCCCGGCTCCACCTTCAAGGTGCTCTCCACCTACGCACCCGCACTGGACAATGCCGGCATGACGCTGGCAACCGTATTCAATGACGCGCCGTTCAACTACAACGACGGTACACCCGTGCGTAACTGGTACACCACGGGCTACGAGGGCATCAGCACCATCCGCAAAGGAATTTACCGCTCCATGAATGTGCTTACCGTAAAGTGTCTGACCCAGATCACACCCAAGTTAGGTTTCGATTATCTGGAGGATTTCGGTTTCACTACACTGAATGAGCTGGACGACTGCTACCAGCCCATGGCGCTCGGCGGCGTGGGCGGTGTGACCAATCTGGAGCTTTGTGCCGCCTACGCTTCCATTGCAAACAGCGGCTATTATAACAAACCCAGACTGTATACCCGGGTGCTTGACGCGGACGGCAATGTGATTCTGGATCACAGAATTCCCGAGACCAGACAGGTATTGAAGGAGACCACTGCTTTCCTTCTGACCAGCGCCATGATGGATACCATGACCATCGGTACAGGTAAAGCGGCAAACTTCTCCAACTCCATGTCCACTGCGGGCAAGAGTGGTACCACCACCCTGAACAAGGACTCCTGGTTTGTGGGATATACCCCCTATTATACTGTGTCCGTGTGGGTGGGCTACGACAATAGTATCGAAATGACAAGCAAGGCGGAGCAGGGACTCGCGAAGAAGCTGTGGCGTGCCATTATGGGTGAGATCCACAACGATCTTCCCAACCAGAGCTTTGTCACTCCCGCCGGTATCGTACAGGCTGCTGTCTGCTCCAAGTCCGGCAAGCTGCCCATCGCAGGATTGTGCGATGTGCAGGGCTGCGTTGTGACGGAGTACTTTGACGAGGATACAGTTCCCACCGAAACATGCGACATCCACTACATCGGCGATGTCTGCGCTTACAGCAATCTGGCTGCCAGCCCCGAGTGTCCGTTCAAGATTGCCAACTCCTATCTGGAGCGCCCTCTGATCGAGGACATCTCCCTGTTGGCAGGCTCCACCGTGATTACAGAGAACCCCGACGGCACGATCACAACCTCTACGCCGGCAACCTCCAACAGTTGCCCGCACAACGCAGAGTTCTTTGCTGATCCGAACAGTTCCATTATTATTGAACAGCAGCGCGCTGAATTGCAGCAGAGAGGAATGTTCTTCCCCTAATAATTTCTTATGACAAAAAAATCCCTGCTACCGTAGAAACCGGTGGCAGGGATTTTTGATTGTTACGCTTATACGCCCTTGATGGTTCTGATTTTCTGCTCCAAATCCTTAACGCCCTCTTTTGCATTCGTGATGGCTCTGCACTGTTTTGCAAACAGCTCCTCCGGATTGTTACCGAAATTCTCATAATAGAGCCTTCCAATCTCGGCATAATTCTTCTTGATGACCTCCTCACAGGTGCCGATCTGGCTCTTGAGGCTTGCAACCGCAGAGACCTCCTTTGCCTTTCCTACCACATCCTGACCCGCAGCAGTCAATGCCACCTCCATCTGTTTGAATACATCCATTTTGTGATCCTCCTTCTGTTCGATTTCTGTTTATTTACTCCGCTCTGCTTCCCAAAATCTTAAGGGAAACCGGTTCTACCCGAACTTCCTTTTCTATCTGTTTTCTCTTTTTTAACAGCCCTCTCTTCCACAAAAAGGAAGATGTTCCGTCTGCCAGCACACTCCATTTTCCTTCCGGCAGGGGAAGCACTGCCGCCTCTCTGCCTGCATGATAGCAGATCCAGATACGCCCAAAGCCCTTTTTGTCATAGGAGGCATTGTCGATCAAAAACACAACGTTCTCCCCCGCTGCCTGCAATATCCTGACATGGGAAAGTGCCTCCGGCGTCTTGTCTGCATAAAATGCAATCTTTCTGCGCAGTGCGATCATTCCCCTGTAATATTCCGTCAGGGAATCAAAAGCCTCCCGCCGTCTCCAGTCAAGCCGGTTTAACCCGGGGCTTGCACAATAGCTGTTCTCCTCGCCAAGCTTCGTCCTTGCAAATTCCTCGCCCGCCTGAAACAGGGGCGTTCCCATACAGGTAAACACGATCCCCGCCGCCAGACGATTCTGTTTAAGGAGCATTTCATCCGACTCCTCGAAATTACTTTTTCCCGCCGTGATGCACAGCTTATCCCACAGCGTGTAATTGTCGTGAACCGAAACATAATTGATGCACTGTGCGGGCGATTTCGGGGAAAAGTCATGTCCGCCGTCGCACCACGCGAGTACCGAGGAGGCAACCGCCTGCTCCAGTCCCTTCGCACCGTTTACAAAGCCGGGAATCTCTCCGTAAAACACGCTGCCCTTGATCACATCTCTTGTATTGTCGTTGAAAATGGCAATCCCATCGTGCAGCCGCTCCACATTGGATTTGACCGCCGGGAAAAATCCCGGCTCCATGGGCGACTCCGCCGCTGCCCACGGCTCTCCGTACATCAGGATCGGCTTGTCCGGGAAAGCCTCGTCAAGCGCCTCCCTGATCCGGTTCATGGTATCGGTATCGTGCAGCCCCATCAGATCAAACCGGAAACCGTCAACATGGTACTCCTTTGTCCAGTAAAGCACGGATTGCAGGATAAAATTACCCACGCCGTATCTTTCACTTGCGGTCTCATTCCCGCAGGCGGAGCCGTTTGAAAGACTTCCGTCCGCATTCTGCCTGTAATAATAATAGGGCGCCAGAATCTGAAAGGCACCGTCCGCAGAGTAGGTATGGTTGTAGACCACATCCATGACCACACCGATTCCCGCATCATGGAGCGCCTTGATCATGCGCTTGCATTCCCTGATCCGCACATATCCGTCATGGGGATCCGTGGCATAGGAGCCCTCCGGCACATTGTAATTTTCCGGGTCATAGCCCCAGTTATACGCATCCCCGCAGTTTGTCTCATCCACGGAGGCATAGTCAAAAATCGGAAGCAGGTGGAGGTGCGTAATTCCTAACCTCTTGTAATAGGGAAGTCCCACCGCATATCCGTCCATGCGCTTTCCCCGTTCCGCAAACGCCATGAATTTTCCCCGGTAAGCATCCCTCACGCCGGGTAGTCCCTGCTCCGAAAAGTCCCTTACATGCAGCTCGCTTATCACCGTATGCGCCACATCCGCACGGAACAAAGCATCCTTGTCCCATCCCTTGGGATCGGTTTTCCTTAAGTCCGCCACCATGCTCCGCTTCCCGTTCGCACCGCAGGCCCTCCCCCATGGATCTGCGCAGACATGCCGTTCTCCTTCCCTGAGCACCGCATATTCATAGTATATGCCCTCCAGATCGCCCTCTGCGACGCCCTCATACACATAGGGGGAAACGCAGGTCAGCGAAAGCTCTGAGAGCTTTCCGGCATTCTTCTCCTCATCGGTTCCCGTCCGGTGCAGACGCACACTGACGGCATCCGCATTGACGGCAAACACTCTGAACGCTGTTTTTTGCGGCTCATAAAAGGCGCCGAATTGCTTCCCTGCCTGTATACATGCCTGTTTGAAATCCTCCGATTCGTACAATTCCTTATAGTCGTGAGGTGTCATCTGTCTCTCCTGTTCTGTTTTTTCTGAGGATACGCATCTCATTTTCCAGATCAAGCAGCCGGTTGGTCAGCTCCGTGTTGGCTCTCTGCAAATTTACGATATCCTCCTGCACCGGGTTCGGCAGATCCACCTGATTCAGATCCTCTCTTGGCACAGATACATTGTCCCGTTTCACCACGCGCCCGGGAACGCCGACCACCGTGGAATTGGAAGGAACCTCCGCCAGTACCACACTTCCCGCGCCGATCTTGGAATTTTCCCCGATGGTGAATGATCCTAACACCTTCGCGCCCGCGCTGACCATCACATTGTTTCCGAGGGTCGGGTGACGTTTCCCGTGCTCCTTACCCGTACCGCCCAGTGTGACCCCCTGATAGAGCGTCACGTTATCACCGATCACGGCTGTCTCTCCGATGATCACACCGTGACCGTGGTCGATAAACAGCCCCTTCCCGATCTTTGCACCGGGATGAATCTCGATTCCGGTCTTGTGAGCGCCCTTCTGGGATACCCAGCGCGCCAGAAAATAGTGCTTTCCTTCATATAATTTATGGGAAATCCGATAGTAAATCATCGCCTTAAAGCTGGGATACAAAAAAACCTCCATGCTGGAGTGAATCGCAGGATCCCGTTCCTTGATCACCCTGATTTCCTCTTTGATAAACCGTACAATACCCATTACAATCTCCCTGCTTCCCTGTGAAGCAATAAAAGACCACGCCGCAGCCTCCTGCAACCTCCGTGATCCATCTTACTTTAGCATATGCAAACCGCCGTTGTTTGTCAACTTTTATTGAGAAAAAGCCTTGTAAAATCCACAATTTATATGAAATCCATTGACAATCCTCTCCTTTTTATGATACACTGATAAGCAGTGATTGTTCCGATGTTTATATGGAAACAGAGCACTTGCTGCTGTGGCTCAGTCGGTAGAGCGTCGCATTGGTAGTGCGGAGGTCACGGGTCCGATTCCCGTCAGCAGCTTATTGTGAATGCTTGAAGCCCCACGGTTTCAGGCATTTATTTCTATTCAGAAGGGAGTATACCATGAAAATCCAATGTGATTGGTGTGGCAACTGGATCAACGATTATGATGAAGTCTGCCCCAGCTGTCTCGGTGTAAACCGCCATTACAACCGTCAGTCGGACAGCGTTCCCAAGACCATCGAGGAATTGAAGGCATGGGCACAGGCAAAAAACCTTCCTCTTGCCGACATGCGTACCTACATAGGCGAAGACTTCCGTGAGCCGAAAGCCTTCGGTATCTACAAGGACGAGGCGACCGGAACCTTTGTCGTCTATAAGAACAAGGCAGACGGCTCCCGCGTCGTCCGCTATCAGGGCTCGGACGAGGCCTACGCCGTAAATGAGCTTTACCAGAAAATGAAGGAGCGTGTTGTAGATCAGAAATCACATCAGGCAGCAGCTCCCCGCCGGACACCGCAGAAGTCGGCTCCTACGGGCAAAAAGGGCAGCGGCTCCCGCGACTCGCTGAGCATACCGGCCATTGTCATAACGGTTCTCATCGTTATTGTGGTTGGTTTCCTTACCATCAAATTTGACAGCCACCCCTCCACCGGCTATTACACCTACGACAACAGTACCTACTACTATTACAGCGGCAACTGGTATGAGTGGCAGAACAACTCCTGGGAGGAAGCAACCTCCTCATCCTGGATGGAGGATAACTACAGCGACTATTACGACTCCTCCAGCTACGACTCCGATGCCTCCTATGATGATTTCAAGGACTCCTCTTACTACGATGAGAACAGCAATTCCGATGATAGCTGGGATTCCGACTGGGACTCCGATTGGGGCTCTGACGACAGCTGGGACAACAGCTGGGACGACTGGGATTCCGATTGGTGATTTGCCTGACATATTCATCTATATCTGTGAGGAGGTACGGCTGTCATGGAGCAGCACATCCGAAAATGTATTCACTTTTACGGTCGCGTACAGGGCGTTGGATTCCGCTATCATGCCGTACACAAAGCGCGTCAGCTCGGGCTTACCGGCTGGGTGAAGAACTGCTGGGACGGCTCTGTGGAAATGGAAGTTCAGGGCATGGAGCCCCTGATTGATGAGCTTCTCCTATACCTGAGACGCCAGACCTACATTTTGATCGAGGACATGAAAATCCACTCGGTTCCTCTTGCAGACGACAATGATTTCTACGAAATAGAAGCAACCGGATTTTAGCCGGTATTCATAAGGCAGCAAAACCGACCCGGGGTTACGATCACGGGTCGGTTTTTTTATGTAATTATACTGACACAGCACCGCCCCCTTCCATTATGCAAGGTTTGGTGCTGCGCAAAATCGCGGCTTACACAATATGTTCTATTTATCTCTACCTTCGTACTTATCCCATTTTCCGCCATATATATGCTCTTCCACATAAGCCATCATACGGTTATGAAAAAGGGCATATATGGTCATACCAATAAATCCGCCGACGCCTCCAATTAAGTAGACCGGCAAATTATATTTTGCCAATGCGAGCGCCAATATCACCCATAAAACATAAGCAATGACGATTGTAAAAGCATGTTCTTTTAACCACTTCTTCTTAAAAAAATCCTGCCTTTCTTTTAAGGTAAATGCGCTCTCCTTGAGTGTTTCTTTAATATTCGTTTCTGCCATCTCTTTATATTCCTCCGTGGTCAGCTTTCTGCCACTCAGGAGCTCATTAATGGTCATGTCATACATATTACTGAGTTCTTCCAGCATTTCAACGGGTGGCATATAATTGCCTGTTTCCCAGCGTGAAATTGTTTTGTTCGTTACTCCCAGCTTTTCGCCCAACTCAGCTTGTGTTAAATGATGCTCCTTCCGAAGCTCTGCCAAGAAGCTTCCCATCTTTACCATATCCATTATAATACCGCCTTCATTTTTGTGATGACTTTACTCTACCTTGGGAACGCCAAAAAGTCTTTACCATAAACAGCGAATCCGTATATTGCCAATAAAATCCAGCATCATGGCATTTATCTCTTCTGCCTGCTCCCCCACAAAATGAGGATGATGCCCTCCACCCTTTACCTCATAAACTTTTGCATCAGGCACTTTTTCCTGTAATTCCTCACAAGTTCCGAAGGGGTCATTTTCTCCGCTGATAAAGAAAGCAGGACACTTTATCCCGGCCCATTCTTCCTCTGTAAGGCTCGGATGTGACTGCCAGTCGGAGACCGTTTTTCTTAAATAGGTTTTCCAGTCACCTTTATGCGCATCATAATGCCGAAGCTTCATATCTTCAATAAAATCGGTCTCATTTCTGCTTATAAGACTTTCCGGCAAAAACTCCTCTGCTCCATCGATTCTGGGATATGCGCCTCCACCGATCGTTATAAGGCTTTTCACTTTTTCCGGATATTTTGCTGCCATGTAACAGCCTACATATGCTCCGCAGCTATAACCGATCAAATGGGCACTTTCTATTTCCAGTGCCTCCAGAAAATTCGCCATATCATCCGCTATCATACGGCTGTTCCAGTCTAAGTTTTCACACATGGTACGCCCATGACCACGAAAATCAGGGTACAGACAGCGGTAATGACCTGCGAAAGGAAGAATTTGTCCTGAAAACGCCAATAAGCCTCGGCTGAAATGACTGTGCAAAAACAAAACCGTCTCTCCTTTTCCAAACTCTTCATAAAACAGATTCAAATCATTTAATTTGACATAAGGCATTTTCCATCCCTCCCTGATATATAAAATTGAGCGCGTTTCTGCGAGCGGTGCGCGGGTGACGCATGATGTGCATGAGAGTCTGCTCGCAAGTGCACATTTGAGCAGTGCATGGACAAGATGAAAACATGCGCCGGGAACTTGTTCACAGGCGGATGATTTTCATCTTGGACATATAGTGCGATAGCACGCATGAGCCTAGGCGAAGCCGGAGCGAATGGCACTGCAACGATAAACTGGAAGTTATCGGACTCTTTGCATAGATAAAATTTCAGTTTTACTTTGTAAGAACCTTCTTACAATATTTATGTGCACCACAATACGGACATACTAATTTTCGCTTTGTAATTGTATGAGGTCCCATAATATATGACTTCATATCTGGAACAAATCTATTATTACATTCGGGACACTCAAAGGCTCCTGCTTCTATATCAAGGACACAGGCAATTGCAATTCCTCCAACTATCACAACAAGACCTATCCCTATAAGAAGTACTCTAATCCAGTTCTCTATCTCCAGCATTCCCGACAATATAAATAATGGAACTGCCGCTATAATTGTAAGTCCTGCCACCATTGCTGATAGGACAATTTTCTTTTTACTTTCCTGAGCTTCTCTGACTAAATTCACCATATTTTCCTCCGCTTTCTTCAAATAATCTTCTTCAGCTACTCTTTCACCAGATAGTAGTTCATTAACCGTTATCTCTAGTTCATTACATAATGGAAACAGTAATGATACTTCCGGAAAACCATTTCCTCTCTCCCATTTTGAAATTGTTTTGTCACTGATTTCTAATTTTTCTGAAAGCTTTTTTTGCGTATATCCTTTTCGTTTTCTTTCATCAGCGATAAATTTACCAATCTTGATTTGATCCATCCGTTTTCCTCCTTTCTGATTTGATTATCCTATGATTTGATTATCAATCACACCCACGCGACGTAGAATATGGTGAATTTATGCGGTTTCTACGCTCCGTAGAGTAAAATACCAATTTACTGGTCTGTTCCATCGTATCATACGGCTTTCGTTTACGCAAGAAAAGTCCCTGCAGCCATTACTGCCGGGACTAAACTGTTTTACGAACATCCTCACTGGTCGGTTGCTTTTCGTTTCTTTTTTATATACAAAAGGTGCAATTTTATATTGACAAAATGTACCCCGTTTGATAGAATCAAAAACGGTGATTGCAAAAAACGGTTTTTGCAGTGACGATGCTGCTGTGGCTCAGTCGGTAGAGCGTCGCATTGGTAGTGCGGAGGTCACGGGTCCGATTCCCGTCAGCAGCTCTGAAAAAAGTCCTTGTTCTTCAAGGACTTTTTTGTTGCTTACCACATCCATTCTCAATTCTTTCTCCGCCCTTCCCCTGCTTGCTCTCTCCTGTTCATTCCATGACCTTTCTTTATCCTTACCTTGCTTATTCCTTCTCTGCTTGCTCCATATCCGTCCCCTGTTCCTGCAAACTCACTATCCAAAATATGTCTGCCCTTCTACCCAATGATTGCGAATTGTATCTCTGTGACATTTTTTCCTTTTTCAGATCCCAATTTACTATTTTAGAGGCTGTTTAGGATGGTCAAAAAAGCAAATTTGTATCCCAGCAGATTTTTTGTCATTCCGGATCCCAAATTTTGGCGATTTGTGGGATCCGGTAATGCATTTTTTCTTTCTGGGATACAATCGAGCGCTTTTCTTTCTATTATGTAAACCTATGATGTGAGAAATTGGGATCTAAATTGAGAATTTTTTGAGCCCAGATACAATCCACTTTCAGGGAAAGCCGGTTCTTATTCCCCGGTGAATAAAACCACCCAGTATACGGTGCCATTCAATGCCTGATAAAGTGCCACGCCGGCTTTCGTATAGTCGGCGCACAGGATATTTTCGCTGTGTGCGCCGGATTTCGTCCATTTGCCTACCACGTTTTCAGCCGTACTGAGCGATCCCTTGGTTGATGCCAGATTTTCCCCGCAAGGGGTGACTCCTGCAATATCCGCTCCCCTGCTCCCGTCCGGTCTGGTGTGGGAGAATGATACCTCAAGCTCTCCTGCCCGGATCTGTGCGGCTGCTGCCAAATTATCATCCCATTCAAGGACGGTAAGCCCCGCACCTGACCGCTGTGCATTGATCAGATCAAACACCTGACCTGCCATTGCGGACAAATCAAGGGAAGAGGCGCCATCCGTATTTCCGGAGTTTTCGGTCGTATCAGCACCCGGCGTGCCCTCGCTTGCGCCCGATGCACCTTCCCCCGGCATACCATCATTTGCGCCCGATGCACCGCCGCCCGACGTACCTCCCCCTGCCGCACCATTACCAGGCGCTCCTGCATTTGTGTCAGACATGCTGTCTCCTGCCGCGCCCGGCGCACCCACACCAACCATTCCAACGCCCTCGCTCGCATCCGCCGCACCGTCTCCCGGCGCACCCATGTCTGTGCCCGTCATGCCGTCTCCTGCCGTACCTATGCCCGACACAGACACATCTTCACTCTCCGCGCCATCCCCCGCCGAAACGGTATCCGCCGGTGTTCCGTCTTCCGTCCTGTCTGCAAGGCTTTCATTTTCAGGCGGCAAAAATTCGGCGGCAGGCATTTCGCCCGCCGCCGGGGTAAGCTCCGTCTGTATATTCACTTTCTCGTCAACCGATGCCGTCCCGCAGCCCACAAAAACCGTCAGGAGGACTGCAGCCACCGGCACTGTCCATCTGCGCATGAAGCTTCCTCACTTTTCCGATGTATTCTAAGCAGTTTCCTCGCCCGGATGCTTTGCATACAGGATCTTCAAAATAATAGGGGTGGAAATACTGGAAACAATGATCAGCAAAATCACGGCGGTAAAATAGACCGGTGTCAGAAGCCCGACAGACAGTCCCTTCTGTGCCACAATCAGCGCAACCTCTCCTCGGGTCATCATCCCCACTCCGATTTTCAGGCAGTCATAGCCTCTGAAGCCGCACAGCCGCGACATCAGACCGCAGCCGATGATCTTTGCCACCAAGCCCACCAGCACAAAGCAGGCGGAGAACAAAAGAATCGCTCCCGTCACATTGTCAATGTTGGTTTTCAGTCCGATGCTGGCAAAGAATACCGGGCCGAAAAGCATGTATGAATTGATGTCCATCTTCTCCGCAATATAGCCGGAATCCTGTATGGAGCAAAGGATAATTCCCGCCACATAAGCTCCTGTGATGTCTGCAATTCCAAACCATTTCTCCGCCGCATAAGCAAAGAAGAAGCAAAGCGCCAGACCGATAATAGGGATTCTCCTTGTATGGGGATATCTGCTGTCAATCTTCTTAAAGATCCAGTAGATCACGAATCCCACCACGAACGCAAAGGCAAAGAACAGAACCGTGCTCAGCACCACCTTCCCGGGATTGGAATCCGGGTTTTTGAAGCCGATCACAAAGGTCAGCACCACAATGCCGATCACATCATCGATGATCGCGGCGCTTAAGATGGTGGTTCCCACCGTTCCTTTCAGCTTACCCATTTCTTTCAGGGACTGTACCGTAATGCTGACGGAGGTTGCCGTCAGGATGGTTCCCACAAACACAGCCTTGTAAAACTCCTCGCTGCCCCAAGGGGAGACACCGTAAAATGCCATATACAAAAGTGCGCCCAGAACCAGCGGCACAAATACACCCGCACAGGCGATCAGAAGCGCCTTGAAGCCGGTCTTCATCAGTTCCTTTAAATCCGTTCCCAGCCCGGCGGAAAACATCAGAAGCACCACGCCGATCTCCGCCATCTGCATTAGAAAATCCGTCTGCTGCACCAGTCCGAGAAGACTGGGGCCGATGATCAGTCCCGCAATGATCTCTCCCACTACCTGGGGCGCCTTCAGCTTTCTCGCCACCAGCCCGAAAAATTTAGCAAAAATCAGAATAACCGCCAAATCCTTAAACAAATCAAATGATTCCATAATTCTCTCCTCCGTCTTCACTCAAACAAAAAGCCTACCTCATTTATGAAATAGGCTTCTTTACCTCTTAAAAAAATCTTTCTTCGGATCTCCGCATCAGAAACCGGACCTTTTCCTCAATATCCTTGGAAATGGAATGGATCAGCTGCTCCGCTTCCTCCTTGAAATTGTCGTTGATGCAAAAGATACAGACATCCTTGTTCTTGCAGAATATACCTTGCTTGCGCCACTTGATATAATAGGAAATACGGTTTGCTAACAGAGTCCTTTCAATCTTCTGCTTCACATCCATATCCGCCGTCTCACAGAGTTCGATCTCATTATGTACTTTGAGCTTTGTAAATTCCGGCTGCATAAACTCCTCCCATTCATTTATCACCATACCTAAGTGGAATTATATCACAAACTATATTTTTTTTCACCATAAAAAGACAAATTTATTTTGCCTTTATTTTGCGATCATTCTTCTGATCTTTCCCTTCAAACGCTGCAGGGCATTATCCGTGGATTTTTCATCCCTGCCGAGCAGCTTTGCAATCTGGCTGTACCCCATTCCGGTGATATAAAGTTCAAATACCTGCTTTTCAAATCCGCTGAGCTCCCTTTCGATCTGCTGCTCCAGTCTCTCCACGCTCTCCCTGTCAATAAACTGTTCCTCGGGCCCCAGCCCTCTGTCCGCAAGCGCGCTCAGAACATCGCCTTCCTCGTCTTCGCCGCCCCCGGTTCCCTCACCGTAGAGGGAAATATAGGTGTTCAACGGAATGTGCTTCATGCGCCCCGCCGCCTGTACGGCTGAGTACATCTGTCTGCTGATGCAGAGATCCGCAAAGGTGTAGAAGCTGGCGTCCCTTCCGCTGTCATAATCCCGGATTGCCTTGAAAAGACCGATCATTCCCTCCTGAATCAGATCCTCCCTGTCAGCGCCCAGTATATACATGGTGCCCGCCTTGCTGCGCACCAGATTTTTATACTTGTCCATGATGTAATCCGTGATCCGGGTGTCCCCGTCTCGCAGCCTGTCGATCAGCTCCTCATCCGTCACCTGTCTGTAATCCATATCCCCTCTCCGTTTCTCCGGCCGAAACCCATCCATGCCATGCAGACCGTCCGCGCCTCTGTCGCAGTCTCAGACCGTCCGCTCAGCCCTTCAGACGCTGCCGCACCACTTCATATGCCAGCACGCCCGCCGCCACGGAGGCATTCAGGGAATCAATATCCCCCTTCATGGGAATGGACGCCACCATGTCGCATTTTTCCTTCACCAGCCTTCCGACGCCATCTCCTTCGTTTCCGATCACCACGCCGATTGCGCCCTTCAGATCCAGATCATACATGGTCGTGCCGCCCATATCCGCACACACAAACCAGATGCCCTCCTTTTTCAGATCCTCGATGGTCTTTGCCAGATTGGTTACTCTGGCAACCGGCGTGTAATTCAGGGCGCCCGCAGAGGTTCTCGCCACGGTTGCCGTCAGTCCTGCCGCACGGTTCTTGGGAATGATAACGCCGTGCGCGCCCGCCAGATTCGCCGTCCTTACGATCGCGCCCAGATTGTGCGGATCCTCGATATTATCCAACAAAAACAGAAAAGGCGGCTCATTCTTCTTTCTCGCAGCCTCCAGAATATCCTCCACCTCCGCATAGGTATATGCCGCTGCAACGGCGATCACACCCTGATGCTTTCCGGTCTCGGACATCTGGTCAAGCCTCTCCTTCGCCACATACTTGACAAGGGTGCCCGCCTTCTTTGCCTCCCGCTTGATGGTCATGACCGGCCCGTCCTGACACCCATCCAGCACATACAGCTTGTCTATGGGCTTTCCTGCCCGGTATGCCTCTATGACCGCATTTCTTCCCTCTATGGTAAATTCCTCGTATCCCATCTTTCCTTCCTCTCTAAAGCTCCCTGCCGATCCGTTCAAGTCCCTCCTTCACCAGAAAAAGAAGCCTGTCCTGCTGCCGCATCAGATACAGATAACCGATCAGGGCCTCAAACCCTGTCGCCTTGTGGTACTCGCTCATGCTGGCGTTCTTCGCTTTGCTGTAGGATTTGGCGTTGCGCCCTCTTTTATAGACCGCGGTTTCCTCCTCGGTCAGCACATCCGCCAGCGCCTCGATCATGGCCGCCTGTGTCTGCGCTTTCACATAATTCACCGTTTTTCTATGTAAGGCATCTGCCGCACGGTTGCCTCGCTGTACCACCACGCTCCGGATCACAAGCTCGTAGACCGCATCTCCGATGTAAGCCAAAGTAAGAGGTGAATATGCACGCACATCCACCTCTTTCACTGAAAACCGCTCATTGAGCCCGGACAAAAAGCTTATGCTCTCTTCCATTTTACACCCTCTCTGGTATCCTCCAGCACGATTCCCTTCTCCAGGAGCTCTGCGCGGATGGCATCTGCCTTGGCAAAATCCTTCGCTTTCTTCGCCGCAGCTCTCTCCTCAATCTTCGCCTGCACATAAGCGGCAAGCTCTGCATCCACAGCCTCTTTCTCCTGCGCCTTGCCGGAGAGAAGCCCCAGAGAAAGCACCTCATCAAAGCTCTCCACCAACGCCCTCTTGGTCTTATCGTTCACATCCGCTTTCAAAAGCTCATAGAGCACTGTGATCGCCATGGAAGAATTGAGGTCATCGCACAGCGCGTCCTCAAACCGCTTCCTGTACTCTGCAAAAGCAGCCTCGTCGATCTCTCCTTCATCGGAAAGCTCCGAGATCTTCCTTAACAGCTTGTTGTACGCCGTAGCCGTATTGTCCAGCACATCATAGGAGAATGCCAGCGGCTTGCGGTAGTGAGACTGTAAGCAGAACATCCTGTATACCAGCGGATCGTACCCCTTCTCCTGCAATACGGATACCGTCAGGATATTTCCCTTTGACTTGCTCATCTTGGAGCCGGATTTATCGATCAGATGATGCACATGGAACCAGTAATTGCACCATTTATGTCCGATGTAGGATTCACTCTGGGCAATCTCGTTGGTGTGGTGCGGGAAAATATTGTCAACGCCGCCGCAGTGAATATCCATATACTCGCCCAGATGCTTCATGCTGATACAGGAGCACTCAATATGCCAGCCGGGATATCCCAAGCCCCACGGGCTCTCCCACTTCAGCTCCTGATCCTCAAACTTGGACTTGGTAAACCAGAGCACAAAATCGCTCTTGCTGCGCTTGTTGACATCCTCCTCCACATCATCCCGGACGCCGACCAGAAGCTCCTCCTCCGTCTGTCCCGAGAACACATGGTAATTTTCAAGCTTGGAAGTGTCAAAATAGATATTGCCCCCCTGCTCGTAGGCATACCCTTTCTCCAACAGCACCGTGATCATATGAATAAACTCACTGATGCAGTTTGTGGCGGGCTCCACCACATCGGGGCGCTTTATATTCAGCTTTTCGCAGTCCGCAAAGAAAGCATCCGTGTAGAATTTCGCAATCTCCATCACGGTCTTGTGCTCTCTTTTTGCACCGGCAAGCATCTTGTCCTCTCCGGTGTCCGCATCGCTGGTCAGATGTCCCACATCGGTGATGTTCATCACGCGCTTTACATCATAGCCCAGATAACGCAGCGTCTTTTCCAACAGATCCTCCATGATGTAGCTGCGGAGATTTCCGATATGTGCGTAATGGTACACAGTGGGGCCGCAGGTATACATTGCCACCTTTCCGTCCACATTGGGTACAAACAATTCTTCCTTCTTGGTTAATGTATTGTATATGGTCAGCCTGTTTTCCATGGTGTCATACCTCCAAAATGGCTTTATCTCCTTGTAGCATAAGCATAATTTACATTTTTGTCAACAATTACCGTCTCACCGGGCAGCCCTGACAGCCGCTGCAGCCGGAAGCCGCCTGTGCGGTCACATCGGAGGAATACAGCTCTCTCGGCGTGGTCAGCATGCAGATTGCCTGAGCGGAGATTCCCTCACCGCTTCCGGTAAACCCGAGCCCCTCTTCCGTGGTCGCCTTCACATTCACCTGTTCAATCCGGATTCCCAGCGCATCCGCTATATTTTTCCGCATGGTATCGATGTAAGGCCGCATCTTCGGCGCCTGTGCAATAATGGTGGCGTCCACGTTCTCGACCAGAAAACAATTCTCCTCAAGGAGTGCCGCCACCTTCTCCATGAGAACCATGGACGAGACTCCCTTGTACGCCGGATCCGTGTCGGGAAAATGCTTTCCGATGTCCCCCAGCGCCGCCGCGCCTAACAGGGCATCCATCACCGCATGCAGAAGCACATCCGCATCCGAGTGTCCGAGAAGCCCCTTCTCGTAGGGGATCTCCACGCCGCCGATGATCAGCTCTCTACCCTCTGTCAACCTGTGCACATCATAGCCCATTCCGATTCTCATGTGTTCATTCCTTTCTCTGCGCGCACACGCCGCCTAGACGGCAGCGCATGCCCTGTGCTGTGCAATAATCTCCTGTGCCTCCTCCACGCTGATGTTGGCATCCTCTAACATCGCCGTGATCTTCTCCAGCTCCATATTGCGTTTCTCTTTTCTCAGGTCGTTCAGCTCTCTCTCCTCCGACTGCAGTCTCACCCGCAGAGCAGCGATCAGCGCCTCCTTCTCCTGAATTTTTGTCTCTACCGACTTGCGTTGTCCTCTTGCCATATTCTTCCTCCTGAAATACTCATTTTTAATAAGTATATGGACAAGATTCTTCTTTTATGCATTCCATCTTCTTCCGCCGTGGCATTGTTCGCAGACATTGAACTCAAACCCGAACGGCAGCATCTTCCCACAGTAACGGCATTTCATAATATATGCCTTCTTGTTGCCCGCAAGATATCCCATAATGTTGGATTCCGTCTTTTCCCTCTCGTGCTCAAGCTGCTCCGCGTCGATGTCCTTTCCGACCCTCACGGAAAACTGGTGGTACAGATCCAACATCTTGTAGTAGGTCTCATACCGCTGCAATCCCTTTTCGCTGCACATGGCGGGGTTGGGGAACTCCAGCATCACATCCGCCGTATAGCTCTTGCAATAGGACAGCCACAGATCTACAATATCCTTATTTTTAATATCGATGGAGCAGGTCAGCATGCGGTACAGCATATGCTTGTCCTCAAACCCCTCGATCGCTTTTCTCACATGGTACGCCTTCTCGTACAAAAACAGCATGTCGTCGATGCTGACCTTCTCAAAGGGCGGCTCCGGCTCCACGGACTCCCACGTTTTCAGAATCACATCCAGCGGCTCGTCCATGTCAAGCAGCACATGGGGAAATCCCAGACTGACCCTCTCGATCTCCTGCTCCGGCTTCGCATAGCGCCCGCGGATATACTCCCACGCCTCTTCTCCCATGGCATTCACATAGCCGGTATCGTAGATGCCGAAGCGTCCCGCCCTGCCTGCGATCTGTCTGATCTCGGGCACGGTCAGACCGCGCTTCTGTTTGCCGTCAAATTTGTTGTCCTGCAAAAAGACAATGCGCCTCACCGGCAGATTCAGTCCCATGCCGATCGCATCAGTGGACACGATCACCCGGTTTCTCTTGCTCTCAAAAAGCCGGATCTGACGCCTTCTGATCTCGGGGGGAAGGCTTCCGTAGATCACGCTGGTATGTATGCCCTCACGCTCCAGCCTGCCGGCGATATCCAGCACCGACTTCTTTGTGAAAACAATCAGCGCATCTCCCTCCTCCACATCCTCCGGGAAGGAAAAGGGTCTGTCCTCAAACACAAGGGGCGTCTTTCTCTCATACTCATGGATCTCCCACTCGTCCCCACACAGATCGATCAGGTGGGTCACTACCTTCTTAGCCGAGGCACTCATGCAGATATGGATCTCCTTCGCCCGCACGCCCAGAATCGCCTTCGTCCAGGAATGTCCCCTGTCAAGATCCTCGATCATCTGTGCCTCGTCGATCACCGCAATGTCATAGCTCTGATCTATGTCCAGCATCTCGATGGTGGAGGAGATCACCCTGCTGTTCTCCTGATAAATGCACTCCTCTCCGGTGAGCATGGTGCAGGGAACGCCCTGCTCCATCATCCGCTCGTAAACCTCCAGCGCCAGCAGCCTCAAAGGCCCCAGATACACGCCGCTTGCCGAGGTTTTCAGCCGCTCCAGCGCATGGTAGGTCTTGCCGCAGTTGGTCGGCCCCACATGCAGGATAAACTTTCTGTGCATGGTGCGCGTCTCCTGAAACTCTGTTTCCGGTTTCAGGGGAACCATGTCGATGATCTGCCCCCGGATGCCCACATCCGTGTACTGCTTGCAGAGATCCTTCATGGTGCGCATGCAGATCTCATAGGGCATCTCGTTTCTGAGATACTCCAAAAATTTCTCGGTAAGAAGCTCCGTCTCCGACTCCTTTAGCACAAGGAGATCCAGCCGGATCAGTTCCGGTATCAGGATATCGCGGAGCTGCATGACGGTGATCTGGTCATTCCTGCGGAACGCATAGTATGCGATATTGCGGAGCTGACGGTGAAAGTCCTCCAGTCTCGCCTGCTTCATCTTGGAGGAGTTGATGCTCCGCATCTCCTTTGCAAGGCTCTGTGCCCGCTTCTCGTAGACGCTCTTTCCCTCTCCGCTCTTTTTCTTATACTTTTTTGCACAGTCCCTGTATTGCGCAAAATAGAATTGTCCCAGCTTATCCTTTTGTACCATGGCCCCTCCGGTTCTTCCATTCCCTCATAACCTAAAAATCCCGAAAACACTGAGGTGTTTCCGGGAATTATGCGTAGCGGAAGGGAGATTTGAACTCTCGACACCACGGGTATGAACCGTGTGCTCTAGCCAACTGAGCTATTCCGCCATATGGTGTTCGTCAGTGTTGATAGATGGGGCCTATAGGGCTCGAACCTATGACCCTCTGCTTGTAAGGCAGATGCTCTCCCAGCTGAGCTAAGACCCCATGTCACAACCGACTTTGCTATTGTATCTTAATAATACATAATTTGTCAATAGCTTTTTCAAAAATTTTTACATCCTGTCCGGCGCGGAAAATCCCAGCATATCAATGCATGTCTCGAGCACATCCCGGGTGAACACAAGCAGCGCGATCAGCGCATTTTTCCGCTGTGCATCCTCCTCCGCAAGAATCCTTGTCTCATGGTAGAAGCTGTTGAAGGCGTTGGCAAGATCGTAAATATAGGCACAGATCTTGTACGGCGCTTTCTCCTCGCAGGCGCTCTCCACAGCCGCGTTGAAGCCTGCAAGCTGCTTCATCAGCTCTTTCTCGGACGCGCTCTGTGCATCCGCAAGGGCGAGCTCCGCCATGGTTCCGCCCTGATCTCTGTACTTTGCCAGAATGGACTTGATGCGCACAATCGTATAAAGAATGTAAGGCCCCGTATCCCCTTCAAAGGAAGTGAACCGGTCAATATCAAAAATATAATCCTTTGCAATCTGGTTGGACAGATCTCCGTACTTGAGTGCGGAAATGGCAATGGTGCGGGCGGTCTTTTCCGCCTCCTCGCCGGATACCTCGCGGTTCTCCGTGATCTTGCGGTACATCTCATCCACCGTCTCCCTGATCAGCGTTTCCAGACGCATCACGCCGCCGTCCCTGGTCTTGAACGGCTTTCCGTCCTTGCCGTTTACCGTGCCGAAGCCAAGCCATAACAGCTCCGTCTCGGGCGTCACCAGCTTTGTCTTGCGGGCACAGCGGAACACCTGCTCAAAATAGAGCTCCTGTCTCTTGTCCGTCAGGTAGATGATCTCATCCGGGTGCAGAGTGTTCATACGCTCCAGGATGGTCGCCAGATCCGTGGTGTTATACAGGGACGCACCGTCCGACTTTAAAATCATGCAGGGAGGAATCTCCTTGGTGTCCGTCTCCTCCTTCACATCCACCACCAGCGCACCCTCGCTCTCATGGGCATAGCCGTTCTCCTTCATGTAGCTCACCATATCCGGGATCAGGTCATGGACGTCGGACTCGCCCTTCCAGAGATCAAAGTCCACGTTCAGCATGCTGTAATTTTTCTTTAAGTCTGCCACGGACACATTCACAATGTGTTTCCAGACGGCACGATACCCTCTGACACCGCTCTGCATCTTGTAGGTGACCTCCATGGCGCGCGCCTTGTACTCCGCATCCTCCTTGCTCTTCTTGCTTGCCGTGGGATACAGCTCCTCCAGCTCACTGATGGTAAAGGGAGCCTCCGTGGGGTACTCCCCGGTATAGCTCTCGTCAAAATAGATCAGGTCCGGTCTTCTCTCCTTAAGCTCCGTGATGACAAGTCCCATCTGCAGGCCCCAGTCGCCCAGATGCACATCGCCAATCACCTCATGTCCGCAATAGCGCAGGATTCTCTTTATGCTCTCCCCGATCACCGCAGAGCGCAGATGCCCTACATGGAGCGGCTTTGCAATATTGGGTCCGCCGTAATCGATTACCACCTTCTCAGGCTTCTGCGGCATGGAAAGGCCAAACTTCTTGTCCGATTCCATCTGCTTCACATACTCAGCCAGAAAATGCTCCCTGATATCCAGATTCAGAAAGCCCGGTGCAACCGCCTCCACCCTCTTGAATACAGGGCTGTCCTGCAGCTGCTCTGCCACCTCGTTTGCAATGGCAATGGGTGCTTTTCTGTACTGCTTTGCCCCTGCCATGGCGCCGTTGCACTGGTATTCGCACAGGTCGGGTCTGTTGGAGACGGTCACGCGCCCCAGCTCGGGAGCATATCCCGCTTTTTCAAAGCCTGCCTGCATCTCCTCTGAAATGACGTCCAGTAATTTTTTCATGGTGTTCCCTCTTTCTTTCTGTTGCGCTCCGCCTTGGAATACACGCAGCCGCAGTAGTCCTGTCGATACAGCCCGTATTCCGCCGAGAGCAGGATGGACTGCTTGTAGCCTTCTTTCTTCTTAAAATCGGAGGGCAGCCACTTCACACCGTACTGCCGGGAAAAAGCTTCCCCGATCTCATTGAGCTTTACCGCGTTCTTGAGCGGGCTGATGGTCAGCGTGGTCGCAAAGTAATCCGCTCCCCTCTCCGCTGCTCTCCCCGCCGTCTCGGAAAGCCGCAGCGCATAGCACCGGAAGCACCGCTCGCCGCCCTCGGGGCATTGCTCCAGTCCCTTCGCCGCCTCATAGAATACCTCGGGCGTATAATCGCCCTCCACCACATCGATCCGGTATCCCTGCGCTCCCTGTGCAATCTGTTCGTTGTAAATGCCGATCAGGCGCTTCTGTTCCTCCACGCGCTTTGCGTATTCCGCCTGCTCCGAAATGTTGGGGTTGTAGTAAAATACCGTAATGTGAAAGTATTCCCGCAGATATTTCAGCACATAGCTGGAGCAGGGCGCGCAGCAGCTATGTAAAAAAAGCGTGGGCGCACCCTCAAGTCCCGCTATGATCTTTTCCAGTTCCTTCTGATAATTTCTGACTTGCATCTTATAATTCTTCCGGTTTCAAAAATGGCTTGAAATCTTCCGTGTCGGAAGCAAGAATCCCGCCGTAACAGGCAAGCAGGCACTCCATGACCTTCTTAACCGAAGCGGCATCCGCCGCGTCATAGTCGCAGGCGTACACCTGCTTCATGCCCATGTCCGCAAGAAGGGAAAGGTCTGCCTCGTCCGTAAGCTCCGGCATCATGTCCTCAAATGTCAGCGTGCCCGCCTGAAAGGTCAGCTCAAGCAGATTGACCTCCGTCCAGATCTCAATCTGCCGGCGCTCCAGAAAATCCAGAACCTTCGCCAGATTTGCCGCCACAACGGGCTCCGGGAGCAGGTAGAGGAAATTTCTCTCCTCCTTCTGCACCTTACCCTTATCCTTACCTTTTTGTGATTTGTTATCCTTTGCCATGCCGTCACCCCACGCCCTACAACGAAGCGATATCCACCAGTGAGAGCTGTCCGGCAGCATTCTCCATGCTGGTCACCAGCGCTCTCGCCGTGTCCATCGCCGTGATACAGTACACGCCTGTCTCGATGGAGGTACGGCGGATTAAGAAGCCGTCCCTGGACTTATCGCGTCCCTGAGTGGGCGTATCAATGACAAGATCGATCTTGTGTCCCAAAATCAGATCCATCACAGTGGGAGACTCCTGAGAAATCTTGTTGACCTTGCGCGCCTTCACGCCGGCATCCTGCAGCGCTGCCGCGGTGCTTCTGGTGGCGTAAATGGTGTAGCCCAGCTTCTCGAACCGGCGTCCGATCTCGATTGCCTCGCCTTTATCTGCATCCTTCACGGTAATGATCATCTGCTTATACTTGGGAAGCTGCACGCCCGCGCCCAAAAATGCCTTATACAGGGCTTCGTTGAAGGTCTTTGCAATTCCCAGACACTCTCCCGTGGATTTCATCTCCGGTCCCAGACTGATCTCTGCGCCCCGGATCTTCTCAAAGGAGAACACCGGCATCTTGATGGCAAAATACGCTGCCTCCGGCTGCAGTCCCGGCTCATATCCAAGCTCTCTTATGGTCTTTCCGATAATGACCTCCGTCGCCAGATCCACGATGGGGATTCCCGTCACCTTGCTGATATAGGGAACCGTTCTTGAGGAACGGGGATTTACCTCGATCACATACACTTCCTCGCCGATGGCAATGAACTGAATGTTGATCAGACCCTTTACATGAAGCGCCTTTGCCAGCCTTCTCGTATACTCCGCGATCTTCTCCTTCACCACCTTGTCAATGGTCGGTGCGGGGTACACGGAAATAGAGTCTCCGGAATGGATACCGGTGCGCTCGATATGCTCCATGATGCCGGGGATCAGGATGTCGGTTCCGTCACATACCGCATCCACCTCGATCTCCTTGCCCTGCAGATACTTATCCACCAGAATCGGGTGATCCTGGGCGATCCGGTTGATGATCTCCATAAACTCCTCGATCTCCTGATCGTTTGTGGCGATCTGCATGCCCTGTCCTCCCAGCACATAGGAGGGTCTCACCAGCACGGGATAGCCCAGCCGGTTTGCAACCGCCTTTGCCTCCTCCGCCGTATATACGGTGCCGCCTGCCGCACGGGGGATCTCCGTCTGCTGCAGGATCTCGTCGAAGAGCTCCCTGTCCTCCGCAGCATCCACATCCTCCGCCTTGGTACCGAGGATGGGCACGCCCATCTTCATCAGGCTCTCCGTCAGCTTGATAGCCGTCTGTCCGCCAAACTGCACCACCGCGCCGTCCGGCTTTTCAATATTTACAATATTTTCCACATCCTCCGGCGTCAGCGGCTCAAAATACAGCTTGTCCGCAATATCAAAGTCCGTGCTGACGGTCTCCGGGTTATTGTTGATAATGATGGTCTCATAGCCCGCCCTTGCAAACGCCCATGTGGCATGCACGGAGCAGTAGTCGAACTCGATACCCTGACCGATTCTGATGGGGCCGGAGCCAAGCACCAGCACCTTCTTCTTTCCGTCCGTGGGCTCTGCCTCGCACTCTCCGCCAAAGGTGGAATAGTAATAGGGTGTGCTTGCCGCAAACTCCGCCGCACAGGTGTCCACGATCTTGAACACGGCGGTGATGCCATTGTCGTAGCGGAGCTTCTTCACATCCGCCTCCGCCATGCCGGTCAGTCTGCCGATCACGTTGTCCGGGAACTCCATCCGTTTTGCTTCTCTTAAAAGCGCCGTCGTCAAAGGCCCCTTCTTCAGCGCATCCTCCATCTCCACGATGGCCGCCAGCTTGTCGATAAACCACACATCGATCATGGTGATCTCATGGATCTCGTCATAGCTCAGTCCCTTGCGCAGCGCTTCCGCGATCACCCAGATTCTCTGGTCGTCCACGATCTTCAGACGATCCCGCAGCTCGTCGGCGCTAAGATCGGAGAAATCGTAGCTGAGCAGGCAGTCCACATGCTGCTCCAGAGAGCGGATCGCCTTCATCAGCGCGCCCTCAAAGTTGGTGCAGATGCTCATAACCTCTCCGGTCGCCTTCATCTGGGTCGTCAGGGTACGCTTTGCCATAATGAATTTATCAAAGGGAAGACGGGGCATCTTCACTACGCAGTAGTCAAGCGCCGGCTCAAAGCTGGCATAGGTCTTTCCCGTGATGGCGTTCTTGATCTCGTCCAGCGTGTAGCCCAGTGCAATCTTTGCCGCCACCTTTGCGATGGGATATCCCGTTGCCTTGCTCGCCAGCGCCGAGGAACGGCTCACTCTGGGGTTTACCTCGATCACGCAGTACTCGAAGCTGGTGGGATGCAGGGCAAACTGCACGTTGCAGCCGCCGGTGATTCCCAGCTCGTTTATGATGTTGAGCGCAGAGCTTCTCAGCATCTGATATTCCTTGTCCGACAGGGTCTGGGACGGTGCCACCACGATGCTGTCCCCGGTATGCACGCCCACCGGATCAATGTTTTCCATATTACACACGGTAATGCAGTTTCCCGCACTGTCCCGCATCACCTCGTACTCGATTTCCTTCCAGCCTGCGATGCAGCGCTCCACCAGCACCTGACCCACTCTGGAAAGACGCAGTCCGTTCTCCAGAATCTCCTCAAGCTCCACCTGATTGTGGGCGATACCGCCGCCGGAGCCGCCCAGCGTATAAGCGGGGCGCAGAACCACCGGATAACCGATCTGCTTGGTGAAGGCAACGCCGTCCTCCACATTCTCCACCACCTTGGACGCCGCGCAGGGCTCCCCGATCCGCTCCATCAGATCCTTAAATTCCTGACGCCCCTCCGCGTTGCGGATGGTTGCCGCCGTAGTGCCGAGAAGCTTTACATTGTGGCTTGCCAGAAAACCGGATTCCTCCAGCTCCATGCCCAGATTCAGTCCCGCCTGTCCGCCCAGCGTGGGGAGGATGGAATCGGGCTTCTCTTTTTCAATGATCTGCTCCAGCACCTTGATGGTCAGGGGTTCAATGTATACCTTGTCGGCAATATCCTTGTCCGTCATAATGGTCGCGGGGTTGGAGTTTACCAGAATGACCTCCACGCCCTCTTCCTTCAGGGAACGGCACGCCTGTGTACCTGCATAGTCAAACTCTGCTGCCTGTCCGATTACGATCGGGCCGGAGCCGATCACCATTACTCGTTTTACATTGGGATTCTTAGGCATTTGCGCAACCTTCCTTTCTCACGGGTTTGTTTCTCATTTCCTCGGGATTCCGCATCATATCAATAAAGCGGTCAAACAGATAACCGGAATCCTGCGGTCCCGGACATGCCTCCGGGTGATACTGTACCGTAAAGATGTTTTTGCCCGTGTAGGCAAGCCCCTCATTGGTGCCGTCGTTCACATTGACAAACGCGGGAACCGCCACATTGGGATCCAGCTTGTCCGTATCCACCACATAGCCGTGATTCTGGGAGGAGATATAGACCCTTCCGGTCGCCAGATCCTTCACCGGATGGTTGCCGCCTCTGTGTCCGTATTTCAATTTATGTGTATCCGCGCCGGTTGCCAGCGCCATAAGCTGATGTCCGAGACAGATTGCAAAGATGGGGATGTCCGTATCATACAGCTTTTTCACCTCTGCAATGATGTCCGTACACTCCTTGGGATCCCCCGGTCCGTTGCTCAGCATGATGCCGTCGGGTGCTGCCGCGATGATCTCCTCCGCCTTCGTCCATGCGGGATAGACCGTCACCTCACAGCCTCTCTGCGCCAGTGAATGGGCAATGTTTGCCTTTACCCCGAAATCAAGCAGTGCAACCTTGAGTCCTTTTCCGTTCAGGCTGCGCACCATGGAGGGACGCATCTCTTTTTTGCCCTCCTCATACGCCTCTTTGTCAAACACAGCAGAACCGGAGACCGGCCCGTTGTCCGCAAGCTCTGCGCTGGGCGTCAGGGTATATTTTTCCGTGCAGGTCACCTTCTCCACGACCTTTCCGGTGGTATATGCTTTGAGTCTGGGAATGATCTCTTCCATATTGTAATGCTCGTTTGTCGTGATCATGCCGTTCATGGTTCCCTTTTCCCGGAGGATCCTTGTGAGCGCTCTGGTGTCGATGCCTGCGATTCCGGGAACACCGTTCTCCTCAAGGAACTGCTGTAAGCTCATGTCGCTTCTGAAGTTGCTGGGGATTCTGGAAAGCTCTCTCACGATAAAGCCGTCCGGCCAGGGTTGTCTGGATTCCATATCCTCCCTGCACACGCCGTAATTGCCGATCAAAGGATAGGTCATGCACACTGCCTGTCCCGCGTAGGACGGGTCGGTCAACACTTCCAGATAGCCCGCCATAGAGGTGTTGAACACAATTTCACTGATTACATCTTTGTCCGCACCGATGTGAGTTCCCTCAAATACGGTACCGTCTTCCAATAATAAAAATGCCTTCATTCCTGCTCCCATCTGCATGCCCCGCATGCGTTATCGCGCTTCACTTTTTGCATAATCGGTTTATTATAGCACAAAAAAACAAGCCATTCAACAGACTTATGGCTCCATTTGCGTTTTGCGTTGGACAAAAAGTCCCATTCCGTCTATAATAACCAATAACAATAATATTTGTAAAGGACTTTATTGCCATGACGGAAAAAATATATGACAAGGATCCGCATATCCTGAAATTCGACGCTGTCGTCCTCTCCTGTGAGAAGATCGACACGCACTACGGGGTGGTTCTCGACCGGACAGCCTTTTTCCCCGAGGAGGGCGGACAGGGCTGCGACGCCGGTACGCTGGACGGACAGCCGGTGTTGCATGTCTCCATCGACAAGGAGAACACACTGACCCACCTTCTGGCATCCCCGCTTCCTGTGGGCGCCCGGGTGTCCGGCGAGGTGGACCGGGCAAGACGTTTTGACTACATGCAGCAGCATACGGGGGAGCATATCCTCTCCGGTCTGGTACACAGCCACTTCGGCTTTGACAACGTGGGCTTCCATCTGGGAACGGAGATCACGACTCTGGACTTCAACGGCGTGCTCACCCCGGAACAGCTGCTTCAGATGGAAACGCTTGCCAACGAGGCGGTCTTTGCGGATCTGCCCGTAAAGACAAGCTTTCCCTCCCCGGATGAGCTTGCCGCTCTCTCCTACCGCAGCAAGATCGCCCTGACAGGCCCCGTGCGCATCGTGGAAATTCCCGGCATTGATCTCTGCGCCTGCTGTGCTCCCCATGTAGACCGCACCGGGCAGATCGGCATGATCAAGGTGGTGGATATGCAGAGCCACAGAGGCGGTGTCCGCCTCACCCTTCTCTGCGGCAGCCGCGCCCTCGCGCGCTGTCAGGCACAGCAGGACTGCCTGTCCGCTCTCTCCGCCCTGCTCTCCGCAAAACCCGATTGCATCACGGAGGCGGTGCTCCGCTTAAAAGAGGAAAGCAGCAGCCGCAAGGAGCGCATCAACGATTTACAGGCAAAGCTGCTCTCCTTAAGGCTCTCCACCCTTCCCACGGACGATCCCTGCGCACCCGTGCTCCTCTTTGAGGAAGAAATGGATATGAAGGCAGTGCGGGATGCGGTCAATACACTGACCGCAGAAAGATCCGGCTACTGCGCCATCTTCGTGGGCGGCGGGGACGCCGGATACAGCTTCATCCTGGGCAGCAGCGGCCTCGACTGCAATGCGGCAGCCGCCGCCCTGCGGAATGAACTCAAGGCAAAGTGCGGCGGTTCCGCACAGATGATACAGGGCAGCGTGGCTGCGGACATGACGGCAATCCGGGCGCTTCTGTCACACATCAGCGAAAGTAGTCCCTCAGCCTGAACGGCCCCGCAAGCACCTCCCGCCCCACATAGAGACTTCTGTCCGCTCTGGTGAGCGTACACCACTTCACCAGAGTGATCATGCCGCCATCGATCTCAATGGCTGTGATGCAGCGGGGATGCACACAGCTTCCATCGTTGACATACAGGGATTCCCCCGGAGTGGGCAGCACGGGTCTGTGGGTATGCCCCGCGATCACCATCACATGATGTGCGTCCGCCCAGCCGGACAATCTCTTTTCCGTTCTCTTTTTTCTCTTGTAATTTTTTGCCGCGCTGGTGGGATCCAACACCCCGAACAGCTCCAGCCTCCGCCACAGATGCCGCACCAGAAAGCGGCTGAATTTCCAGAGCGTATCGTTAAAAAGATCCCCCTGATGCCCGTGGACGAGCAGAATTTCATCCCCGGTCTCCCGATCCGTCAGCCGCACCCCTTCCCTGGCACGGATCCCGCAGAACAACTCCCGTTCACAGTCCACGCTGTCACAGTAATACCGTTCACAATGCCTTTTCAGGTATTTTCCGTTCTCCTTAACCCTGTCATGGTTTCCGTACAGCATCAGGAATCTGTCGTCCCGGTAAAAACAGGACATGAGCCAGAACACATCACTGTGTGCCTCCACGATCCGGGAGAGCTTTTTGTTTTCCCACAGCTCATCCCCATCTCCCAGCTCCACATAGGTGAACTTCCTGTCGTTGTAAAAGGACAGCGCCGCAAACACAAGCTGCTGGTTTTTTAGAAAGTTGTCTCCCTGATTGGCAACACCCCGGTGGCAGTCGCTCATGAGTACCATGCGGGAACGGCTGCCAAAGCACACCGTTTCCGCCTCCTCATACAGCCGGTCAAGCCGGCGGGCCGTACTCATGCTCTTCTCTTTCTGCAAATCCTGCTGCATCTTCCGATCCTTCTGTAAAGAAGCAGGAAACACATTCCCAGATAATCCACCCGGTCGATGGTTCTGGTAAAGCACCTTGTCACACGCAGATACCTGCGGCAGTTTCTCCTGTTTTTGAATTGTGTCAGCCGGACACGCAGCCGCCCATGACGCACCTGCTCCGTGTGGGGACGGATAAAGCGGAAGTACACTCTGTTGCCGCTGCTGCAGATCTCCTCACAGGGATAGCCTGCCCGCAGCATTGCCCCGCAAAAGGCTTTCTGCATACCGGCATCCTGAAACCGGATCGCAATTTCCATGCCAAGCTCATCCGGCTGTGAAAACTCACCCAGCACAAAGCCCGTCAGCCACCAGTGCCGCTCCTCCCGCATCATCAGAATCCTTCCCTGCTTTCTCAGCACGAAACGCATGGAAAGCATTTCCTCATCCGGAACACTTCTGTAAAACAGCTTTTCCGGGTGCTCCTCGTTGATCTCATCGGAGACATACAGACCGATCTCGGCGCCCGTCGACATCCCGTACTGTCCCTTCCACACCTCAAACAAATACTGCCTTCCCCCGTACACAAAACAGAACGGTTCACATTCAAACACCATTCCCATGGCGATAGCATGCTCGTCGTAGAATCTTCCGTACCCGGCCTGCCGCTGCCACGCATCCTTTCTGGAGTAGAAAATATCCTGACACAGATCATATCGAAAGCCCCATGCGCCCACCGCGCCGTTTAAATCCCGGCATTTCTCCTCATCCGTCCGGCAGCATACCCGTTTTCTTGCGCAGCGTCTCCTTATGAGCACCCACAAAATCACGGCAAGCAGCAAAACAGCCAGAACCGCAATGGCAATATACCAATATCTCATCTCATACCTTCTCACATTCTCTTTACTCTATTCTATTCCCGCTTTTGCTTTTTCGACAAAAAAGCGGTATAGGAATTTAGTCCGTTTTTTTACAACGGTTGCGGACGTGGAAAAAAGATGCTATGATAGAAGTCACTTAAGGAGGATTTTACAATGCTGAAACAATTATCCATTTACGCCGAAAATAAAAAAGGCGCTTTGCAGATCATTACTGCCGCCCTGTTTGAGGAGGGCATCAATATCTGGGGCTCCGTCACCAACGACAGTGCCGAGTACGGCATCATCCGCATGGTGGTGTCCGATCCCGTCAAGGCTTCCCGGAAGCTGACCGAAAAAGGCTATCTCTGCCGTCTGACGGATGTGATCGCCGTGGAGACCGAGGACAAGCCCGGTGCCCTGAACACATTGCTGACCGCCCTGATCGAGAGCAACATCAATGTGGACTACACCTACCTGTCCTTCAACCGCAATTCCTCCATGCCCGTTATGATCCTTCACACCGAAGGAACCGAGGAAGTGGAATCCTGTCTGAAATCCAAGGGCTTCGTCGTATGCTGACGCAAAAGCTCCCCGCCGCATTTTCCGCGGCAGGGAGCTTTTTCTCTACTTTCCGTATTTCTTGATCTGTTTCCGTTTCATGGACACCGCCTTGCGGTCAAAGTTTCTCTCACCCTCCTGTTTCAGGCTTAGGTACAGGCGGAAGCGTTCCTCTGAAAGGGTGCCGTACGCGATTGCCGCCTTGACGGCGCAGCCGGGCTCCGTCCGGTGCTTGCAGTCCCTGAACTTACAGCACTGCTCTAACTCTGCAATATCCGCAAATGTCTCCTCCATGCCCTCTCCCGCATCACACATTCCAATCTCCCTCATTCCCGGCGTGTCCACAATGACCACACCGTTTGCCGACACAAGGAGCTGCCTTGTGGTAGTGGTATGTCTTCCTCTTGCATCTTCCTTGCGGATCTCCCCGGTCTGCATGATCTCCTCGCCTAAGAGCGCATTTGTCAGCGTGGATTTCCCCACGCCGGAGGAGCCCAAAAACGCAATCGTCGTCCCCGGCGTCAGATAGGGGGCAAGCTGCTCCAGTCCCTCCCCCGTGACCGCGCTCACCGCACACACATCCACCGCTCCCGCCGCGGCTCTCACTTCCTCCTTGAAGTGCTCCGCATCGTCGCACAGATCTGCCTTTGTCAGCACCACCACGGGTGTGACATTTCCCTGTCTGGCAGCGGTGATATACCGGACAATCCGGTTTGCGTTGAAATTGCCGTTCAGGGAGCAGACGATAAAGCAGATGTCCACGTTTGCCACCATCTCCTGCTCCAGACCGTTTCTTGCGCTGTGATCCGACGGAAAGGGACGCTTCAGGATGCTCCTTCTCTCGCACACCTCCACGATGCGGGATATGCCGTCCGGCTGATAGTCAAAGGTCACATAGTCCCCCACAATGGGATATGTCTTGTCGTCATAGTAAAAATTGCCCTTGCACCTTGCAGGCAGCTCCTTCTCCCAGTAGGATATTGTAAACAGGTTCTTCTGCACATTGCAGATCCGCCCCAGCCGCTCCTTATGAAGCCACTGGCAGGAGAGCTTCAGTTTCGGATAAAAGGGAAACTGCGCGTCAAAGGCCGCAAGCTCCCCGGCATCTTCGCACTGTGCAAAGACCCCGGACTCATAAAATCTGCCCTTGATGTCCGCAAACGCCTTCTCGTTCAGCGCAAGCGCCATAAAGGCGGGAAAGCTATTACCGTCCGCCGTCTCGATCCCATAGCGGTCGCAGGCCACAAACCCGAAGCGGGGATAGTAATCCGGCTCGCCGAAAATAATGATTCCCGGGTATCCGGCCTCCCTTGCAAGCTCTATGGTCTCGCGCAGAAGCTGTCCGCCCACATGAAGGGACTGATACATGGGATCCACGCACAGCGGCCCGAACGTAACCACCTCATATGTCCGGTCATTATTTTTCACCTGTGCCTTGGAATAAAAGATCGCGCCCACGATCCTGCCGTCAAGCTCCGCCACTCTGGAAAGCCCGGGGAGATAATCCTCCGACCCTCTCAGCTTATGCACCAGAAAATGCTCGTTGCATCCCGGCTCATGGATGTTCCAGAATGCCCTTCTTGTCATTTCCTCTGTCTGTCTGTAATCTTCTTTGTTCTCTTTTCTGATTATGATTTTCTTATTCATGTTTTTCCTCCGAAGCGGCACTTTTCCGTGCCATATTGTTCTTGTCTTCATTTTTGGCGTACCGTCCGCCTCGGGGAAAAGAAATGTGCGATCTGCGTCCCGGGACATAAAAAGACCGCGACAAAACCGCCGCGGTCTAAAAGTCCAACCATAACGCATCACAATGCTATGTCTGTTATAAACTCTTCCAAACCGAGGTAACGGTACTGTATGCACTTGCAATCTCTGTTCTGTTCACTCTCATACAACAACTACCTCGCTTTCTTCCAGATTTGATAGAGTCATTATAATGCAGCGCCCGCCGCCTGTCAACTTATTTGTGCATCTCTACTTATCTTGCAGAATTTTGACTTGTGATCAGACAAATCTTTTTCCCCTGCAAAAGAGTATTTCCCGATATGTCATAGTTACGTTCTTGAAACTTATACTTTAAACACAACTTAACCGGCTCCAGTACAAGCAGACTTGCAAGTTTTAACATCTCCTGCACACTACCGCCGCCATTCTCGGATAAGTTTAAGATAATTTTGTGATAATCTCCCTTACCAATACGTTGATGTATCGGCTGTAACTCCAAAAATCCTTAATTATTTTTCTTTCCCCTTTGGGCAAATATCCAAACATCCGTTCAAACTACTCCTCGTCTAAGCCTAATAGCGCCTTATCATATACCGATATTTCCTTAATGGCATTTCTTGCCAAAATTTCGTTGTCTGAGGTGTCCATATAAATTGACAGCATGATTGTTCCCAAAAGCCCCACCACCGCCGGAACCGCTAAAATCTTGATGAAAATGACAACAGGGATCAGCAAACTCAACAACGGTAAAAGAAAAACCAGCGCATTTAATACTGCGATCACGGAAGCGAACATCACTTCGTTCTTGGAATAATTCCTGAAATGCACTGTCGATAAGCCTACAAAAAGAGCCACTATGGGAACATAACAAACCGAAAGGATAAAATAGATCATACTTTCTGATACTGTTTTTCCAAACATCAGCGCACATAGCGTCTGAGAAATCAGGCTGGCAATAAAACCAATGCCCGTAACAAATACCAGATTTGCCAACCATACACTTTTTGACCTTTCTCCTGCCGCAATATAGCAGTTCACCCTGAAAAGATCCCCTGCGGAAAACAATATATAAGTATATGACAAAGGAATACAAAGACCAATGAATGACATCACTGTATCGTACTTAACCCCCAGAAAACTATGTAGCAACACGAATACGATCGGGGTCACGACAAGCCCCGCAATCTTTTGTTTGGAACTGCATAATATTTTAGCTTTATACCACAAAAATGTTTTCATGTTCCCGCTCCTTTGGACAACAAAGCCTCTCCGGTCAGCTTTCTGAATAAATCCATGCCGGTCAAAAGAAGAATGATAAGGAAAAAAATCTCTGCAAAATATACATTTACATACATTTGCTCTGCTGCAAACAATACATTAAAAATAATAGCGAAAATAATATTTACAAAACTTCTCCACCCCTTCCGGATCTTTAACGAAGTCATCACCAAAAACAACAACGTTACCGGCGTCCCTATCACACAGAGAATACTTCTGATGAAGAATAAAATATTATTTTGTTGTCTGATTACCATGACAATACCTATGATAAAAAAATACAGTATGATAAACGCTTCTATTCTTACACAATGATAATATAGCTTACTACTGACCAAAGGTCTTACGCTTCCTTTAACGGCGATCATATATTTCAAGGTACTGTCATAGCATGACATAGTAATCTGATTTGCGGCAATCATGATTATTACAATCCATGTTGCTGCTATTACCTGAACATATGACATCCAGCCTAAAATCAAACAGCTTACCCCTGCTGCCATACATAACATCATCAAAGCATACACTTTTCTTTTTGAGGAAGCAAATTTTTTCTCCTCAATCCATAGCATCGACTTATCCAATCCAATATTCATTTACATCAGCACCCTTGCATACATCTGTTCCAGTTCTGACTTTTCCGTCTCTGATCTGCCGCATTTGCTTAACTCTTTTTCTTCTTTCAAAACTCCGTTTTTTATAAATACTGCCTTGTCGCATACTTTCTCTATTTCAGTTAAATCATGGGAGCTCAACAGAATTGCGCAGCCTCTTTTCTTTAGTTTGAGCAACTGATTTGTAAGAAAATATTTTCCCTCAAAATCAAGTCCCAAATACGGTTCATCCAATACGATCAGTTCCGGATGAGTAACCAAAGTACGCCCTATGGCAAGTCTTTGCTTCATTCCTTTAGAATATTTTGTAACAGGCATTTTTTCTTTTCCGCTGAGGGAAATCTCCGAAAAAATAGAAGATAAGCGTTCCTTTCTCTCCTTTGCACTACTCTCAGGATGATAGATTCGATCATAGAACTCTAAATTATCCCATGCATTCAAAGTAGAAAAAAGTCCTGTGGTATCCAACACAAATGCGATCTTCTTTCTCTCAGATTCACACTCCTTTTCTTTGACATTGAATCCATTCAGGTAAATATTGCCCGAATACTGCGTATAAATACTTAATACACAATTGATTAACGTTGTTTTTCCGGCTCCGTTTGCTCCCACCAGTGCTACGGCTTCACCACTGTTGATTTTAAGATTAATGTGATCAAGAATCTGTACCTCATCCATTGCTTTTGTCAAATTTTCAATTAACAGTTCCATTCCATCCCTCTATCCCACAAAAATAGACTATTACTTTCATCAGTAATAGCCTACAATAACCGCCACCGTCCCTCAATATCTCTCCCCGCAAACGGTCTTATTTACTCTTGAACGGTATGTTGCTTCTTCAAATACACCTCAGCTTTAAATATATCATCCTGCGTTTCCAATTTCAGGGATCCATGGTTTTTATCTACAATCTCTTTGATATTTCCGATCCCGATTCCGTGATGCTGTGAATCCCTCTTTGATGTTTTTGGGAGCCCCCTTCTGTCAAACACAATATCACCAACATAAGAATTGCTTACCTGCACAAACAAATAATCCCTGCCCTCCTCAATATGTACCGTTATTCTCCCGGCTTCTGTCTTAATGACTGCTTCCACCGCATTCTTGACCAGATTCGCACATACTACGCATAGGTCTCTGTCAGCAATAGGTATCTTTTCCGACATATAGCCGTTGATATTCACTTCATACTTATCTCTGAGGGGAATGAAATAATAGTTCAGTATGGTATTGACAATATTGTTGCCCACATCAAAATATTTTTGACTTATTTTTTTCACCGTACCGGTTATTTTCTCCAGATAGTCCTGCATTTGACGGCACTCGTGATTGTTGCAGAAGCTTTGCATCTGTAAAAAATCATTGATGACATCATGCCGGAATTTTTTTGTTTCTTTCTCTCTTTGCAGCAACTGCATAAAATACTCTTTCTGCTGGCTGATTTGTGTTTCAACCAGCTCCTTCTGAAAACGGTAGGAATACGCAGAACCGCAGTAGTATAAAACTACAAAAAATAAAATGACAATGGCAATGCCGCCAATCAGCATCAGATTCCGCCCCCAATTTCCCATGTTGCTGACAAGATGATCTACAATCACATAAGCAAAAAAAGACTGCATTGCCATGATAATAAACATAATCAGATCCAACAATATCCATACTCTGATTGGGAAATTGAATGCCTTGGCATTGTATTTATCTTTGGTGAGAAAATAAAACAACCAAACAATACCTGTTATCGCTGCCATGACAGCCATTTCGATCCTATCTTCCATATCCGGTTTTTGTAATGCAACCACCAAGAGGCTCACTTCAATCATGGAAAGGAAAAGCCAATTCGCAATGCCAAAAACGATTGCTTCCCCGAAAGAAATCTCAAAAATCAGCCAGAGAAAAAAAATATGCGCTATCAGAAAATACGGAACAGGGCCGAGTAAGGTTTGATTCCAATCAAATCCTACTATTATGCTCCCTGACCACAACACAAGAAACAATATGCATAAAACAAGATGGTGGGATTGAAACTTTCTAAAGCTGCGCCGCATCATTACGCGGAAAAATGAAAAACACTCAAAAGCCATCAACAAATTGTACAATACCACTTCTACTGACATTCCTATCTCCATCTTGTATCATAGACCATATACGCATTCATGAAAGGAACACGGAGGCGTCTTGACAATGCTACCTTGTCTCCATTGACCATATAAATCACATTTTTTTGAATATCTTCTACCATCCCCATATTGACAATAAAGGACTTATGACACTGAAAAAATATTTGCCTGTTCAATGTAGCAAACCAGTCAGCAAGCGCCTTTTCACTCCGAAACTCGCTATGCAGCGTAAACACCAAGGTTGCAGATCCATTTGACTCCACATACAAAATATCCTTTTGCGCAATGCTGTATTTTATGCCGTCTCTATATACGTCAACCTTCTGAAACGCGACCATGCTTTCCCTCACATCATCCATGGCGCGAAACAGCTCCGCTCTGTCTACCGGTTTTGAAACAAATCGATAAGCTCCTATCTTGAATGCATCCCTGAATCGATCTGTGCAGGCTGTCAGCATGATAATTTTATATTCGATATTTCTTTTACGGATTTTGTGACCGGCCTCAATCCCATCCGTTTCAGGCATATCAATGTCCAACAATAAGACATCAAGATTATCGTTTTTTTCAAATAACTGTCTTGCAGAATCATAATGAATCAAATTTATCTTTACGTCTTTTTCTGCTGAATACCGATTCAACATTTCCTCTACATAGCTATGAACGTACCCTTCATCGTCACATAGCCCAACCACAAGTTCATTGTGCGCTGTATCCATCCTCTGAATCCCCTATTCTTCCCACGATTTCCTACATCACATTTTACCCTCAAAAAAATCTCTCTGAATGAAATTATAGCATATCCTTTGAAAATAAAACAGAATCTTGTGAAGTAATTTAGCGTTTTCCGTTGCCGTCTCCGCCCATATACTCCCGCAGATGCTCCGTCATCCTGCGAATCGTGTCGGCGGTCGTCTCCCCGTCGGAAAACAAATTTGCAAACAGCGTTTCAAAGTCCTTCGTAAAATCCTTGGGCAGACCGGACGCATGTTCTTTTGCGTACTGCACCATCCGCTTCTCTCCCGGATGGGTCAGGCGGTTTGCAGCAAACAGAATATCGAAATACGACTCTAAGAATGCCGCCGTCCTGTGGTTTACGCTCACCAGATCGCCCCGCTTCCACGCCTTTGCAATCTGCCCGTCGTAGGACGGAAGATTGCCCGTAAGAAGCCGCATATTCTGCTCTATGATATTCGTCCGCAGCTCCTCCGGGTACGGAACAGCAAACCGCTTCTGCATGGCGGTCAGCTCTCCGTTCCTGTCATAGAGCACCCGGCTGTGCAGTAAATTATGCCACATGCAGGTTGTGTACCCGTTATGGGGGAGATGGCGTTCCACCACGGACGCCACCTCCTGTTCAAAATCCTTAAGGTTCCGGTACAGGATGTCAATGTCGACGCCGTCCTTCAACGTGCAGTCGTCCTCCAGCTCCCAGAAATGGTTGCCGATCTCCCGATATCCGCAATATCTGCTCAGAATGTCCTCTCGAAGCCCCTCCTCCGGGATCCTCCCAGCGCGATGGCCTCCACCTCCGGAAGCTCGGCAAATTCCTTCCACAATCCTTCAAAAAACATTTCCATCCTCCCCCTTTTTGATTTTTGCAGCGCATACCTCCCCGGGCATGCACCATGCCTACTCGATCAGACCGCTTTCCTTGAGAAGAATCTCAACATCGGTTCCCTTTACCTTCTTTAAAACAACCTTCAACAGTTCCTTTTCCTTGAAGGACAGCTTCACATCCGTGATTGGCTTCTTGTCGATGGCGTAATAGCAGGCACGAAGCAGCTCTCTCACATCATACTTGCTGCCCCACACCTCGGGAACGCCGCGGTCGATATCAAGCAGTGTATACACGGACTCCATACCGGTACGCATGGAGTACTCGATCGTAAAAATAGTGTCTCTCGGTGTCTCGGCAAACTGTCCGAGGAAAGCAAAATTGACGGAGCCCTCCGGCACCACATGAGGGCGATCCTCATTCTTTCTCGGCTGGAAGAATGCGTTGATATACGGCATGAAGCAGGTCGTGGTGTTACATGCCTCATGCGCGAGCGTATCGATCTCGCCCTCGGGAACACCGATGTGATACAGCCATTCCTTGCAGACCTCCTCGCCGGTGCAGTCGCGCATTGCCTTCTTCACATAATTTCCTTCCCTGTCCGTGTGCAGTGCATACAGCCACACAAGCACCATATTCTTGTCCTGGGACTTGAACTGGGGCTGACGGTTGATCGTCCATGACAGATACCAGTTGTCCGCGCTGTCCTTCACGGTCACGATACCGCCCGTGGTCACCTTGCCAGCTCTGGGATCTCGCTTGCAGATATTCATGATATGCCGGATCACTTCCTCATCCGAGGTCGCAACCGTGGCACTCATCCAGTTTGTCGCTTCGATGTTGCTGCAGAAGGCGTCCGGGTTGCCAAACTCACCGTTTGTTGCCTGTGCTGCGATTGCCTTCCACATATCCCACGACTCGCCGCAGCCGTCCTTTAGCTTCGACAGATCCGGCTTGTGGTTCTGATCTCCGTAGCAGGAAGAGTCGGTGCAGCAGCCGTTTGTGATGAACACCAGATCATCCTCCACCAGATCGATGGACTGCTCCCTGCCGTCCTTCACATAAAGGATCTGCCGCGCGATCTTTTTGTCTCCCACCGTCTCGATAATGACATTCTTTACATCCATTCCATACTCGATCTTGACGCCATGCGCCTCCAGATATTTTACAAGGGGCATGATCAGACTCTCGTACTGATTCAGCTTGGTGAAACGGAGTGCGCTGAAATCGGGAAGTCCGTCAATATGATGCACATATCTGCACAGGTAGCGCTTCATCTCCAGCGCGCTTGACCAACGCTGGAATGCGAACATGGTCTGCCAGTAGAGCCAGAAATTTGTCTCCCAGAAGGAGTCCGGCAGCACATCCGAAATCTTTTTCCCCTCCAGCTCCTTCTCCGGTGTGATGAACAGCTGGGAAAGCGCTAAGGCTGATTCTTTGTCCAGATTGAATTTCTTGTCAGTGTGCGCATCCTCTCCGCGGTCAACCGTTGCGCGGCAGAGGGAATAGTTGGGGTCATGCTTGTTGAGCCAGTAATACTCGTCGAGCACGGAAACACCCGGTGTCTCCAGAGAAGGTACATCCCGGAACATGTCCCACATCACCTCAAAATGGTTGTCCATCTCCCGTCCGCCTCTCATAAAGAAGCCCTTTGTCACATCCTTGCGTCCGTCACAGCTGCCGCCGGCCAGCTCCAGTTTCTCCAGAAGGTGAATATGCTCCCCCTTCATCTGCCCGTCACGCACCAGATAGAATGCCGCGGTCAGTCCGGCAAGTCCCGTACCGATAATGTATGCCGATTTCTTGTCTACACCTTCCGGTTTCTCGGGATGTGCAAAAGATTCATAAGTTCCTGCTGAATAGTACATAATGAAAACCTCCTTAAATTCATTTTCTGTCTTCATTATATCCGTATCCGCAGAGTTTACTATAAACAGAACCGGCTTCCTGATGTGTCTTTTATCAAATGTCCATTTTTGATAAAAAACTGCTTTCTCAGACCTTGAAGCGGGACAGCGCCTCCTTTACGGAGCCCCTGACCATGGTGCCAAGCTTCTCCACGATCTCCTCCGGCTCCTCCTTCATGTCCTCCTTGATCCAGTCCAGCATCAGCCCCACAAAAATATAGGAATAAACTCTTGCAATGAACTCCTTGTCCTCCTCGCGCACCGTCATGCCCTCCGCTTCCTCATTGACGACGCCCATCAGGAGATTGTCCACCAAGGGCTTCAAATATCTCTCCACCTGCTCCCTGTGCACGCAGCGGTACACATTCATCACAAACGGCTTGTTGTCCCGCACCGCCTCGAATATCTGGAGAAAGCCCTGCTGCCACGTTTCATACGTTTTCTTTTCCTCCAGCGCCTTTCTGGCATCCTCCAGACAGGCCCACTCCACCAGATCATAGATATCCTTGAAATGATAGTAGAAGGTCATGCGGTTGATCCCGCAGTCCTCCGCTATGTCATTGATGGTAATCTTCGTCAAAGGCTTTTTCAACAGCAGGTTTTTTAACGACTGCTCCAAAGCGCGTTTCGTAACCTGAGACATGGTACACCTCCCGTACTCACTTTCTGACCTTCCGCATCATCACAAGCAGACCGCCGAATGTCCAGAGCGCTCCGATGTGGATCCACGCACAGTCGATTCCGTTCACCCACGCAGGGTTTCCGAACACGAGAAAGCACTTTGCGATCAGCATGCCGTACACAAACATTGCGGCGATCCCGGTGAGGGACTCATCCTGCACGCCCCAGCCAAGCAGCATATCTTCCTCCGCACCATTATACCATTCAGCCCGCACATTTTCCACGAAAACAATTCCCGTTCCATTTGCCGTTCCATTTGCCCCGGATTCCCAAGCAAAAAATCATTGAATTTACAGTTGACTTTTTATGGGGAAAATGGTATTATCATATTCGCGTGATGAAAACATCAGCCGCGAAAACAGAATATGCGGAAGTGCTGGAATTGGCAGACAGGCAAGACTAAGGATCTTGTGTTGGTTACAACGTGTGGGTTCAAGTCCCATCTTCCGCAGTGTTTTTTTAAGAAAAAGCCTTGAGTTTCAAGGCTTTTTTCTTTGTCACTATGCACTTATCTGCATATGCTTCTTCTCATAAATTGCCGCCGCTATGCACCAGATTACAATGGAGCTGTTCGTGCTGCTCTGGCTCATAACGGACATCCATGTGGCTATGGGCATGTGCATAGACTGCGCGATATCCGGAATGACAACGAGCAGCATGTTCCATGTGACCGGATGAAAAACGAGCATCCACCTTGGATAACGGGTTTTGCCCACAAGCAGCATCACGAAATGAATCCCGATCAGCAATACCATCGGAATATACATGGGAAAAATTGCGATGAGCATATCGTCCTGATAAGCGGTAACCGCCGTGACTGCAGCCTCTGATCCGATACGCGGGCCCAGATATGTGGTAAACCACGCCAGAGTCGCCGACCAGGTATGGATTGCCAGCGCTACCGCAACGGTGAATATCCCGAACAGATAATGGACAAATTTTGTTTTTCTGTACTTTGCGTCGATATCCTCATTCAGTGCTTTTACCATAAAGTAATAGAGAAAGCTCCCGATTGCTCCCAGCCCGACGATCAGTACGGGTCTCCACAATCCATAGGAGCCGGACAGATAATAGGCTCTGTTGAACATTCCCGTGTCCGCCTCCTGCAGGGGAATGCACCCAAGCAGCCAGTCGCCGGCAGCCATAAGGATACCTCCGATTGCGCCAAGAATACACCATCGGATAAACTTTTCATTTTCTGTCTTCATTTCTTTCGCCTCCCATTACAGTTCATGATTCGCCTTCATCCCGGACATAGCAGTAGATGGCATCAAAAATAAGGTCTACATTCGTTTGAAGATCGTCTTCAAAAAAAGTATCCCTGCTCTGATATGCGGTATAAATGGATTTGATAAAATTCACTACCACGCCGGGACTGAAATCCGTGCGGATCCCGGTTATGTACGGGATGATTTTTTTGATCCGTTCCATGTCCGGCTCATTTTCAAAATGAACCCCGGCGCCTATGTGGGTCTTGAGCCATATCATATCTTCCAGCGTCAGCCGCAGCAGAAAATTCGTCTCCGGTCTGAAATATTCCCGATGCCAATCGAGAAATTCCCTGACCGGAACCGTGCTTTTTCCGTTCCGTTTTCCCACAAAATCCGCAAACGAACGGTCTTCCAGTTCCTTTATCATGGCGACGGCAAAGCTCTCTTTTGAACTGAAAAAATTATAAAAGGAGCCAACCGATACGCCGGCTTCCTTCGCCACGGAAGCGACTGTCATTTTCCGGAAACCAATGGTGGTGCTCAGGTCCACTCCGGTCTCCAACAGTTTTTTACGGATTCTATTTCTTTGTTCTTCGGTAAATCCACCTGCCATATCATCCTACCCCAGCTTAAAATATACAGATCCGTACCAACACGTAAAGAAGGGCAAATGCCACTCCCATGGGAAGAACCTTGCGCTCAGCCTTTACATGAAACCACTTCTGATGATATTCCTTATGTGAACATTTCCCTCGTTTTGTTGACGGTGAATATATCGCAAAAATGTTCATCGTGTTAAGATGCTTCGATGCTTTGGGAAAAATTAATTTGTCAAATACACGATTCCCGGCGTATACTTATGGAAATGAGAAGCTGCGCGCAGACACAAACCCGCTATGTGCAAAGGACGTGCGCAGAGATGGAGGAAAATATGGAAATCAAAGAGTTGGATCGGGAAACCTATGCGGGCAGAAAGTTCACCGCACGATACCGGACAAACGGCTATTATGATATTTGTGCTTCCGAAAGCGGTTTTCAGATGAACTATGTAACACTGGAAGCACCCGCCGAGAGATCCTTTGATGATGAGTTTTTCGGCGAGTGGCTGGACAATCCTGTCGCCTTCGGCGCATTTGAAAACGAAAAACTGATCGGATATGTCGAAGGGACGCCGGAGGGCTGGAATAACCGTTTCCGAATCAGCAATATTTGTATATTTGACAACGAAAACCGCCACAACGGAGTCGGGACACTGCTTATGGAAACCATCTTAAAAGCGGCAGACTCCTCCGGCGCACGGATGGTTGTTTTAGAAACACAGTCATGCAACGAAAATGCCATCGCATTTTATAAAAGGAACGGGTTTGAGATCATTGGATTTGACTTGTATTCCTATTCCAATACTGACCCCGAACGCCACGAAGTAAGGATTGAAATGGGAAAGAAGTTAAAATAGCTCACGCCGCCGGGCATCACGCAAAGCACTTTGGCAGGAAAGCTTCGATTTCCTCTATATACTCCTGCGCCCTCATGATGCAGGCAAGATGACCGCCCTTCATCGTTTTTACCTGCGGCTCCGTCATTGCCGCAACCAGTCTCTCCTGATCCTCCTTGGTAAAAATGTCCTGATCCGGCAATAACAACAACACCTTTCCCTTGAGGAATGCAAAGGTATCTTTTTCAAAGGGGCCGTACTTTCCTGCCAGTTCCCCCACCAGTCCTACCGCATGGATATACTTATCCTTATATGCCGGATCCGCCGTAATGGCATCAAAGAATGTCCTTCCGTAAATTTCTTCCTGCTCTCCCTCGCCCCGGAAATAACCGGTCACCATCTTCACCAGTCTCTGTTTCAGTTTTTCCCAGTTACTCATGCGCAGCTTCAGCTTAAGCAGGGGCGTCATCCATGCCATTTTTTTGATATTTCTCACATAATCGGAGTCAACGGTGAGCGTGGTAATCAAAACCATGCCACTGATGTTTTCCGGATATCTGTGCGCATAAAGCTGTGCCAGACATCCCCCGTCACTTCCCCCGATGATCGCAGGCTTCGCTAAGCCCAGCTCATTCAAAAGCGCATGCAGCCCCTCCACCATTTTCCGGTTGGTGTCCCACTCCAGGGGATACTCTATCATCAATGCACAATAGTTCTCTTGCAGAGCATCCACATACCTGATCCACATTTCCTGCATATCCAGACCGTTCAAAAATACGACAGCCGGATTTTCCTTCTTTCCCGCCAGCACATATCGAACCGTCGCGCCGTCAATCACAATTTCCCGATAGGGATATTTACTGCTGAATATACTTAATTCCTCACCAAATGTCATTTTCTAAATCCTCTTTTCTGCGTCCGTCATCGGCGCTGTCTGTTTTTCGCCGAATTGCCTTCTATGAATCCTGTCTACCGTCAAAGTTATTCGTTTTGGCTCAGGGAAAATGTATTGCTATGCTTAATTTCCTTCCGAGTGGTACTCCCGGAATCCTCTTTCTTCGTCTGCCATCAACGCTGTCTGTTTTTATTTGGGAAAATATGATGCCGGATATGCTTAATCCCTCGCCAAATCTTCTTTCCCGGAAATATAAAGTTCCAGCATCTTTAGCATCACTTCTATACTGTTATCCAACGAAGCCCCAATCATGGTATCCCGGCTTTCCCGCATCATATACATGGCTTTGACCAGATTCACAATCGTGCCCGCATCCACGGCTTCCCCCGCATCCGACAAGCAGTCCAGAAAATGCTGCACGGTGTGTACCGGCGTTGCGGTTTCAAACAGGTTCGCATCGGACATGTGCGTCTTCAACCACATCAGATCCTCCAAAGTCAGACCATTCAACAGATCATACTCACTGTTCATGTATTCTCTCAGAAAGCCTATAAATTCGTGGGTTGTCATGCGTTCCCTGCCACCCGGATGCTTCTCAAACAGAAGCTGCGACTTCTCCTGCGCATATGCAAGAAGTGCCGGAATAAAAGCCTCTCTAGACTCAAAAAAATGGTAAAAGCTTCCCTTGGCAATTCCGGCTGATGCCGCCAATTTGGAAACCGTCATCCCCTGCATGCCCTCGGATTTGCTCAGACGTATTCCCGCCCGAAACAATTCCCCCCGAATGCTTTTCTGTTGTTTGCTCGTAAATGCTGTCGGCATATCAATCTCTTTCTCCGTGACCGTTTTTTATATTTTGGTCATTGCATATTTCATAAGTTAGCATTAACTAACTCTCTTTGTCAAGAGGATGCCTGCTGTTTCGTCCCTTTTTCTCACAGTAAACAGGTCTCCGATTGTTTGACTCTGCATGATGTTTCCTGCATTCATCGCACTTTCCATGACGTTCACACTTTTTCCTTTTACATGGACAATTTTCATTGATTGCCATTCTTGCTCCCATTTTTAATGGTCGTTCCTTTCCCAGTTTTATCGTTTTCGTTAAATCTAACGTTCCCATTCCCTCTGATTTATTGTCTCTGGCAAATCTGGTAGTTCCTTTCCTCCCGCTCTACCATCTCTGGCAAACCTGATACTTCCCTTTCCCCGCTTCACCGTCTTCGGCAAACTTGACGGTCACCGCCGATTGTCTCTATGGAAAATAAATCGCCTTTTCAGATCCCAATCTGCCCTTGAAATGATGAATATATGCACGCAAAAAGCCCGGATTGTATCCCCGCAGAAAAAAGTTCTCTTTCAGATCCCAATTTTTCGTGGTTTGTGGGATCTCATAACACATTTTTTCCTCGCAGGATACAATCCGGGCAAATTCTTCCAGTTATGTCAACCTATTTTCTTAAAATTGGGATCTCAAGGACGCTTTTATCCTCCATAGATACAATCGAGGCAGTGCGGCATCTTTGACAATCCCTTTTCACTTCTTCGCGTCCAAAAGTACCACGCCCTGAGGCGGATTCTGGCTGATCGCACCTACAATAGGATGGGGCACATACGCCTCCTCAAGATAGGTGACCTCATCCCTTGTCAGGGACACATCAAAAGCTCCCACCGCATCGGTAAGGTAGGATTCCTTCGTCGCGCCGATAATCGGCGCGGTCACTCCCTTCATCCATTGCCATGCAAGGGCGATCTGGGACATTTTACAGCCATGTCGGTCGGCAAGCTCTGCAACGTGCTCCACAATGACCTTATCCTGCTGTTCCATGCGGTCGTACTTGCCCGCGCCACACGATCCGTTCTTCCGCGCAGGCTGCCTGACTCCCATGTCCTTCTTGCCAAATGCCCCGCTGCCAGTGGACTGTAAGGCATCAGGGATACACCCATCTGCCTGCAGATGGGAAGCAATTCTCTCTCGTCCCCACGGTAGATCAGATTATAATGATTTTCCATAACACTGAACGGCGTAAAACCGTGATCCCTTGCGGCAAGCTGCATATTGTAAAACTGATAACCGTACATGGCGGAAGCGCCCAAAGCCCTCACCTTTCCCGCCTTCACCAGCTCATGCAGCGCCTCCATCGTCTCCTCTATGGGCGTGTCATAATCGAACCGATGTATGATATAGATATCCAGATAGTCCGTCCCCAGACGTTTTAACGTGCCATCTATCTCGCACATGATCGCCGGGCGGGACAGCCTTCCTTCATTGAAATAGACCTTTGACGCAATGACAACCTGCTCTCTCGGGACAGTCTTTTTCAATGCGCGCCCCAGATACTCCTCGCTGGTTCCGGCAGAGTAGGTGTTTGCCGTGTCAAAAAAATGATGCCAAGCTCCAGCGCATGTCGGATCACTGTCCCGCTTCTCTCCTCGTCCAATGTCCAATCATGCATGGTGCCTGCCTTTCCGAAGTTCATACAGCCCACGCACAGCTTTGATACCTCAATTCCCGTATTGCCCAGCTTTTCATATTTCATAGCATAACTCCCTCCTTACCACGCACACTTTCGCCTCAAAAACAGACGATACCTTCGCGGCAGTCGCAACATTTTCTCCCCAATATTATCCCATACCGCCGCCTTTTCCGTCACTAGAACCCATTTTGCTCTTATCATATTGAAAAAAATACCGATATCTACTATAATGGAAGCAAACAAAGAAATGATTCTCCCCGGCGTGGTACGTCAGGAACGGAGGTTTTTATGAGTATTACAATTCAAAGCAAAAACAATTATTCCTTTTTGTTTCAGAGTCTTGGCAGTTCAAAAGGCGGTGTTGCTTCCAATCTGAATTTCCTTTCCGATTACGCAAGCATCAAGAACGGCAGCTATGCCAAGCTGATGAAAGCATATTATGGCAAGAATAACAATGATGCCGTTTCTTCCGTTGCGGAGAAAACGAAAACCACCGACAAGGTAAGTGACACGGCAAAGACATTAGCGAAGGTTCAGACCTCCACGGACTCCCTGAAGGAATCTGCGGATGCGTTGCTGAAAACCGGTTCCAAATCCGTGTTCAAGGACGGCGAGGTTACCGAGGACGCCTATAAAGCCGTATCCGCCTTTGTCAAGGATTATAATTCGGTGCTTGATGCCACACAGGATGTGAACAGTACATCCGTACTCCGCAGAACCCTGATTCTGACGAAGGAAACCTCAAACAACGAGAAGCTGTTGTCACAGGTAGGAATTACGATTGGAAAGGACAACACGCTTTCCATTGACAAGGAGGCATTCATGAAGGCAGATGCCGCGACCGTAAAATCCCTGTTCCAGGGAACCGGCTCTTACGCATACAGAGTATCTGCCCAGTCTTCCCTCATCAATTTCGCGGCGGACAGAGAGGCTGCTTCCGCATCCTCCTATACAAACAGCGGTGATTATAACCGCAACTACACTACCGGAAATATCTTCAACGGTTTCTTTTAACAAGACCGCCGACTTACATATGGACATAGCAGGAGGCTGCCGTTTTGAAACGGCAGCCTCTTTTCCTTTGCAACAGCCCCTATGAAAAAACGCTTCATATCCTGCTTTTATTGTATCTTTTCAAATGTGTCCCACTCATTCTTTCATAAGTTCAGACGCAGCCCAAGAAATTCCTATCTTTGGCAAGCAGATGATTATCAAATGAGAAACTTGCGCCACGGGTACAGGAAGACGAAAACCGCTTGCTGTACCCTGCCCTCCCGGAGCGCAGGCAGGGGAAGGACACAGGCGGGGGAAGAGCGCTGGCGGACAAAGGGCGCTGGCGGACGAAGGATGCTGGCGGACGAAGGATGCTGGCGGACGAAGGATGCTGGAGCGCCAAAACTTGTCCCGGACATGTGCTGTCCCTGCGGCAAACGTACTCTCTTCCCTGCCGGGAAATGCTACGGCAGGAGAAGCATCCCCGATACCCGGAAATGATCCGTCTGCTCGTCTATGGCAAATGTGCCGTTGTAGCGCTCCGCAATATTTCTGGCGGACTCCACGCCGATTCCCTGCCCTCTGTGCTTTGTTGAGAGATAGTGTCCGTTTTGCTTCTTAACCGTCCCGTCATAAGAATTACTGATGGAAAAGACAAGCGCATTTCCATTCTCTACCGCAATCTGCAGGCACATGACTCTCTGATCCTCCGGCAACGTCAGACAACCGTCATAGGCATTCTCCAACAGATTTCCGAAAAGCACCGTCAGATCCGCATCACTTGCGGAAAGCTCCTGCGGTATGGCGATCTTTGCCTCATACCGTATCTTCTTTTCCTCTGCAAGCTGCGCATAATAGGAAATCAGGGCATTCAGCGCAAGATGGCTGCAATACACAAGCTGGCTGTTTCCTGAGTAGAGGCTTCGATAATTCTCCACATACTCCAAAAGCTTGCCATACTGTTTCTTCTCCGCAAGAGAGGCGATTACGGTCATATGCTGGCGTAAATCATGCCTTGCCCGTCTGGTCTCCTCCATCCTGTCCTTTAAGCTGTCATACTGCACATTCTGTATCTTGAGCTGGTTGTTCTGCATCTGCAGCACCATATTCTGCTCCGTCTGATGGATGAGCTTGGCAACCATCAGATAAACCACCATCGCGCCCAGATTGATAAAGAAACTATATATTGCATTCTGCGGTCTCAGTGCCTGCTCCAGACTGGAGCGCGCCCCAAAGTACAGGCTGTAATACCAGCTTAAATAGAACGTAAGCGGTATCAGCCAGAGATAGCGCCACACCTTCATTGCCCCCTCCGCAAGGGCGGGCTTTTTCAGGTATTTTCTGAAAAACAGGAATACCGGCGGCATAAAGACCAACTGTATCAGCACGGACATTACCGAAAATGTCCAGCGGTTGGTCTGTCTTGCATATTCCGGGAAAAATATCCCCTCCAGACTTTTTGCCGCCATCACGATAAAATTTGCAAAATTAGAAACCATCAGAAGAACGAAAAGAAGCTTCCCCGGGTGTTCCTTCACCGCAAGGAAATAGAATGCCATGTAGCTGACCGTGCTAAGCACCGACAAAAGAGCTGCAAACTCTCTCTCAGAGAGTACCAGAACCGTTCCGAAGCTGATCTGAAGGATCGTAAGCAGCACCAGAATCAGGATTGTCTTTACTTTGGAAAAACGGAACCTGTCCGTGAAAGGATACAATGCCAATAAAAGATAGGGAAAATAATTTACAATCGCATACAATATGATTTCAAATATCCGAAAACCCGTAAGCATCAGCTTCTACCGCCTCTCCTCATTCGTTCGATCAGATAGTCCCCATATTGTTTTTTGATTTCCGCCGTTTTCCTGCGGCTTATGGGAACGCGCTCTCCCCCCTGCATCAGAAAATCATCCTGATCCATTTTTTCCACTTTCTGAAGGTTGACCAACATTCCCCTGTTACAGCACACAAATTCTGCATACGGCTGCAGCAGCCTGACAAAATCCCCTTGCGTCATCCGCACCCTGACCGTCTGCCCGGTGCTCTGACAGATACTCACATAATGACCTGAAAAAGAAGTGTACAGGATATCCGAAAGCAGAAGCCTCTGCCCGTACGGCAGGGTCAGCATCCGCTGTTTCTGCAGTGTTTCCAGTGCAAGCCTGTCCAGAACCGCGGACAAGGTCCTGCTCTCATAGGGCTTCAATATGTAATCGTCCGCTCTCACTGCATAGCTCTCACTGGCAAATTCATTGCTGGTGGTGCAGAAAATCAATCGCACATCCCTGTCCGTCTCACGGATCCGCTGCGCCGTTTGTATGCCGTTCAGCTCCCTCATGTAGATGTCCAGAAAAACAATGTCATAGCTCCCGCCGCGAAAGGTCTGAAGAAAGGTCTCGCCGTCCGGGAACTGCTCCGGGCATACGGAATAACCCCTGTCCTTCAACTGCTCCTGCAACAATCCCGCAAGCCTCTCCCTGTCATCCTTACTGTCATCCACGATCGCGATCTTCATTCGTAAGTTCCTCTGCCTCAGCCAACAATTCACCTGTTCCTAGCATTTTACCACGCCGCAAAACGCTTTTCAACCGTTTAACGCCACAATTCTGCCGTTTGACGCCACAATATTGAAATTTGATTTCCGTTGAAATAGTATAGTATCAAGAAGGGTGCGCACAGCAACCCTTCGGGGAAAATTCGTCACAGTAGCAATTTGTGTAAAAGTTTATGAAAGCCCTGCCGGTTGTTGGCGGGGCTTTCCTTTTTTCCGGAGATCCACCCGGAACATAGCGGACATTTCCGGTACCGACCAAGGGCCGGCGAAAAATGGATGAAGGGATTATCGACGCTGACCGGACAGCCCATCTCCAAGGCACAAAAAAATCTCGGATCACTCCGAGATTTCTTATGCGGAAGAAGGGACTTGAACCCTCACGTCGTTGCCAACACTAGAACCTGAATCTAGCCTGTCTGCCAATTCCAGCACTTCCGCAAGCAAGATTTATTTTATCCTGTTTTTCTCTAAATGTCAACAATTATTTTTTGAATTGTATAAAAAATTTGTAACAGTTCAGCGCATGGCACATCGGCGGGCAAGAACCTGTATGATTCTGCGAACCGATATGTCCATGCGCAATGCGCCGCGAGCCGATTTCTAAACAAAAACGGTTACATCTCTGCGAATGGCGGACGCCAAACTGCCACAAGAAACAGAACACTCTCCTATCGCTGCACACGACCGGAAGCGTCCCCGCCTGCCAGAGTCTCCACTTCTTTTCTGGAAACCAGATTGAAGTCGCCCGGGATGGTGTGCTTCAGCGCGGAAGCTGCCACGCCGTACTCAAGAGCCGCCTTGAAGTCCTTTCCGTCAAGGAGTCCGCAGATCACGCCGCCGGCGAAGGAGTCGCCGCCGCCCACGCGGTCAACGATGGGATGGATGCTGTATTCCTTGGAGTGATAGAACTCCTTGGTGTCTCTGCTGTAAATACATGCAGACCAGCCGTTGTCGGATGCGGAATGGCTTACACGCAGGGAGGATACGCAGTATTCAAAGTTGAACTTGTCCACCATCTGCTCGAAAATGGACTTGTAGCCTGCAAGCTCCAGCTCACCGCTTGTCACATCGGTCTTGCCGGGCTTAAAACCAAGCACCAGCTCTGCATCTTCCTCGTTTCCGATGCAGACATCCACATATTTCATCAGGTTGGTCATAACCTTCTGTGCCTTTTCGGAGCTCCAGAGCTTCTTACGGAAGTTCAGATCCACGGACACCTTCACGCCGTGCTTCTTTGCTGCGATCAGCGCTTTCTCCGTCAGCTCAGCCGCTGCGTCGGAAATTGCGGGAGTGATGCCGGTGAAGTGGAACCAGTCAGCGCCCTCAAAGATGGCATCGAAATCAAAATCAGCCTCGGTTGCCGTGGAGATGGAGGAATGTGCTCTGTCGTATACGACCTTGGAAGGACGCATGGAGGAGCCGGACTCCAGATAGTAGATACCCAGTCTCTCACCGCACTTTGCGATATGTCCCGTTCCTACATTGTACTTTCTCAGTGCCGCAACTGCGCACTCGCCGATCTCATTGTCGGGAACAGCGGTCACAAACTCCGCATCATGTCCGTAGTTTGCAAGGGAAACTGCCACATTTGCCTCGCCGCCGCCGTAGTTTACATCAAACTCGTCTGCCTGAATAAATTTCTCATGATTGGGGGTGGAGAGTCTGAGCATGATCTCTCCCATGGTAATTACTTTTGCCATTTCTTTCTCTTCCTTTCTTATCCTGTCCTATTTCTGTACCAGATGTACGGCAAAGCCGCCGATTTCCTCTTTCAGATAGATTGCCTTCAGGTTGCCCTTGTCGTCCTTCTTTGCCGTGCTCTCATCAAATTCCACGCCCAGAACATTCTCCAGATAGTTGACTGCCCTGACAATGTAGTTGGTGGCAATCGCAATGTGGCCGTTCTTTCCAAGATAAGGCGTCTTCATCACCTCAAGCGCCTTTCCTGCAAATACGGAACTGTTTCCTACCTTTGCCGGCATGCCGAAAATGAAAGCGAATCTGTTTGCTGCCTTCTCCGCCTCCTCGGCGTTCTCTGCATTAACGCCCACATGCGCCAGTTCAAAGCCAAGCATGGTCTGCACAGCCTCTCTCGTAAGCTGCTCGATCTTGTCCCACTCTCCTGCGTTGATCAGATCGCCGGGAACCATCCAGGAACCGCCGCAGGCAATGATCTTGTTGAAATCCAGATAGGAAGTCAGGTTCTTTGCATTGATTCCGCCCGTAGGCATGAACTTCATATTCACATAGGGAGCTGCCATTGCCTTGATCTTTGCAAGACCGCCGGACTGCTCTGCGGGGAAGAACTTCACCACATCAAGTCCCAGCTCGATTGCCTGCTCGATGTCGGAGGGGCTTGAAGTACCCGGGGTGATCGGAACCTTCTTCTCGATACAATATTTTACAGTGTTGGGATTCAGACCGGGGCTTACGATAAACTGTGCTCCGGCAGCCACGGCTGCATCCACCTGTGCCGCATTCAGCACCGTACCGGCACCTACGCACATCTGGGGGAAGCTCTCCGTCATTGCCTTGATTGCGCCTGCTGCCGCATCCGTGCGGAAGGTCACCTCCGCACAGGGAAGCCCGCCATTGCACAGCGCCTTTGCAAGGGGCACTGCATCCTCCACTCTGTCAATCTTTACTACCGGCACAATGCCGATCTTACTGATTTTCTCTAAAACTGCATTCATGCTTTTCTCCATTCCGGAGCCTGCGCTCCTGTCTCCTTATATTGACCGCGCATCTCTGCCCGGTTCTCCTGTCTATGCAAGAATCTGCTTCACAGCGGCAGCAAGTTTGTCGCATTTGCAGTCCGCAAAGAAATACTCTGCAAACTTCTCTCCCGACAACGCGCCGCGCACCAGCTCCCTGTCAAGCTTCTCAAGGATCGTCACCATATCCGTGTGTGTGATCTCCTTCACACTGTCGAGGATCTTCTTGTTTCTCTGCTCCGGCACCACTCTCTCCTTCGGGTATCCGCCGCCTCCGGGCGTACAGAAAAGCTTCTCGAAGATGTATTGAAGGTTCAGCTCACCGCCCCAGCCGAAGTTTTCCGCAAAGGGAAGTGCCACACAGTTGCCGTTGTTTACCTGTGAGAAAAGGTAAGCGTCCAAAGGGGACTCAATATGTCCGCACAGCACCTTGGGGAAGGAATTGCATGCAAGCATGGCGCCCTCGCCGGTTCCGCAACCCGTGATAACATAATCCGCTGCGCCGGAATTTAACAGGACTGCTGCCAGAATTCCGTTCTGAACATAAGTCAGGGGATTGGGATCCTCCGCGGAATACATGCCGTAATTCACAACCCGGTGCCCCATGGGCTCCACTACCTTCTTCAAGGTCTCACAGATCATTTCATTCTTTGCTGCCTGACTGTTCTCATTGATCAGTGCGATAATCATCCTGCTACCTCCTTAGGACGGCTGCTTGCCGATGTATGCCAGAATACCGCCGTCCACATACAGGATGTGTCCGTTTACGGCGTCAGATGCATCCGATGCCAGGAATACGGCAGGGCCTGCCAGCTCTTCCGGCTTCAGCCATCTGTTTGCGGGAGTCTTTGCACAGATAAACTGGTCGAAGGGATGTCTGCTGCCGTCCGGCTGGATCTCACGCAGCGGTGCGGTCTGGGGCGTTTCGATATAGCCCGGTCCGATGCCGTTGCACTGGATATTGTACTGTCCGTACTCGGAGCAGATGTTCTTGGTCAGCATCTTCAGACCGCCCTTGGCTGCCGCATAAGCGGATACGGTCTCGCGGCCAAGCTCTGACATCATGGAGCAGATGTTGATGATCTTGCCGTGTCCCTTCTTGATCATGGAAGGAAGCACTGCCTTGGATACGATGAAGGGTGCGTTCAGATCCACATCGATCACCTGTCTGAACTGCTCTGCGCTCATCTCGATCATGGGGATTCTCTTGATAATACCGGCATTGTTCACCAGAATATCGATAACGCCCACTTCCTTCTCGATTTTAGCCACCATCTCATTGACAGCTGCCTCGTCCGTCACATCGCACACATAGCCGTGCGCCTTGATTCCTTTTTCCGCATAAGCGGCAAGTCCCTTGTCCACCAGCTCCTGCTTGATGTCATTGAACACGATGGTTGCGCCCGCCTCTGCGTAAGCGGATGCGATGGCAAATCCGATTCCGTAGGATGCGCCCGTCACCAATGCTACCTTCCCCTCAAGGGAAAAACACTTTGTAAAATCCATAATCTCTTCTCCTTCTCTGTGTTTGATAATTGATTGTTTTATGTTTTCTGTTACATCAGGTCCTTCATTGCAACGCCGTCCATATCGTCAAAGTCCTGATTCTCCCCTACCATGCCCCAGATAAAGGTATACGCTCTGGAACCGCAGCCGGAGTGGATCGACCAGCTCGGGGAGATCACAGCCTCTTCGTTCCGCATCACGATATGTCTTGTCTCGGTGGGCTCTCCCATGTAGTGCATCACAAAAGCGTCCTCCGGCATCTCAAAGTAGAGGTACACCTCCATGCGTCTGTCATGGGTGTGGCACGGCATGGTATTCCATACGCTGCCCGGCTCCAGCTTGGTCATACCCATCTCAAGCTGACAGCTCTCCACCTGTCCCGGCAGGATATACTTGCAGATCACTCTGTGGTTGGCATCCTCCAGACAGCCAAGCTCCACCTTGTTTTCCTTCTTTACGATCACAACGCCCTCTTCCGGCTCTCCCTCCGGTTTGATCAGCACGGTGGGACAGGTTCTGTGCGCCGGTGCGCTGTTTAAATAAAACTTTGCGGGCTGCTTTCCGTTCCTGCTTGCAAAAATGATTTCCTTGGAGCCCATGCCGATATACATGGCTTCCTTGAACCCGACCTCATAGACCTTACCGTCCACCGTTATCTGACCGGCTCCGCCGATATTGATCACGCCGAGCTCTCTTCTCTGGCAGAAATACTCTGCCCGAAGCTCGTCACCCGCCGTCAGGGTAATGGGCTCTACCGGAACCGCCGCTCCCGTAATGATTCTGTCAATGTGGCTATACACCAGCTTGATCTCTCCCGGCACGAAAAGATTCTGGATCAGAAACTCCTCTCTGAGCCTCTCTGTGGTGTAGTGTTTTACATCCCTGGGGGATACCGCTGTTCTTAACTCCATGCTCTCTCTCCTTCCTTTTGTTTCGGACAGCACTTTATGTAAGTGCTTACATTATATCACAGTCCGTTTGGTTTTACTACCTTTTTTCACAGTCTTTTTTCTTTTCTGATTCTCATTATATAATACGTGATTGTCAAGGTCTATTCAAATTCTTTTCAAAACATTGCAAATATTGAACACTCATGGTAAACTATTCCTGAAAATAGAAATGAAAGGAAATGATTATGAAAGAGCTTTCTTCCTGTAAACAGGCGATTGCCGACTGTCTGGAGACCCAGACCTTTTCCATTGCACACCTCTATAAAGAAGAAAAAGCCATGGATATGCATATCCATGACTGTTATGAACTCTACTATTCCATTTCGGGAGGAAAACAGTTCCTGATCGACAACCGTTTCTATTCCATTGCGCCGGGGGATCTGTTTGTCATCAACCAGTACGAAAGCCACAAGCTGACGCAGATCGACAGCTGCGTCCATGAGCGCATCGTGCTCTCCATCCACCCCGACTACTTAAAGAAGCTCTCCACGCCCCTCACTGATCTGGATCAGTGCTTCTCCCACCACACGGAGGGCACAACGCACAAGCTCTCCCTCAATAAAGAACAGAAACAGCGTTTTCTTTATCTGATCAACAAGATCACCTCCGCCTCCGGCTATGCCCACGACATTATCGAGCAGTCCGCATTCATGGAGCTGATGGCGCTTATCAATTATGCTTACCGTACCGCGAAGGAAGCGCAATCCACCGCGGCGCTCGCGGATTCTCCCCACAGCTACCGCTACAATCATCAGGTGGACGACATTCTGTCCTACATAAATGGCAACCTGTCCGAGCCCATCACGATCGAGCAGCTTGCCACCGCCTTTTACCTGAGCGAATCCTATATCTGCCGCATTTTCAAGGCAGCGACGGGAACTACCGTCAGCAAGTACATCACCGCCCGCCGTATCAGCATTGCAAAGTCCCTGTTAAACGAGGGCTGCAGCGTGGCGGAGGCCTACGAAAAGAGCGGCTTCAGCGATTACAGCAGCTTTTTCAAGGCATTCACAAAGGCGGTGGGAATCTCCCCCAAGAAATTCCGGAGCTGCATCTAGGAGACAGCAGAATCGGCGGACAGCGCACGGCACACCGTTTTTGCGATCAGCGTAGCACCCTCTTCATTGGGATGGAGATTGTCCTCCTGATACAGTGCCTGTCTCTCCCCTTCGGAAAGCGCCATGAACGCTCCGTGTACGTCGATCTTCTTCATACCGGGATTTGCCGCAAGCAGCACCTCATAATAGGGCATCAGCTCCTGCAGATACTTTTCCTGATGCTTGCGCCAGATGCACTGCATCACCGGCACGGGAATCCCCATATAGATCTGTGCATTGGGTGCTGCCTTTTTCACATCATCCAGAATCCTCTGGTAACAGCCCTGAAATTCTCCCTTGCGGCTGATCATGTTGCAGAGCTCATACCGGATATCCTTCACATCATCCATGCCGTCCTGGGCATCGTTGGTGCCAAGCAGGATCACATATACATCCCCCTGCTCCGCAAGCGCCTCCGCATACCGCGCCTGCCGCACATAGGGAAAGCCCATGGCCTCCCCGTCAAGCGTCACATTGAGCACCGTGCTGCAGGTCACACCCTTATTGATTACCTGATAGTTCTCTCCCAGCATCTGCTGCAAATGATCGGGGTAGGAATGCCCCTCATCCAGACCGAAGCCCTCCGTGATGCTGTCTCCCATGCAAACAATTTTTTTCATGTCCTGTCACTCCACTCTATAAGTTTCCGTCGGTCTCCCATTCCTGTCCCGCCCTGAGGCTGACCTCACGGTTTTTTTCCTTGTACCGTACTTTTGTGCGGATATCCTTCTTTGCCCGCAGCACGGCGCGGGTCAGGACACCGTCCCTCCAGTACAGATCGACCTCTGCGTCGCCCTTAACGCAAAGCCCCTTTACATGACCGCTCTTCCATGCACCCGGAAGCGCAGGAAGCAGCACGATCCGCTCCGCCGTGCTCTGCACCAGCATCTCCCCGATTGCCGCCGTCGCTCCGAAGTTTCCGTCAATCTGGAAGGGCGGATGATTGTCAAACAGGTTGGGCAGCGTGGATCTGGCAAAGAGCTGCTCCAGATTCTCGTATGCCTCTTCCCCGTCCCAGAGCTTTGCATAGTGATTGATGATCCATGCGCGGCTCCAGCCGGTATGTCCGCCGCCGTTTGCAAGCCTGCGCTCCAGCGTGACCCTCGCCGCCTTTGCAAGCTCGGGAGTCTTGTCCATGGTGATCTGCTCGGAGGGATGCAGTCCGAAGAGATGGGAAATGTGCCGGTGTCCCGGCTCCGCCTCCTCATAATCCTCCTGCCACTCCAGAATATTTCCCTTGGGGCCGATTCTGGTGGGCGCAAGCTTTTCCCTCGCCGCCTTGATCTGCTCGTTTAACTCATCCTCCACGCCCAGCACCTTTGCTGCCTCGATACACTGTCCGAACAGATCCCGCAGAATCTGGTTGTCCATGGTAACGCCCGCCGTGTTGGAGCCCCGCTCCCCGCTCGGCAGGATAAAGGTATTCTCCGGCGATACGGAGGGACAGGTTTTGAGATACCCTCCGTCCTCAATGAGAAAATCAAGGAAAAACAGTGCCGCCTCCCTCATAATGGGGAAGCTCTCCCGCAGGAAGTCCACATCCTTCGTATATTCGTAGTGCGTCCACTGGTGGGTGCAGAGCCATGCCGCTCCCATCACCCAGTAAGAGCCGGGAAGCCAGTGATCCTGCGTCACCGTATCGCCCCAGATATCTGTGTTGTGGTGCGCCATGAATCCGCGGCAGCCGTACATTCTCCGCGCGGTATCCCTGCCGTTTGGCACCATCTTCCTGATCAGTTCAAACAGTGGTCTGTGACATTCGGAGAGGTTGCAGTTCTCTGCAAGCCAGTAATTCATCTGCAGATTGATGTTGATGGTATATTTGCAATCCCATGGCGGAAGCATGTCCTTGTTCCAGATGCCCTGCAGGGTGGCGGGAAGCGTTCCCTCCCTGCTGCATGAGATCAAAAGGTATCTGCCGAAATCAAAGTAGAGCGGTGCAAGCCCCACATCCACGCTGCCCTCCGCCGCCCTTCTGATGCGCTCGTCCGTAGGGATCCGGTCATACTCCTCATCGCCCTCCACACAGAAGGAAACCCTGTCAAACAGACCACGGTAATCCTCCTCATGTCTGCGGAGAAGCTCCTCATAGGGCTTACCCGCCGCAAGCCGGATGATATCGTTTATCTCCTTCTCCACACGTTCCATGCGGAAGGTGGTTCCCGCCGTGAAAAACAGCGTCACTTCGTCCGCGTCCTCCACCAGAAGGTGTTCTCCGATCACGGACACACTGCCCCCCTTGGAAACCGCGGAGAGCTGCATGGCAAAATCCAGTCCGCCCTTTCCCAGATTGCCGTACAGGCAGATGCCGTTGTCCCCCGCCTTCTTCACGCCGTCAAAAAACTTCTCCCTGCGCAGAAGTGCCTGAAATGTGATGCTTCCGGGCTTGTCCGCGGTAAGCCGCATCACCATCACATCATCCGGCTCCGAGAAAAAGACCGTTCTCTCATAGGAGACGCCGTCCGCCCGGAACGTGCCGGTATACAGGGAGTTCGCAAGATCCAGCTCTCTGCGGTACTCACTCACTTCCCCGATTCCTTCAAACCTAAAATGGATGTCTCCCAGCGTTTGATACGGATGGGCGCTGTCCGGGCATCCCGACATCGCCATCTTCATCAGCCTCTCCGCTTTTTTGATCTGACCGGAGAGAATCAACTCCCTGATCTTCGGCAGATTTTCAAGGGTATCGGGGTTTGTCCTGTCCACAGGCGCCCCGTACCACACACTGTCCTCGTTTACCTGAATATGCTCATCCACGGGATCGCCGAACACCATCGCTCCCATTCTGCCGTTTCCGAGAGGAAGCGCCTCCTCCCACACGCCCGCAGGCTGTCTGTACCACAATCTTCTGTTTCCCGTTTCCATACCTCTCTCCTCTTTCTTCCTTCCTTTGTCTCCTCTGTGCCCTTGCATCTTTTCCTCTGCGCCGACATAGAATAAAACACATGAAATGCACAAGGATATTTTGCCATGCCAGCAAATGCAAAGGTCGCTATTGTCGGTCGCCAGCGCGATACCTTAAATTATGAAGCCTGCCTGAACAGACTGGGAATCCCCTGTCTCTCCACACTGTCCTCGGGGGAGCTGCAGGCATGTCAGGGACTGCTGCTCCCGGGCGGCGGCGATATCACCCCCGCCTTCTTCGGCCAGAAAAACGCGGGCTCCCGCAATATTGACACGGAGCTTGACATCATACAGCTTCAGGCACTGGAGCATGCCGTCCGCTGCCGTAAGCCGGTGCTTGGAATCTGCAAGGGAATGCAGATCATCAATGTCTTTTTCGGCGGCACCATCATCCAGCATATGCCCGAGCACGCCCGCCACGAATACCGCGGTCAGGACCAGTCCCACGACACCGTGATCGTACCGGGAACCTTCCTCTCACCGCTCTACGGCGGCAGTCTCATCGTAAACAGCGCGCACCACCAGTGTCTGGGGATCCTTGGACAGGATCTCTCCCTTGCGCAGTTCGCCGCCCCGGATCCCACCCCGGAAGCTGTCTTTCACAAAACGCTGCCCCTCTTCGGCGTACAGTGGCACCCGGAAAGGCTGACCCCTGACGGCGACAGGCTGATTGCCTATTTCGGCTCGCTCCTCGCATCTGCGGACTGATCCGTCACAGGCTTCTTCCGCCTGCGGACAGGCGCCCTTCTGCCACGGTTTCCCGCCTCCTTCAGCCGCTCCATGGCAATCTCAAACAATTCCCCGATAATCCGTTTGATCGCCTTTTGGGTCTCTCCGTCCACTTCCTTCATCGCCGTAACGATTCCCGTCATGCTCTTTTTCCAGTCCGCGGTCAGCTCGATCAGATTCTCCGCCTTCGAGGCGGAAACTACCTGATAGAGCGTATCCACAAAGATCCTTCTCTGCTTATCATCAAGGGAACGCACCCACTCGTTCAGGGTATCGTCCGCAAACCGCCTGCTGCCGTACAGCCCTTTCACGTACTTAAAATCGTCCCCCTCGATCAGCCATGTAAAGGGATCGTGCTGCAAAAGTCCGAAGGTGCGGCTCTCCACCACCTTGTAATGATCCGTGGTCTCAAACAGCATCCCCACCAGCGAGGAATGGGGCAGGATCTTCACGATCCGCTCCTCCACCGCCTCGTATTTGTATTTTTCCAGAACCTCCGGCCTAAAGCCGGGGCCGTCCATGCTGTAAATCCTTATGATGCGCTCCTGCTCTGCCTCTGGACAGTTCATCGCCGCGTACACCGCAAGGTTTCCTCCCTTGGAATGTCCGCCCAGATAAAAGCGGTTGGGCAGTCTACCCATGACCATGTTCAGATACTTCACGGCATACGCCTGCCCCGGAACCGGCGACTGGAACGCCATGTTGAAATCCTCTTTCCAGCCCACGATGGTCTCATCCGTTCCCCGGTAGGCGATATACATGGTGCCGTCACCCAGAAGAAAGGTGATGGCGGAGAACTGGGTCTCCCACTCCTCCTCCACAATATTGATGTAGCAATTCATCTTCATGCCCGAAAACCGCTTGCTGCGCAGCATCGCCCCAAACAGCGCCCGGTTCTGCTTTTCAAAGCGCTCGTCCGCAAACAGGCCGTCGAAGTCCTTGTCCGAGGCAAGCTGCCTTACCGTCACGGATCTTTTGTTCTCCGTCACAAGGGGCACCAGCCCGTCGAATTTCAGATAACAGAACTGGCACAAAGCAAGACTGTCCACATGATTCAACGGTTTCTCCGCAAAGGTATAATCCCCGTAATTTTTGATGTATTCCACAATCGTCTCTGCCAAGTAAACCATCACCCGCCTTCCGCGCTTCTCTGCTTTAGGGAAAGTTTACCACATTTCTTTTCAGAAATAAATGGGGCTGTCGCACTAAGTTGCGCGACAGCCCCACGTTTCATTGTCAAAATATGTCAGAATTTTTCCTGCTCCGCGATCATGGGTCTGATCTGGGAAATCAGGTTGTCCATATCCTCAAACACAGAGCTCTTTGTCGTACCAAGATCGTTCGCCTTTGCGATATGATCCAATACCTTCTGGTACTGATCCTCCGTCTCTGAGAAATGGCGGTTCACCTCGGAGAGCTCCTGCTCGGACGCCTCGATGGCGCTGCCGATCCGGGACTGCACGTCTCCCGCACCGTCGGCAGCCGTGATAATCTGGTCGAACATCTCGTAGGTTCCGTCCACCTTCTCCAGACTCTTTCCCAAGGCTTCCTTGGAATCGGCAATGCTGCTGTTTAGCTTGCCAGTGCCATCCTCCACATCGTGGATACTGCCCTCCACGGTGTTTACCAGCTCCTTGATGGCATTCGCCAGATTTTTCACCTCATCCGCCACAACGGCAAACCCGCGTCCCTGCTCGCCTGCCCGCGCCGCCTCAATGGAAGCGTTGAGCGCCAGCATGTTGGTCTGGTTTGCAATGGCGATGATCTGCTTCATGCAGTCCTTGATCTTCTGCACCGAAGTTTGGAACTCGGTAAAGGTGTCCTGAATCTCCTCGAAATGCTCCTGCACCTGCCCGGAACTCTTCTTCAGGCTTCCCACCTGCTCCTGTGCCTGCTCCACCTTTTCGGAAATATTCTTCTGCACCTCGGTAAACTGCCCGGAAATCTCTCCCACCGATACAAACCTGTCATGGAAAGTCCCCAGCTTATCCCGCAGAATGGAGTTCTCCTCCAGCACATCATTGAATGCAAGCTGGATCTCGCGCAGCTCGCTTAAGGTATCTACCTCCTTCTGCACAAGCTCCTTCTGATAGTCCTTGATACTGTCCGCCACATGCGCGATCGGGTAAAAATCATACTGCTTCTCCTGCACCGCCGCTGCGGACACATCCGTCTTTTCCTTCTTATGAAACAAAGCCATCCCGCTTCCTCCTCTCATCAAAGCCCTACTCAAACACCACGCAGGTCATGGACTGGTTTACAAACTGGTTGTTGTAATGCTCGCCGTAGCCGATCAGTCCGGCATGGCTTCCCAGCACACTCATGGAATCCAGATATTCCTGCATCGTATGATTTTCCGAGAAAAGGAGATAACGGAACAGACAGTTGATCGAGAAGATACCGGATATTCTCGGGAAATCCTTCCGGATCTCCCCTATGGTCTCCTCCACGATCTTTCTGTAATCCTTAAGCTCCAGAAGCGTGAGTACATCCGAATCGTTCACCTGCCGGAAGCATGCCAGCGAATTTCCCACCACTTCCTTGATGGAAATGATGCAGACATCCTGCCCGCACAGCTTTCCGAAGGGATTCTTGAAGGTCTGGGTAGTAATGTCGCTCTCCTTGATATGGAGCAGCTCCTGATACACCTGACTGGCAGGCCTGCCGTTCAGCTCCCCGATAATGTACCTGCTGCGGTCGGTCTTTGAAGCGATCAGCCGGTAATCGTCCAACGGGCGGTACATATTCTCCTTGTACGCCTTCACTCTTCCCCCTGCATTCCGGATCAGGATATAGGCATCCCCGTCCTCATACACCTTACCGTTTGCCGACACCCTGCCGCCGTCCCCGGTTCCGCCAACAAGCTGGATGCCACGTTTTCCCAGTACGCTGTAAATGGTGGTCAGCACACAAGCGTCATTTCCGGCACAGAAATCAATGCACACGGTATCTCTTGCATCCGCGCTCACCTTGCGCAGATCCTGCTCCAGTCTCTCAATGTATCTGACCGGCATGACGGAAACCTTTTCCAGCACATTTGCCGTTGCCGTCACACCCACGAAGGCAACCACGCCCACGCCTTTTTCTATGACTTTATCGTCATAGGACATGCCGATACAGCCGATGCTCGGAACCCCGGGGAAAAGCTGCTCAAGCTCCTCCACATGCGCCGCAAACTGCTCCGTGTTCGACATGAGCAGAATCGCAGCCGGATCTTTGATTCCCTGTACCGCTTCTTTCAAATTTCCTGTTTTGCTCGCTCCAAAAATTTGTCTCAAGGTATCTCTCCTTTCTCAGGCACTCGTTTCTGCATTAGTAAATTAATTATACATTATTTAGTGCTTTTTTACAATTACTTTGGAGAGGTCAATCATTTTTTGACTTTTTTCACAATATAATATGCGTCAACCGCAGCAGTTCCCCCACCCGCAAGGATCAGGATGCCCTCCATGGTAAAATGAAGCAGGGAGAGGGTGAGAAAGCTGACCAGAAGAAGCATAACCGTCCACCATGCGTAAGCAACCGCCGTCACGATCAAAAAGAAAATGATTTCCTTTACCACATCCCGTTTTCTCATTCAAAACACCTGCTGCCCCAGAGCGTCACCTGATCGGACATTCCCACCGCCGTAAATACCAGGGTCTCTATGGTGGTGTACTCCACCTTCATGGAGAGCACAAGCCCGCTGTAATCCTGTCCGTTGAAATGAAGCGTAATGTAGGAGGTTCCCGGCTCCGTCTGCCAGCTTCCCTCGTAGGCGCCCTCGATCCTGCCGTCCTCCGTCAGCGTGATCTTCTGCGGCTTCTTGGTCTCAAGCGCCTTATAGTCGATGTCAAGCTCATGGAGAATGATCTCATAGTCTCCCGCCACCTGCGCCGCGGTGTATCCGCCGCTCGACAGCGCCTCTCCCGTGGTCTGGTAGGGTGCCGCCACAAGCCAGCCCTCCTTGGTCACGAAGAGCTGGTGCACCTTCACATAATGTCCCTCGGTGCCGTTGTCCGTGCGGGTGTGGAATACCATGTAGGCTCTTCCGTCGTCGTCCACAAACGCGGAGTTATGTCCCTGCGCTACCTGTCCGTTGTTGAAATTGCGCCATTTGTAGCCTCCCATCAGGCGCACGCCCGTGGAGAGGTTGTAGTTGAACACATAGGAGTCGGAGTACGGCGTGTTGCCTAAAAGATCCACATAGCCGCCGTCCGGTCTCTCCGACCGGTAAACCCTCACGTTGTAGCCGCCTGCCGCCTCCAGATTGCCGTAGGAGATGAACAGGTAATAGTAATCGCCGATCTTCTGAATGTAGGACGCCTCCCCCGACACATAAGCGCCGCCCGCAATCTTCTTTCCGAAATAAGCATCGGAGTGAAGATTTGTCTCATAGGTCACGGAGTAATCGCGAAGCCCCGTATCGGGATCCAGCTTCAGCATGAAGATCCCTCCCGACCATGACCCGTAGGACATCCAGAGATTTCCCTCCTCGTCAAAGAAGGTACAGGGATCGATGCAGTTCGGCCACATGTCGCCCCACTTCTTGTTGTCCACGCCGTTTGTCACATAGCGCTCAGGGATTTTACTCTCCCCAAGCACCATGGGCGCGTCCGTCTCCGCGTAGTCCTCCTCGTTGAAGCCGCCGTAGACAATGGTTCCCACATATTCGTAGGGGCCATCCACCGCGTCCGCCGTCAGCAGCACGATATTGGATTTCCAGTCGTCCCCGTTTGCACTCAGATAGATGCAGTATTTTTCCATGTTCGGGTTGTATACAATATCCGGTGCCCAGAGATAGCCGTTCCAGCTTCCGGAGCGCCCGTCCTTGTTCCATGCCCTGATCTGTTCCTTCACATCCTCCGTAAAGGAGCCCTGGAAGGTACCGTCGATACTGGTCCAGTTGTAGAGATCCTTCGAATATCCCCCCGCAAGGAAGGAGCCGAAGATATAGTAGGTTCCGTCAAAATCCTTGAAGATGGAAGGATCGTGACAGGTAATTTTCTGATATACCATTCTGTCCCCGCTTTCTATGACCAGAAGCTGCTGCTTCATGGTCAGATTCATCACCGCGCGCACTATCACTTCCTGCCCGGCGTAGGTCACCTTCACATATGGGCGGACGATCACCTCTTCCTCACCCGCCGCCTGCACCGGAATTGCATCTGAAAGAAGGAGCACCGCCAGAAGGAGCGCTGCCGCACCCGCCGTCTTCTTTTTACGCTTTTTTCCACGCACGAAAAAGAAAGCCGCCAGACCGCACACAAGAACCGCCGCACCCGCGATGCAGACAATGGGGAGCACTCCCGTTTTTGCAGCGCCGAAAACCTCCGCGTCGCCCACCAGTGTCCCGCTTAAGGCAGCGCTTTCCCCGGACAGAATCTCCGGCAGCTCCGTGGGCAGTTCCTCCCCGTCCGCAGCCACCAGCCCGTCCGTATTGCTGTAAGAAAAGGAGCCGGGCTTGATATCCCATGTGTCCCTGTTATTCTCCACCGTAATCGTATAATGAATTTCTTCCCCCGCCGCATAAACCTGCTTGTCGGTTGCCATCGTGACCGTCACATCCTGCTCCGTCACACTGTGAACCGCTCCCTCTTCCGGTGCCTGCTCCGCCCTTGCGGAAAGCGGACAGAGAAGCAAAAGAAGCGCCGCGGCTGCCATCCATATTTTTTTCATGTTCCCTGATTCCTTTCTGTGCCTTTCTTCTCCCTGTTATGCGGTAGCCGACAATTTATAGAAGGCCGATCCGTGTGCAGGCAGCTTCTTCTGCAGCACCGCCCCCGCCTTCCGGCTCTTTCCCGTCCATGCGTCCTTCACCGAGCGCACGCTCTGCGCCTGTATTTTTTCAGTGGCAATCTCCACCAGCCTCTCCTCGTCCGAGAGATTGAACATGGCAAGGTAACAGCCGTTCTGCCATATGGCATGGGCTTCATCCTGCTCAAGAAGCACCGGCGTACCGCCCATTCTGATACAGTCAAGCAGGTCCCGGTTGGTCAGAAGGCTCTCCGTCCACTCATCCATCTCAGTAAGCTTTGTACCGATCATAAGGGGCGAGCGGAAAATACACCAGAGATTCATCATGGTGCGCTGCTCCTCCCTTGTCAGGCGGCACTCCCACTCGTTGCCGAATCCGAGCCCCAGCTTTCCGAGCGGCAGCATATCGCAGTCGGGAAAGCAGCCCGGCGATACATGCTTCTGCCAGATCTCGCAGCGCCTGAACATCGCCTTCAAAAGCTCCCATGTATCCCACAGATCGTCCGTAATCCGCCACATGTTGGCGCAGCTCTCGTACAGATACGCCTCCTCGATCCTTGCAGGGCCGGGGGACAGGCTTAAGACAATGGGTCTGCCGCATTTCTGTATCGCCTCATGCAGCATGGCGATCTCCTTCTTTGCACCGGGCATATCCATGCGGCAGATGTCGTCGCACTTGATAAAGTCCACGCCCCACTGTGCGTAGAGCTCCATCAGGGAATCATAATATGCCTGCGACGCCGCCTTCTCCGGTTTTACGCCGTACATATCGGGATTCCATGGGCAGATATTGTATGCGTCCGCGATCTCGTCCGCCGTCTGCTCCGTCCCGAACACGGGCAGATGCTCATGGGCGGCTCCCCTTGGGATTCCGCGCATGATATGGATGCCGAATTTCAGTCCCAGATCGTGAACATATTCCGCGAGAGGCGCAAAGCCCCTGCCCTCCGTTGCGGAGGGGAAACGCTGCGGACAGGGAAGCAGTCTCCCCCATCTGTCCATCTCCACTTTTCCGAAGGGTATGTACTGATACTCGCTCCGTCTGGAGCCTGCGTCATAGGCGTACCACTCGATATCCACCACAATGTATTCCCACCCGTAGGGCTTTAAATGCTCCGCCATGTAGCGCGCATTCTCCTTCACCTGCTCCTCCGTCACGGTGGTGTCATAGTAATCATAGCTGTTCCACCCCATGGGCGGCGTCTGTGCAAACAGATTCTTATTCATTCCACACTTTTCCTTCCCGTGTATTCAATGCTTCCAATATTGATACGGGCAGCGGTTTTTTGCCACCGCCGCCCGAAGCTCCACATAACAGCCGCACCCCAAGCAGGTTCCCTCGGAGAGCTTCTCACACTCCTTGCAGACCGCAAGCCGCTCCTCATACAGGGCATCCGGCGCTTTCACATCCCTGTCCATCAGGCGCAGGACACGCTCCAGATCTTTCTCGTAGGTCTCCCTGTCATATTCCCGGAGCAGACATCTTTTACAGACGCGCTTCGTGCTTTCCTCCTGCATGCCGCTCTCCTTCCGCTCCTACGCCTTCGTCAGGTTTCCCTGTCCGTAGTAAGCGTTTGCTCCGTGTTTTCTGTAATAGTGCTTATCCTGCAGCTCCTGAGGTGCCGGCTGTACGGAAGGGTTGATCTGCTCTGTGCGCACCGCCATCTTCGCCACTTCCTCAAGCACCACTGCATTGTGCACCGCCTCGGCGGCGTCCTTTCCCCACGCAAAGGGGCCGTGATTCTTGCATAGCACTGCCGGAACCGCCTTCACGTCAAGGCCTCTCTTCTGAAATTCCGATACGATCAGAAGCCCGGTATTCTTTTCATACGCCTCATCGATCTCTTCCTTTGTCAGGGTTCTCACACAGGGAACCTCACCGTAAATATAGTCCGCATGGGTGGTTCCGTAGCAGGGGATCGATCTTCCCGCCTGCGCCCAGCTTGTCGCCCATGAGGAGTGGGTGTGGACGATTCCGCCGATTTCCGGAAACGCCTTGTAAAGCTCCAGATGCGTGGGCGTATCGGAGGACGGATTGTAACGTCCCTCCACCTTCTTTCCGGAAAGATCCATCACCACCATATCCTCCGACGTCAGCTCCTCATAGGGCACGCCGCTGGGTTTGATGACAAACAGACCGCTCTCCCTGTCAATCTCACTGACATTTCCCCAGGTAAAGGTAACCAGTCCGTACTTCGGCAGCTCCATATTGGCTGCGTATACTCTCTTTTTTAATTCTTCCAACATATGCTCTCCATCCCGCAATGACTGCTTTTACAACTGTTCACAGGCTGCACGTTCCACCGGAAGTCCGCTCTTGTAGCGCTCCATGAACCGGTCAAAGCCCTCCGCATCCTCGGAGGAAGGTTCGATGGTCACGCCCTTTGCACCCGCAAACACCTTTTTGTCCAGATAGTCCTCCAGTGACATGTCCTTTCCGTTGCACATGTAGGCTGCCAGCACGGCAATGCCCCACGCGCCGCCCTCCCCTGCGGTCTCCATGACGGATACCGGGGAATTTAAGGCTGCCGCCGTGATTCTCTGTCCCACCTCCGGGGTCTTGTAAAGACCGCCGTGGCCGAACATTCTGTCAATCCCGATATTCTCTTCCTTAAGCAGGATATCCATGCCCGCCTTGAGCGCTCCCAGCGAGGTAAACAGATGTGTGCGCATAAAGTTGGCAAGGTTGAATTTTGCATCCGGCGTCCGCACGAACAGGGGACGTCCCTCGTCGAAGCCCGTCACAGGCTCCCCGGAAAAATAATTGTATGCCAGCAGTCCGCCGCAGTCCGCATCTCCCTCCAACGCCTTGCGGTACAGGGTTCCGTAGATCGCATTGCGGTCCGCCTCCACGCCGAAGCTCTCCAGACATTCCGCAAACAGGTTCACCCATGCGTTTAAGTCGGAGGTGCAGTTGTTGCAGTGTACCATGGCAACCAGATTGCCGGACGGCGTCGTCACAAGGTCGATGATGTCGTACACCTTGGAAAGCTCCTTTTCCAACACCACCATGGCAAACACCGAGGTTCCCGCAGACACGTTTCCCGTGCGCTTTGCCACGCTGTCCGTCGCCACCATTCCGGTTCCCGCATCGCCCTCCGGGGGACAGAGGGGAATCCCCGCCTCCAGATTGCCGGACGGGTCAAGCAACGCCGCTCCCTCCGGGGTCAGCACGCCCGCCTGCTCTCCCGCCGTCAGTACCTTTGGCAGAATATCTCCCAGATGCCAGCCGTACTTTCCGGGATATTTTTTCGCAGTAAGCTCGTCAAACTGCCCGATCATCCTTCCGTTAAAGGTTCCGGTTTCAGTGTCGATGGGGAACATGCCCGATGCCTCGCCCACGCCCAGCACCTTCTCCCCGGTCAGCTTCCAGTGGACATAGCCCGCAAGCGTAGTCAGGTAAGCAATATCCTTCACATGGGGCTCCTCGTTCAGAATCGCCTGACACAGATGGGCGATGCTCCATCTCTGGGGGATCGGATAAGCAAACAATTCCGTCAGCTCCTTTGCAGCCTCGCCCGTCATGGTGTTGCGCCATGTACGGAAGGGCACCAGAAGCTCTCCTTTCCCGTCAAACGCCATATAGCCGTGCATCATGGCAGAAAAACCGATGGCGCCGATCTTCTTGATCGCCACACCGTACTTTTCCCACACCTCTCCCGTCAGCCTTGCATAGCAGTCCTGCAGTCCGCTCCAGACATCATTCAGCGTGTATGTCCAGATTCCGTTCTCCAGTCTGTTCTCCCACTCATGGCTGCCGGAGGCGAGAGGCACATTGTCCTCCCCGATCAGCACCGCCTTGATTCTGGTGGATCCCAGTTCGATCCCCAGATACGTTTTCCCTTCCCTGATCTGCGCTTTCACCATCTCTTCCATGTCGATACCATGCCCTTCCTTTTTTATCTGTAATAAACAGCGTTCCATTTCAGTTCGTTTCTAAAGCTGCGCAGATCGGTGTGCTCGTCGATCACAACGCTCTCGATTCCCATGGCGTCCGCCCAGTCCGTCATCTGCTCCACCGACAGATCATAGGAGAATGCCGTGTGATGCGCGCCGCCCGCCAGAATCCATGCGGCAGCTCCCACCTGAAGATCCGGTCTCGGCGTCCAGAACGCGGTTGCCACCGGCAGCTTCGGCATGGGCTTCTCCACCTTCCTGCAGTCCACCGCATTGATGATCAGGCGGAAACGATTGCCCAGATCAATGAGGGAGGTGGCAACGCCTGCGCCCTCCTTCGCGGTAAACACCAGACGGGCGGGATCCTCCCTGTTGCCCATAGTCAGGGGATTTACCCTGATGGCAATGTCGCCGTCCGCAATGGTTGGACACACCTCCAGCATATGTGCCTGCAAAATGCCCTCCTTGCCGGGCACCAGATTGTAGGTGTAATCCTCAAGGAAGGAGGTTCCCTTCGCTCCCGGAACGCCCTCGGTCATAATCTTCATCAGACGCACCATCGCCGCCGTCTTCCAGTCGCCCTCAGCGCCGAAGCCGTAGCCCTTCTCCATAAGTCTCTGGATGGCAAGCCCCGGAAGCTGGCGCAGTCCGCCCAGCATGCCGAAGTGCGTTACCACGGCGTGGTAGTCGCCCTCCTCAAGGAATCTCTCCAGTCCGATCTCGATTGCCGCCTGCACTGCCACGGCATCCCTGAAGGAGGCTTCGTCCCTGCCGTCCGCAAGGATCTTATATTTTTGGTAATACTCCTCCACCAGCGCATCCGTGTCCGCCTTGGAAACTGCGTCCACATAGGCAACGGCATCGCTAATGTTGTAGTGGTCGATCTCCCAGCCGAACTTGATCTGCGCCTCCACCTTGTCGCCCTCGGTAACTGCCACATTGTTCATGTTGTCGCCCAGACGGCAGACCCTGATGTGGCTGGATTCCATGACGCCCACCGCCGTGCGCATCCACGCGCCCAGAGCGCGCTGTACCGCCTCGCCCGCCCAGTGTCCCACGATGATCTTCCGCTCAATTCCCATGCGGCTCACAATATGTCCGTATTCCCTGTCCCCGTGTGCGGACTGGTTCTCGTTCATAAAGTCCATGTCGATTGTATCGTAAGGGATCTCCTCGTTGAACTGGGTATGTAGGTGGCAGAGTGGCTTTCTGTATTCCTGAAGCCCCATAATCCACATCTTTGCCGGTGAAAAGGTGTGCATCCATGTGATCACACCTGCGCAGAGCACATCTGCATTGGCGTCGTTTAAGGTCTTTCGGATGGATGCCTGACTGATGAGCGTGGGCTTCCACACCACCTCATAGGGAAGCAGCCCCGATGCGTTCAGTCCCTCCACGATCTTTGCGGAGTGCTCCGCTACCTTGCGCAGGCACTCATCTCCGTAAAGATCCTGCGAACCTGTGCAAAACCAAAACTGATATTTTTTTCCTGTCTTCATAGCTCTCCTCCATTTTCTTACAAATCATTGCGAAAGTCAAATATAGGATATCCCTTTTCATCATAGGTAAGCTTCATGATGCGGGTGTGCCGGTTGGGATCGTAGAGAGGATTGCCCTCGATTCTGGCGTAGGGTCTTGCATGATATACGCACAGATCCGTACCGTCCGGCAAAACGGTAAAGCTGTTGTGCCCGGGGCCGTAGATTCCCCTGTCCGCATCGCTCTTTAACACGGGTTGTCTCTCCTTTTTCCACGCCTTGGGATCCAGAGGATCCTCGTCCTCGCCGATGCTCATCATGCCCATGCAATAGCACTCTCCCGTGGCGCTGGCGGAGTAGGTGAGGAAAATCCTTCCATTCCGTTTCAGCACCGCAGGACCCTCGTTCACCCAGATGTCCTGCCTCTCCCAGTCGTAATCCGGCGTGGTCAGAAGCACCTGCGCCGTGGCAAGCTTTGTGGGGCTCTCCATCCGCGCGATATACAGGTTGGAAATCTGTATGCCCACGCTCACCTTCTCCGCCCACACGAAGTACCATGCGCCCCGGTGTTCAAACACCGTCGCATCCAGCGAAAAGGCCTCGAAGGAATAAATATCATCCTCCGCGCGCTGCATCTTGCCCTTCTCGATCCATGCATCCTTCACGGGATCCTGCCCGGTACATTCCAGCACAAAGGGTCTGATCCGCCAGACGTCCTCCTTCTCTCCCGCCGCAAAGTAGAGATACCACTTTCCGGACAGATAATGTAACTCCGGCGCCCAGATATGCTCGCTCATCTCACCCCGCTCATGCTTTTTCCAGACCACCGTCTCCTCTGCATCCCTAAGCCCGTACAGACTGTCCGCCCTCCGCAGGATGATCCTGTCATAGGTTGGCACGGACGCCGTAAAATAATAGGTTCCGTCCGTATGTCTGTAAATGTACGGATCCGCCCGCTGTGCAATGAAAGGCTCGTTGCTCCTTATGGTGTCCATCGTTCTCCTCCTCATGTCTCTGTTTTTTCGCCTCTTGAGGCAGGGTTTTTCGCCGGAAAGCCCTTCCGCAAGATGCGAAAACGCCCCGGATTCCGTATTGTGGCAATCCGGAGCGTCCTCTGATCACTTTATTGTTCTGTCGATGGCTTTACTGGATATCCAGGAATGCACACTCTACCGTCAGGCAGTAGTAAAGATCCCCGTCAACCGCAATGCCCTTGTAGGACTGATTGTAAACATTTCCTGCCGCTGTGGTCACGACTGCGACAACATCTGCACTGTCACCGTTGTTGGTGATGGTCAGGCTTACGTCAGCGCCGTCAATGTCCGTAAGGAAGGTATCCCAGTTCCAGTCGCACTCCGGTGTCACAATGCCGTCATAGCCTGTGCCCCAGCCGAAGTTGTCTGCACGGAGTACCGCATATTCCTTGTAGTCCGCATTGTCTGCCGCAGAGTGAACGTCTGCCACGTTCTGCAGTACCACCAGGAAGTTGTGCCAGTTGTTCAGCTCGCTGGAGTAATTCTTGAAGTTCACGGTCACAGACTCGCCGGAGGGAACTGCAGCCACATCGGAGAATGCGCTCCAGAACGGGGTAGCGCAATCCGTCGTACCAACCACGGTACCGGTGGTAACCACGCCGCTGTGGTCTGCCGCAACGGGCTCTTCCTCAACAACATCAGACTCTCCTTCGGGAGCAACGCTCTCAACGGAAGGATCGCCCAGTGCGTACAGGGAAGCAACCTGACCCGCGCTCAGTGCGCTGTCGAATACATAAAGGTCGTCTACAAATCCCTTGAATACGGTATCCCAGTAGTTGATGCCGAAGTAGGACTCAAATGCATGGTCGCCCGGCTGCATGATATTGGGAGCAAGGGTTGCATCCCATGTATACTCAAAGTAGGTGTTGCTTGTGTAGTTTGCCTGGGAATCGTATACCAGCTCGCCGTTCACATAGAACTGTGCGCCTGCGGTGGTGCTTCCAAGCGGGCTCTCCTGCTTCTCACCGGAGCAGACGATCGTCACCATCGCCCATTCTCTCTTGCCGTGGATGGAGTCATCCCAGCCGTACATCCAGGGCCAGCAGTCCGTGCCGTCCTGTGCGTCGCTTGCCTCGTTGCGGCTCCATACGATGGGGAAGATCTTTGCGCCGTCTGCGCCCCACTCGGACTGTGTTACATTCAGCCATGTAACGTCATTTCCTGCGTCTGCAGCCTTGCCGATGCTGTGGCCGATCTGCAGGGTGGGACCGAAGGTTGCCAGTCTGTTTGCGTTTACCCAGAAGGATACAGTGTAGGCATCTGTTCCGGTTGCGTTAAGATTCAGGTTAAGACCGTAGCTTCCGTCCAGATAGAGTGCCTTGCCCACAGGGCCGTCCGCATAGACAAATTCCTTGTCAACCGCTTCCAGTCCGTAGGTCGCGCCGTCATTGTCTCCCACATTATCACTCTGCACAACTGCGGAATACCCCTCCGCATCACCGTCAAAGGTGTAGTGTGCAAATGCCTCCGGCAGAGCCTCGGGTGAGATCTCACCGCCGTTGTCCTTGTTCTCCTCGGTCTGTGCCGCACTTCCGGTCTCGTTTGTGCTGCCGCCGGTTTCCTTGCCGCCGCACGCCGTAAGCAGGGTTGCCGCCATCGCCGTACACAACAGAATGCTTAATACTTTCCTTTTCATACTTTCCCTCCATTTTGTTTTTGATTGCTTATATAGCTGCCTTTCCACCTTTTACTGTGCAAAGGAATCTACCACTGCCTGATACTGTGCCAGCTCCTCCTCGGAGAGCACATTGTAGCCGCTCGGGCCAAAGTAGGAGATCATCGCCTCCGCATGATAATAGTTTGCCTGCTCGGTCGCCTCTTCCACATAATCGGCTGCCTTTGATTTGCCCTTGTCCACCAGATCGTGGATACCGATCTTGTTAAAATACTGGTCGCAGAAGTTCCAGTAGCCTGCGATGCTGTACCAGCCGTAAGGAACCGGTCTGGTCACGCTTGCAAAATAATCATCCCAGTAGCTCTTGTGATCCTCGTCCTGAGGGAACAGGGATTTGTAGCCGTCCCATACCTCTTTGTCCAGTGTGAGCGGCATGGGCATCTGGGAGTTCTTCAGGGCGACGCCCGATGCATTCGTGATGGTGTCATCCTGATAGATGGCAAGTCTTGCCTTCCAGCCGTCGATACCCCAGCCCATGAACTTCAGCAAAAGATATGCCTCGTAAGGGTACTGGCAGGAGGTGGATACGCCGCCCATATACATGGTTGCGATCACGTTGTGCTCCTTCTCATCCACCACGTTGGGGGTCACATAAGGCACGATGTCCAGACCGTAGGTCTCCTGATAGCCGTCAACGCCCCACAGGTTCTGGTATGTCCAGAAGCCCTCGGAGAATACTGCCACATGTCCCGTTGCGCCGAACCATGCTTCCCAGTCGCCTGTCCAGTCCTCCATCTCCTGTGTCTCCTGAGAGGGCGCTACATAGCCTGCAAGCTTCAGATCCGAGAACTGCTGCTCTCCCACTGCCCAGTAGGAAAGGTCAAAGTCTGTTCCGTCAAAGCCGAACTCGCCCTTCAGCGCACGCTCCTCCGGTGAGCAGGCTGCAATGCCGTACAGGGAATCCAGTCTGTTGTAATATCCCAGTCCGAAATACTTCATCTGTCCGCTTCCGGGATCCACGGTGGCATCCTTGATCAGCTGGATCATCTCATCCCATGTCCAGTCGGTTCTGGGCATGTCAAGGTTCAGGGTCTTGATCACGTTTCTGTCAATGAACACAGCGCTGGGCCAGTAAACCATGGGCGCCGCAAATCTGGCGGATGTGTCAAAGCAGCCGATGCCGTAATCGTTCACGGTTGCCATCAGATTCTTGTTTTCCGGGTCTGCATCCCAATACTCCGAAATATCCGCCCAGTACTGGTTTGCCAGTGCGGTATCGGAATCCGTACCCTCAAACACATCGGGGAAGGTTCCCGCCGCTGCCGCTGCGGAGAGATCCGTGCTCATATCCTCGATCACACGGCACTCCACCTTGATGTTGGGATACTTCTTCATAAACTCTTCCGCCAGCATATTGATGGTCGTCTCATCCTCATAATGCCAGAAGGAAAGCGTAATATCGTCCGTAGTAACCCCGTTTTCGTCCACATTGCCGGACGGTCCCTTCGTCTTGGAACCGCAGCCTGCAAGCGAGAAGATCATCGACGCTGCAAGAAGCAGACTTACCAAAGCTTTCTTTTTCATGTTATATCCTCCTTTTATACCTTCTATCTCTAATCCGGCATACGCCGCAATAGGATCAATGTGTTGTTCCGGCATCTATTCGCCGGTGATGCCCGCCCTGTCAATACTCTCCACAAAGTACCTTTGCAGTACAAAGTAGATCAGAAGAAGGGGCAGTATACTCAGTGAGGTGGCTGCCATGCGGACGGACTCGTTTAAGCTGGTCGCCGTATCGCCCACCGTTGCCAGCGTGTTGAAGCTGGCGTCAAAATTCTTAAGCTGTATCACCAGATTGTTCCACATGCTCTTGGTGGAAAGTCCCTGCACATACAGCTCCGTCAGGTAGGATTCGTTCCAGTACCAGACAAAGGAAAACAGAAACACCGTCAGTATGGCTGGCGCCGCCGAGGGCACCGCAATCTTGACAAAGGACCTGAAGTAGCCCGCCCCGTCGATCTTCGCCGCTTCAATCAGCACCTTCGGCACCTGCCTGAAGAACTGGTAGAAGATCAGGATGAAGATCGGTGCGTTCAGACCGTTGCCGAACACCGCCGGCAGGATAAACGCCCAGAGCGTTCCCAATATCCCCGTGTCGTTGTAGAGCACATAGGTGGGAATCATGGTCACCTGCCTGGGAAGTATGTAGGAAAAGATCAGCAGTCCCAGCAGGATGTTCTTCCCCTTGAAGGTGAAGCTGGCAAAGCCGTAACCCACCAGCATACAGATCGCCACATTGCAGATGGTCGGCAGTCCCGCGATCAGGAAGCCCTTTCCGAGGGAAGCCCAGAAGCTCATGCTCTTTGCCGCATCGATATAGTTTTGCAGGTAGAGCGTGCTGGGAATCCATTTCACGGAGGAGTCCAGAAGATCATCCCGGTTCATAAAGCTGGTGCTGAACATGTAGAGGATCGGATAGAGATAGATAAATCCGATACAGATCAACAGGCCGTACACCACAAGCTGTTTGCCCACGCCCTCTTTGTCCTTGCTGCCGAACACAAACCGGTGCAGCTTCTCCTTGGTGAAGCACTTTTTAATAGTCTCCCTCGCCACTGTAAGTTTTGTAGCTGCGTTTTTTTCTTGTGCGCTCGATTCGTTTTGCATTGCGGATTCCCCTCCTCTCTATCTTCTTTGCCGTTCTCGCTTCTTTTTTCAGCGCCCGCTTCCTGCGCTTGACCTGTCTGTCGTAAATATCCCGCTTGGAGCCTAAAAGCAGGAAGAAGAGCAGCACGATCAGGGTGACGATCACGGAGTACATCCACGCCATCGCCGAAGCATAGCCGTAACCCTTTTCCTTGGTTCCCGAAAACATTGCCGACTCGATCATGTTGATCAACTCATTCTGCTCGTTGCCGGATAAGAAGATCACGGAATAGATCGCGTTCAACAAAATCATGGGCTTGATGGTCGGCAGGGTGATCTTCCAGAAGCACTCCCACTTGGAGCCGCCGTCAATCTTTGCCGCCTCGTACAGCGCCGGGTCGATCTTTTGCAGCGCCGACAAGAAAATCAAAATCTGCACGCCGGAATACCAGAGAATCATGATCATGTTGGAAAAGATCTCCCCGATGGACTGCGCCACCTTCGTCGGCAGGAACGTATCCAGCGCCGATACGATGGACTGCACGTTCATGGCGGGGATGCTCGCCGCTCCCTCCGAAACCAGCATGTTCATCACAGGCCCGCTCACGATGATGACCGGAAGGAAGAACACCAGTCTGAAAAAGCCCTTCAGACGTATGTTTCCATTTAACATCATGGCGATCATCAGCGCGAACACCACGATGATGGGAACCTCCAGCACGGTCTGCCACAGATAGGTGACGATCTGCTGCGGGAACTCCGGATTCTCCAGCCAGATCTGGGTAAAGTTTCCGGTTCCCACGTAGGTAAATACGGTTTTGAGCGGCGTGATCCTGATGTTGAACCACATGTAGTAGAAGGACTGGCAGAGCGGGTACAATAAGAACAGAAGTACCCCCACAAGCCAGGGGGCTATGAAGGCATAGCCCGCCAGCGCCTCTCTCTTTTCCAGTTTTCCAAGCCTGCCCTTAGGCTTCTTTTCTTTTTTCTCTCTGCTCATCTACTCAACCACCTTATAGGACATTGCTTCTACGGTGCAGCCGTCCGCCTGTGCTGCGGTATCGCCGTAGTTCAGGTAAACCTTCACACCGTTGTCGTAGGTTACTACCGTAATTTTGTTATCCCTGATCTCATGCCCCGTGATGAAGGCTCCCTGCACCTTCTCATTCAGTGCGCCCAGCGCCTCCGCATACTCCAAGATCGTGTCCCGGTACACGCTGTACTGGGAACTGTAAATATCGCAGGAGTTGGTGTAGATCAGGTCAGCGGAATTTTCCATGGTCAGGTAGAAGGAGGGGTAGGTTCCCGTCTCCACCAGCTTTAAGAAAAACTCCTGTTTGTTGGCTTCAAAGTTCACATATTCGGAATATACCGGCATCACGCCCTTCAGCACGATGGACAAGAACGGTACGCTCTCATCCTCGTAGATGTAGCTGGAAGGATACAGCGGCATATCCAGAAAAGCGTCCGTGTTCTCCCACAGGTAAGCAAAGGGCTGCTCCAGCACAAGCGCATTGTCCGCGCTGAGCGTTTCAAGGGTCTGCCTGTAACTGTCCGCGCAGTCAAACCGGGAATAGTACGTTCCGCTGTAGCTGTAAGAGAACAGCGTGTTGGTAATGCCCGCCACCGCCAGATTTGCGATGCCCTTCTTTGCACAACTGCCTGCCAGACCATTTAACATGGTGTTCGACCTTGCGGGCGTCAGGTAGAGGAACTCCTCATAGACATCCTTGTAGGTCTCCTCCACGAATTTCTTCTTGTTGACCTTCTTGATCACATTGAAGGTGGCGTTTTTCTCGTCCGGATTGATCCGCAGCGCGTCGCTGTAAAGATAAAACTGAATATCCTCTTCCGCCGCTTCCTTCATCAGAGCCGCCAGCTCCTTCGTGCCGCCGATGGCGGAATCCGCCTTCAGGCTGTTCACCGGTACATTGTAGAGTCCGCCCTTCTGCCAGCCCTTGTAGACGCTGAACAGCTCCGTCACACCGCTTGTTTCCAGATCCTTGTAGATCTCCCGGATATCCTCCACCGTGGTCATCACGATGGCGCTGGTGCCGATCACCCATTTCTCCCTGTCCGTTCCGAGGAAATCCAGCCGTGTGCGGTAGGAATCCTCCTTGAGCGTCAGTTCCCCGCGTGCGATCAGGTAATTGCGGTAGGCATTTGCCATGCCGCAGTAATTTGCTTCCCCCTGTGACAGGAACAGGAATCTCACGGCAAGATCCGAGTGGCTTCTGTCCGTCTCCACCATCTTGAAGGAACCGGAGGTGGAATTGTTGCTGGTGGGCTGGGTGTAAAGCCTGCGCTCCGTGAACTTTGCGTAGATACGGTTGTAGTCCACGTTGACGCCGTTGGGGTTTGCCTCTATGCTGGCGCGCTGCGCGCCCTCCTCCACCACCGCCAGATAGGCGATGCCGTCGTCGGTAAACGCCATGCCGTACACCGGTGCGATCACCTTGTTGGCGTCGTTTACCATCTCGTATTTATCCCAGAGAAGGGAGATCACCTCGGAGTCGGCAAAGCCGTTGTCCGAGCCGTAGATCATGCCCGAGTAGCCGCTATTGAATCTTCCGTCCTTATCGTCCAGATAGATCAGGGCGCCGTTGCCGTCCGGGATGAGCATGTAGCCCGCCTTGTCGTCCAGATACGACCAGCCCATATACGGATAGAGGGATATGGTGCCGATATAGTATTCCGTTCCGTCCTCCACGATGGATTCATCCGGTACGCTGACCGTGAATCCGTCCTCGTTCAGGGAAACTTTCAAAGTGATGCCCACCTTGTATTTGACCCAGTAGAGCGATGCCTCAAATCCGTCGTCCTTGTATGTAATTTCTTTCTTTACCTCATCATTGACCAGATCCGCCTGCAGGGTATCCATGCTGGAATAGATCAGGTTCAGCACCACCGCCGAGCGCATGGCGCCCATCCACGTTTCGTTGTTCTTTCCGTCGTCATAGCTGACCGCGCTCTCCATATACATGCCTGTGGCTTTGTCCTGCAGGATCACGGAGAGATCCTCCTCCTGCATATACAGCGCATAAGCGGCATTTTCCGCGATCAGGTCATGTCCCATAAGCTGTGCCGCCGCATGAACCGGAACAGATGCCGGAGCCGTCATAAACATTGTGGCTGCACAGACAGCCGCCAGAATAACCGCAACTGCTTTTCTCCACTTAGCTGCCAATCTTATACACCACCTCTCCCGCTATGGACTGCACAAAGTCAAACACCTGCGCCCACAGAACATAAATGATAAACGCCAACAGTACCGCGATCAGTATGGTAAAAGCGGTCAGACAGATGATCTTCACCGTCTCCTTGACGCTGTAATTGTTGATTTCCTTGATCGACAGGAAGAACAGCACCGCGATCCACACATACATGAACAGGCTTGCAAATTCCACAAAGAACACTTCGTTGTATGTCACCACATGGGAGATGCAGAAAATAATCGGCATAAATACAATGTAGGGTGACAGGCTGTATAGGAAGGAACAGTAGATTGCCTTCAGCTTTCCTTCTCCGTCATTGATGGTACACATCAGGTAGTTGCACCCGGTAACCAGCGCAAGCGCAAGCACGATCATGCCGATGTCGGAAAAGATGTCGTAGTATCCTTCCCTGACATTCTTCAAAAGGAATCCGCAGAAATACTTGTTGATGATGAAGAACAGGATAATGATCCCCAGCATAATATTTGCGCTTAAAACGGATACCCTGCCCTCCCGCTTGATGCCGTAGCAGCCGTCAATGGGATGCTTCATAAAATAGAACATATAGCGGAGCTGTTTTACCAGCTTGTAATCCTTCCACTTTGCAACCACTCTGCGGGGCGCCTTCAGGATCCCCTTCTTCTGATCCGCGTAGCACAAAATCTTCTTTAGCAGCCACAATCCCACGATCACCAGAAGCACCGGCACCATGTTGCGTTTCAGCCAGTCGTTGCGGATCTCCCAGAATGCGTCCGAGTAGCCGTCTGCATCCTTCGCAAGCTTTGCGTAGGCGAGCGCCTCCTCGTAGTTTTCCTCCTGCAAGAGCGCTCTGTCCATTGCCATGTTGGCATAGTCAAACAGGTTGTTCATTTTCAGGACTTCGTCCAGAGGCTCCTTGCTCTCCGTGTAACGTCCCTTGGAGAAAAGGTACAATGCCTCATGCAGAAGATCCGTGAACTCCGTGGGCTCGTAGATCTGAATCTGCGCCTTGTCGGAATCCAGCACATAGATCTTGTCGTCTCCGCCGATCTGGATTGCCTCCACCTTTGTGGAAAGACCGATTCTCTGCTGGCCGTCGTCGCTTCCGCCGAATACGAACAGAAGCTCGCCCTCATTGTTGTACTCGTATATGTAGCCCTGCGTGGAGACCACAAACACATTGTCATGGTTTCCCACCGCTACCGCCGCCGGAACCGGCTCGTAGGTATCCGCCTCGATCATGTTGGTGCCGGCGATGTTCAGACGCTTCAGCGTATCTTCCCTCTCGCCCCTTGTCACCGTGTAGATCAGGCCCTTTTCGTCGATCGCCATATTGTCCGGCGTGGAGGGAATGTTGCCCTGGGATTTCGCCCGCTGCGCATCCGTCTGGATCGCTCTCCAGAAGATGTTCCACAGGGAGGCGCTGGTATGGTTGGTTCCGAAATAGCCGAGAAACGTACCGCCCTCCACCGGGCTGATCTGCACGATACCGTTGTTGTTGGATTCGCAGATCACATACATGGTTCCCGATTCGTTTACCACTATCTTAAGGGGCAGGAAATCCTGCGTGCTGCCGTAGAGCGGATGCTCCGGCTTTCCGTAGGTCTGCTTCAGATTGCCTTCTCCGTCAAAAACGAAAATGCTCCTGGCATCCCTGTCCGCCACATAGCAGGTGTGGTCATTTGTCACATAGATACCTCTGGGGTTCTGCAGGATGCCCTCGCCGAAGGTGCCGATCAGCTCCCCCTCCATGTCCGATATCACCACTCTCGCATTTCCGCTGTCCAGAATGTAGATGCGGTTGTCTGCGGTGATGGTGAAGTCCGTGGGGGCAAACAGTGCCTCGTCTCCGATCTTTGTGATGGTCGCATAGGGAAGATACGCCGTCTGCGTCTCCGTCACATAGCCATCCCCGTCAATGGTGTAGGTGCGGTAAGGAGAATCCGCCCTCACCGTGAGCGGCGTGACCGCCACCCCTGTAAAGAGGAGGAGAGCTGCCAATGAAATTAAAAGTTTTCTCGATCGCTTCATTTAATCCTCATCCTCTCATTTTACTTGATACCGGAATGTGCCATGGTATTCATGACATTCTTCTGTAAGATACAGAACAAAAGCAGGTTCGGCACGAACATGATCAGGGATGCCGCCGCGGCAACGCCCTGTCCCGCCACCGTGTTGGTGGTCGTGGTGCTGGTCAGCGTGTTCATGTAGAACGCCAGCGTTTTAAGTCCGTCGTCATTTACATAGTAGTTGGATGCCTCCATATTGGTCCACACCTGCTGGAATACCAGAATCGCCGCCGTGGCGATGGCAGGCTTGATGAGAGGCAGGATCACCTTGGTATAGATCTGAAGCTCCTTTGCGCCGTCCATGTACGCCGCCTCAATCAGGGACTGGGGAACCTGATCCACAAACTGTTTCACCAAAAACAGCGCCACCGGCAGTGGAATCAGGGGCAGGATCTGCGCCCAGTAGGTATTGGTCATGCCGAGAATGTTGACCACCAGATAGCGGGGAATCATCACCGCCACCGGGACAAACATCAGCGCGATCTGGTTGATCTGCAGCATCACCGCTCTCCCCTTGAATTTCAGCTTTGAAAGCGCGTAAGCCGCCGCCGTGGAAAACACCAGCGAGGAGAACACCACGGAGGCTGTGATCAGCAGGCTGTTGAACACATATTTGGAGAGAGGGATGCCCGCCGTCCGCGATGTCTTGAACAGCTTGCGGAAATTGTCAAGGGTGGGATGCACCGTTATAAACTTCGGAGGAAAGGCAAACAGCTCCTCCATGGGCTTGAATGCATGGAAAATAATAAATACGATGGGCAGACCCGTCAGGATCACAAGCGGCAGTACCAGCAGGATGATCTTGATCTGACCTCTTTCAAATTTTTTGGGATTGATCTTATGTCCCCTGTAAGCCATGTTTTCCTCCTAATCCTCTCCGAACAGCTTCTTGGAAATCGTTGAAAAAATCTGGACAATCAGCAAAAGCGCCACGGAAACCGCCGCTGCGTATCCCATCTCGTAACGGATAAAGCCGTAGTCCTCGATGTGGTTTACAATGAGCTGTGCGGCATAGTTGGGAGTCGGATTGCCCGCAAGCAGGGATGCGATCTGCCCGTTCTGGAACGCGCCTACGATCTGCATGACCGCCGCAAAAAGCATCTGGGGCTTCATGCTGGGGATCGTCACATAGATCATCTCCTGGAAGCGGTTCTTCACGCCGTCGATGGCAGCCGCCTCATACAGGGATTCATCCGTGTTCAGGATACCTGCAAGGATCGCTAAAAAGCCAACGCCCATGCTGCTCCAGAGACCGATCAGGATCACGATGGGCAGCAGATAGTCGGTGTTCACCAGCCAGATGATCGGCTCGTTGATCACCCCGAGATCCATCAGCCAGCTGTTGATGTAGCCCGTCTGGTCGCCCGTAAACATGATCTTCCACAGCACGGTCATGGCAACACCTGTGGTCATGCTGGGGGAATACAGGATCAGGGCAAATATGGTGCGGGGCACCTTGGGCAGATTGGCGAGCGCCCACGCCAGCAAAAAGGAGAGCACATAGCCGCCCACGCCCACGATCAGGGCGTATTTCACGGTGTTCGGCAGCACATACTGCATGAACACCTCATCGCCGGTAATCAGGTTGATGTAGTTTAGGAAACCTACGAAATCAGGAAACTCAATCGCATTGAAGTTGGTAAAAGACAGAATGACTGCCAGACTTACCGGGGTCAATATGAAAATGGTAAACAGCAGTGCGTAGGGAAGCACAAACAGATAACCCGCCTTGTTGCCGTTTTCCCTTCTGCTGATCTTCGTCCTCTTTTTCATCGCTGCCTCTCAATCTTTTTCAAAAATACGGTGTACCACGTCCACGGAGGGTACGATGTACTCCCGGATCACATTGCCGTCGCTGTCTATGTACCCGAACTCCTCCAGCTTGCGCTCCGTCTCCCGGTTCACGGTCTTTACCATGTCGTCCACTCTTGCGCGGAGCGTGTCTCCGTTCACCACAATATCGTTGAATGCATTGCTCAGCTCCCGCTCCAGCATGTAGCTTCCGAGAAGTCTGGGCGCCTCCAGTATGCTTGCCGCCTGCTCCATAATGATGTCCTTGTGCGCCGTGGGATAAGGAAGCTGTTCAAATGCCTCCAGATTGGCGGTTGGCCAGATGTACTCGTCTCCGTACATGATCTGGAGCATCTGTCCGAATTGTGCCTGTACCTGCGTACTCGACCACCAATCCATAAATTCCCATGCCTGCTGCTCCCTCTCATCATTGGAGGCAAACATGACCGTGCTCTCCGCGCCGCCCGACATGTAGCGCTTTATCTCTCCGGTCTCCTCGTCGAGCACTCCCGGGATCAGCGCGATCTCCCATGAGTTTGCAATCTCAGGTGCCGCGTTCTGGATCAGGTTGTAGGAGTTGAAGTCCGCAATTCCGATGGGCAGGTCGCCGTTTCTGAAGTGCTGGTAAAAGTTCGGCACATCCACGGGCAGATCATACAGGGTAAACAGCTCCGTCAACTCCGTCAGACCTTCAATGGAGGCTTCGCTGTTCACGGAAAGCTCCAGTGCCGTCTCCCCGTAGAGCGAACCGCCGTTCTGGAAGATCAGCGGCGTGGTGCCGTGGAAGTTCCGCATCGCCAGCATGGACGCCGTGGGATAGTACACATTCAGTCCTCTCATCTGGAGATCCGGCAGCATGGCGATCAGTTCATCCATGGTCTCGGGAGGCGTCAGCCCCAGCTTCTCCAGAATATCGGAGCGGTAAAACATCACGTAAAAGTTCATGGTTTCCGGCAGTGAGTACAGGCCGTCGCCGATCACGGAGGAAACCAGAAGTCCCTCGCTGTATCTGCCGAACACTTCCTTGTAATTGTCAAACTTGGTCAGATCCACCAGTGCGCCTCTGATTCCCAGCTCGAAGGGAATGGCGTAGTTGATGCCGGTGGCAATATCGGGTGTGTCCCCCGATGCGTTGGCAAGCACCAGCTTATTGGCATCCGTCATAATGGAAAGATCCACCTCGATGCCCGTCTTTGCCGTAAACTGCTCGTCGATCATCTTCTGCATGATCTCCACATACTGTCTGGGTCTGTTCACCCATACCTGTAAGTGGGTCTCGTCCGTATTGCTTGCCGAGTAGGAGGTTCCGAAGAAGGAATGGAAAAACCTTCTGACGGAAAGCCACAGGCTCTGGAAGAAATTAAGCCCTGTGGGGAGCTTTGCGTCCTCCTGATAAATATAGATTCTGTCGATGGACAGGTTGTTGTCGTTGATCAGATCCACAAAGTTTGCAATCTGGGTGTTGATGGAATTGACGCTGGTGGAAAGCTCATCCACACGGTAGATCAGTTCGTTCGGCTCGTCTCCCAGACTCTTCAACTGCTTCGCCGCAATAATCAGATATCCGAATGCCGCCACATCCTCCGCGTCCTTTGCATCTACAAACTTCGTGGCGCTCCCGGCGAGCTCGTAAAGTCTGTCCACCCAGCCGTAGAGTCTCTCCTGCACATCCGGTATGTATTTGGTCAGCTTCAGGTCGCGGTACTTGTCTTTGTTGGTGCCCGCCACCTTCGTCACCTCGAGGGAGAGATCGTTGACGCCGTTCATGATCTCATCCACGCTCTCAAGCACATAGCGCAGTGCATCCGCGCTGATGGTGTAGGAGATGGTGTGATAGCCCGCGTCCAGCCAGACGCTCAGCTTGTTGCCCTCCCCGTCGGTAAGGCTGGTGGTACGGTACTTTGTGGTGTACTCTGCCTGCCAGCTCTGGAATGCCGTGTTGGGAATCTCCCCGTCGATCCTGATATCCAGGAATACGGGAAAGTCATTTTTTTCGGATTGCCGGTAATTCATGCCCACATAGTAATAACCTGCCTTCTCCACAGCAAATTCCCATGTGATGCTCTGTCCCGCGCTCTTGAAGGAATCGCTGTCCACGGTGTTTAACACCGTCTCCGTAGCGGAGAGCGGGTACAATGCGCTGTCATATTCCCCGATCGCATGGATGGAGGAATCGTTTCTCAGATAGAAATCCTCGCCCTCGATGGTGATGAGCTCTTTTCCTGCCGCCCGCTCGGAGCCGGTGTAGTCCGCCACCTGTACGGGAGCCGAAAGATAAATATTTCCGAGAAGGAAGTTTCCCTCGCTCACCGCGATCTCCAGCTCACAGATACCCTTCTGCAGTTCCACCATCAGCGGCTGCGAATACCGGTAGCTTGCGTCCGACAGATATTTGTTCTCCCAGCGGATCAGCTTATCCGGCATGGATACGATTTCGTTGCCGTAGCGGTCCAGTGAGATCTCCTCCTGCTTTTCCCAGTTGGTCTCAAATGAAAGGTTTCTCGCCTCGTAGAAGGGATATTCCCCATTGACCCGCAGGGAAAACTCAATCGGCAGGATGGACTGGTCATAGGAAAGATAGTCAAACCCGATCCAGTACAGGGCTGTTTCGGGAACCTCGATGACGGTTCGGAAGGAGTCACCGCTCGTCACATTCACGGCGCTGTTTTTGTACCCATAATTCTCTGTTGTCAGATACGCTGCGGCATCCTCCGCGGACAGGATCTCCTCCATCCGGTACTCCACCGTCTCCCCACCGTAGCTTTTCGCCGTGTAGCCCGCGCTTACGGTCGTGTAGTTGGAGGTCAGCCTCTCAATGGAAAATGTTTCCCCGGATACTGTCTGTGTGCTCTCCGTCTCCTCCGCCGCCTGCACCGTGCAGTCTGCAAAGCCGCCGGCAAAGCACTGGACAAACAGGATGACTGTCAACAGCGCCGATATTGATTTGCGATACCCCTTCCGTGTCATACGGAACCTCCTTAATTTATACCGTTACCTCAAGGTGCAGCACGCTGCACGCGGGAATGGTGAATTTCAGCTTGCTGCCCTGTGCGCTGCATCCCGTAAAGCTCTCAGTGTGTACTGTATCCGGCGCATCAAAGGTGTTGTGGGCGTGCATCTCGCCCGTCAGGATCGTTCCCTTCACCTCTTTGATCTCCGTCTCCGCCAGAATGCCTTCGATCTCGTAATCCTTCTCTGTGGAAAGATTGTTGAGTGTGATATGGATCTTTCCGTCCTTGCCGAGAGATACGGATTCGTTCAGGTTGGGAACCTTGTATTCCTCCTCCAGGCCGATGGACTCCGTCTCAATGTGGCTGTCGAGCAGCTCTGCGTCCTGATGGCACTGATACATGTGGAATACATGATAGGTCGGGGTCAGGATCATCCTCTCGCCCTCCGTCAGGATCACCGCCTGCAGCACATTCACAAGCTGTGCAATGTTTGCCATCTTCACTCTGTCGCAGTGCTTGTTGAAGATATTCAGGTTGATGCCTGCAACCAGCGCATCGCGCATGGTGTTCTGCTGGTACAAGAATCCGGGGTTGGTGCCGGGTTCGCAGTCAAACCAGGTTCCCCACTCATCCACGATCATTCCCACCTTGTGTTCCTTGTCGTACTTATCCATGATCGCACCGTGGCGGTTGATCAGCGTCTCCATATACAAGGTCTTGCTCATTGTCTTGTACCAGGTCTTGTCGTCAAAGTCCGTGGCGCTGCCCTTGTGCTCCCATCCGTTCGGATGTGTGTAATAGTGGAGGGAAATGCCGTCCATGAAGCCGTGCAGGAAATCCGGTGCCCGGTGCGTTGTGCTCATAACGCCGTCCGTCCAGTTGTAATCATCCACGTTTGCACCGCATGCGATCTTGAAGATCGGCTTCTCATGGTTATAGTTGCGCACATAGGTCTGATAATGGCGGTAGAGGTTGCCGTAATATTCCGGCGTCATGTTGCCGCCGCAGCCCCAGTTTTCGTTTCCCACGCCAAAGTAGTCCACTCTGTAAGGCGCCTCATGTCCGTTCTCTTTTCTCAGTGTCGCCATGGGGGATATGCCTTCAAAGGTCATATATTCCACCCACTCGCTCATCTCTCTGACCGTTCCGCTTCCCACGTTTCCGTTTATGTAGGTCTTGCATCCAAGCTGGCGGCAGAGTTCCATGAACTCATCCGTTCCGAAGCTGTTGTCCTCCACCACGCCGCCCCAGTGGGTGTTGATCATCTTCTTGCGTTTTTCCTTGGGGCCGATTCCGTCCATCCAGTGATACTCATCCGCGAAACAGCCGCCCGGCCAGCGCAGCACCGGGATCCCCATCTCCTTCAATGCGCTCACCACGTCGTTTCTCATGCCGTTCGTGTTGGGAATGGAAGAATTTTCTCCCACATACAGCCCCCCGTAGATGCATCTCCCCAGATGCTCAGAGAAGTGTCCCTGGATTTCCTTGTTGATGTGTCCCTTCTGAATACCGGGATTGATAAACAGTTTGAACATAGTTCTTTCTCCTTTTTCATCATCTATTGCAAAATCAGCCTGCCGGTCTTATGCACCTTGCACAACTGTTTCAGCCTCTATTTAAGTACAACTCGCTCTTTTTTCTTAAATCAGACTGTTTTTTGCTTTTGTTTTAGTGTTTGCTTAAGCATTACTCTTTTCACTTAATCTTATCTTTAACTTATCACTTTAAATGCCCGTCGTCAACAAACACTTTGCCTTTTGCAGTCCAAAAATGCCCTTCCAAAATTGTGCAATTAGCACAAAAAAATCCCAAGTTTTTAGGAATGTGCATTTTTATTCATGGTTTTTTAATTTTTTACACTGTTTTTGTATTGACTTAAATTTTTCACGCAGATATAATGGTTCATATCCTGAGGGATTTACAGCGCACGAAACAGCGCAGATTGAGAGGCATTATGCTTTATTTACATTCATTGAAGGATGCCGAGGAAGTGTTCAAGGCATTGAGTACCCCCATGCGCCTGCGGATCATGGAATTGATTTATGAGAAAGAAATGAGCATGAACGATCTGGCGGAGGCGCTTGCGCTGACAAACAGCGCCATCTCTCTCCATGTGGGGAAACTGGAGAGCGCCGGGCTTGTGACCATCCGCACCACCTCCGGCAAACGCGGCATTATGAAGATCGTGCAGCCTGTCTACTCCCGTATGATCGTGGACATGGCGCCCCAGACAAAGCCGCGCCACTGCTATCAGGACGATATTGCCGTTGGGCACTATACCTCCTGCGACGTACACCCCACCTGTGGGCTTGCAACCTCCGCCAACATCATCGGCGAGCTGGATGATCCCCGTGTGTTCTCCTACCCGGAGCGTTTCAGGGCGGGCATCCTCTGGATCGGATACGGCAGCATCACCTACAACCTGCCCAACCGTCTCAGCGCGGGGCAGACACTGCAGGAGTTACAGATCTCCTTTGAAATTTCCTCCGAATGTCCGGAGGTCAACGAGGACTACCCCAGCGACATCTATTTTGAGATAAACGGCATTCCCCTCGGGAAGTGGATCAGCCCCGGAGATTACGGGCTGCGCAAGGGAATCCTGTCTCCCTTCTGGTGGCCGGAGCTGCTCAACCAGTACGGGCTTTTGAAAACCCTGATCATCAACGGCGAGGGCACCTTCATCGACGGGACGCACCGCATCTCCAAGACCACCATCGCCGATCTGCATATCGATTACAACAGCACCATCAACCTGACCTTTTCCGTTCCGAAGGACACGGCAAACTGCGGCGGCATGACGCTGTTCGGCGACGAGTTCGGCGACTACAACCAGAACATCCGCATCAAGGCATATTATGAAAATCCAAAAGGAAACGGGGCTGTAAAATAAGCCCCGTTTCCGATTAAATGAGACCGCCAAGTCCGGTATCACTATTGAATATCACTTTACTTAAGCTGCGCAGCAGCTGCGTTTGTTTCTTGAATCCCATGTCTCTGAATGTTTTTGACATCAGGAATATGGATTTAAGCTTTTTCTTATCCAATTCATCCAGCGTCTTTGCATTGGAAGAGATTATAATATCATAAATATTTTCCACAAATTCTTCTCTTTCCTGAGGAGACATTGCCCTGATCCAGGAATTGATGATGCGTTCAAATTGCCTTCCCGATATCGTTCTGTCGTTATCATAAATGAAATGCGAACCTATCACAAGCCAGGAAAACGGATCATGCTGTAATACTGTCGGATATTTACTGAGAATTGTTGTATATTGGTCATGCTCCATCAAAACTCCGACAATCGAAGATTCCGGAACGAAGGATAAAATTTTATCCCTTATGTCCCGGTATATCGCACTATTCAGAAAATTTTCACTAAATCCGGGGGCATCGTTACTGTAAATCCGAATAATTCTGCTTCTGTACTCAGGCTGTTGATGTGCACTTGCCCAAATCGCCAGATTGCCACCCTTTGAATGTCCGCCTAATCTGATAGGTCTGTCCGTATTTGCCAACAGATTCTCAACATACTTCGCTGCTTCAAGCTGCGAGGGAATGCCGTCTATAAATGACATATTCAGGTCTTCCTTCCAACCCACCAATGTATTGTCCGTCCCTCTGAAGGAAGCAAATGCAGTATCATCGGGAAGCAGGAATGTGATCGCCGCAAACTGTATTTCCCTTTCTTCATCCGTAATATCCACAAATTGCGCAACCTTCATATCCTGAAATCTTCTTGTAGAAGCCGCCTTCCTTGCCAGCTCCACCACAGAACGCATGATTGTAACGGTTGGACCGGCATATTTCACTTCATCAGGAAGCATACAGATCTTTTCTATTGCATCCGCAAAAGGATAGTCTTCCGATCCCAACGTACATGAAAAGTCCAGATAGGCGAATATGGATAGAATGAGTGAGTCTATTTCATTAAACTCAACCTGTTGAAATGTAATATCTCCTCTCCAATCTAAATAATCAAAAACATCCGTCTTTTTATTTGCCATCAAATCACTCCAATCCCGGTGTACCGACTCATTGATCCTGATATTTTCCGGTATTACCCGTCGCTGCACTCTTCTTCCAGAATGCGTTTATGTCTGATCACTCTTTTCACTACTTTGTTCATATTGGTAACAACCACATCTCCGGTAATCCGAACCTTTTTCTTATCGTCCCGTGAGTTGATCTGCTCTATCTTTTGATAAATGGCTTCCAAATCCTCAGTTCCGGCAGCGAAAATATCTGAAAGGATCCGTTTTGTCCGTCTATATCCCTCATCCATCATATATGCAATGGCATCATGGCTGATGTTTATTGAGTTAGAAATTATTTTGTCATCGGGAAATGTCAGCTTGATTATTTTGTTATCAGCTGTATAATCCTCAAATATGTAATTAAAATCATCAAAATAGATGCAGATTACATAATCCAGATTATTTTTTAACACCGGATAAATCGGGATATTATCCACAACAGCTCCATCATACAAAGCCTTGTCTCCAATCACGACCCCTTTGTTATAAAACGGCATAGCGATACTTGCCCTTAAGTAAGGCGCAGCTTCATCCGGAGAAATATCTTTGAAATTGTAATACAACAATTCTCTGTTCCCAAGATCAAGCAGCGGAACATAAAAATTTTTATCAATCTTTTCGTGTGACACGATTGATGTAATGACATCCTGGAGAAATGTGCTCTTTAAAACCGATGTAATAAAGCGCTTTTCACCTTTTAAGTTAACCGATTCCCATATTTCCCGCGCCTTTGGCAGGTTATTTGTGAGAAACGCATATGTATTCAGGACACCAACAGATGCCGCACTCACATACTCAAAATCAGATGGATCAAAAAACTCACTGATTGCCGTCAATGCGCCGATCTCGTATGCGCCTTTTCCCATTCCACCGGATAAAACCAATCCAATGTGCATTGTACTATTCTCCCTCACTTCGTATTAAAAATACTCATAAAATGATTTTTCACCTTGAAGTGACACTCTTCAGTATAAAAATCATATAGTTCGTCAACATTTTTAGAAAATCCGATATTTCATAATGAAAAGTGGCTATGCTGAAAAGCATAGCCACCATAAAGAATCACCCGTGGCGATTCTTACGCTTTTACGACCTCCACTTACAGGTAGGACTCACCTTTGATATTATAATATCAAAAAAAGGGAAATAGTCAATACAATTTATAGCAAAATTTTACGCAAATTCTTCGCATCATGCTTTTGCTCTTTCCACGCGGTTTCTCTTAAGAAACGCGGCATCGTTGCCGTACTGTACGGCGAGCTCCTCATCGTTTTCTTTATTCCTCGTGTGCCCATAAAAAACTACTTTCTTCATCGAAAGAGGATCCGGCGCCTGCCGGATCCTCCGCACTACGTCCTACTCTCCAAATACCGCCTTGTAATCAGCCTGGAACTTCTCGATTCCGGCATCCGTCAACGGATGCTTGGTCATCTGCACAATGACACTGTAAGGCACGGTTGCAATATCGGCTCCTGCCAGCGCGCAGTCCGTCACATGGATGGGATTTCTCACGCTTGCAGCGATAATCTGGGTATCCAGATCCGTCACGGCAAAGATATCCGCAATGTCACGGATCAGATCCACACCTCTGGTGCTGATATCGTCAAGTCTGCCCAAAAACGGGGATACATAGGTTGCACCGGCTCTTGCCGCAAGCAGCGCCTGATTTGCCGAGAAGATCAATGTCACATTGGTCTTGATTCCCTCGGAGGACAGCACCTTGCATGCCTTCAGGCCTTCCACCGTCATGGGGATCTTGACTACCATGTTGGGATGGATTGCCGCAATGGCGCGTCCCTCCTTGATCATGCCCTCCGCGTCGACCGTGGTTGCCTTCACCTCGCCGCTGATGGGGCCGTCCACGATGGAGGCGATCTCCTTGATCACTTCCTCAAATACACGCCCCTCCTTGGCGATCAGGGACGGATTGGTGGTCACGCCGCAGATCACGCCCATGTCGTTTGCCTTCTTGATGTCTTCGATATTTGCTGTGTCAATAAAAAACCTCATAATACTCTCTCCTCTTTGTCTGATGAAAATGTTGTAACCGATTTCATTCCCATTATATGTCAAAGAGAGCGTACAGACAAGTTTTTTCTTATTATCTCTCGCGGAAAGTGCCGCAGGCTGTTTCCTTGCAGTCACAGGCGCCGCAGCCCCTGATATCCACATGATCCGCCTGACACTTGTAATCTTCGTTGAAAACGCAGCGTGTAGCCTCGCAGTCGATGCTGATGATGCGGCTGGGATGATCCAGCGCGCCGGTGTATGCATCCCCGCGTCTCTCACGGAAGCTCTCGCAGCAGGTTCCCTCCACTCTGTCGGCATTTTCGCCGCCCACATTAATGTCCCCCTTGCAGCAATAGCATTGGTCGTTATACGCGCAATTTTCAACACTACAACATAATTCAGCCATATCCGGTCCTCCTTTTAATTTGAATGAATTACAGGACTAGTATGGCTGAATTTGTTTGTTTTTATTCTGTTTTATGCGTTTTTACCGCAGCATTTTTTATATTTTTTTCCGCTTCCGCACGGGCAGGGATCGTTGGGATAGATCTTCGGTGCCTTGTGGATCGTGGTGGATGACTTCTGCTCCTTGTAGAGCGCCTTTTTGGTCTCCTCGTCAAAGATGTCGTTCCACTCCTCAAGGTTATACAGCCAGTCTGCTTCCGCCGCAACCATGTTCTTGTAGAGCAGCTCCTTGTCGAAGCCGAGGTTTACCTCCGTGTCCTCCTCCATCTCCTCGATGGGGTTCTTCTCCTTCAGGCTGTCGTTGATGCCGTCCAGAAAACCGGTCATGCTCATAATGCTGACGCCGTACTTTTCAGCCAGCTCCTTCACCGTGCCCCTGACTACGGTGTCCGGATCCTTCAAAAGCTCTTCATAAATATTTTTTTCTTCCTGAAAATATGCCGTCCAGAGGCGCTGCAGCGTCTGCTTGTCCACATTCTCGGAATATGCTGTTTTTCTCCACTGTTCCAGTAATGCCATTATCGTCTCATCCTCATTTCTTTTTACTTTCTAGTCAGTATAATACAATCCTTGCAGAAAAGCAAGCTATCGTTCCTCCCTGAAATAAGCCAGTCCCAGATGCTCGGGGGGCTGGTTCTCCTTCTTCTTGCGCAGGCTGATCACGATCAGCACCACGATGGTCACCACATACGGAACCATCTGGATCAGGTCGGTCATGTAGCTTGCCACCGTAATCCCTAAAAGGCTGGGAAGAAACTGATACAGCCAGTACAGGATACCGAACAGGTACGCGCCCCAGATTGCGTTCAGCGGCTTCCATGTGGTAAAGATAACCAGCGCAACCGCCAGCCAGCCCAGTGCCTCGATCTGTCCCGTGGTCGCCCAGATTCCCTGATTATAGTCCAGAACATAGTACAGACCGCCGATGCCGGAAATCCCCGCGCCGATGCAGGTTGCAAGGTATTTGTAGCGCGTCACGTTCACGCCCGCCGCGTCTGCGGTGGCAGGATTTTCTCCCACTGCCCTGAGATTCAGACCCACTCGGGTCTTGTTTAAGAAAATATGCATCAGGATTGCCAGCACGATCGCAAGATATGCCAGAAATCCGTAGCTGAAAATAACCTGTCCCACAACGCCCAGCTTTGACGAGAGGATGGGAATCTTTGCGGAAAACGCACTGTTTGCCAGAGGTGCCGCCGTGTAGCTCTTGCCGTTCAAGATGAACACGCCGAAAAAGTTGGCAACGCCCATGCCGAAGGTGGTCAGCGCAAGACCCGTCACGTTCTGGTTTGCGCGCAGGGAGATCGTCAGAAAACTGAAGATCAGCCCGCCCAGCATCGACGCCGCAATACAGGCGATCAGTGCAATCAGGATACACAAGATGCCGTTAGGGTTCTTTGCGTTGTTCTCATAGAAGAAAGCGCTGGCAAAGCCTGCAAAGCCGCCCAGATACATGATACCCGGAACGCCGAGGTTCAAGTTGCCCGATTTCTCCGTCACGATCTCGCCCATGGCGCCGTACATGATGATCGTTCCGAAGGGAATCGCTCTGATAATCCATGCAATCAGACTGCTCATATTACTTTACCTCCTTCTTGGATCTGAAAATCATCCTGTAATTGATAAAGAATTCGCTGCCCAAAATGCAGAACAGAATAATACCGGTGATAATGGATGCCGCATAATCGTTCAGTCCGTATGCGGAAGCGATCTCTCCCGCACCCTTCTGCAGGAAAATCAGAAGGAACGAAATCAGCGCCATGTAGAAGGTATTGAATTTTGCAAGCCATGCCACAATGATTGCGGTGAAGCCGTTTCCTCCCGCCGTCTGCACGGAGATGGTCTGGTCTCTTCCCGCCACGATCAGAAAGCCGCACAGACCGCAGATCGCGCCGGAAATCGCCATCGTACGCATGATGACCCTGCCTACGTTGATTCCCGCATAGCGCGCGGTGTTCTCGGATTCACCCACCACGCTGATCTCATAGCCCTGCTTCGTATATTTCAGATAGAAGAACATGGCAAAGGTGAGGATCACCACCACAAGAATATTGATGTTGTAGCGCTGTCCCAGAAACTGCGGAAACCATCCCGCCTGCGTACCCATGTTGAGCTTGCCTAAGCTGGATGCCTTGCCGCGCATCACGTTCACGGCGCACGCCACGAAGCTGGTCGCCACATAATTCATCATCAGGGTGAACAGCGTCTCGTTGGTCTTCCATTTTGCCTTGAAGAAGGCGGGGATCAGTCCCCAGATAGCGCCTGCCGCCACGCTGACAAGGAGCATCACCAGAAACAAAACCGGCGTCGGCAGCTTGTTGCCGCAGTACACCATCACAAGCGCCGTCATCAGGCCGCCGATCAGCACCTGTCCCTCCGCACCGATGTTCCAGAACTTCATTTTAAAGGCAGGAGCCAGCGCAATGCCGATGCAGAGCAGGGACACCAGATCCCTCATTGCCCACGAAAAACGGATGCCTGTTCCGAAGGTTCCTTTGAACATAACCACATAGACGGAAAACGGATTCAGCCCGGTCACGAAGAAAATGAACAGGGCGTCCAGCACCAGAGCAAGCAGGATCGCCAGTGCTCTTGCCAGTATCTTGCTGCGCATGGTAGCGCCGTCGCGCTTTACAATTCTGAATATAGGTTCTCTCTTTCCCACGCTGCTCATTCCTGTTCTCCTTTCTTCTGTTTCTGAAGCTTGGTCATAAGCAGACCCACTTCCTCCTTCGTTGCGCTGCGGCCGTCCACGATTCCGTTGACTCTTCCGCCACAGAGCACCATGATCTTATCGCAGAGCGCTAACAGCACATCCAGATCTTCGCCCACATAGATAACCGCAACGCCCTTCTTTTTCTGCTGATTCAGCAGATCGTATATGGTGTAGGAGGTGTTGATATCCAGTCCGCGCACCGCATATGCGGTCATCAGCACCAGTGGAGATGCCGCGATCTCACGCCCCACTAAAACCTTCTGCACGTTTCCTCCCGACAAGCGGGACACCGGCGTATTGATACCGGGGGTGACAACCTCCAGCTCCTCCTTGATCTGCTCCGCAAGATCCCTCGGCTTCTTGCGGTCGATCAGGAAGGATTTTCCGCTCTCATAGCTTTTCAGCATCATATTTCCCGTCATGCCCATGGAGCCTACCAGCCCCATGCCCAGTCTGTCCTCCGGGACAAAGGACATATGAATACCCGCGCTTCTTATGATGCGGGGATTTTTTCCGATCACCTCCATGGGAGGCTGCTTCCCGTCGTCCGAATGATAGAATTTGATATCGCTGCCGGCTGCCGCGGGCTGGAGACCTGCGACCGCTTCCAGAAGCTCCTTCTGACCGTTGCCGGACACGCCTGCAATGCCAAGGATCTCGCCGCCGTATGCGTCAAAGGACACATCCTCAAGCACCTTGATCCCCTCTTCGTTGATCACCGTCAGATTGCGAACCTCCAGACGCTTCACCGGGTTCTCGGGAACCGGTCTGTCAATGTTAAGCTCCACCTTCTTGCCGACCATCATCTCCGTCAGCATGGACTCATTTGCATCCTTGGTGTCCACCGTGCCCACATACTCGCCCTTGCGCAGTATGCTGACGCGGTCTGATATCTCCATCACCTCATGGAGCTTGTGGGTGATGATCACCACGGATTTTCCGTCCTTTTTCATGTTGCGGATCACCTCGAACAGCTTCTCCGTCTCCTGAGGCGTCAGAACTGCTGTGGGCTCGTCCAGGATCAGAATGTCCGCGCCTCTGTAAAGCACCTTGATGATCTCAAGGGTCTGCTTCTGGGACACGCTCATCCCGTACACCTTCTGGTCGAAATCCATGTCGAAGTGATACTTGTCGCAGATCTCCTGTGCCCTTCTGCGAACCTCCTTCAGATCGAACTTCTCCTTCTTCTCCAGTCCCAGCGCGATATTCTCCGTTGCCGTGAACACATCCACCAGTTTAAAGTGCTGATGGATCATGCCGATGCCCAGATCGTACGCATCCTTGGGGGATCTGATCTCCGCCGGCTTTCCGTTCACCAGGATCTCGCCGCCGTCCGGGTAATAAATTCCCGCAATCATATTGAGGAGCGTGGTCTTTCCGCTGCCGTTCTCTCCCAAGAGCGCCAGTATCTCCCCTTTGTAGATCTCCAAAGAGACATCCTTATTTGCAACAACTTCCCCGAAAGTCTTCGTCACATGCTTTAATTGAATGGCACATTCCATAGGGGCAGTTCCTCCCTTCCTAAGGTTCTTTTATGCTTTCATAAAAAAACGGCATGCGGTCTTTTATGAAAGCATAAAAGAGGACTTTTTGCGGTCCTCTTTCACGCGTTCTGTTTTGTTTTCCGATTACTGAACAGGATCGGCATCCTCGGTGATGCCGTCGATGCGAAGTGCAAAGTAAGGCGCACTTCTGAAAGTAGACTCAGCGAAGTATCCGTCTGTGATCGCCTCTACCACATCGCCCTGATAGATTGCGGTCATGGTAGACCAATCCATAAAGGACATGTCGCAGGGAGCGGACTCAACCTTTGCGCCGCCTACGGTAAAGGTATCCGTATCAAATACATGCAGGGTGCCGTTCTTTAAAGCGGCCTCAACCTCTGCAACCTTCTCAGCGGTTCCTGCTGCACAGGACTCGCCCAGAGTGGTAATGCCAACTGCATCCTCAGAGTAACCCTTTGCCCAGTTTGCTTCCAGCTCAGTGCCGTTCATCACACACTCAAATGCATGCTTATAGTACACTGCCCAGTTGTTGGTAGCGGATGTCAGGGCTGCGGTGGGTGCAGTCTCCAGCATGTCGATATTGTAACCGATGGAATAGCAGATGGTACCGTTGTCATGCAGCTTCTGTGTTGCTGCGGGAGCACCGGTGGAATCTGCGTGCTGTCCGATGATAACGGAGCCGTTTGCGATCAGCGCCTCTGCTGCCGCACCCTCCTTATCGATATCGAACCAGGAGTTTGTATACATTACTTCCATTACTACGTTGGGAACGATGCTCTTGATGCCAAGGTAGAATGCGGTGTAACCGGAAACAACCTCTGCATAGTTGAAAGCGCCTACATAACCGATCTTTACATTGCCGTTTGCATCAAAGCTGCCCGGCTGGGTCTCTACGGAGAGAGTACCGTCGTCCAGAAGCTCCTTCAACTTCATGCCGGCAACAACACCGGACACATAACGTGCTTCATAGATAGCGGTGAATGCGTTCTTGAAATTCTTGAATCCGCTGATTGCCGCGAAATCGCCTGTCATGGATACAAAAGTTACATCGGGATATTCCTCTGCAGCCTGTACCATGTAGGTCTGATGACCGTAGCTGTTTGAGAAAATCACGTTGCAGCCCTGACCGATCAGGTCTACTGCGGAGTCATAGCAGGTGGAATCCTCTGCGATCTTGTACTTCCAGATGATCTGGTTGTCTGCGATGCCAAGCTCGCTTGCAGCGGTCTTGATACCGTCCATATGTGCCTTGGTATAACCCTCTGTTTCATCTCCCACTAAGATCACGCCGATCTTGATAGAAGCTGCCGCATTGTCAGTACCGCCGTTTCCTGTTGACCCGGAACCGCTTGTTGCGTTGTCGCCGCACGCTACAAGCATAAGCGCCAGCATGCATGCAAGGACAAGACTGATTGCCTTCTTCATTTTCATAATTCTCCTCCATTTTCCGCTTTCGCGGTAAGCAAAATTGATAGTTTTGAAACATTGCCTATTATATAATGTTATTTTTTATTTTGCAAACAATTTTCACATATTTATTACAAAAATTTTATAACCCAAATTTCTATGGTATTTTTGTGTTTCCTGTGCTAACATAATAAAAAATAATGACTTCTATACCATAAGAGGAGAATATGCCATGAAACTTTTGGAGGACCGCATCCGAAAGGATGCCATAGTGAAGGAAGGAAATATTCTAAAGGTGGACAGTTTTCTGAACCATCAGATGGACGTGGGTCTGTTTGAAGATATGGGACATGAATTCAAGCGCCTGTTCGCCGACCGCCCCATCAACAAGATTCTCACCATCGAGGCCTCCGGCATCGGCATTGCCTGTGTCGCCGCCCAGAGCTTCCACGTTCCGGTGGTCTTTGCGAAGAAAACACAGAGTGTGAACATTGACGGTGAGGTTTATACCTCCAAGGTAGTCTCCTTTACGAAGAAGCGGGAATACGACATCATCGTTTCCAAGCGCTTCCTCTCCCCGGAGGATCATATCCTGATCATTGACGATTTTCTGGCAAACGGCTGTGCCGTTCTGGGACTGATTGATCTGATTAACGCCGCAGGTGCCACGCTGGAAGGCGTCGGCATCGCCATTGAAAAGGGCTTCCAGCAGGGCGGCAGCATGATTCGCGAGAAGGGGATCCGGCTGGAGTCCCTTGCCATCGTGGACAGCATGGACGCCGCAACCGGTGAAATCACCTTCCGCTGATCCTAGATCGAGCGGAAAGCCTCCTCAAGATCTTCAATAATATCGTCTATATTCTCCGTTCCGATGGAAAGGCGGATGGTGTTGGGTCTGATGCCCTGCTCCAAAAGCTCCTCCTCGCTCAGCTGGGAGTGGGTGGTGGAGGCGGGATGAATCACCAGCGATTTCACATCCGCCACGTTCGCCAGAAGGGAAAACAGCTCCAGATGGTCGATAAAATCTTTTGCCTTCTGCGCATCGCCCTTAATCTCAAAGGTGAAGATGGAGCCTCCTCCGTTGGGGAAGTACTTCCGGTACAGCGCCTGCTGTTCGGGGTCATCGGAAACGGAAGGATGATGTACCTTCTCCACAAGGGGATGCGCATTCAGGTACTGCACCGCCTTTAGGGCGTTCTCCACATGTCTCTCCACTCTGAGGGACAGAGTCTCCAGACCCTGTAAGAAAATGAATGCATGGAACGGTGAAAGGGTCGCACCCGTATCACGCAGCAGGATGGCGCGGATCTTGGTCACAAATGCCGCCGCTCCCACAGCCTTGGTGAAGCTGATGCCGTGATAGCTGGGATTGGGCTCTGTCAGGGAAGGGAATTTTCCGCTTGCTTCCCAGTCGAATTTTCCGCTGTCCACGATCACGCCGCCGATGGTGGTTCCGTGTCCGCCGATGAACTTGGTCGCGGAATGTACCACGATGTCCGCTCCGTAGGAGATGGGACGAACCAGATACGGTGTTGCAAAGGTATTGTCCACCACAAGCGGAATCCTGTGTGCATGGGCGATCTGCGCCAGCTTTTCAATATCTACCACATCCGAGTTGGGATTTCCCAGCGTCTCGATAAACAATGCTTTCGTATTTTCCCTGATTGCCTGCTCCACTTCCTCATAGTTGAAGGGATCCACAAAATCCGCCGTGATACCGTACTCCGGAAGCGTGTGCGCCAACAGGTTGTAGGTGCCTCCGTAAATGTTCTTCGCCGCCACAATGTGGTCTCCCGCATGCGCCAGATTCTGGATGGTGTAGGAGATGGCTGCCGCACCGGATGCCACTGCCAGTGCTGCAACGCCGCCCTCTAGGGCTGCAATTCTCTTTTCAAACACGTCCTCCGTGGGATTGGTCAGTCTGCCGTATATGTTGCCTGCATCCGTCAGTCCGAAGCGCGCTGCCGCATGTTCGCAGTTGCGGAATACATAGGAGGACGTCTGATAGATGGGAACCGCTCTTGCGTCCGTCACCGGATCGGGCTGCTCCTGTCCTACATGAAGCTGTAATGTCTCAAATTTCAGGTTTCTCTCTGCGTAAGGTTTGCTCATTTTCGTATCCTCTTTTCTTTCTTTTCTCTTTTTTCGTTCCTACTTTTTCTGCTCTGTCAGGTTTTAATTCCTACCTGTTTACAAGGATATTGTAGCAAGCCTTTCTCTTCCTGTCTAATACATAAAAACAGTGTTCGGTTATAGGCTTTACCTATAACTGAACACCGTTCTTTTTACAGATATCGGACAGACAGCACCGGTCGCAGTAGGGCTTCGTCCTCGCCGTACAGACGGCTCTCCCGTGATCCACCAGCCTGTGGCAGAAGCCGTTTCCCTTGTCGGGCGGCACGATCTTCCACAATGCCATCTCCACCTTCTTGGGATCCGTCTCCCGATTCACCAGACCGATCCGGTTTGACAGCCTGATGCAGTGGGTGTCCGTCACAATGGCAGGTTTCCCGAATACATCCCCCATGATCAGGTTGGCGCTCTTTCTTCCCACGCCGGGAAGCGCCAGCAGCGCATCAAAATCCTCCGGCACCTGTCCGTTGTACCGGTCCCGCAGCTCCTTCATGCAGGCACTGATATCCCGCGCCTTGCTGCGTCCTAAGCCGCAGGGGCGCACAATCTCCTCAATCCTGTCCACATCCGCCTCAGCCAGTGCATTCACATCCGGGAATCTGGCGTACAGCTCCTGCACCACCACATTCACCCTTGCGTCCGTACACTGCGCCGCAAGACGCACACTCACCAACAGCTTCCACGCCTCGTCATATTCAAGGGAACAGTCCGAATCCGGGTATTCCGCCTCCAGTCTCCTGATCACCTCGGCTGCAAGTTCTTTTTTTGTCATGTCCGCTCTCCCTCCGTCCTTTTGCGATCCGGCAGCTGCGCCAGAATAATGGCGGCAAAGATCAAAACGCACCCCAAAAGCTCCCTGAGTCCAAGCCTCTGATTCAGAATCAGCCAGCCCGCGATCACGGAAAACACCGATTCCAGACTCATGATCAGGGAAGCCACTGTGGGATTTAACCCGTCCTGTCCCACAATCTGCAGGGTATAGCCTACACCGCAGGAAAAAACGCCCGCATACAGAATGGCGATCCACGCTGCCGGGGTGGAAAGGTTTGCAAGCCACGCCGTCGCGCCGCCCGTACCGAAGGTCTCCGTGCAGAGCATGGGAATCACGCTGAGCAGCCCGCATACCAGAAACTGGATGCAGGACATCCGCACACCGTCCACCAGCGGAGAAAAATGATCCACCGCCAGTATCTGCACAGCAAACAGCAGCGCACAGATTAACAGCAGAAGGTCGCTGAGCTGGAACCGCATACTGCCCGACATGCACAGCAGATACAAGCCCACAAGGGTCAGCCCGATGCCGATCCAGACCTTGAAGCCGCATTTCTTTTTTAAGAAGATTCCCAGCACGGGCACCAATAGGATATAGCATGCCGTCAGAAAGCCCGCCTTTCCCGCCGCCGTTCCCATGTAAATTCCCATCTGCTGGAAGGAGCTTGCCAGAAAGAGCACCACGCCGCAGCAGATTCCGCCCGTCCAGAGCAGCCGCCTGTCCTCCTTGGTCTTCGGTTTTCTGCTTGTCAGCTTAAGCTTGTCCAGAAGCGCGATGACAGGCAGCAGCACCGCACTGCCCACAAAGGAGCGGATGCCGTTGAAGGTAAACGGCCCCACCGCGTCTCCTCCCTCGCTCTGCGCCACAAAGGCAATACCCCAGATCAATGCCGTGATAACCAGTAATATGGAATTTCTGATCTGTTTTCTCTTCATGTCCTTCGTTCCTCGTCACATATATTTTTCCCGGAAATTCTCTTTTTCCCGCAGAATTTCTTCCTTAAGATCACGGGAGGAAAGGAGATTGCAGCCCTGTCCCCTGATGATAAGCTGCTCCAGCCCGTCCGAGGTTGCCACCGTCACCCGGTACTTCCGGCTGTTTTCGTGTGCAAACTTCTCAATGAACATATCGGCGGTCTCCGCCTCCTTCGTATACACCACCTGAATGTTGTGGTAGGTAAATACCTCCGTCACATGTCCCTCGATCCGGTAGGCGTCAAACACCAGCATCAGCCGGCAGCCCTTCATCGCCTGATAATCGCAGAGGATATCCATCAGCCGTCCTCTGGCTCCGTCCAGACTCACCTTCGCCAGATCGCTCAGCTCGTCCCACGCAAAGATCACGTTATACCCATCTACCAGAAGATACTCATCCTGCTTGGGCGTCGGGACAAAATGCGTGGTACCGGCAGGAACGGGCGTCGTCCTTTTTCTCCGGTATATGCCCTTTCTCGCCTCTTCTCCGCGCCGGTTTGCATGGGTCGCCTGCTGCAGGATCAGGTCGATTTCCTCTGTTCCCAGCGCCAGATCCCGCTCCTCTGCCGGATTCCTGCGAAGGGGTCTTTTCAGAAGAAGCTCCCCATTGTCCGCATCCTCGGCACTCTCCTCACCCTCATCCGGCTCCTCCACCGGCACATGGGCATGCGCCTTCACCTCATACCACGGCACCACATAGCCCGCACCGTGGGAGCAGAAGACCGAGCCGGAAGGCTGTTCCGGATCCCTCTCCGGATCGTATGTGCTCTGCGCAAGCACCGTCTCAGCATCATGGCAGGGATAATAGCCTTTCAGGGTACAGGACATCCTGCCCAATCCTCCCGTGTACGCCTGCAGCTCCTGCTGATACCCCTGCAGCGCCGACACCGGAATAAGCCCCTTAAGCACCGCCGTCCCGTTTTCCGTAAGCGGCAGCTCCATCTTGCCGCTGCGCCGCTCCATATCCGTCATTGCCTTACCAAGAAAGCGCTCCGGCATGGAAAGGGTAAAGGCATAGTAGGGCTCCAAAAGCTGCGAGTGCCCTTCCATCAGTCCCTGCCGCAGTGCCCTTCGCGCCGCCTGTCCGAAATCTCCGCCCTCCGTGTGCTTGGTGTGCGCACGGCCGGACAGCAGGGTGACCCTGACATCGGTGAGGGGCGCACCCAGAAGAACGCCCCGCGGCTCCCTCTCCTCCAACTGCCCCAGAATCAGGCGCTGCCAGTTGCCCGCAAGCGCCTCCTCCCTGCAGGCGGTGTCATAGGTGATGCCGCTCTCCGGCTCTCCCGGCTCCAACAGAAGATGCACCTCCGCATAGTGTCGCAGGGGTTCAAAATGCCCTACACCCACCACGGGCTGCGTCAGTGTCTCTTTATACATCACACTGCCCTCTGCAAAGGAAACCTCCAGTCCGAAGCGCTGGCAGAGCAGGTGGCGCAGCACCTCAAGCTGCACCTCTCCCATGATGCACACCTGAATTTCCCTAAGCGCCTCCTGCCACACAACACGGAGCTGGGGCTCCTCTTCCTCCAACAGCCGCAGCTTCGGAAGCACCGCCGCAGCATCAATCCCCTCGGGGAGCAGCATGCGGTAGGAAAAGACCGGTTCCAGAACCGGCAGCACACCGCACTCCTCCTCTCCGAGCCCCTGTCCGGGTATGGTCTGCACCGGTCCGGTCACCGCACAGATTTCCCCTGCGGAAGCCTCCGTCACCGTCTCGTAATGCTCCCCGGAATACAGCCGGATCTGGTTGATTTTCTCTCCGCCAACCATTTCCCTCACCCGCAGCACACCGCCCGTAATCTTGAGCCATGTCAGGCGGTTCTGCTGCCCGTCCCGGGTAATCTTGTAAACCCTCGCGCCGAACGCCTCCGCCCGCTCAGGTTCCTCCGCGTAGGCATCAATTCCGCAAAGCAGCTCCTCCACGCCCAAAAGGCGCAGCGCCGCCCCGAAAAAGCAAGGGTACAGCTTTCGTTCTGCGATCATTTCCGCTATTTTTTCTTTTGCCACACACCCCTCTGCCAGAAACTGCTCCAGCGCTCCCTCATCGCAGACCGCCACATTTTCCGCAAACGCCGTCCCGGACTGCTCCGTAAAATCCACACAGGCGGCATCCAGCTCCCGCTGCAATTCCGACAGCAGAAGCTCCTTGTCCGTCCCCTGCTGATCCATCTTGTTCATAAAAACAAACACCGGCACCTCATAGCGCTTCAACAGCTTCCAGAGCGTGCGGGTGTGCGCCTGCACGCCGTCAGCGCCGTTCACTACCAGTATGGCATAATCCAGCACCTGCAGGGTGCGCTCCATCTCCGCGGAAAAATCCACATGCCCCGGCGTGTCCAGCAGCACGATCTGTGTGTCCCTCCACGAGAAACGAGCCTGCTTGGAAAATATGGTAATTCCCCTTGCACGCTCCATCTCATCCGTATCCAGAAACGCATCCCTGTTGTCCACTCTGCCCAGCTTGCGGATACTTCCCCCAAGGTAGAGCATCGCCTCCGATAAAGTTGTCTTTCCCGCATCCACATGCGCCAGTATTCCGATTACAAGTTTTTTCATAGCAGACCCATTATACTACTTTCTCTGCCGCGAGACCAGTCTCTATCGCATTTGTCTCTTTGACTTTTTATTCCATCCTGCAACACCTCACACCCCCGGTATGCTCCCGCTCACGCACAGTGCGCCGAAGCCCACCCGCTCATTGGGATACACGGACTCCCCCCGCAGGGGCGCCGCGCCTCTGCGCAGATACGCCTTCACCTTCTCCCCATAGAGAAAGGGATCATTCCCCCGGACGATGCCCCATTCCATGAGTAGCGCTGCCGCACCCGTGACAAACGGCGTGGCATAGGAGGTTCCGCTCGCAGAAAGATAACCGCCGCCCACCCCCGGCACCATGATGTTCACACCCGGCGCCACCAGATCCGGCTTTACAATGCCGCCCGCCAAAAGCCCCACCGTCCTGTCCGCATACACATACCCCCTGCCCGAAAAGTCGGCATAGGATTCATAAACGCTGTTGTATGCCCCCACTGTGACCACCTTCTGCGCCGTGGAGGGAATGGTCAGCGTCACGCTCGGATTCGGCGTCAGAAAGCGCGTGTTCGTCCCCCGCACGCTTCCGGTTGGGAGGTAAAAGAAATACTGCCCGGTCACCACCGACACCGTCTCCAGTTCAAATGTCCAGATTCCTGCCGGCAGATAGCTACCCTCCGGAAGCAGATCAAAATACACCTCCTGAGTAACGGCATACGGCGTGGGCTGTCCCAGATAGATGAGGATGACCGCGCCGTCCATCCGCACCACCTGTTTGCCGGCCTCCGCCTCCGGAAGTGTCTGCACCGCTCCGCTTGGCCCCCGCAGGCGCACCCGGTAACGATCCACATAGTTTTTCCACAGCTGCACATTGAGAGCAGTCTCGTATTCCCCCACAGCAAGCTCCGTGTAGGCACGCTGCCCCGCGCCTCCCGCCACGGAAAAGCTGCCCTGCACATGCCCGGCCGAAGCACCCTCGTTTCCGCTTCCCACACAGATCACGTTTCTTCCGATCTCGGAGATATTATCCAAAAAGCGCTCCAAAAGAGAGCTTCCGTCATGGGCACCGTAGGTGTTTCCGAAGCTTAAATTGATCGCTACCGGCATCGCAAGCTCCTGCGCCTTTCTCACCACATAGGTGAGGGCGCGCATCAGCTCCGTGGTGCGCGGAAAGGCATTTTCACCGGGCACGCCCAGCTTCACGATCAACAGCTCACTCCCCGGCGCAACGCCCTCGTAGCTGCCCTCAAGTCCGTTCCCCTCAGACGATGCCGGGGAGTCCCCCGCCGCAATCGCCGCAACCGCCGTGCCATGCCCGCTCACATCCGTGCTCGGCACCAGCCGGAAGCCTTCAGCGGCTCCCACGGCAAGGGCTTCGTTGATCTGTGCCGCCGTAAACTCTGCGCCTGTGAGAAACCCCGCCGGGGGAGAAAGCCCCTCCCGCCCCGCCGTATCCGTGGTCTGATCCCAGAGATAACGGATTCTTGTTGTGCCGTCCGCCCTTCGGAACAGCCTGCTCCGGTAAGCGATTCCCGAATCAATGACCGCAATAAGGATGCCGTTTCCCGTCAGATAGGGCGGTCTCACCGTGACAGGTGTGATGCAGGATGCCTCCTTGCCTTCCGCCACCGCAAAAAACAGCCGCTTCGGCTTTTCCACATACTCGATCTGCGGCAATGCTGCCATCGCATCCACAAGCCCTTCCGGCACGTTTAAAATGGCGTAGCCCGCAATCAGCTCCTCCACACCGATTCCCTGCGCCGGTAACCCAGACAGGTCGCCGTTGTACTTGACAATGACCTCCCATGACCGCCCTGTCTCCTCATATCCCACATTCAGATTGAGGGATTTTTCCCTCTGCGCAAGCGGCGTTTCTATGGCAAGATTCAATAAATTCTCCAGCTTCTGATTGTCCATATGCTCTTTCCCCCACACTATGTTATGCACTGTGTACATAGTCTGCTATTGACCAAACCGGGAATTTATACTACCATGAACTCATAAAATTATGTGTAAGAGGTGCATATGAAAAAACAAGACCTGTATCCGGAGGATACAGACCCAAAGGAAGAGATACCCAAGCGGGACAGGGATTCCCTTGTCCGCACCTATGTAAAAAATGAGGAGTTTCCCGTCAGCGGATACCATCTGGATTTTGCCAAGCTATATATGAATATTGTCCGCTGGCAGTGGCATGAGGAAGTGGAGTTTTTCCTGATTGAATCCGGGGAGGCATGCCTGAAGCTGCCTGACCGCAGGATCATGCTGCACCGGGGGGACGGCGCCTTCATCAACCAGAACCAGCTCCACTCCATTCACTCCGTGGGGGAGCATTTCTGTACTGCCCGGGTGCTGAAATTTCATCCCTCCCTGCTGTTTGGATATGGACACACACAGCTCTCCGTCAAATACCTGACGCCGGTGTTATCCTCCCCGGCGCTTCATTACCTGCCCTTAAAGCAGGACGACCCCGAGGTTCTGCCCGTTCTTCGTCTGATCGAGGCGGGCGTCTCCTGCTGTATCCGCGGCGATTTCGGCTATGAGCTTGAGGCGAAAAGCCTGCTCTGCCAGCTCTGGTACGAGCTGCTGGTTCTGTTTCGGATCGACCGTCTCGGCGTGGCGCCCCAGCAGCCCCAGTCCAATGTGGACAGTGAGCGAACCAAACGCGCCATCCTTTTTATAGAGGAAAAGCATATGGAGCCCATCACGCTGGAGGAGATTGCCGACTCCATTCATGTCAGCAAGAGCGAATGCTGCCGTTGTTTTCAGCGCGCTCTGGGGCTTACCCCCTTTGAGTATCTGATGAAGTACCGGATCTTTGAATCTACCAGAAAAATGATGCGCGGCAGCGCCGAGGCTGACTCCATTGCCGACCTTGCCGCCTCCGTGGGCTTCAACAGTCCAAGCTACTACAACAAGCTGTTTCGCAAATACTTGAACTGCACGCCAACAGAGTACAAAAAAACGTTGCAGAACGGCAACGCTTTTGCTTCGGAGTTTTCGCCCGAATAATATTCTTATTTTCCGAAGAATACGGTCATCATCTCAACGGCATATGACGTATCCTTCACGCCTGCCGTCTCCACTGCGGAGTGCATGGCAAGCTGTGGCAGTCCAATGTCCACCGAAGGAACGGACACATGAGCTGTGGAAATATTTCCCAGAGTGGAGCCTCCCGCAATGTCAGAGCGGTTGGTATAGGTCTGTACCGGCACTCCCGCCTCCCTGCACAGCTCCTTCATAGCTGCTGCCGTCATGGCGTCCGTGGTATACCGCTGGCTTCCGTGGTACTTGATAACGATTCCGCCGTTTAGGTAAGGACGGTTTGTGGGATCCGCCTTCTCCGGGTGATTGGGATGCACTGCATGGGCATTGTCCGCAGAGATCAAAAGGCTTCCCGCAATCTTCTGCTGCAGCCATGCGTTGCTCTTTCCGAACGCCTCCCTGATTCTTTCAAGCAGATCCGACAGGAACGTGGAATCCGCCCCCTGCCTGGTGCCGCTGCCCACCTCTTCATTGTCGAATATCACACAGATATTCAGATATTCCTTCGGCTGCGTTGCCGTCATTGCCTTCATGGCAGAGAAAGCGCATTGCAGATCATCCAGTCTGGGAGCGAGAATAAACTCCCCGTTCCCCCCGAACACTCTGCCCTGTTCCCTCACATACAGAAACAGATCATACGCCAGAATTTCGTCTTTCTTCACCTTTGCCGCCTTTGCCACCGTATCTGCAAAGTGCAGCTTTCCGTCCGCCTGTCCGTACAGGGGCAGCATATCTATCTGGGCATTGTAATCGGTACCCTCCCGGTTCATATGGATCGCAACGTTTGGAATCACCAGCAGATCCTGATCCACCTTCACCAGACGCTCCGCAATGCCGTTCCCCGTTTTTACCGCAACCCTTCCCGCCACGGAAAGGGGTCTGTCCAGCCATGTATTGGGGAGCATGCCGCCGTATCGCTCCGTATTGAGCTTGATGTACTGCTCCTCCACCTTCATCTCCGCATTTTCCTTCACCTTGTAGGTGGGAGAATCACTGTGGGCAGCTACCATATGAAAGCCCTTGATCTCGCCCTCCGGCACGGCAAACGCTGCCACGGAGGAACCGTTACGCAGCACCACATACCGCCCGCCGGGCTTCAGATTCCACTCCTCCTGCTCGGAAAGCACCACATAGCCTGCGCTCTCCGCCATCTTTTTCAGATTATCGGCAGCATGGTAAGCTGTGGGACTCTGCTCTATAAATGTGAGCAGCTCCCGGGTACATTTTTTCTGCTTTTTCATGCGCTCTTCTTTCCTTTCTTTTTGTCATGGTACAACATGTAAACAGGCAGACCCACGCACACCATTCCGCCCACGATATTGCCAAGGGTAACCGGCAGAAGGTTTTTCGTGAGCATATCGATCCATCCCCGGCTGGTCAACCGTTCTACCACATCGAAGCCGTACAGGGCTGTCGCCTTCGCCGCATAGGCATCGTTTCCGGCAGCCAGGATGCCCGCCGTCAGATAATACATATTGGCAACACAGTGTTCAAAGCCACAGATCACAAACACGAAAATGGGGAAGAAGGTCGCCCACAGCTTTCCGGTCACATCCGTTGCGCCTGCTGCCATGAAAACAGCTGCACACACCAGAATATTACACAGAATACCGGATAAAAACGCCGTGCCGAAGGGAATGTCCAACTTTCCCGCCGCTACCTTGATCACATATGCCCCCAGCTCATTGTCGGAAAAACCGAGCTGTCCGCTGTGGGTAACCAGAAACGCGATAAAAAGCGCGCCCACAAAATTGCTGACAAACACCAGAATCAGATCACAGATCACGGATTTCCAAGGGTATCTGCCGTCCATGGCTCCCGTGATCATCAGGCAGTCGCCGGTAAACAGCTCGCCTCCCACCAGTATAATCAGCATCAGTCCGATGGGGAACACCGCTCCGCCCACCGTGCGGGCCAGTCCCGTAATGGGGATTCCGTACATGGACACACTGCTTGCCGCCGCGCCGAAAGCAATAAAAGCGCCCGCCATAATGCCCAGCAGGCAGATGCGCCACCAGGGCGCGGACGTCCGGGAAATACACCCCGTCATGTACCTCTCCAACACCTGTTTCGGGGTATACAAATTTTCTTTATCGTTCATTACCGTATCCATCCTTTTTCTCTTTTCTGTCAAAAAACCGCACTTATTATAGCATTGAATCCTTTAAAAAGAAAGTCCCTTTCCGGAGACTCTTTTTCATATGCTGCATCGTTTTTTCAAAAATGCGTCCAGCGCCGCCTCGTAAGCCCCGTAGTCCTCCATGGCGCTGACCGCATGCTCCGCCTCTGCCACGACCAGCCTTTCCTTCGATGCCGCGCAGGCATCAAAAAGCGCATCACACATGGACATCGGAACCACAGAATCCTTTCCTCCCTGCACAAACAGCACCGGCAGCTTATTTTGCCGCACCGCCTCCAGCGGAGAGGCAGCCTCCAGATCAAAACGTCCGAATATGCGGGCTCCTGCCCTGAGCAGCAGATAGGACGAACCCACCGGAAAATGCATGGCTGCGGCGGTTTTTTGGATAATCTCCCTTGGAGAGGTATACCCGCAGTCCGCCACCACTGCCATCACGCTCTCAGGCAGCGCCAGCACAGACGCCATCAGTACGGTCGCCGCTCCCATGGAAACGCCGGACAGAATGATGGGGACCTTCCCGCCTGTCCGCTCCGCCGCATATTCCGCCCACAGCCTGCAGTCTTCCCTCTCCAGAATGCCGAAGGTGATGGCTTTCCCCCCGCTCTTACCATGCGCCCGCTCGTCCACCATGAGCATATTGTAGTTTCTGTCCCTGCAAAAGCGGAAGCAGCCGTATCCGTCCCACATAAAGGTTCCGTGATACCCGTGAAAAAAGAGAAACAGCGGTGCTCCCGGATCCGTAATCCGCAGTCTCCCGAATAGCCGGCAGCCGTCCGCTGCCGTAAGATACACCGTTTCCCAGTCCGTCTCCTTCATCTGTTCCATCACTCTGCGCATCTCTTCCCTGCGCGTTCCGTATGCCTTGCTGTCCGGGATCTGTTCCGGATCAGACTGTTTTGCGGACGGATAACAGAAAACGCCGCGATACAGATAATACGATGTCAGCAAGAGCAAACCTGCAAGGACGATCACCCCCAGCGCCACAAACCCTACAACCGCACTCACTCTCTTCCCTCCCTGCCCGCATTCTTGTCCTCATACATCTTTGCGTCGGCACTTTTTACCACTTCTCTTATCTCCGCGCCAGTGCCCTCCGCATAGCCGGCGGCGCTGGAGATCCGGATACCGCCCTCCTCGCTGCTGTGGTGCAGTTCCTCACGCACCTTTTTAATCAGCCCCTCCGCCTCTCCGGGTGTGGGATCGTCGATAATCAGCAAAAACTCATCTCCGCCGACCCGGTAGACACGGCGTCTTTCGTCAGCCTGCTCATACAGCTTCTCCGACACAGTCTCTATCAGTACATCCCCCATGGAATGTCCGTATTTGTCGTTCACCTTTTTCAGGTTGTTGATGTCCCAGAAGATCACCGCAATCTTCGCTATTCCGGGATAATATGCCGCTGCCATTTCTTCATACTTGTTCTTGTTGAACAGCCTGGTTCTGAGATCCGTCTCCTTGTGGTAGGTCAGCTCCGCAATTCTGCGCTCGTCCTCATGGCTGGTGAGAATGGTATTCCGAAGCATCAGGGCGAAAACAAACAGAATAATGGTTCTGGGAAACGCCCCGTAAGCCACGATGATGAACGACGGGTTTTCATTTAACGGAAGCATGGCATCCGCCTCGCCGATCCGGCGCATATACCAACTGAGGGAGTGATTGCTGGCGTACAGAAGATTCAGATCGCAAAGTCCGAAATAGAAACCCGCCAGCATGCTCGCCGTCATGGTCGCCGTGTTCACACCAAACGCGAACCACAGCGCCTTGCTGTCCCGGTACTGGATCGCCAGAAGCAGCGGCAGCACATACAAAAGCACCGCATGGAAGGAAAGCAATGCTGCAATGATTCCCGAAACCAGACAGATCATGGTAAGGAGGAAATACCTCACCCATGGAGCGGAAAGATCCTCCTTCAGAAAAATATAGATACTCGGCATACAAAGGATCGCCGAGACCACAAACGCTATGGTGACAAACTGCGCATCCACCACAAACACCCGCAGTACCGTAAGCAGCCATATGGCGGCAAGTGCCACAAAGATCCACAAAAAAATCCTCAGCGCCCTCCTGTTTGACTTTGCCTCCTGATTATGAAGTTCTGTCCTGTATTGCTCCTGATAGTCCAACAATACCTTCTTCCTCCCATCACATTTTCTCTTTTGCTCTCTTTGCTTCAATGGAACAGCATGCCCACCGCCAGCCCAAGCAGGGCGGAAACGGTAATGACCACAACCACATTCCGCTTAAATACCGCAATCAGAACGAACGCCACCGCTCCGATCCCGATACTGGCAAGATCCGGGCTGAACCCCTCCGTAAAATAGGTGGTCGCCGACAGCGAATAGATCACCGCCAGCATCAGCCCGATGCAGACCGGCCGGATCACATAGAGGATGCGTTGCATAAGCTGCGTGGAGCGAAATTTCTCATAGCAGGCTGCCACCGCAAGTGTGGTGGTAAACGCCGGTGTCAGCACCCCCAGCACCGCCACGATTCCGCCGACGACTCCCGCCACCTGCATCCCTGCGAAGGTGGCGCAGTTGATGCCCATGGGGCCCGGTGTCATCTCCGCGATTGCCAGAATATTCGCCACATCCTCCTGCGTCATCCAGCCGTGCGTGATCATCTCCTCATTGATGATCGGCACCATGGACATGCCGCCAAAGCTTGTAAAGCCGATCTTTACAAACACAAAAAACAAAATTAGCAGTTTCATTGTTTCTTCTTATGCCTGTCCTTCCCCATGAGCAGCAGGGCAAGCAGAAGCCCTCCCAATATGATCTCTACGTTTCCCACGCCCACAAAGGCACTCAGGAGAAAAGCGCCAAGGCAGATCAGCAGGCACCACCTGTCCGTTACGGCGCTCTTCCAGAGGCTGATCGCGGAGGACGCGATAATCGGGATCACGCACGCCCGGATTCCTTTCAGGGCATACGCCACATACACATTATCCTTCACGGAATTGTAGACCACCGTCACGCCGGTCAGCACCAGCACCGGGGGAATCACGATCCCCAGCGTTGCCGCCACGGCGCCCGCCACTCCCGCCATACGGCAGCCGAACACCACCGTAATGTTGGTGATCATAATGCCCGGCAGCGACTTTCCCACCGAAGTCATATCCAGCAGCTCCTGCTTCGTGATCAGATGCCGCTTATTGATGTATTCCTCCTCCATCTGCGCCAGAATACTCCAGCCGCCTCCGAAGGTAAAAAAGCCTATTTTAAAGAAATGTAAAAACAAATCCAGAAGCTCTTTCATCCACTTCCTCATTCCACAGGGCTACCACCCCATAACCGTTTTGATTTCCCTGTTCAGCACATCCGCCGCCTTTTCGTGTGCGCCATGCAGCGGGTGATAGTCTGCCACATATCCTATCGTCCCATCCTGCTCCGGCAGCTCAAACGTATGGATGTTTCTGTCCCCTGTTTCTGCGCTGTATATCCGGCATGCCTCACAGATTCTCGGAAACAGTCTTGCCCCCATAAGTCCCAGCACGCAGAAGATCGTGGCATCCGGGTTCTTGCTCCTCACATCCTTCAAAAAGACAACATACTGATCCCGGTATTCCTTCTGCTTTTCTTCCTCATCCTGACAATAGCTGTCGTCGTTGGTTCCCAGATTGATCACGATCGCATCCGGCTCTCTCTTTGTAAAATCCCACGCAAGATCCTTGGGATTCACCCCGTTTTCCATGGTATCATAGCTGAAGCCGTAGCTGTGATAATAGAGCGGGATCAACTGTTCGCTGCATTTTTTCTGAGGGTCATCCGTATACCCCGATATGATCCCATATCCGCTGGCGGAAAACATAGTGTAATCCGCGTCAAGCTGCTCTGCCGTCAGGTAGGCATACGCTTTTGTCACATCCTCCGTTGCCGTCGAGAAGGAATGCAGCGGGTCTTCATCATCCACACCGTAGCCGCAGGTAATGGAATCTCCGATAAATTCGATCAGATGCTCCTTTCGCGGCAAGGGGCAGATCTTCTCCCCCTCCCCGATCAGGATATCTCTCAGTCCCATCACGGACATGGGGCTTTCGGAGAGCTTAATGATCTCAATCCGTACCGTTCCCTCTTCCCCGCTCTCCCACAGCACATATTCCTTTTCCTTTTGCATCACCCGCTCATCCAGCACCCTTTTGCCGTCCGCGTAAACGGCGAATCTGGCGTAATTGATTTCGTTGTCCGGTGTTCCGGCCACCGCTCCCCCGACAACCGTCACCGCCAGTCTTTTTCCCGTGTAATCAAAGGCAACCCCTGTGCCGGACAGCGCCAGCCACACCGTGTCCCCTTCCCTGTATGTCCTCCCGGTCAATGTAACATTCTCTTCTGTCAATGCAACCTTCATCTGTTCTCCCACTCTCTTCCGTTTTGTATTTTTCTCATTCATGCGGCTCTCCATGTTCATAATAACCATATCACCATGCTGCACATAATCATCCTATGCATTATTTTTGATGACTGATAATCCATCGCAATATATCCTCTGCACCTATTTTGCCGGACGCCAGTGCAAGGATTGTATCACTCAGCTCCTGCTGTGTATACAAAAGTTCATAACCGTTTAACGCCAGGAATACTAACATTACATACCCAGACGCTTGTTCCCATCAACCATAGGATGGTTCTTTACAATTCCAAAGCAAAGCTGTGCTGCTTTTGCCTGCACACTCGGATATAATTCTTCATTTCCAAAAGACTGAAACGGATTTGCAAGTGCTGAATCCAGCATTCCCTCATCGCGAATGCCCTCACTCCCGCCTGTAGCCTCAAGCAGTCTCTTATGGAGCAAAATGACCTGTTCTTTGCTTAATTTTATCATTTGGCAAGTACCTCATAAGCCTCCATATTCTGCTTAATGAGACGCTCAGATATAGCAAACACATCCTCCATGGATGCAATTTTTTCCTGTTCCACCTTACTAAAGTCAATCACAAGGTAACGCGGTACATTATTTTTCAGGATAACCGCTGTGCCGTGCTCATCCACAACTCTGGCAACTTTTGAAAAATTCTGATTGGCTTCCGTTATAGAAATCATTGTATTTGTATCTACCGTCATACTCTGCACCTTCCTTCTGCCAATATTATATGTAAATTATAAGATGAATACAACCTATTTTTATAGCTAGTACTAGAGTCAATATCAGTTTCTTTATCCTTACCGCATGCTGTTAATGCAAATAACAACATTGTAGAAACTGCAATAGCCACTACCCTTTTCTTATAATTCTCCCTTTTTACAAAAGTGTGTCTAATGCATAAACCCTTATAATTATTCGCTTTTACCACTTTTATACATTTTCTATTCATTTTTTCATAATGGGAAGCTTATTTTTTGATAAGTTGTCGTGCAATTTATTAGAATGGAATTTTTGAAAGAGCCAGCACCTTGAATGGACTGGCTCTTTCAATGTCACCTGTAATTGACAAACTGGAAGTTTCAAGTGTCTTGTTAAATCGAATTTATCCCATCACTTCCAACACAAAACTCACCACCGAAAACAGATTACACAAGCAATGAAAACATATACTTATGTAGATATTCTTTTTCTTATATGCTACATATGCAACTGGTGCAAATGCCAATATACGAAATACATTATTAAAAGGCAACCAAAAATGATAAAGCGAAAACAAAACAGCTATAAGTATTGGTGTAAACGAACTTTGCTTTTTATAATGTGATGTCAAATATCCTCTAAAAAATAATTCTTCTGTTATCGGTGCAATTAACGCATTAAAAATGCCGTAGTATACGCAAGTAAAGATTATTATGGGTTTTGAAAAAAATTTTAGATATTCGTAATCTGTCCAATCAAAACCTATCGGTAAATTACTAAGCAAATTGCTTCTTGCCACTGAAAAAATATGATTTTCAATAGGTGCAACAAATGCTGAGAGCAAGCCTGCTATACCAAAGAAAACAAAGGCAATCAACACTATCTTCCATAATGCGAGTTGCTCCTGACCCTCTAATGCACTTTTTAAAGAATACGTACCATACTCTTTTTTACTTGCTGATATAATCATACCTAATTCCATTGGTAATAATATAACTGTTCCCAAAATGCAAAATAGCAGTATGTATGGTATATTACAAAAATGTCCCAATATCAAATAGCTCATACTCAAAACTATTGTGGGGATAAAAATTCTTAATAAAAGTCCTTTTGTATCTATCCTATTCATTTCAAATTTCCTTCGTAAAATTCAAATCTTCTGTTGCTTTCAATCTCTCTACAAGACTGGAATTTGTATCACAGTTCCTTCTTGAGAATTATTTTTTCTTCTGTTCGGTATTCTTCCACAAATCCATGCTTCAGAAAAAGTGTAATAGCGGGGTTGTCAATTGCAATATCATCGTAGAGAACTGAAATCCCATTGTTTTTCGCTACGAAACACAGCAGATCCAACGCCTCGCTTCCATAGCCCTTTCTTCTGTATTTCGAATATATGATAACATCGGCTATCTCATGCTGTGTTTCGGCATCGTAGTGATACGCAATTTCTCCAACGAATTGACCATCTTCATTTTTTAGGTACCTATAATACCGCTTGTCCTCGTGGCAAGCGATCCAATAATCGTACCAGCCGCTCCATTTATCCTCCGGCCAGGGAATTGTCCCGCCCCATGCATGATTGTAGGACATGGTATCTTCATCGGCCAGCATCATTTGCCGAAACCACAAGTCCTCATATTTTGGCTCATATAAAGTAAGCATCCTTACCTCCTGTAAATTCAAATCTTCTGTTGCTTTCAGTCTCTTCGCAAGACTGAAATTTTGTATTATGTGTAAATTTGAATTGTCTGGTCATCTTATTCAACTGACAACCAGACAATTCTATTAAAAGTCTGTTAAAAACATTTTTGCAATACTGCTTAGACCAAAGCTATCAGCAACATTTTCTAAACCTAATTTGATTTCATCTCTGCTGAAGTTATTTACTTCTAAAAAATCGTCAGTTTTGTCATTCAAATAGGAATAAAATAATAGTGCAATTTCTAAACTGTTCACATCTGTATTACTGGTCAAATCATATAATCTGTTTTCAGCTTCATTGATTTCTCCAGCGTCAACCATGTCTAACAGATTTTCCAATGTTTCCTGTTCTTCTTTATTTTCCAACAATTCTACTGTTGGGGACTCCGTATCGATGTTGAATAATAGTTTTAAAATAGCTCGCACCATTTCTTTAATGAGTCTCATTACATAATCTTGCTCAAACACAATTATTCTCCTTTCTGCTTTCTATTTGCAGAAAGGATTTAATCGTCCATGCGAACCTTTAATGTAACTATGGTATCTCCTCGTGGTAGTTGGATTAAATTAGCACAAAAGCTGATGCATACAACCGTTATCAGAATTTCAAACCAAATATTGAGAATGTTTATGCCTTTTACAGTTTGGACTTTTTTATGGTCTACATCTTCGATACTGACAATTTCTTGTTCTTTATCTTCGACCACTACATATGTGATTGCCTCACCAAATAAGCCATAAACATTTATTATTCCACAAGAAAGTATTGCAACAGATACGGATATTGTAAAAAGCACAAAGAATAATCGGATTATCCAATACTTTTTCTTGTCCATAATACCTCCATAAAATTCAAATCTTCTGTTGCTTTCAATCTCTCTACAAGACTGAAAGTTTCAAGTACCTTAATTAAATGAATGATTTATCTTGTCACTCATTAAAATAACAGAGATATCCTCCAAAGATTCTTTTGCAACAAACTTACCCGTATGAACTTCAATTGTATCTTCTACACAAGAGACAATTTCACTAAACGCATAGGTATTTCCACCAAAATAAGTTCCTTTATTTACATATACCGAACATTTACCATAACTAATGTCATTCTGAGCCACATAATCTTCTTCTCTTTTTGCAAGAATACCTAATGACTTATTCTTATTAAAGAAACCATATCTACCATTCTTTTCAAAGCATATTAAGTTTTTATAGCTTCCAACGATTTTGATATTTCTGATTACACTATGCCTAAAACTATTCATAGAAACATCACATACTTTTCCTAAGTAATCATCTATTGAAACACTGCTTTTATCTGATAAATCACCCGCAATTTTCTTTTCATCCAAGCTAGATATAGGTAAATCAAAATCATCTCTTACCAACTGATCCAATGTAAGATTGTAGAAATCTGCTATTCTTAAAAGTAACTGCACATCAGGAATCGAAGTTCCATTTTCCCATTTTGATACCGCCTGCCTGCTAACACCAAGCTCTTCAGCAAAACCTTCTTGAGTCAGATTGTTCATCTTTCTGATAATAGTAATTTTTTCATTTAGTAACATGATTGTTACCTCCTTTGCTTAATTATGCCGTAATAATACAAAACATCTATTATTCATTCAAGAAAGTTTTGTTTACATTGTGCGACTGTTAGTTGCATAAGCCAAATTCTTAAGAAACTTCAAATAAACGCGTGCTTTTATAACTCGCCTCTCAAACGTGCTTCTATATCAGATGCCGTGTATAACACATCCGTTACA
>ENA-OUQF01000029-OUQF01000029.1-human-gut-metagenome-genome-assembly--contig:-NODE-29-length-168179-cov-29.204474_pt1 | contig 168179 bp, 142 predicted proteins | sample MGYA00237947_ERZ548826 | MGnify/ENA primary metagenome ERZ548826 (study PRJEB26490, sample SAMN05194701) | human gut metagenome | biome: terrestrial biome; feature: human-associated habitat... | reverse complement strand
CTTGCAGCTTCTTTCCTGTCAAGCCCGCAAAAAGACTTCGCTTTTTGCTCCTACATTTGACATTTAATAACAGCTCGTGGCTTCGCCTCTCGCTGTTATTAGATGTCAAATATCTGTTTCTAGTTTCATATTCTTGTGCAAGCACAGCTTTCACTTGCAGCTTCTTTCCTGTCAAGCCCGCAAAAAGACTTCGCTTTTTGCTCCTACATTTGACATTTAATAACAGCTCGTGGCTTCGCCTCTCGCTGTTATTAGATGTCAAATATCTGTTTCTAGTTTCATATTCTTGTGCAAGCACAGAATATGAAACTTTGAAACAGATGCTTGACAGTCCGGGTACAAAAAAAGACTTTTTGTGCACAAAAATTGTACACAAAAAGTCTTGTTCAACTTAGGGTTGCTTGATACCCGATTCTTGCGAATGTGATGACGAATATCAAGACATACTTGAAAGTATGCAACTACTCCCTTTTTGTTTCTGTAGATAATATCATATGGACATTTGTTATGTCAATAGATTTTTTGTCAATTTTTAATTCATTTTTAATTCATCCACAATAGTCCTACTTTTATCTTCTCTTTTTCTTCCTTGCTAATGTATAGACGGTGCAGCACAATTACTGTGATTATAGCAACGCCTGCAATTATGCCTCGAATTGGATTTGTAAGCACTATAGCTGCCAATGTACAGCAATAAGTAACTACAGTTCTATGAATATGTGGACTAACTCTTACTATTATGGAAAAGAATATAAAGAAAAATGCAAGTAATACTACTGGTGACCATATTGGTACTAAGCCCAACAGCACACCAAAGGTGACTGCAATTCCCTTTCCTCCGTGAAATTTATTAAATATAGGATAAATATGTCCTATAACTGGTGCTGCAATAACAGATGCCAGTGCAGCCGTGCCTGCGCTTTGTATATTTACACCTTTTAGATATAAGTAAACAGGAACTGCACCCTTGAACAATTCAAAAAACAGTGTCAAAACTCCACACCAAAAGCCGCCATACATAAATGCGTTGGCAGTACCAGGATTTCCGTCCTTGCTTTCCTGCAATATATTCTTATTAAACAACTTGGAAAATACCTGTGCAAACAATATGCTTCCCATTATATATCCCATGATTATATAAGTAATTGTTCTCATTTTGTACCTTTCACTTCTATCCTATATGTTAAATTACATCTAAAGCTTTAAAATTTATTTTTTCTATAAATTTCACTTTTTATCCAACAATTATACTACATAAAAATCCGGACACAATTCCTTTATAAAAGGTCTTTCCTCTCTGCTTGTATCTGCTGCATCCAGGTCTATTTCTTTAATTATAAGCTGCTCATTATTATCAGCCTTAAATAGTACATTACCATCACTATCTACAATAATAGATTCTCCGGCAAATTCCATATTTCCCTCTGTTCCAACACGATTACACATAGCTATGTAAACATTATTTTGGTATGCAGCAACACGCAGCTCCCATTCAAACATATCCATCGGCTCTGCAACTGTATTTGCTGTTGGAATAATAATAAGCTTTGCTCCCATTAAAGCACAGGTTCTTATGCTTTCTGGAAAATGTCTGTCATAGCATATAACTACACCTATTTTTCCAAAAGGAGTATTATATACAATAAAACCTTCCTCTGACGGTGTATAATAATCCTTTTCATAAAAGTTCTCTGCCTGATGTATATGAACCATCTTTGAGGTATCTATAATTTCCCCATTATCATCAATCATTAAGGACATATCATAAAACTTGTCATCTTCTTTGATATAAATATTTGGTGACATCCAAAGACCAAAATCCTTGCACAAATCCCTGAGCATATTTACCTTTATTCCGTCAATAGATAAACTTAGCTCCTCTTTTTCAAAACCGATAGCTTCCTTTAATTCTTCCTTTTTATATTGTGGAAAGAAGGGTGTAAGCTGTATTTCTGGAAAAAACAGCAAATCTGCCTCCTTTGCCTTTTCCACATATTCAAGAGTCCTATCAAAGTTTTCATCTATGTTGTTTGTCATAGACATTTGTGCCATAGCGATTCTCATAATTTTCTCCTTACTACACTAGCATTTTGCAATATATCCTTGCAATATATTTTTTATTCCTTATTGTAAATATCCATTATTTTTGTAACCTTGTAACCTTTTGCCTCTACCGTTTTCTTTAAAAGCTTATCTTTAACTGAACTATTAAGTGATACTACTGCAGTTCCTTTTTCATGGCTTACCACAGCCTGCGAAACTCCAGTTAATTCTTCTAAAGCCTTTTTTACAGCAGCCTCACAATGAGCACACATCATACCTTTTATTATAATAGTCTTAGTCTGTAAATTGTCCTCATCTAAACTAGCATTTTCATTGTCATTTAGATTAATCTCACTATCTAAAACTATCTTCTTTGCTTTTTTGTAATGGCTGGCATCATAAATATTTACAAGATTTAATCGAAGTGCATTTGAAACAACACAGAAGCTGCTAAGGCTCATAGCCGCAGCTCCAAACATTGGATTTAAGGTAAGCCCTAATGGAATAAATACACCGGCTGCAAGAGGTATTCCTATAGTGTTGTAGAAAAATGCCCAGAACAAATTCTCATGTATATTTCTAAGAGAAGCTCTGCTTAATCTTATTGCCGCAGGAACATCTAAAAGTCTGCTTTTCATAAGCACAATATCTGCTGCATCAATAGCCACATCTGTACCTGCACCTATAGCTATTCCTATATCAGCTCTGGTAAGTGCTGGTGCATCATTAATGCCATCTCCTACCATTGCTACCTTGCCAACATTTTTAAGTTTCTTTATAATAGCCTCTTTTCCGTCTGGAAGCACTCCTGCAATTACCTGGTCAACGCCTGCCTCTTTGCCTATAGCCCTTGCAGTACGCTCATTATCACCAGTAAGCATAACAACCTTAATGCCCATATTTTTAAGCTCATTAACAGCCTTTGCACTGTCCTCTTTAATTACATCTGCCACCGCAATAATACCAATTAGCTTACCTGCTTTTGCAAATAATAATGGTGTTTTGCCCTGCTCAGACATTTTATCAGCCATATCCTGTACTTCTTTACTAACAGCTGCCTGACTGGAAATATACTTTAAGCTGCCTCCGATTATTAAATCACTATCTAGCATAGCACTAAGTCCATTTCCTGGCAATGCTTTAAATTCATTTACTTCATATGAATTTATATTATCCTCCTTTGCCTTATCTAATATAGCATTGGCAAGAGGGTGTTCACTATTTTTTTCAAGACTATATGCAACCTTCATTAATTCTTCACTTGTTATATTACCTATTGGACAAATATCTGTAACCTTTGGCATACCCTTTGTAATAGTTCCTGTTTTATCTAAAGCAACTATCTGCACCTTACCAGCCTCCTCCAAGGAAACTGCATTTTTAAATAAGATACCATTTTTTGCACCTTTTCCGTTACCTACCATAATGGCTACAGGTGTAGCTAATCCTAAGGCACAAGGACAGCTTATAACTAATACGGAAATGCCTCTGGCAATAGCATAGCCAAAGTCTTTGCCTAAAATAAGCCATACTATAGTTGTTATTACTGCAATAGTAATTACTGCCGGCACGAATATTCCCGATACCCTGTCAGCAATTTTGGCAATAGGTGCTTTTGTTGCTGCCGCATCACTAACCATTTGAATAATCTGTGAAAGTGTTGTATCCTCACCAACTCTGGTTGCTTCACATTTAAGTAAGCCCGACTGATTAATTGTTGCTGCTGAAACTGTATCTCCCACCTCTTTATCTGCAGGTATACTTTCTCCTGTAAGTGCAGATTCGTCAATGGCACTATGACCTTCCAGCACTACACCATCAACAGGTATATTTTCTCCCGGTCTTACTATAAAAACATCACCGATTTTAACCTGCTCTATGGATACTGTTATTTCTTCATTATCTCTCAATATGTTTGCAGTTTTTGGTGCAAGCTTCATAAGACTTTTTAAAGCATCTGTAGTTCTGCCCTTTGAACGAGCCTCAAGCATTTTTCCTACTGTAATAAGTGTAAGAATCATAGCTGCTGACTCAAAGTAAAACTCCATCATATATTTCATAACTGCATCATTGTCACCAGCAAGCTGTGCTGAGGTCATTGCAAACAATGCAAAGGTGCTGTAACCAAAGGCTGCTGCTGAACCTAATGCCACCAGCGTATCCATATTAGGTGCTCCATGAAGCAGGCTCTTAAAGCCTGATATGAAAAACTTCTGGTTAATTATCATTATTGCTATTGATAATAATAGCTGTGTAAGTCCCATTGCAATATGGTTGTTTTCATAGAACTTTGGCAAGGGCCAGTTCCACATCATATGCCCCATTGAGAAATACATTAACACAATTAAAAAGCCTAAGGACCACCAAAGCCTTCTTTTAAGTGCTGGTGTTTCCTTATCCTTTAGTCCGTCCTCCATTTTTTCGGCTTTTGCACTCTGAGCACTATTGTTTGCACCCTTTACGGACGCACCATAGCCTGCTGCCTCTACAGCAGCAATAATTTTATCATCCTCTACAGTTCCTTCAATGCCCATAGAATTCGTAAGCAGACTAACTGAGCAGAAGGTTACTCCCGGAACCTTTGATACAGCCTTTTCCACACGGCTGCTGCAAGCTGCACAGCTCATTCCTGTAACATTAAACTGTTTCATAATAATCCTCCTTCCGCATGTTGTTGTTTTAAGGCATATGTACATCACTAACGATTTCAACGCAGACACGCTCTCGCACGATTTCAATGTAGCAGTACATAAAGCTGGCAAACTATTACTTTGTAATAGCCTGCCATTATTTTATAGCAACTATCCTTCATCTCTCTATTAGAAAAGCTCGAAAGCTTGAACTAATATCTTAAATAGAGAAACTCAATTACATGCGTAGTTTTTGCTAATACCTTCTCCTAACTCTATTTTGAAAAAAGTGAAAACTTCTTCTCATACTCCTCTTTTTCAACACCCATTACTTTATACCCGATTTTTTCTACCTCTGCTTTTATTTTGTCTTCATCTAAAGGCTCCTCTGATATAATTTCAGTTTCTCCTTTCTTTGCAGAAGAATTTACTTTTTTGATTTTAAAGTTCTGTCTAATTGTATCATTCATATGGCTTTCACACATACCACACATCATTCCGTCAATTTTTAATACTGTCCTAATCATAAAAGCTGCCTCACTTTCTTTATTTGCCAGCAAAAAGCTATAAAACAAATGGTTTAGTTGTTAAACTTTTTGCATTTTGTTTTTGTTCACGCTATCAATATATACCCCATATGGGTATATGTCAACCTTATAATTGAATAATATTATCAACAACATTCATAGTTGATTTACGATGGGATACTAATATTACTGTCTTTTCTCCCTGTTGTTCTCTCAGGGATTTTAAAATTATTCCTTCATTTAACGAATCTAAATTGCTGGTTGGCTCATCTAAAAGTATTAATGGTGCATCGTGTAAGAACACTCTGGCAAGGCCTATTCTTTGCTTTTCCCCACCTGACAGACTATCACCTAATTCTCCCACATTATTATCATATCCATTTGGCAGGGAAATAATAAAATCGTGAATAGATGCCTTTTTGGCAGCCTCTATTATTTCGTCCTTTGTTGCGTCCTCCTTTGCAATAGCAATATTATTACCAATGGTGTCATTGAATAAATAAGTTTGCTGTGTCATATAGCTTTCTGATTTTCTAAGGTCACAGGTAGGAATTTTGTTTATATCCTCTCCATTAATAACTATTGTTCCATTATCAACATTCCAAAATCTCATTAACAGTTTAAGCAGGGTGGACTTTCCACAGCCACTTTCTCCCCATATTCCGTTAATCTTACCTGCCTTAAAATCAACTGAAAAATTATCAAATATTTTTCTTGACTCATAGGCAAAGGAAATATTTTTTACCTCTATACTATCAATAGCATTTTCATTGCTTATATTGTCACAGGCAGCCTCAGAGCTTCTTTCAATTTCATAAACTACTGGTTCTTCCTCTAGTAAAGCTAAAACTCTCTCTCCACTTGCAAGTGTCTGATTTAAATTGTTGGAAAGATTTGACAATGCCACTACAGGACCAAAAGAGCCCATCATAGAAACAATACAAATTATCATTTGTTCAAATTCAATTTGTTTTTCCTTCCACAAATAAGCTGTCAATAATACCATTCCAAAAGAGAAGGCAAGTATTGCAATATTTGTAATTGCCCTTTGTGTTCCCTCAAAACCATTAAGCTTTTTCTGATAGCCACCAAGCTTGTCTGATTCATTAACCAGCTTTTCTTCTCTATTATCACCTTGATTATACTGGATAGTTTCATCTAAACCACGCAGGCAATCAAGTATATAGCTATTTAAATCTCCAAACTGATTTCTATACAATAATCCTGTATTTCCGCCTCTTTTACCATTAATTACAGGTATAATAACTCCTACTGTAATATAGCCGGCTAATGCTAAAATTCCTGCATATATATTATGATACCCTATAAATATTGTCATTATTAAGGAAGTAATAAAGGCTATTACTATTGGAGATATTGTATGAGCATAAAACACCTCTAATAGTTCAATATCCGTTGTAATAACTGATATTAAATTTCCCTTATCTCGTCCCTCCAGCTTTGCAGGGCATAATCTTCTAAGAGCTGAAAATACTTTATTTCTTATAATTGCTAATAGCTTAAAAGCAATAAAATGGTTACAGTATTGCTCTATGTAGTGTAAAACGCCTCGCATTACCGCAAAAATCATCATTAATGCAAATAATTTCCCAGAGCCTTCAACCATAGCCTTTACTCCTAATATAGTAAGACTTATTGCACACAGATAGCCTGCTGCTCCTAAAATAATTGCTAAAAGCATAATATGTAATAATGGCTTTACAAGTCCCACCAGCTTTGCCATAATCACTATTCCACTTCTTCTGTTCTTATTCATTACATAGCCTCCTTTCCATAGGTTTCAAGCAGCTTTTGCGAATTAAATATATTAAAATAGTCACCCTTTTTATTCATCAATTCACTGTGATTGCCCTTTTCTGTTATTTTTCCGTTTTTCAACATATAAATACAATCTGAATTTACAACATTTGCTAATCTATGTGATATAAGAATAATGGTCTTTGTCAGAGCTAATTTATGGATAACCTCCATTATAAGCTCCTCACTTTCTGCATCAATATTACTGGTAGCCTCATCAAAAATATACATTTTTGCATCCTTTAATATAGCTCTTGCCATTGCCAATCTCTGGCACTGACCTCCAGACAGGTTGCTTCCCTGCTCTGCAATTTTTGTATTTAAGCCTTCCTCAGAGTTAATAAAATCTAACAAATTAACCTTTCTTAAAGCAGCCTCCATTTCCTCTTTGGTAGCATCACTTTTGCCCATTTTAAGATTTTCTTCTACAGTTCCCTTAAATAAGTAGCTATTATGACTTACTAATATAATCTGCTCCATAAGGCTTTGTTCATTTATATCTGTTAATTCTGTTTCATCTATCCTAATACTTCCCTTATAATTTTTATTTTTTCCCAAAATAAGTCCAGCTATTGTACTTTTTCCACAACCAGACTCACCAACTATGGAAATAAATTTCCCCTTTTCTAATTCCATATTAATTCCAGCTAAAATTTTTCTACTTTCATCATAAGAAAATTCTACATTTTCTAACTTAATATTTTTACAATCAGAAATTTCCAGCTTATCTTTACTGCTCTCCTCTGGCAAATCCAATATAGCGAATATTTTATCACTTGCAGCCATTCCATTCATTGCAATATGAAAATATGATCCTAAAAGTCTTAAAGGAATGAAAAACTCACTTGCCAACAATATAATTGTAATTGCCCCACTAATAGAAACATTTCCATTAAAGTATTGGACTATTGTCACTATCATACCAACTGCTGCTCCACCATATGCAATTATGTCCATTACACTGGTAGAGTTAAGCTGCATTGTTAAAACCTTCATTGTAATTTTTCTAAATCTTTGAGCCTCTTCGTCCATTTCCTTTGACTTTTTTTCATCAGCCTGATAGATTTTTAAGGTTGTAAGTCCCTGCAGATTTTCCAAAAAGGAATCTCCTAGCTGTGTATAACTTCCCCAGTATTTACTTAGCAATTTCTTTGCAATTTTTTGTACAAACACAATAGACATTGGAATAAGTGGCACACATACCAGCAGTACAATACAGGCTGATAAATTAATTCTGCACAAAACAATAAATAATGTTATAGGTGCAAGCAGGCTATATATAAGCTGTGATATATATTTTCCAAAGTAAACCTCTAACTGCTCTACGCCCTCTGTTGCCACCTGCATAACCTCGCTTGTAGATACCTTTTCACGATAATTGCTTCCAAGCCTTAGCATTTTTTCATATATGGCTTTTCTAAGGGTTATTTTTACATCAACACTTGCTTTATAAGTATATTTTGCAATCTGCTTCTCACATACAAACCGAACTACTATTACTACAATAAATATAACTCCACTTATGCCGATTAATTTTGTATCTATTTGCTTTTTATACACACTCTCAGCAAGCCTTCCAATTTGGAATACTGATACAATCTGGCTAATAAGTGCAAGCCATTGCCAGATAATATTATAGGCGATATACTTTTTTCCACTGGATAAAAGCTTTAGTAATCTTGTTTTTATCATTTTGCTACCTTTCCTCTACATTTCTTGTTTATTTTCTATTTATTCTCTATTACCTATTTTTAGTTCTTTCTTAATTTTTTCCCTTTTACTGGTAATTAAATGCCACATTGCCAGTATTGGGTGATACATAATCATTCTAGGTCCTGAAAATCTCATTACCTTTTTTATTTCCTGTCGCATTTCAGGCTTGTAACAATGAATTTTACAATTCGCACAGAAGGTTTTTTGCTCCATAAAGGGGCATTTTTCACTACGCATCTGTGCATATTCTTCTAATTGCTTGCACTTGTCACATTCCTCTTTCCCATTTAACAACCACTTTTCCTTGTGGTTTTTCCTACAATACAGAGCAATCATCTGTGCTACAACATATTGCTCCTTTTTTCTTTTCTTCTCTATTTTTAATTTATTCTTATCATCGATTTTTTCTGTTTTCATAAGTAATACCCTTTATGTTACTAATCAATAGCTACCTTTATTGTTTTAATTCTGGTAAAGAAATATATGTATTTAAACAGAATTAAAAATACAATAAAGCATCTTCCATATATATTTGACATTGCAAGGAACGCTAAAATTAACATTGCCGATGCTGGAAGTAAAATTGTAAGCTTTGTTTTTAAAGTCATTGATTTGTTTTTAACAAAGCTGTCTAAATGCTTTTTGTAAAGCTTTGTACCTATAAACCATTTATGAAATCTGTCTGAGCCTTTTGCAAAGCAAAAAGACGATAATAGCAGAAATGGTGTTGTCGGAAGTACTGGTAATATTACCCCTATCATTCCAACTCCCATTGACAACAATCCAATAATTATCCATATAACCTTAATTGTCTTTCCCATAAAAAAATCCTTTCTTGTTAAATACAGCTTATCTAAGTTAGTTTTCGCTAACACATTGTATCACAAAAAAGGATTTTGTATATAGTTTTTTAATTATTTGATTTGCTAATTTTTAACTTTCTTTTCCCCAGACTTCCTCTGCAATTTCTTTTACAAGCTTTAATTTATTCCATTGCTCTTCCTCAGTTAATTTATTTCCGATTTCACAAGACGCAAAGCCACACTGTGGACTTAAGCAAAGTCTGTCTAAAGGAACATATTTTGCAGCCTCATATATTCTTGCAATAACCTTTTCCTTATCCTCTAATTCAGGTGTCTTTGTTGTAATAAGTCCAAGTACAACCTTCTTATCAGGTGAAACCTTAGCAAGAGGAGCAAATCCTCCAGATCTTTCATCATCATACTCTAATAAGAGAGCGTCTACATTTTCCTTAGCAAAAACATAATCTGCAACTGTATCGTATGGTCCACTTGTAAAGTAAGTAGAATGATAGTTACCTCTGCAAATATGAGATGTAATTACCATATCCTCTGGTTTTCCTTCTAAGGCAATATTATTAACCTGAAGAAGCTGTTTTTTTACATCCTCTATATCAATACCTAAAGACTTATATCTTTGCTTTGCAGCCTCTCCTACAATAGCTCCCCAGGTACAATCGTCAAGCTGAAGATTACGGCAGCCAGCATCATAAAACTGCTTTATAACCTCTCTGTAAGCTGCTCCAATATCCTGAATTAATTCTTCATTGTTATTGTAATACTTCCTGGTATTTTCAAAGTTTGCAGGAACTATCATCTGCTGGAAGGTCTGAGCAGGTGCAGGAATAGTATATTTTGCTACTGTATTTTCATCCTCAAACTGCTTTAAGAATTTGAAATACTCAACAAATGGGTGCTGCTTTGCATTAATTTTTCCTACTAAATATGTATCATCAAGTACAGCTAATTCAGCATTAAACTTAACTCCATTTCCAGTATTTTTATGTTCAACACCTTCAAAGCCCCACATAAAATCTAAATGCCAGAAGGTTCTTCTAAATTCTCCATCAGTAATTACATGGAAGCCTAACTCTTTTTGTTTTGCTACAAGCTTAGTAATTTCATCATTTACTATTTTATCGTACTCTTCCTTACTTATTTTTCCCTCCTTGTATTCAGCCTTTGCTTTCTTAAGCTTTTCCGGTCTTAAAAAGCTTCCTACAAAATCATATCTAAATGGTGTCTTTAAGCTGCTCATTTCTATTTTCTCCTTTTCCTGATAATCTTCTACGGCATCTCTTATTTAATCAACTGTCCTTGTTGAAATACATTTAAATGTACCGTTATTATAATTTAATAATCTTATTCAGTAAAATATATAAAAAAGGGGCTAGTCCATAGTTTAAAACTATGGTAAACTGATTTTCATTTTAGCTATTTATTTTTAATCATTCTTTCTAACTCAGCAGCTACAATACTAAGTGAAGTATCCTTTCTCTTTAAAATGCAGACATTTCTTGGTGGAATAGGAGGCTTCATATCTAAAATAACCAGCTTTTCCATACTCTCCTTTTCTAAAAAATCTGTTGGAACAAATCCAATTCCTAAATCTGATTTAATCATTGGTAAAATCTGGTCTGCTGTGGTTGCCTCTACATCTGGCGAAAAGGATAATCCAATTTTACTAAACAGCTCTGAATAAAAAGCAAAAGAGCCTGTCTTTTCTCCAAGACCAATTAATGGGTATTTTTTTATCTGCTCCTCTGTAATTGTTGTGCCTGTAGAAATGGCAAAGGCGGTGCTGCATACCGGCACCTCCTTAACACTTCGTAGTATATAAGAGGAAATTCCTGCCGGAAGTGCAAAAGGCTCTGTAACTATTGCAAAATCGACAAGTCCCTTTTTTAAAACATCTATAGCCTGAGGTGTAGTGTGATTAGTTATTCTAATGCGAATTCCCGGATACTTTTTACGAAAGCTTTTAAGTACATTAAGTAATACACAATGCAGGGCAATTTCACTTGCTGCAATAGTAACTACTCCGGACTGTAAGCTTCTATCTCTGGCAATTTCCTCCTCACCACATAAAATATGTTCAAAGGCAATAGAAATATGTCCATACAACTTTTCTCCTTCTGGTGTTAAGGAAACTCCATGTCTTTGCCTTATAAACAGGGTACAGCCTAATTCCTCCTCCAGCTTTTTCATCATTCTTGTAATATTGGGCTGATTGTTAAGCAGGGCATTAGCTGCTCCAGTAAAGCTTTTATATTTTGCTACATAATAAAAAACCCTGTAATAGTCATAATTAATGTTCATTTCTTCACCTGCTATATCAAATTTGTATATCTTGAATTTAAAATAGATATTTTACACATATCTTATGTGTGAATTATAATATGGACGGTGTCAAAAGACAATATATAAATACAAGAATATAAAATAAGAAAGAAGTGAATTTATATGAATAATATTATTTGTATTGGCAGGCAATATGGAAGTGGTGGCCGTGAAATTGGCGAAACCTTATCAAGACTTTTAGATATTCCCTGCTATGACAAATTATTAATAAAAAAGGCATCCCTAGAGTCTGGCTTAAGTGAGGAATATATTTCTAAGACAGAGGAATCCCCTCTTAATAGTATCCAATTTTTAAGTGGAAATCCCTATGCTGATATTGCCGGTATAGGAAACACCTTCTATTCTGAAGGTCAAAGAACCTACAATGCTGAAAAAGCAGTTATTGAGGATTTATCTAAGCAGGGACCTTGCGTTATTGTAGGGCGAAATGCTTCCTCAATTATTCCTAAGGAGAAAAGACTTTCTATATTTATTTACGCAGATAATGATGACAGAATAAAGCGTGTCATTGAAAGGAATAAGCTTACAGAAAATGAAGCTGTTCATAGAATAAAACATATTGACAGAATGAGAAGACAATTTTTTGATTTCTATTCTGATACTGCGTGGGGTCACCCTGAAAGCTATGACCTTATGTTATCCAGCAGCAAATTTGGTATTGACGGCTGTGTAAAAGCAATTATGGAGGTTTTAAAGGAAATGGAGGCAGCCCGAAATGAATAAAGACTTAACTACAGGTAATCCACAGTCCGTACTTTGGAGATTTTGTTTGCCACTATTTGGCAGCATTATTTTTCAGCAATTATACAATATTGCAGATAGCTTTGTAGCTGGAAAGTTTATTAGTGAAAACGCATTAGCTGCTGTTGGCAACAGCTACGAAATAACCTTAATATTTATCGCCTTTGCCTTTGGCTGTAATATGGGCTGTTCCGTTATAGTATCTAAATTGTTTGGTGCAAAGGATTACCGTGGACTTAAAACAGCAGTTTCCACTGCCTGCATTTTCAGCGGAATCGTCTGCTTAATATTAATGATTATCGGTATAACCGGCTCAGATTTACTTCTTAATTTAATGAGAACTCCTGATAATGTATTTAGTGATTCTAAATTATACTTAGATATTTATGTGTGGGGATTACCTTTTGTATTTTTCTATAATATTGCAACTGGTATCTTCTCAGCACTGGGCGATTCAAAAACACCATTTTATTTTTTAGCAGTATCTTCTACCTCTAATATTGCCGTAGATATATGGTTTGTTAAATCCTTTAATATGGGGGTTGCAGGTGTTGCATGGGCTACCTTTCTCTGTCAGGGAGTAAGCTGTATCCTTGCAATGATTGTAGTATTTAAAAGGCTTGCTAAAATTGAAATTGAAGAACACGCACCTTTATTTGATACACAGATTTTAAAGCAGATAGTTGTAATTGCTATTCCAAGCACCTTACAGCAAAGCTTTATTTCCTTTGGCAATATAATTATCCAAAGTATTATCAACGGCTTTGGTGCTCCTGTTATGGCTGGATATTCTGCCGCAGTAAAATTAAACAATCTGGTAATTACCTCCTTTACAACACTTGGTAACGGTATCTCCAACTACACTGCACAAAATATAGGTGCCAGAAAGCTGCTTCGTGTTAAACAAGGCTTTAAGGTGGGTATAAAGCTGGTTTGGATGCTAAGCCTTCCTCTATTCCTACTCTACTTCTTTGGTGGAAATATTGTTTTAAAGCTTTTTATGGATAAGCCTACTAAACTGGCAATGGAAACTGGTATTACATATTTAAGAATACTTTCACCTTTCTATTTTGTTGTATCTGCAAAATTAGTTGCTGATGGAATTTTGCGAGGTGCTGGTATGATGAAGCAATTTATGGTTGCTACCTTTACAGATTTAATATTGCGTGTGGTATTAGCCTTCTGCTTCTCAAAGACTGCTCTCGGTGCAACCGGAATCTGGTGTGCATGGCCTGTAGGCTGGTGTATTGCAACAGCATTATCACTAATTTTCTTCCATAAAGGACCTTGGGCAAAGCATGAAAATACATAGAAATTTTTAATACTTTTCTTTCAAATCATAAAATCAGAGCATATAAAAGGCAATTTAAATCTTTTATATGCTCCTTTAAAAAGCAGAAATTCAAACTTTCTCAACCCATTCTATATAAATAATCCTCCTATGAGCTTTACAACCAAAGCCATTACCCAGGCTATAGCACACTGTCCAATTACTACTACAGCTGCCCATTTTCTTCCAAGTTCTCTTTTTATTGAGGCAATAGCTGCCACACACGGAGTGTATAACAAACAGAATACTAATAATGCTGCTGCACTTAATGGTGTCAAAATAGTAAACAATATATCCTTTGATGGCAAAAGAACTGATAATGTAGCAACTACACTTTCCTTAGCCATAAAGCCTGAAATAAGTGCGGTTGATATTCTCCAGTCACCAAATCCCAAAGGCTTTAATATAGGTGTAATAACACCGGCAATTAACGCAAGCATGCTGTCCTTTGAATTAGTTACCTTATTCAAATGTATATCAAAGGTTTGCAGAAACCATATTACAATAGTAGCAATAAATATTACTGTAAAAGCTCTCTGTAAAAAATCCTTTGCCTTATCCCACAATAACTGTGCTACACTTTTTGCACTAGGCATTCTATAATTTGGAAGCTCCATTACAAATGGAACTGGTTCACCCTTAAATAAACTGTTCTTTAAAATAAGTGCTGCTAAAATTCCCATAACAATTCCACCAAAATATAGTAACACCATAACTAATGCACCATTTTTTGGAAAAAACGCTGCTGTAAAAAATCCATAAATAGGAAGTTTTGCTGAACAGCTCATAAATGGTGTAAGCAGTATTGTCATTTTTCTATCTCTTTCAGACGGAAGTGTTCGGCTTGCCATAACTCCTGGAACAGTACATCCAAAGCCAATAAGCATTGGTACAATGCTTTTTCCTGATAAGCCTATCTTTCTTAATAACTTGTCCATAACAAAGGCAACTCTGGCCATATATCCACTATCCTCGAGTAATGATAAAAAGAAAAATAATGTAACTATAATTGGCAAAAAACTAAGCACACTTCCTACACCATTAAAAATACCATCTATAATCAATGAGCTTAGCACTGAATTTACATGACCTTTTTTCAATGCCATATCCATAATATTGGTCAGGCTCTCTATACCATTTGCCAGTATATCCTGCAAAAATGCACCAATAACATTAAATGTAAGAAAAAAGACTATTGCCATAATACATATAAATGCTGGAATTGCTGTGTACCTTCCGGTAAGTATTTTATCTATTCTTCGGCTCCTTGCATGTTCTTTACTTTCCTTTGGCTTTATAACAGTTTCATCACATATTTTTCGGATAAAGTTAAAACGCATATCTGCTATAGCTGCGGCCCTATCCAGATTTCTCTCTTTCTCCATTTGAACAATAATATGCTCTATCATTTCCTTTTCATTCTGTTCAAATTGAAGCTGTTCTATTATTTGTGCATCACCTTCTGCAATCTTAGTAGCTGCAAACCTGACAGGCACCTCATACCTATTAGCATGATCTTCTATTAAGTGCATAATCCCATGTATACATCTATGTACTGCACTACCTTCCTCATTAGCACTACAAAAATCCTGTCTGCCAGGTTTTTCCTGATTTTTAGCTACATGTATTGCATGGTCAACCAATTCCTCTATACCCTCATTTTTTGCAGCTGAAATAGGAACAACCGGCACTCCTAAAGACTCTTCAAGCTCATTAATAAGCACTGAGCCACCATTTTCTCTTACTTCATCCATCATATTAAGGGCCACAACCATAGGAATATCTAACTCTAGAAGCTGCATTGTAAGATACAAATTGCGTTCTATGTTTGAAGCATCTACTATATTTATTATACCCTTAGGCTTTTCTTTTAATATAAATGACCTTGTTACTATTTCCTCACTACTGTATGGTGACATAGAATAAATACCTGGAAGGTCTGTAACCATTGTATTCGGATGTCCCTTTATCGGACCATCCTTTCTATCTACTGTAACACCAGGAAAATTTCCCACATGTTGGTTAGAGCCGGTTAATCTATTAAATAAAGTTGTTTTACCGCAATTTTGATTTCCTGCAAGAGCAAATGTAAGTATCTCTCCATCTGGCAATGGATTTCCACTTCCTTTTGGATGATATTTTCCACCCTCACCTAACCCTGGATGTGGTATTTCCTTTTTCTTTTTTGATTTTCCTGCATTTTCCTCCAAAGCAATTTTGCTGTTAGCGTGATACTCATCTATTTTATTTTCATTTACTTCTATTTTTGACGCATCATCAAGTCTTAATGTCAACTCATAGCCATGAACCCTAAGCTCCATAGGATCTCCCATTGGAGCATATTTCACAAGAGTCACTTCCACTCCTGGTATAAGACCCATATCTAGAAAATGTTGTCTTAATGCCCCTTCTCCACCCACTGCCTGTATGACAGCAGTTTTTCCTATTTTCAGTTCCTTTAATGTCATTTTAAGACCTCGTTTCGCTTAAAACTATTTTTATTTTTACATTGCTTTAAAGCCGTTTGCTGCTCCGTCAAAACCTATCTTATAGGCTGCAAAAGCCTGTGCCTTATCAAGTGCTTCAATAGGTGTCATACCTTTTGCATATGAGCTTATAAAGCAGCTAAATAAGCTATCTCCAGCACCTACCGTATTAACAATCTTTTCGACTTTTTTCGCTGGCTCATCATAAAATTTATCTTCTTTCTTTACATACATTAATGCTCCCTTACTTCCCTGTCCTAAAACAATAATATCATTGTGATATGTATTTTCTATTTGTCTTATAAATTCCTGTGGATTTCCCTGTATTCCCTCATCACTTAAAAACAAAATATTTGCTGTTTCCATAAATTCTCTATTGTACTCATCATTTATGTCGTTGAGCACATGAACATCAGTTGCAATAGTCTTTCCTGACGCTTTTAGGGTTTTTAAAAGCTGTCGGTTGTAATTAATATTGCATGCAATAATTATATCATATTTTTCAAAATCAATCTTTGAAAAATCATATTCTGTTTCCTGAATATCCTTTAAATCACAGTATATTTTTCGTTTACCGTCCCTGTCATATAAAATATTTGATGTACAGGTCTTTTCCAGTTTCTTTTCCATAAGGCTAGTATTAATCCCACAGCTTTCAAACTCTGAAGTAATAGTCTTACCCATTAAATCATTACCTATAATAGTTGCAATATCTACCTCATCCCCCAATGCTGTCATTGCCTTTGCTATATTGTAACCCACACCTGCTACACCTACATTTACTCCGTGAAAATTGTACTCAATAGGACAATATTCAATGGGGAAATTATTTATACTACAGGTTACCTCAATATTTACCAATCCTGATACAAAAATTTTGCTCACAGCTGTTCTCCTTTACTTTTACTTAAGTATAAACTTATGACTATAATTTTCAACACTTTCTAGTAAATAATTATTATTTTATTTTAAAGTTTTCTCCCTGATTGTATGCTTTTTTCTATACCCTCTGACTGTTTTCATATAGATTAACACAAACGCACCCACCATAGCAGCCACCACTCCTCCAACACTGCCAAAGAATGCCACTTTATTAGAATACCATCTAACAAAGAAGTTGGTAGTAACAGTTACCGTATTATTAAAGCTTACAACCTTTCCACTGGCTATATCCTCTGCGTTTTCGCTGTCTGTTACATTTCCTGCCATATCCTCTACTTCAAATCGGATTTTCTGATTTACTCCTGCCTTTATATTAAATGTATCCTCAAAATCCATATTGTTATTAAATTCATTTGCCTTATATATTTCTTTATCATTTGCATATACTCTTACCTCTTTTACTCCTAAAGCATCAAATAGCTTATACTTTACTGTGATTTCATCAGCATTATATGTACCCTTTTCCATACCACTTACCATTACTATTTCAGGCTTTGTGTTATCTACTGCAAAGGTTGCATATAAGTTATCATATACCAAGGTCTGTGAAACATTTCCTGCCTTATCCTTTGAGGTAGTTGAAATAACATATATTCCGTCCTTTACAAAGTTCTCCTTGCTGATGGTGTACTGATATTTGTACCAGCCATTATCTCCTCTTGCCTTGCTGTTGTCTAGTGGTGTTGCTTCATATATCAGGTCAGTAACCTTTGCACCATCTCTTGCAACCTCCATGCTCAACTGGGTAAGTGTATTAACATTATATTCTGTTATTACAAAATCTCCCTCTACCTCTTTAACATAGCCATTCATTACATTGGTTAATACATCATTAAAGGTATAAACAGAGCCATATCTGTTAAGTGAAAAGGTTACCTGCTTTTGGCTTACTCTTCCAGCTTTATCCCTTGCTGCTACTGTTAGTACATAAAGTCCGTCATTTTCTCTTTTCTTGGCAAAGGTATCAAAGCTTCCCTCTACACCCTTTTCGATATTTTCCATTCCATTAATGAACTGATTTGTTACATCTAAATCCTTTATGCTTTCAATCCCCTTATATTCATCAGTAAAATATACACCTGTTTTTGTAAGGGATACACTATAATTATCAAAGTAATTATCACTTATATTTATAGACGGTATTACACTATCATTGTATGCACCCATATCTGTTACACCAGTAATGGTTATCTCTGGTGCTGCAGTATCTACTGTAAATATAACTGTTCTTGTAAGTGCTGTATTTCCAGCCTTATCCTTTGCCTGTACTCTTAAAGTGTATGTACCCTCGTCTGCAAAGGTGTAGTTAAGCACATCCTCCTTTTTAGTTCCATTAAAGCTTATGTCATAGTCTTTATATTCCCTATTGTCTAACCTTCTAACAACACTTATGTCTACAACATTTGTATCGTAATTAGACTCTATTACCTTTAAGGTCATTTCTGCCTTGTCTGCATAATAAGCATTTTCTGTAACTCCAGTAATCTCACAAAACGGAGAAGTATTGTCTAAGGTAAATTTAATACTTTTTTCTGCTGCTGCATTTCCTGCTGCATCTATTGATTTCACTATAACCTCATAAGTACCATCCTTATCAAAGACAAAGCTGTATTGATTATCAGCTTCTTTAACTGCCTCTGCCTCAAGCTGGTACTTTTCAGTTACTCCGTCAAGAGTTCTTGTAACATAGGCTGTGGTTTCATTGCCAACTTCACTGAAATGCTTTTCTGCTACAGATGTAATTACTGTAACTACACCTGTGTTATAGCTTTCGTTTTCTACGCCACTTAAATCGTCAATAACAGGAGCTGTTGTGTCTATATATACTGTTTTTTCAGCCTGACCTATGTTGCCTGCGTTGTCTGTTACAATAGCTTTAACAGTATAACTTCCGGCTTCATTCACATACTTTTCAATCAGGTCATTGGTAAGTGTAAGCTTTTTGCTGTCTGTTTCTTTACCCTTTACATCATAGGTGTCACTAATTACCTTATTGTCATTTACGAAAACCTCTACCCTGTTAATTCCTGATATTACATCCTTTTCATTAATACTAATGTTAAAGTCTACTGCTTTGTTGTACCATTTGTTATTGCTGTCAGGCTTTCTGGTTTCCTTTATGGACACTTCTGGTGCAAGATTTTCAACTACTATATAGTTACTTTCGTACCTTCTTATGCCCTGTTCATTAACAAGCTCATTAAGGTTGTAGCTCCTGCTATGACCTACCTTATCCTTTATTATTAATGATACATTTCCTTTTATATTGCCTTTTAATGTATACTGTACCTGTGATATTCCACCTTCCTTATTAACAATATTTCCTTTATATTCTCTATTTCCAACATAAAGTGTAGCTGTTGCCATACCTGAAATGCTATCTACAAGCTCTAATGTTAATTTAACATCTTTATTGTAAAAACTTCCGTATGATTTCACATTTTCCTTTCCACTTGTTTCTACAGCTTTTATATTCCCGGCTGGCTCTGTCTTATCTATATATACAGTGTAGGGAGCTGTACTACCAACAGTATTTCCTGCATTATCCACTATGTTTTTTACAATTATTGTTACCGCTCCATCTGCACCTAATCTATAATCAGAGGTATTTACACTATACTTATAACTGACAGTCTTTGTATTAAGATTAGTCAGGCCGATGTTTTTTGTTTGTACAAGTGAGTTATTAGTGTATACTTCTACTGTAAAGCTTGCTATACCTGATACAGCACTGCTATTTATTTCATCTGACTTATCATATACATTTACATCAAGCATAACATCATCACCAAAGTAATAATTGTTGCTGGCATCAACATATCTTGCCACACTGTTTGATGCTTCACTAAGCTTAATATCCACCTCTGCTTTTCCTTTTTCAATAAGAAATTCATTGCCTGTAACATAAGAATTATCTGCATTCGGCAACTCACCCTTTAGAGAATTATTTATTGCTTTATTAAGCTCTATCTTTTCAGATTTGTTTCCAGCTCTGTCTATTATACAGATTTCATAATCTCCAGCCTTGCTTAAATATTCCCCTATGGCAAAAGAAAATGTAGCAAAACCCTTCTTATTATCCTCACTATCAACAGTAAAGCTTTCGCTTTTAACTACATTACCTGCTTTATCTAATATCTGTGCTTTGTATAGATTTCCTTCTTGGTCAATTCCCTTAATTGTAACAGATATGCTTTTATTATCATATATACCAAAGGCTGTAGCATTGGCTGTGGTGGTAACCTCGTTTATAGTAGGTGCATTAAAGTCTACGCCAAAGTAAAGTCGCTGAATGATGCGGTTATCATCATTACTATCCATTACATAAAATAAATGTTGTTTATTTACACTTTGCACTTTATTCTTAACTAACATTGATAACTTAATATCATACGAACTTCTATCATCTTTAGTAGCAGACATCATATATGTATACTTTATATTTTTCTCTTCATCAATAACGATTTCTTTACCTTCCAATACTACTGGTGTATCTTTATCTATCGCCCATTTATTTCCATCTGCTCCTGTTTTCAAGCCTGATGTTACAGTAAAATATCCATTGTTATTATCCCTTTGTCCCACAAGCTTGATTTTTAACACATACTCTGTACTTCCATACACTCCATTTGAAGCTACAACAATCCTGTATTCCCTTTCTAAGTTTCTCTCTATATCATCTGGGTTAGTAACCTTTTTCCCTTCTATTGTAAGGTTATCAGAGTTTATAGTTACATTTGTTGAAATCTCATTGCCGTTAGTATCATATGCTTTTACATCTATAGGTAATGTAAAGCTTGTACCATTTCCAAGTGCATCATAAGACATATATTCTTCATTATCATCATTTAATTCAAGTACATCATCCTTTGATAACACCCTGCCTTCATACTCAACTTCTACCTTCATAGCTGCCGGATTTACAACCAAGGTAAAGCTCGCCGAAATATTTTTCCACCACTTATATTTGTTTGCAGCCTCTACTTTGATTTTTGCACTTCCATAACCATTTATAGTTATTCTTCCAGCATTATCCACAATGGCTACAGAACTATTATCTGATGAATAGGTAGCCTCTTTGTATGCCCAGGAATTATTTTCTCCTATAACACCCTCTATATCAAAGGTTTTAACATTATAATAATCAAGTACATCTATTTCCTCTGTACCTTCACTGCTTATACCTGTTTTTCCACCCTCTGTAACCTTATATATTTGTATATTTCCACTATCTTCAATTATATTTATCCTGTATGAGGCTGTTGCTCCTGTTTTTGTTGAAGCAGCTTTTACTACAGTAGTCCCATACTTTGTACACCTTACTATTCCCGATTCATCTACAGTAAAACCATCTGAATTAGTTACTGAATACGCTATATCCTCCGTACAATCAGCAGATATATTTAGTTTTATATCTACATGTTCACTATCTCCTATATCCCTGCCTTTTATAGTAACAGTATCTACCTCATCACTATCTGATTTTTTTGAAACAGAATATATGGAGTTAATATCTCTATTTTCACTATACTTAAACGATAATTCATTTGTTATGTGTAACTCCACCACTACATCTTCATATATTTGACTATTATTTATTGATGAACACCTTACCCTGACAATTCCTGGGGATGTATATTTGATTTTTGCACTATCTGTCATTCCCTCTGTATCAACCTTAGCATTATTACACTCTGTACCTTCTTCCACATCTTCCTTTATAAATTTAACCGTAGATGCTTCTCCATTTTCTGTATCATTTCTTTCTTCTGATACATTCAAAACATACTCATTGGCAGATGAATAAGGAGTATTAATAACATATACTCCTCTTTCTTTATCATAATAGACCTCATTGTTTTCTATAGAAAGCCTCTTTGGAAGTACTACAGCATAGTCACTCACACCTTCTGTATATGTTACACTTTTACTTACAGTTTCATCACTACTATATACTTTTACATCCAGGTTCTCTGTATCATATCCACTAAGATTAATTTCATAGGTATTACCATCACTTTTCTGTGTATTTACCTCTACTCCATTTATCTTTATGACAGCATCATTGACAGACTCATTTTTTGTATCTAACACTGATATACTAATAGTAACATCACCTATAGCCTCTCCAAAGGCTTCTATATTTGGTATATTTAATAAAACAATGGTAAACGCCACTATAATTGCTGTTATTCTTTTTACTATCCTTTGCATCTCTTTCTATTCCTTCCTACTTTAAGTATTCTTCTATTCCTAAATCCTCTGCATTTCCTATTGCTATAGAACTTAGCAATTTATTATTTCTATTAAAAAATCCAAAACCTATATATATAATCTCATAGGAATTGCCATTAGCATAGTATCCATATTGGTACACTAATTCTTTTCCTCCCCCACTTTTGTAATCATATTTTGTAAGTGGCTGTCCATATATTGAAACGACTTGACTTTCGGTTGTTTCCTTAAAGGTTATTTCATTATTAAATATATTATTTTGTACTAGATTTGGGCTTGTATATAATATTGTATAACCTGGTATCGAACCAGGAACTGTAACATTTTCCTTTGCCTCTGTATATGTTTTTGGTACATTAGTTGTTCCCTGCCTTCTTACAAAACTTAGCTCCTCCAGTATTACCCCATTTTTTCCTCTTGGTGGTGTTGTTGGCTTTTCTGGCTTTTTTGTGGTTTGCTCCTGCTTCTTTGTTGTGGGTTGCACTGTCGTATGCTGACTTTTTGTAGTTTCCAAAACCCTTGATGTAGTGTATTGTATTACCTGACTGCTTTTAGTTGTACTCTCCTTAGTTGTAGTTTCTTTATCTGTCTTTTCCCCATCAGTTGTTTCTTCATCACTGGTTTCATTTTCTATAGTTGTTTCTGGTGTTTTTTTCGTTGTACTTTTTTGTGTGGTATTTTTCTCTGATGTTATATTTTCTGATGCAGATTTTTCCGCTGATGTAACCTTGCTTTTATCTTCCTCGTCACCAATTATACTAAGTATTACTATTGCGCCAATAAGTAACACTACTATTATTCCTGCTGCAATTCCCATTACCTGTGGTATATGTTCTTTTACATAATTTTTTAATTCTTTAAACTTGCTCATTTTTCCTCCAGTTGTTTCAATGTGTTATACAAAATCCAATAAAAAAGCTGCAATAAAATAACTTTACTGCAACCGGACTATCTACCAATATAGACTCCTAGGCTTTGCGTCCTATCATCACTAATAGTTTGCCAAATCTTCTATATATACAATACTCTCCCAATTCAAGTTCAAGTATCAATCAATTAAAATACTACTATTTTTAAGTTTTTTTGTCAATATAGCAAAAAAGCCATACTATACATTATCTGTAAAGTATGGCTCCTTGTAGATTTAGCTTTCACTAAATCCCTTGAGTTGCTCTAATTTTAGAAATATATCTCTTAGAAATGTACCACTAAAAATTAGATGCTAACATCAAAATTTTGTCCAAGCTGAGGTTGTACGGAAGTTTCAAGAATTTTTTTCATTCCATCTCCCATAACCTCCATGTTGTCTAGGGACTTGCTTAGAACTGCTGTGCTGACTTGATTCATCAGAGCTGTCTGGCTCATTACTGATGATAAAGCTGCAATATCCATTAACCTCACCTCCTTCAAAATCGGCTATATAAATATTTTGATATGAGCATTAATAAATTACTCAAAAATCATAAATGTAATCTACATTTAAACTATAAAGTCAAAGTATACAATAAATACAATACATATAATTACACCTGTCATAAGATACCCGTCAATAAACTTTCCCTCATCTGCATATGTATTCCACATATCCTTATTAAAAATGTTTTTTACACTATTAATACCTCTATTATGCTTACATATATTTAGGAATAAACGGACTGCAAAGGAGGTCAGCATTATTAACACAGCTATTAAGAATAAAATCGTAAATACTGTAATCTGACCAGTAGCAGCCTCATTAACAGGCTCTGTACTATCTGTCACTTTATTAGCTAATATATAGGATACTACTACGCTGTAGCCATTTATAGTAAAGTGTACTAATATGCCCGGAATAATACTTCCTGTAGCATATACTAAAAGTGCAAGAACAATTCCTAAAACAAAGGCGTAACTGAACTGGTTTATATTAAGGTGCATAAATCCAAATAATACTGCACTTAACAGCACCGCCTTTAATGGATTTCTCTTTTTGTAGCCTAAAAATATTAATCCTCGGAATACATATTCCTCAACTAACGCTGGTAATACTGCTAGTAAAAGTAAATTCAACCACAATGGATTATCCATAACCTTTGAAATAGCATTTGATGCTGTATTTCCACTAATATTACTGGTAATAGCACTAATAGCACCTATAAGTGGTAAGCATAAGAATGCTAATATCACTGATTTTACACAGGTACCAATGGAAACTGCTGTAAATTTCGGCTCTTTTAGTGTGTCCACCTTTAATAATTTTGCAACACCTAAGGCTGCCAGTAATATGACTATTTCTGGCAAAACCAATAACAAATTATAGGTTAGAAATCTCTTAGGAATTAACCTTATGGAAAATGTCATTATAATGTATATCAAAATTAATGCTGTAAATATAACATTTGTTTTTGTAACTTTCTTCATCAAAAAAATCCTTTTATTTTAAACCTATAGCCTCAATCTCAATAAGAACATCCTTTGGAAGTCTTGCTACCTCTACACAGGAACGAGCAGGACACTCCTTGGTAAAGAACTCTGAATAAACTGCATTCACTTTACCAAAATCATTCATATCTTTAATAAATACTGTAGTCTTAATTACATTTTCTACATCAACACCTGATTCCTTAAGTAAGGCACATAAGTTGCCAATAGCTTGCTTTGCCTGTGCTTCAATGCCCTCTGGAATTTCTCCTGTTGCTGGAACAACTGGTATAACGCCTGATGTAAATACCATTCCGTTTACTTCAATAGCCTGTGAATATGGTCCTATTGCTGCTGGTGCCTTGTCTGTACTAATAATTTTCTTCATTTCTAATACCTCCTAGTATGGATGTTTATATTTAGCTGTAATATATTTCTACAATTTGTAGGACTAATAAATTACACCTGTTTAAGTGTATTTGTCATATTACAGTTCTAAGCATTTTTTGTTTAAAAACTATACATAATATCTTATCAGCTTAATTTAATCAAGCTATCTACAATTTTATTCGCATAATCTGATTGAGCTATCTGTAATTTCAATCTTTCTTGCTTTATACAATCTGCCTACTGCTCTTTTAAAGGCAGCCTTACTCATATGGAAATCTCTTTCTATAATAGCTGGTGACACCTTATCATTATATGGTAGTACACCATCATATTCTTTAATTACAGAAATAATTTTTTCTGAGTCCTCGTCCATTTGTAAATATGCTTTTTTGTTTGGGCTTAAATTAATTTTACCATCTTCTCGCACTTTTACAACTCTGCAATTAACTATATCTCCAACCTTCAAGGTATCATGCACTTCATTTTTAAGTATCATACCCTGATATTCATTGTCAATAGCCACATATGCACCAAAGTCAGGGTGAATTTCGTAAACAATACCTGATACCTCGTCATCCTTTTCGTAATCACCTGCAAGCTTTAAGTATGGATATACCTTCATAGTTGCTGCAAGTCTGTTAGATTTGTCAATATATAAGGCAACTATATATTCCTTGCCACTTTCGACTCTGGCTGTCATTTCCTTAAAGGACAAAAATAAGTCTTTTTCAAGTCCCCAGTCTAAAAATGCACCGATTTTTGTGACATCATTTACCTTTAGTACAGCTACTTCTCCTAGTGTAAGCTTAGGAACAGAGGTGGTACAAATCAATCTATCCTCTGAATCTCTATACACAAATACTGAAAGCACTGTACCAAGCTTTGCGTCCTCAGGTACCTGCTTTTTGGGTAATAATATCTTTTCATCATCATTTTCTCCAAGATATGCACCAAAATCTGTAAATTTTAATATGTGTAATTTCTGAATTTTTCCTAATTGAATCATTGTCTGCCGTCCTTTATTTATTTGTTTTTATTATCGTGTAAACTCTACTATGGCAAATGGCTTTCCCATTTCATTATTAAGAGCTACAATTTGCTTATCTGAATTAGAATATACCACAGGATAAATTTTATTACCATACTTTGCTGCTATTTTGTATTCAGTTCTTATGGTTTTCACTAAAAAATCATCAGGTAAATATTCCTTTGCAAACTTAATGTACCAGGCATTATTAACATGTCCATTTGTATCAATGTGATATTTCTTAACAGGGAATCCTTCTCTTTCCTCTGGCTCTCCTTCAACCTTTATTTTTCTGTCTGCGTACTCCATATCAATTTTTTCTTCTTTTCCATATGGATCTGTTTCCTCTATTGGTGCTTTTACAGGCATACCGGTTTTTGCATTAATAAGCACCCATAAAGAGTTTGCCTTAACAAGCATATTGTCCTTCGCATCCATTATACAGAAATTTCTATATCCATATAATCCTTTAAAATCATATGCCTTTGTTCCTATCTTTATTTTTTCGCCCAGCTTAGGATATTCTTCAATAACAATTTGCCATGAATTAAGAACCCATGCAATTTCCTTTTCTCTTAAATGCTCAATTCCTACACCTAATGCTTCAGATTGGAAGGTCGAGCAGTCCTGAAAGTAATCCACCAACGCTCCAATATCCAGCTTGCCATTGTTAGAGGCTTCGCTGTATCTAACTATGCTTTCAAAAATATACATTTCTTTTCCTTTCCTTGAGAAGCTCCTAAAAAGCCTCAACACTTCGCTGCTTCGCACCTCGCTGTTCTTACGCCCACTGAATGAAAGCTCATGCAAGAACGGCTTTCGCTCTTTCCTGTCAAGCTCACATAAAGCTTCGCTTTATGCTCCTTTATTTGACATCTTCACCAGCTCGCTGCTTCGCTACTCGCTGTGTTTGATGTCAAATATCTGTTTTTCGCTTCATATTTTTGTGCAAGCACAAAATATGAAGCTATAAAACAGATGCTTGACATTGTATAAACAAAAAAGCACCCGATATACAGGTGCTTCATAGCTGGCCCACAAGGATTCGAACCTTGAAAATGACGGAGTCAGAGTCCGTTGCCTTACCATTTGGCGATGGGCCATCGTCTAGCGACAGATGACATTATACATTAATATAATACATATTGCAAGCATTTTTTAATTTTTTTGAAATATTTCTTAATATACTGATGTAAAAAGCATATTTTCTATGCTACATCTTTCTTACAACAGAGCCATCATCTGTAGAAATGTTGCCTACAAAATATTGATACCGATGTAAGATACTATCCTGCTGCATATTTGAAACTGCCTTCTGAACATCTAGTCCATTTATATCACTATCTACACCAATAAGACTTTTATCTACATCTAAGGCTTCTATTGCAAAGTCTAAAACATCCTTTGTAGGAAGTGTTTCTCTGCTGCTATATACTTCCTTCTCATCAGGTAATGTATTTTGGAGCTGCACATTTTCTTCTGGCTTTGTGACAGCTTCGCTTATCTTAAGCTCTGGTCTTATATGTGTTGACTGACTATAATTAAATATATCCGCAGCACTTAAGCTTGAAATAATCATGTGCTTCTCCTTTCCATTAGTTTTCTCATCTGACTTGTACTATTAATATCGACAGCTTAGTCCAATTTAATAATAGCCTACAAATATATTTTCTAATCAAAAATAGTAATTTTGTCAAGTATTTTTTATTTCTAGGATTATTTTCCTATTTCACTCCATTTAATAATTCTGTCGCACACCTGATTAAGCACCTGTATATCGTGTGAAATCATTAATATACTTATATTTGTTTCCTTTTGTACCTTTAAAAACAGCTCTAATATTTGTTTTTGAACAGTCACATCAAGTGCTGACACGGGTTCGTCTGCAATTATCAGCTTAGGCTTGGCTATTAATGCAATACCAATACTTACCCTTTGTCTTTGTCCTCCACTTAACTCATGTGGATACCTGTTGTAAAATTCCTCTGGCAGCTCCACCTGTTTAAGTATGTTTAGTACCTCCTTTTTCATCTCCTCTCTTGTTAATTTTCCTTGATTTTTCAAAGGCTCTGTCAATATAAAGCCAATGGTTTTACTAGGATTTAATGAAGAATATGGGTCTTGAAATACCATTTGTATTTTTTCTTCACCTTCACCATAATATTTTATTTCTCCCTTGTACCTTTTGTTAATTCCTGCTATTGCTCTTGATAATGTACTTTTTCCACAGCCACTTTTTCCTAAAAGTCCTAATATTTCACCCTTCTTAATAGAAAAGTTTATATTTTCTGCAATTACATTTATACCTTTTTTCTCTCTGTAAAATAAAGAAACCTCTTTAACCTCTAATATATTTTCCGTTCCCTTTACCTTAATCTGCTTTTCTCTCTTTTGTACAGCTTCTATTAAGGATTTTGTATACTGATTTTTTGGAGCTTCAAATATCTCTTTTGTAGTTCCATTTTCCACCAGCTCTCCATCTTTCATTACATACACATAGCTGCACATACTTTTAATTACATTTAAGTCGTGAGATATAATAAGCACCTTACTGCCATATTTTTCATTAATATCTTTTATAAGCTTCAATATAGCCCTGCCTGTATCAGCATCAAGGGCAGTAGTCGGCTCATCTGCAATTATTAAAGAAGGCTTTAAAACTGCTGCCATAGCAATAACTACCCTTTGCCGCATTCCACCAGAAAGCTCACTTGGGTATTTGTCATATAATTTTGAAGGCTCTGCCAGTTCTACCTCTTTCATAATCTCAAGCACCCTTGCTTTTCCGTCGTCCTTACTTATATCACTATGTAACTTTAAAACCTCCTCTATCTGCTTTCCTACCTTCATTAAAGGATTAAGACTGGTCATTGGCTCTTGAAAAATAAATGCTATTTTGCTTCCATTAAATCTTCGTCTTTCCTTATAATTAAGATTTGAAATTTCAGTACCCTCTAATATAATTTGTCCTGAGGTTTTCATCTGGCTATCTAATAAGCCAGCTATTGCCATTGCACTAATAGTCTTTCCAGAGCCGGATTCTCCCACCAAGCCAACTATAGCCTTATGAGGAACCTTTAAAGCAATGCCATTTACAATATTTTTATTTCCAAGGGCAACAAATAAATCTTTAACCTCTAACATCCCTTGCTCCTTTTTTCAGTATTAAACATCAAAACTAATCCTACAATTAACAATACTATTGTTATTCCCGGAAACAATCCATACCAGGGTGCAGTAGATAAATATATCTGGGAATCCTTCAGCATTGAGCCAAGACTTGCCTTAGGCGGCATTACGCCTATTCCTAAGAAGCTTAGACTTGCCTCTGCCAGTATCGCATTATTAAAGCCTACTATAAGTGACGAAATAATTGTATTTTTACAATTAGGTAATATATGAACGAATATGATTCTAAGGCTTCCTGCACCTGACAGCTTTGCACACATAACATATTCCCTTGTTCTCTCTTTAATAAATTCACTTCTTATCATTCTTGCGAAGCTAGGTATAAAAACTATACCTAAGGATATAATCAAAGTAGCAGTTCCACTTCCAAAAGCTCCTATCATTACAATAGCCAGTAAAACACTGGGTATCGAGCTAAGAGTATCGTTTATCCTCATTAAAGCTTCATCTAAAAATCCTCCAAAATAGCCTGTAAAGCTGCCGACTAACAGACCTATAACAAAACCAATGGCTATAGTTGCTCCAGAAATAAATATCGTATCCCTAAGTCCAACCATTACTCTGGAGAAAATATCTCTTCCAAAATTGTCTGTTCCCATAATATGCGATAGATTTGGAGCTTGAAATTTTTCTCTTATGTTCATTGCTTCTGGGTCATATGGAGTATAAAACAAACTGATTATTGCAATTAAAACTAATATTCCTACAATTACCAGACCTATAATAAATTTGGGACTTTTCTTATTCATAGGACGCTCCAATTCTAGGGTCTATAAGTCTATAAATTATATCCACTAATAAATTCACAATAATTATCATAACTGCTATATATATTACAATATCCATAACTACCGGATAATCTCTTGTACCTATTGAAGAAACAAGAAGCCTGCCTAATCCGGGCAGATTAAACACCTGCTCCACTACTACACTGCCAGCAAAAATTTCTGCCATAATCACTGATAATACTGTCACAGATGTAACTATTACATTTTTAAATACATGCCTGAATAAAATAGCCAAATCCTTCATTCCCTTTGATTTAGCTGTCCTTACATAATCCTTCTCCATTTCCTCCTTAACTGATCCTTTAACAAACCTAACCAGCATAGCTATTTTAGGTATTGCTACAGAAATGGCTGCCGGGACTAAATATATAAGAAAGCCTACGAAGTCCTCTTCATAGTTTACATATTGTCCCACAACAAACCATTTTAAAATAAGTCCAAAGACTACACTAATCAATATACCTATAAAGAAGGAAGGAACAGCCATAAAGGTCTGATTTATTCCATCAAAAATTCCGTCAAAAATCTTAGCCCTTTTAGTTTTTCTGCTTGACAAATATCCTGTTGCAAAGCCTATTGGCATTGCTATACATATAATCAGCACAAGGCTCATTAATGCAAGAGAAATAGTAACCACCAGATTATTTCCCATTAATTGGCCTATAGGAATATCCTTACTATAAGAAATTCCCAGCTGTCCCGTTAAAATTCCACCCACCCAGCGAAAATACTGCTCAGCTAGCGGCTTATCAAGACCATATTGTGCCTTCATTGCTAACACTCTTTCAGGTGTAGCATCCTTTCCAAGCTTTGCAGTAACTACATCACCTGGAATTAATTGAAACATAGCAAATACAATTATAGATACAATAAACAGCGTAACAACTGCCATTCCTATTCTTTTAAGTATATATTTCATAATCTTCCTGTTCTTATTTGAATTTAACCTTACTCATATCCTGTACATAAATAGGGTAAAAGGTGTAGCCCTCTAAATCTTTTGAAACTGCCACCAAAGTTGCTGCATCGGCAATAAATAGGCTTGCCGCATCATCTGACAATATCTTTTGCATTTCTTTATAGGTGGCAATTTTCACTTCATCATCTGTAGTTGAAACTGCCTTTTTGTAAAGCTTATCATATTCTGTATTATTGTAATTACACATATTCTTTGAATTATCTGAAACAAATCTACGCATAATGTCCTTTGGTGCAAGGTTTGAATCAAAGCCGATAATTGTTGCTTCAAATTCTCTGTTCTGGTAAACATCTGTCAGCCAGCTTGTCCATTCAATACCCTCAATATTCATTGTGATACCAATTTCCTTTAACTGCTCCTTTATTACAAGTGCAGTATCCATATGAACCTGATAATTTGAAGGAACCTTTACACTAAAGGTAAAGCCATTTTCATAGCCAGCCTCCTTTAACAGCTCCTTTGCCTTATCAATATCCTTTGAATATTCCTTGCTTAAATCATTATAATATCTGCCATAGCCCGGATACATAAAACTGCCAACAATAGTACCATGTCCACCTGCTACAATATCAAGGATTTCCTGTCTGTCTAAGGCATAATACATTGCCTGACGAACCAGCTTATTTTTAAACATTTCTACATCATTGTTTAAATAAAGTCCCTGAACTAAATTAGTGTTACCATATAAAATGTCAAAATTGTCGCCTATCTGGTCTGCCTGATCCATTGTTAAATAAGGATATATATCTATTGTACCAGCCTTTAATTCAACAACTGCTGTTGCAGCATTAGTAATTACCTTGAAGGTAACCTTATTAAGATATGCCTTATCGCCCCAGTAATCATTATTTTTCTCGATTACAAGGCTCTCCTGTGATTTGTACGAAACAAATTTAAAAGGGCCCGTTCCTACAGGCTGTGTACTAATGTTTTCGTAGTTCTTTGGTACAATAGCTACAGTTAAATAACTTATAAGCTCTGTATCTGGCTCGCTTAGTACAACCTCCACAGTAGAAGGGTCCAGTATATTAACGCTTTCAATAACACTAAATGCAGAAACTATTAATTCTGTATCTGGTAATAAGCCTGCGTTTCTTTCAATGCTATATTTTACATCTTCTGCTGTAACTGCTTCTCCATTGTGGAATTTAACGCCATCTCTTAATGTGAATGTGTACTTGCTTCCATCCTCTGAAATCTTGTACTCGCTGGCTACAGCTGGAACTAATTCGCCCTGTTCGTTTACTTTAACAAGGCCTTCATAAATGTTGAATAAAACCTCTTTAGTTCCTGCCGCTGTTGCTAAATGTGGGTCAAGACTGTCAAGATCCTGTTGTATTCCTACAACAATTTCATCTTTATCTTCAGATTTGTTGCTGTTGTTACCGTCTTTGCATCCTGCAAGTACAGTACAAAGCAATGCTACAAGTAACACACTTAAAATTGATTTTTTCATTGTGTTCTCCTTGATTTTTAATTTTTGAAGATATTTAATTTATAATTTTATGTTTAAGTCACTAATTACATTTTAGTTTCCAATGTAATTTAATGCTTCTCCTGTAGGAACATATAAGTCACCAAATACCTGCCTGCAGGTGTTTACTAAATAGCTCATTGAAAAGCCTGGGTCTTTATCAAGAATACGATTCTGGCTGGCAAGCTGTGCTGTGTAGTCAGATAATTTGTAGGTGGTTATTTCCTGAGTTCCCCATAGCTTCTGGGTAACTAATGGCTCAACAGAATAGTCCTTTATGAATACATTTCCGTCCTTGTCATTGGTAATTGTTACCTTTGCCATTGCTCCAAGCATATTTGATGCTTCATTTTGTGTTGAAACAAAATTACCTAGTGAATAGTAACAAAGTGCCTTGTTTCCATTTTCACTTTCTACCCATGCTACAGGCTCAATTACATGAGGGTGGGCACCGATAATAAGGTTTGCACCATTCTCCACAAATAAGTTTGCCCAATAGTGCTGTTCTTCTGTTTCAACAAGTGTGTATTCTGTTCCCCAATGAGGGCATACAATTATAAAATCAGCCAATTCCTTTGCTTTTGCAAGATCGTTTTTGACTGTATCTTCATCTAATAAATTTACAAGATATGGTCTGTCCTGTGGAAGCGGAATTCCATTTGTACCATAGGTGTAATTAAGGACAGCTATCTTTACACCGTCTTGCTCATATACATATATATTATTCTTATCCTCTGCTGTTTTATTTATTCCTAAATATGCAATATCCGGATGCTTCGTTTTCCAAAAATTAATACAATTATCTACACCTACGCCACCTTTATCTACCGTGTGATTAGTAGCGTGTAATACTACATTAAAGCCAGCCTTTGCTATTGCATCACCAACCTCGTAGGCACAGTTAAAGGTAGGGTAACCAGATAAGCCTAATTCCTCTCCGCCAATAATAACCTCCTGATTGACAATAGCTATGTCTGCCTCGTCTATATCACTTTTAATATGTGCAAATAAATGATCATAATTTAATGAACCATCTGCTAATCTTCCACTGTTTTGTACTCCCATGTGCATAAGCATATCACCAATCATCATTACATTAATTGACACTGGCTCAAAGGGTGGCTCTGTAACAGGCTCAGTAGTAGTTTCCTTTTCCGTTGTTGCTGCATTGTCAGAGGTTTTCTTGTCCTCATCAATAGCACCACAGCCCATGACAATACTCATAGTGAACACTGCAGCCATTAATATTGAAGCTAATTTTCTCTTTTTCATAAAATTTCCTTTCATATGTATTATTAACCTGATACACATTGTTTTACTGTATATATTTTCTAAACCCTTCTCTCTGGTCCAGATAACCCTCTACAGTTCCAACATACAAAATCTTCTTATCCGGCATTTCATAAAAATCCCTTGGTGTCATAAGAGAATAATGTTTATCAAACTTTCTAACACCATAATCCTCTAATGTTCTTGCCACAAATTGTGAGCAGGCGTACCTTCTTTTCTGATGAAAAGGCTTATTCATCAGCATAAAAGGCAGACCTAAAACTGTATAATGGTATCTTTTGGCATTTTTCTTGTAATAATTAATTCTTCCCCAAATCTGCTCCTTTTGCTCCTTTGTACACTCAATTTCTGTAACCATACAAAGTGCCTTTGGGAATTTTTCAACTACCTTGTCCATTCTTTCATGTTCAAAGCCTGACAATATAGGCACCTTTGGATTTCTTCGTCCAAAGCTGTAACATTCCTTTAAATCCTCGTCCATACCTAAAACAATATGAATATATTTAAGCTTTGTTACCCACCTTATAATAGTGGCAAATATACCCGGTGTTCCAATTAGCACCAAATACAATTTTTCCATATCACTCTCTTTTTTTTCTTCATTTATCATAAAAATCAAAATCCTCTATTTTTTAATAGCTGATTATTCCTTAGCTATACCAGCTTATACAGGCAAAAACATATTTATCCTGCCTGCACTTACACCATTCTAATATGAAAGAAAATATAAATCAACTCTTTTATGCTTACACCTTAATAGTTTTTTCTGCTTTTATATATTAACAAGCCTGCAATATCTGCAAGTAACCAGCCTATTGGTATAGACCACCATATTGCTGTAACCCCAAAAGGCACACTTAAAATATATGCCAATAATACTCTGATGCCTAAGGATATAATAGTCAGTATAAGTGATACTATTGGCTTGTTTATTCCTCTAAAATATCCATAAAGTAAAAATAATATTCCTATTAGAATATAGAAGGTTCCTTCTATTCTTAAATATTTAACTCCAATGGCTATTATTTCTGTTTCTCTGCCTGAAACAAATATTTTTATAAAGGCTGGTGCAAATACAAAAACTATAATTGATACTGCCAGACACAATACAGTGGTTGCCACAATGGAAAGTCTTGTACTTTTCTTTATCCGGTCTTTTTTTGCAGCTCCGTAATTTTGTGATATAAAAATTGAGTAAGCATTGCCAAACTCCTGTGCCGGCATATATGCCAGCGTGTCTATTTTCACTCCTGCTGCAAAAGCAGCCATTACACTTACTCCAAAGCTATTTACAAGTCCTTGTATCATTAATATTCCAAAGTTCATAACTGATTGCTGTATAGATGACAGGGCTGAAAATTTAAAAATTTCCCCAGCTCTTTTTTTGCCAGCAGCAAAGCTTTTTAAATCTATGCGTAAATGTGTATATTCTCCCCAGGTATATATCATAATGCCTATGGCTAAAACTACCTGTGCAATTAATGTTGCCCAGGCTGCACCTGCAATTTCCATATTAAACTTAACTACAAATAGAAAATCTAAAGCTATGTTTAGCAGTGATGAGGCACCTAGAAATACAAGTGGAACAACTGACCTGCCCTCGGCACGAAGCAAAAAGGCAAAATAATTATATAAATAAACAAATACTATTCCTGCAAATATAATTATTAAATATTCTTTCATCATAAAGAATATTTCCTTAGGTGTCTGCAACGCCTTTAAAATAGGAGTGGCAAATATTTCTGTACATACAAATATAAAAACAGCAATTACTCCAAGTAAAATAAAAGAAACTGAAATGCTCTCCTTTAGCTTTTTGTAATCCCTGCTGCCCTTATGGAAGGCAAATAATGCACCTGCACCCATACACATTCCTATTAAAATTGAATTTAAAAAGGTCATAAGTGAATAAGCTGAACCAACCGCTGAAAGTGCATTTGCCCCAACATATTTACCTACAATCCGTGTATCTACTAAATTGTAGCATTGCTGCAATAGATTTCCAGCAATCATTGGCATAGAAAAGAGAAAAAGATTTTTTCCCACTGAGCCACTTGTTAAATCTTTATTGTTTTTCATATCTACCATTCAACTATCCTTTTGTGCTTATGACTGATTGTATTATGCCTTCAGCATTAAAAGTGTACCCACCACTATGCACACCAAGCCTAAAAGTGACTTTTTTGTAAGCTTCTCCTTAAAGACAATATACGAAAATATAATTGTAACTAAAATACTAAGCTTGTCAATAGGTACAACTACGCTGGCAGGTCCCTCCTGCAAAGCTCTGTAATAACAAAGCCAGGAAGCTCCTGTGGCAATTCCTGACAAGGAAATAAAGCCCAGCTCCTTTTTTGATATTTTCTTTGCTTTCTTTCCTTTTCCAGTTACAAAAACTACTATCCACGCCATTATTAGTACAACGACAGTTCTAATGGCTGTACCTAAATTTGAATTAATATTTGTAATACCAACCTTTCCTAATATAGAAGTAAGGCTGGCAAAAAAGGCAGAGCCAAAAGCATACAATATCCAGATTTTGCTATTGCCCTTAGCTGTATTTTTTGTATCTTTTTTTTGAATCATAAGAAAAGTTCCAATAGCAATTAATACTATACATATAAGCTTTATGTAATTAATACTTTCATTTAGAAAAATCAACGCAAGAATAATAGTTAAAACTGTGCTGGATTTGTCTATTGGTACAACCTTATTTATATCTCCCACCTGCAATGCCTTAAAATAGCATAACCAGGAAGCACCTGTTGCCATTCCTGATAAAACCAGGAATATCCAAGTCTTTGCTTCTATACTGCCCAGCTGTCCTCCTGCACCCGCAATAAATACCATTATCCAAGAGAAAATAAGCACCACTATAGTTCTAATGGCTGTTGCCACATTTGAATCTGTGTTTTTAATTCCACACTTAGCCAAAATTGATGTTAGTCCTGCAAATATAGCTGAACCAAACGCAAAAAATATCCACATACTATCTCTTCTTTTTATATTTGTTTCGGAAGCCACTTACCCTTCCATGCGTACAAAATCATTAATACAAGTCCAACTGCCCACGATACCGGATATAATACAAATATTCCGTCAATAGCAGAAAAATGTGGCAATACAAGTATTATCCAGATAACCCTGAATACACATAGGGAGGTAAGAAGAATAATCATAGGCGGAATACTCTTTCCTGTTCCCCTTATTGTACCTGCCAGAGCGTGCATAATACTCAGCATAAAATAGAAGGGGCAAAAGTAATACATAGCCTGTCTGCCATATTCTATTACCTCTTTATCCTGTGTAAACAATCTCATAATAGGCTCGGAAAATATCAGTAAAAGACATCCTGTAGTTATTGTGTACACAACACCCATTGCCATAGTAATCCACATACCTTTTTTTACTCTGTCAATTTTTCCGGCTCCAATATTTTGTCCTGTAAAGGTAGTCACCGCCATACTAAAGCTCATAACCGGCAAAATATTAAAGCCGTCTACCTTTGTATATGCACCAAAGCCTGCTACTGCTGATGAGCCATAGCCATTAACACTAGACTGAACTAAAACATTGGAAAAGGATATTACCATATTCTGTATTCCCGTAGGTAGTCCAACCTTAATAATGCCATATGCCATATTTTTATGTATTTTCAGTTTCTTAAGCTGTATTTTGTAGTCCTCCCTTGTCCTCATTAAATAAGCAACTACAAATACACTAGAAGCAATCTGGCTTATGTCCGTGGCAATAGCCGCACCCTCTACACCCATTTTAAATACTCTTATTAATAGTAAATCTAAAACTATATTAATAACTGAGGCATAGCACAAATATATTAAGGAGCGTTTTGAATTGCCTGCTGCATTTAATATACCTGCACCCATATTATAAATAACATTAAAAACAACACCTGCAAAATATATTTTCAAATACAAATTTGATTGTTCAATAACATCGCCAGGTGTATCCATTAATCTTAAAATAGTTCCACTTAAAGCAATGCCCAGTACCGTAAGTATCATTCCGAGGGCAATAGCTATTCCCATAGCAGTATGTACTGCCTCCTCCACCTTTTGTTTTTCCTTTGCACCTAAATATTGTGCTATAACAACGCCAGCTCCTACTGCTGCACCCTGACTAAAGGCAATAAGCAGATTAATTGTAGAGGTACTAGAGCCTACTGCTGCCAATGCACCCTTTCCAACATAATTTCCAACAATTATTGAATCTACAGTATTGTAGAGCTGTTGAAACAAATTTCCTAATATTAATGGTACAGAAAAGAAAAATATTTTTTTCAAAATATTTCCCTCTGTCATAAGATTTGTTTGTTTATCCATAAAACGCCTCCTATTCTTTGTACCTATAATATCCCTTTTATTTAAAAAAATCCAGCTTCTTTAGTTGCTATTTTTTTCTTTAACAGCCTCATATGCCTGCTCATTAAAATATTCCTGACTATTAATTTTTTCGCCCTCTGCTTTTTGTAATCTATATATACCATCTGCTCCCTCTATTCTTGCTAATTCATTATCCATCAGCATTACCTTAAACATATTTCTAATTCTATCCTTGATTTTTTCATCATAAATAGGTGCTGCCACCTCTACTCTTCTAAGTGTATTTCTAGTCATAAAGTCAGCAGAGGCTATATACATTTTGTCCCTGCTCTCTGGTCCAAATATATAAATTCTGGAATGTTCCAGGTATCTTCCTACAATACTTCTAATGTGTATATTCTCTGTTTCTCCCTCTACGCCTGCCTTTAGACAGCAGATGCCTCTGACTACCATATCAATTTTCACGCCAGCCTTTGAGGCCTCTACCAGCTTGTCAATGATTTTCTTATCTGTAAGGGAATTAACCTTAACTCCAATATATGCTTCCTTTCCAAGTCTGGCTTCTTCGATTTCATAATCTATCATATCTAAAATTGGTTTTTGTAAGCATTTTGGTGCGACTAATAAATGCTGTGTTTTTTCAACTGTATTACCAATAAGAATTTCCTGAAATACCTCTCTGGCTTCAATACCAATATCCTCTCTTGAGGTTATAAGTGATAAATCTGTATATAATCTGGCAGTTTTTTCATTATAATTGCCTGTGCCTATCTGAGTAATATATTCTACCTTATCATCAGTTTTTCTTGTAATAAGACATAGCTTTGAATGTACCTTTAATCCGTCAACTCCATACACTACATGACAGCCAGCGTCCTCTAGTGTTCTGCTCCAGTCAATATTATTTGCCTCGTCAAATCTGGCCTTCAATTCGACTAATACATCTACCTGTTTTCCGTTTTCGGCAGCCTCCACCAATGCCTCTACTACCTTTGAATTCTTAGCAAGACGATAAAGTGTCATTCTGATAGATTGAACCTTTGGATCTCTTGCAGCTTCATGCAGCATCTGTAAAAATGGTCTAATACTTTCATATGGATATGACAATAAAACATCCTTTTCTAGTATTTGTGGAATAATTGCCTTATTCATATCTAAGCTTGGCGATGGCTGTGGCACCTTCTTTTCATAGAATAGTTCTGTTTTTCCTCTAAGAATATCCTCTATTTTGAATACAAAGGATAAATCCAGTGGTGATTTAGAATATAATACATGATTTTTCTCCAGCTCCAGATATTCACACATTTTTTCCACCATTTCCGGCTCTATATCTCTGGTCAGCTCAAGTCTTACCGGTGCAAGCTTTTTTCTAAGCTTGACAAGCTGTGCCATCTGGTCACGATAATCCAAATCCTCATCATACACCTTTGATACATCAATATCCGCATTTCTTGTAACTCTCATTACTGATTTTTGTTTTATTTTATATCCATTAAAAACATCATTCATATAATGGAGTATTACTTCCTCTCTAAGCATATATGTATGTTCTCTTCCGGGTACGCTAATCATTCTTGGAATCATTTCGCTATTGCAGGGTATTATTCCAATTCTTTCTTTTCCACTTTTCTTGTCTAATATAGCCATTGCATATATTTCCTCTCCCTTAAGGAATGGAAACGGCTGTTTTCTGCCTACTATCATTACAGATAATAATGGTAATATGTTGTTATTGAAATAATTTCTCATTTGAGCATTTTCTGACTTTGATAACTCCTTAAAGCTAATAATATCCACTCCGTATTCCTCTATTTTTTTCATTAATTCCTTGTAGATTTTATCCTTAACCTGATTTAACTCATTTACTCTCTCCAAAATAGCCACCAGCTGCTCATCCGGAGTCATATTTGTTTTATTTTCCCTGTCATTGTTGTTTAATAATTTCTGATCCTCTAAAGAACCTACTCTTACCATAAAAAACTCGTCTAAATTAGATTGGAATATAGATAAAAAGGTAAGCCTTTCGCATAATGGCACCTGTCCCATTTTAGCCTGTTCTAATACTCTTTCATTAAACTTTAACCAAGAAAGCTCTCTATTAACAAATATCGTGTTTTTCGTTTCTTCCATATGATATTTTCCTCTCTTTCTGTTTTTACTATTTCCAAACAATATTTTTCCTACTTTACTTAGCAACTTCTATCTCCTTAGTTTTTAATGCTGCAACTATGAGAACTTATCATACTGTTTTTCTGTTAAATTCATTACCAGCTTATGTTAAATAGAAGTTAAATTTTTTTCTCACATTTATACCTTATTATATATTTTATCACACCTTTTTATCAATAAAATAAAATCTTACTAAAATCTTAGTTTTTTTGTTGATTTTGCAAAGTAATTATGTATAATATTATCTGTGAAGTTAGATTTTTAATTTCTAAAACAATACTACTCATTATTTATATAAATATCGGGTAGTCTTTCACTAAAAATAAAAGAAAAGGAGTCAGTTAAAATGGCAACAATTGATTTAAGCAAGTATGGAATTACTGGAACAACTGAGATTGTACACAACCCTTCTTATGAAACATTATTTGCAGAAGAAACAAAGGCAGACCTTGAAGGTTATGAAAAAGGTCAGGAAAGTGAACTTGGTGCAGTAAATGTTATGACTGGTGTTTACACAGGTCGTTCTCCAAAAGACAAATACATCGTTATGGATGAAAACTCAAAGGACACAGTTTGGTGGACTTCTGATGAATACAAGAACGACAACCATCCACTTTCAGAGGATAACTGGGCAATCTTAAAGGACATTGCTAAGAAAGAGCTTTCAAACAAAAGACTTTTCGTAGTAGATGCTTTCTGTGGTGCAAACAAGGATACTCGTATGGCTATCCGTTTCATCGTTGAGGTTGCTTGGCAGGCTCACTTTGTTACAAATATGTTTATCAAGCCTTCTGCTGAAGAACTTGAAAACTTCGAGCCAGACTTCGTAGTATACAATGCTTCAAAGGCTAAGGTTGAAAACTACAAGGAGCTTGGTCTTAACTCTGAAACAGCAGTAGCATTCAATATTACAAGCCGTGAACAGGTTATTATTAATACATGGTACGGTGGAGAAATGAAGAAGGGTATGTTCTCTATGATGAACTACTACTTACCACTTAAGGGTATGGCTTCAATGCACTGTTCAGCAAATACAGACTTAAACGGTGAAAATACAGCTATCTTCTTCGGTCTTTCTGGTACAGGTAAGACAACATTATCAACAGATCCTAAGCGTTTATTAATCGGTGATGATGAGCACGGCTGGGATGACAACGGTGTATTCAACTTTGAAGGTGGTTGCTACGCAAAGGTTATTGACTTAGACAAGGATTCTGAGCCAGACATCTACAATGCAATCAGACGCGATGCACTTCTTGAAAATGTTACTCTTGATGAGAATGGAAAGATTGATTTCGCAGATAAGAGTGTTACAGAAAATACCCGTGTATCTTACCCAATCAACCATATTGAAAACATTGTACGCCCTATATCTTCTGCACCTGCTGCAAAGAATGTTATCTTCCTTTCAGCAGACGCATTTGGTGTACTTCCTCCAGTATCTATTCTTACACCAGAACAGACACAGTACTACTTCCTTTCAGGATTTACAGCTAAGTTAGCTGGTACAGAGCGTGGAATTACAGAGCCAACACCTACATTCTCAGCTTGCTTCGGACAGGCATTCCTTGAGTTACATCCTACAAAGTATGCTGAAGAGCTTGTTAAGAAGATGGAAAAGAGTGGTGCTAAGGCTTACCTTGTAAACACAGGCTGGAACGGAACAGGAAAGCGTATCTCTATTAAGGATACCCGTGGAATTATCGATGCAATCTTAAGTGGAGATATTAACAAAGCTCCTACAAAGAAGATTCCATTCTTCAACTTTGAAGTTCCAACAGAATTACCAGGAGTTGATTCAGGTATTCTTGATCCTCGTGATACTTACGCAGATGCTGCTGAATGGGAAACAAGAGCAAAAGACCTTTCAGACAGATTTGTTAAGAACTTTGCAAAATATGAAGGAAATGAAGCTGGTAAGGCACTTGTTGCAGCAGGTCCTCAGGCTTAATAAGTTTTCATATTTAACCTAAAAACAGGCTAGAGTTTTTATAAAAAACTGCCATATGATATTTCAATAGTCTAACTATTGCTAATCATATGGCAGTTATTTTTATTGTTTTATAATTAATCCCTTTTCCTTAATTTTTTCTGTCATTGTTCTTCCTCTTCATAAAAAAGGTAACTTTTTTATCTACTTTTTCTTAACTTTTAACTATTTATTTTTAATCGTTTAATACAAACTTATCAAGCTCTTTTTCTACCTGTTTTCTCTTTTTTATTTTTGGATTTTTTATAATATTATTGCCCTTTACAACTATCTCCACATTTCTAAGAGCTCTTAAATCCTCTAAAGGATTTTTTCTGGTTACAATCATTTCAGCCGCTTTTCCTTTTTCTATTGTACCGGTTTTGTCACCTATTCCTGCAATGGCTGCACTTCTTGAGGTAGCTGTATATAATGCAAATTTGTTTGACACACCTACATATTTGTGGAAGTAAAATAATTCTCTCCAAAAATCATATTGTGTTATCCAAGGACAGCCAACATCATTACCTAAGACTACAGGTATATTATTTTCAATGGCTGCCTTAGAGCATTGTACTATACCTTCAAAAACTACATTTCCATTATACTGCTCCACCTCAGTAGCATTTGTTATGCTTCTGTCAAACAGAGCATAAGGTAAAGCTGGTGAAATGGTTGTACAAAGGAAAGCATTTTTTTCCTTAAATAAATTGATTATTTCTTCATCTGTTCTAGCACCATGCTCAATAGAATCTACACCATTTTCCAATGCCACCTTTACTCCCTCATAGGACTCAACATGGGCTGCCACAGTATAGCCTGCTTTGTGTGCTGCGTCACATACAGCCTTTACCATTTCCGGCCTCATTTTCAATTCTCCCGGCACGCCCTTTTCCTTTGCGTCCATAACTCCACCTGTAATCATCAATTTTATTAAATCAACCTTTTGTCCCTCTACCTTTTTCAAATGTGCCAATGCCTCGTCAATATTATTTGCAGCTATTGCTACTGAGCCTGCCATATGACCACCTGGTACAGATATTCCTTCATTTGCCGCTAATATTCTAGGTCCAAGCTTGGTTCCCTCATTTATTTCATCACGAAGTGTTGTATCAAAATTTCCTAAGCCACCCACAGTTCTTATAGTTGTTACGCCACTAAGAAGCTCATCCTTTGCAAAACCACAAACCATTTTATATGCAATTTTTCTAGTAAGCGAGCTGCTCATTATTCGCTTTACCAGCTTTTCATTATCCCTCTGCTTTTTTTGAGGTTTTCCACTTCCCGCCAGATGTACATGCATATTAATAAGCCCCGGCATAATATAACCTCCTGCCAAATCCACCAGCTCATAGCCCTCATAATCACCAGACTTGTCTACTATAGCTTCAATTATCCCATTATTTACTAATATGCTTTTTCCCTCAACAACCTCCATATTTTCTGTTCCGTCAAGAATTTTTCCATTAATAAATGCACACTTCATAGACATTTCCTTTCTAACATATGTATTTTGTAAAACCCACAGTATTAGCTTATATTAAACCCTCTTGCATTAATATTTCAATCACTCTATTTTCTCTTTTTATCATTATATTATCAGCCTCTATATGATTACAAGCTTTATTTGTAGTAATTATTTCCAAAGGTGTTACATATTCCAATGTGAATTTTTCCTCCTGCTCATAAGCATCTAAATTTCGCTCCCTTAGTTCTTCTTCGACCTCGCATAAATAATAGTAATTGTCCTGAATAAATACATCCTCATAATCTCCCTTTTGTATTCTGTGAACCATTCCATATTCCTTTATAGTTTCAGGAATAACCACCAGACCAGTTTCCTCCTGCACCTCTCTTATAAGTGCATTCTTCTTATCCTCACACTTTTCTATTCCACCTCCCGGAAATTTGTAATACTCGTATTTTAAACTGTGTATCATTGCAAGCTTTCCGTCCTTAATAATAATGCCTCTTGCAGAGGGTCTGCTAAAGGTCGTTCCATTAATATCGTAATCCTTCGTATCTATTTCAAACAGCATACGCATTTGATTTTCTTTCATATATAAAATTATCCTTTCATATGTAAGTATTTCTTTTAAAATAAAGGAGAGCCAGGTATTCAAAATTGTTTACCTGACTCTCTTATTATAATGCTTATTAAACGAAAATGCCAAATTAATTAACTAATACTATACATTTTGAGGTGTATTTGCCGTCCTTTGTAGACACAGTAATTGTTGCACTACCTTCTCCAATAGCCTGAATAACACCATTTGATACTGTTGCAACTGAATTATCATCTGATTCCCATTTAATATCATTGCTTTTATATCCTTCTGGAACTTTTACAGTTATTATTTTGCTATCTCCCTTTTGAAGTGATACTGCAAATTCAGATAAATTTAATGCCCCACTATTATCCTGTGTTTCATCTAATCCACTACTTGTTGGTTCTTCTGTGGTTGTTTCATCCTCACCTAACTGCTCTGTTTCATCTGCTATCACCCAATCAACCGACTCATCTATAAAGCTTTTCTTAAACAATGCTCTATCCTTATCCCATACGGTAAATTCAAGGGAAATACCCAAATCATGCACCAATGTATCCTTATCGTCACCAACCTTTATTTTAATAATTGGCAGATATAAATCTCCCTTTGATGATAATGTAACAATATTTGTATAATGCAATGTATTTGTATTTTCATCAAATTCTGTTTTCAATTTCTGCTTAAGCTCTGTTTTCATCTCAATTAGAGCTGATGCTGAAACCGTAACATCTACTAATGAATACCCTAATATACTTGCTAAAATAGCAACCTTAAAACCTCCTTCTAAAGAAACAGATAATTCCAACCCGTGTTTTACACTTTTTTCACATGTATTCTTATATCCCTTACCAGACTCATAGGAAATCTTTGCATTTGCATCTACCTCAACACTATACTTTATTTCCCCATTTACATCAAAAAATAATTTTAATTTTCCATCTACAGAAACTCCACCACCAACAGGAACTTTAAATTTAGCGATTGTAACATCACCCTTAATTGTTCCCTTAAAGTCAATATTTCCCGACAATTTAGCATCCGCAGATACACTATATTCATTTAATTTCCACTTCCAGATACTGAAATCAACATTTGCTTTCACACTTAAATCAACTTTAACTTGACCTGTTATTGAATATCCAGCATCAAAGCTTCCTCTCTTTTCTGTTTTTTCCTTTTTTGTATACTCTCCCTCTAACTTTTTAATTTGATTTTTAAGCTCCGTCTTTGTAATATTTTTATTGCGATAGGATTCAATAAGCTCCTTTACTCGCAATGTAGCAATCTGTGTTGGTTCAACGGTTGTACCCGTTTTTTCCATTAAACTTTTAAATGCTTTGAAGTCTGGATTCTTTTGTCCGGTTTCATTTAATTTTGCACTAACAACTCCTAATGCAGCTTCAAGAGCACTATTCTTTTTTAAATTAGTGGATTTATCACGCAAATTAATATCAAAGGTTATTGTTTCTGTACCACTTAACGAACCTTTTATTGTTTCATCTATCCTACTGTCTGTCCCTGATAAATCATCAATTTGACCATACGCAACATACGCTGTTCCAGTATTACTTGAGCTATTATTATCTTTAATTATTTTTACACCCTCTTCAGGGATAAAATTTTCTGCCTTTGCTATTGCTTCTGCATCAATATTAATCTGTTCAAACACTTCCGATATATCTGGTTTTACTGTTTCTATTGAATATGTACCATCTGCATTTAATGTTTTTTTAGATACCTTAAGTGCTAAGCCTGTAGGATATTCACTTGTCGGAGGAGTTATAAAAACATCTCCTACCTCCAGGGAACTGGCTACATTGGCTGAAATTGCTTTTGTAGTACCCACTTTATTGACTTCAAACTTGTCCTCTTTTGAAAAGTCTTTGACATTTTCTACATATACCACTTCATTCTTGCCAGCTTCATCCTTTGCAAGATATTCATGTATTGCCGCATTTAAAATAATACTTGCTTCTATGTCTGTAACACCAGATGTAAGTTTATCTGTATCTTCTGGGTCAACCTCATATATTCCATATTTATTTGCGCACTTAATAAGTGCTCCATTTTCTCCGTAATCACTAACAAATTCCTTATAATCAAGCTCTGCTGCCAAAACGGAGGTAGAAATTACAAAACCAAGCGTTGCAACATCATTTGGCTTAAACTTATCTGTATTTGTTGACAATACATTCCACTCATATGCCGCTTGTACATAAGGGAATATACTATTTTCCTTATGTACATCAGCATAATAAGGTTCTTCTGATTGTGGTGAATCCAAACCAAAGCCCATACCTACTAACTGTACCCACTGTGCTCTAGTAAGCAATGGTGCATTATCTGTAGTTACAGCCTTTTTTTCATCACTACAACCTATAATTGTTGTAAATACCATTATAATAGCAAGTCCTAATGCCACTATTCTTTTCATTTTTTCTCTAATAATTTTTTTCATTCTCTGATTTTTCCTTCCCTTTTTCTATTGCCACTTATTATATATTTTTCTCTCCATTTTTCTTAATCAACCAAACAGAAACAACCACCAAAATTAACACTCCTACCGACAGTGCCAATCCAAATATGTAATTCAAAGAGTACCTGAAGCAATATATAGCAGATGTAATTATCCACATAACAGGCCATACAAACTGCATATATAAGGCTCTCTTTTTTGTAATCCTTCTTATGTAATGTACAAGTAAAAGCACTACAGCCAACATTGAAATAAGCACCAGTACATAACCCGAAATATATGTACCTCCATATAATGGTACATATGTATTTTCAAAGTCAGAGTATGTAGCTATATATCCTATCTCTGGAGCATTAGGATTATATAATATATTAACAATACTTCCTTCTTTCATACCATCTACATCATTATACAAAAATGTGGTTCCTATTGCACTTTCTCTTATCTTATAATTTTGACCATCTACAACATACTTAACCCATATATTGGCTTCCTTGTCACCCTCCGATGTAGGTGCATCAGTAACGGATATATTTGTAACCACACCTTCTACAATTTCAAAGCCCTTGACATCCTTCATAAACTTGTCCTGTGTTATTACCTTATATACTGATAATACAACAACTCCAATAACTAAAAGTGTCATCAGTACAGTATACAAATTATTCTCTCGCATTTTTCTGGTACTGTCATCTAAAGGGGTTTCCATTTTACTGAAATAAAGCTTTTGATTATTATATCGATTTAGATAATCTTCATTGCTAATATCCTCTCCTACTATATATACTCGGTTTACAGTAGAATTTTTACTATCAAGCTTACCATTCCCTTTATACACAACATCTACATCAAATATAACATCCTTGTAGTATTCACACCTACTAAATATCTCTTTATTTGTTATAAATGATGTATCCCTTCCATTCGCCTTGCGTATTTTTACTTTATACTTGTACCCTCCACCACTTTGCTCATAGCCGACCGAATTAACGACTTTTCCACATATCAGCATTCTATTCTCCTTTTCTTATACTAATCAGCCAAATGATTTTCACAAAATCATTAAATCACCTATTACTTTAACATATTACTTTAATTATTTCTATATATAAGAATAATTTTAAAAAAATATTATACAATAATTTAACAAAAAAATTCTTGACTTATAATTAACTTCAAGTTATAAATAATATTGGTCGTAATTTATAGGTGTTGCGACATTAATTTCGTGAAAGCAAAATAGACCAGATGATATTATTTGTCATCAGAGTTCTAAGAGCGATCTTATGGGGACCACTTCTTTTTGAAGTCAAGGCCATACGGACAGCCGGGTCCACTGCCGATTGGCGGCTTGCCGCCTTATTGATTGAGTTAAAAGCTCAGTTTTATAAGTTGGTTACTTTATAACCGAAATGCGTTCTTACGCAAACTTGTGAAATGGTCAATAAGAGTAGTAAAAGTAGTATTGCTATATAGACTCTGTATGCCCGAAATAATATCCTATCTTTTATAAAAAATAATGTACTGGTATTTTGCAAACTGTATAATTAGAATTTTTATAACTATACCTGTTGTATACATTAGTGCAGAATTATAAAACTATGTAATTTCAAGCAAATACATATTTTGTTGCATATTTAATATGTGTTTTCTTAAATAAACCAATATGTATTCCACAATATCATATGTTATGATTTAATATCAGGATGCCTGTTGAGTTATATGTTAAAGGATATTTAAAGCAAGTTGTGTAAAAACAGCTTGCTTTTTTAGTATGTAAAATTCATTTTAAGTCGAGGTAATTTTATGGAAAAAGAGATTTTAGACCAATCCAAAGCCCCTATTTACGAGGCACTTGAGAGATTTCGTGAAATGCGTGTTGTACCCTTTGATGTTCCCGGTCACAAGCACGGAAAGGGAAATCCTGAGCTTACTGCCTTTCTTGGTGAAAAATGTGTAAGCATTGATGTAAATAGTATGAAACCCTTAGACAATCTTTGTCACCCTGTATCGGTCATACGCGAAGCTGAAATTCTTGCTGCTGATGCCTTTAAGGCTGCAGACGCTTTTTTAATGGTCAACGGAACAACCAGCTCCGTACAAAGTATGGTGCTTTCCTGCTGTAAGCGTGGTGATAAAATTATTCTGCCTCGAAATGTTCATAGAAGTGTAATTAATGCTCTGGTGCTTTGTGGTGCTATTCCTGTGTATGTTAATCCTGAGGTTAATACAAAGCTTGGTATTTCCCTAGGAATGAGCCGGGAGCAGGTACAAAAGGCAATTAATGAAAATCCCGACGCTGTTGCTGTTTTTGTAAATAACCCTACTTACTATGGCATATGCAGTGACCTAAGAGCCATTGTTAAAATGGCTCACGAGGCTGGTATGCTGTGTCTTGCAGATGAGGCTCACGGAACGCACTTTTATTTTGGTGAAAATATGCCTGTTTCAGCAATGGAAGCCGGTGCAGATATGGCATCAGTTTCAATGCACAAAAGTGGTGGAAGTCTTACACAATCCAGCCTTTTACTCATTGGAAAAAATGTAAATGCTGGTCATGTAAGACAGATTATTAATCTGACCCAGACCACCTCTGGCAGTTATTTATTAATGTCCAGTCTTGATATTAGCAGACGAAATCTTGCACTCAGAGGCAAAGAGGTTTTCCGTAAGGTAGTCCAAATGGCTGAATATACCAGAGAGGAGATTAATGCTATTGGTGGATATTATGCTTATGGCAAGGAGCTTATAAATGGCGATTCAATTTTTGACTTTGACCCTACAAAGCTTAGTGTTCACACAAGAGATATTGGTCTGGCTGGTATTGAAGTATATGACATATTGCGTGATGAATACGATATACAAATAGAATTTGGAGATATTGGCAATATATTGGCATACCTTTCTATTGGTGACAGAATTCAGGAACTTGAGCGACTTGTAAGTGCTTTAGCAGAAATCCGCCGCCGTTATCAGCGAGATTCCAGCGGACTATTAAGTCAGGAATATATTGACCCCGAAGTAGTAAGCAGCCCACAGGAAGCCTTTTACTCTAGAAAGAAAAGCCTGCCTATACACGAAAGCGTTGGCTATGTATGCAGTGAATTTGTAATGTGTTATCCACCGGGAATACCTATTCTGGCACCAGGAGAACGCATTACAAAGGAAATACTTGATTATATAGATTATGCTAAGGCGAAGGGGTGTTCAATGACAGGACCTGAGGACCCGGAAATAGAGCATTTGAATGTGATTATGTAATGCAATTTGTATATCCGCTTATGTTATTTTTGTTATTTATGATTGGTGTACCCCTCTTGTGTTACTTTATTGGCTATATAAATTACATTGCAGAATTTGGTTGTTACTCCATTGGCTATATAATTTACATTATAGAATTTGGGTATTACCTTATTGGCTATAAAATAACATTGCAAAATTTGGGCATTGCCGTACTTACTACAAAATAACATTATAGGATTAGAGTGTTATTTTGTGATGCAGGTGTATTGTTGGTTATAAAGTATTATGGCATTGTATGTTATACCTTGTAGAAAATGTGTTTTTTATAATTATTGTTAGAAGATATTTTTTGGAAGATTTTAAGGAGATAGAAAAATGGATTTATGGTTTAGTGAATTTCACGCTCCAGATGTTAAGCACAGCTTGCGTGTAAACAGACATTTATATTCAAAGAAGAGTGAATATCAGCAGATTGATATTTTTGATACACCAGAGTTTGGAAGGGTTCTTACTTTGGATGGAAATGTAATGCTTACTGAGCGTGATGAGTTTATTTATGATGAAATGATTACTCATGTGCCAATGTCAGTACACAAGAATGTTCAAGCTGTATTGGTTATTGGTGCTGGTGATGGTGGTGTAGTTAAGGAGCTTACCCGCTATGAAAGTATAAAGAGAATTGACCTTGTGGAAATGGATGGAGATGTTATTGAGGCGTGCCGTGCCTTTCTTCCTGAAAATGCCTCCCGTTTAGATGACAGCAGAGTCCACATTTACTTTGATAATGCACTCCGTTTTATTAGAAGATGTACTGATGAATACGATTTAATTATTGTTGACTCTAATGACCCCTTTGGACCTTCTGAGGGATATTTTACAAGAGAATTTTATGGCATTTGCTACAATGCACTTCATGAGGACGGAATCATGGTCAACCAGCAGGGAAGTCCCTTTTACAAGCACGATGCTGAAATAATGCAGCGTAGTCATAAACGAATTGTAAATACCTTTCCTATAAGTCGTGTATATCAGGCACACATACCTACATATGCGGCTGGCTACTGGCTTTTTGGCTTTGCCAGTAAAAAATATCATCCAATAAATGACTTTGACGAGGCAAAATGGAAGGCTTTACATTTAAGCACAAAATACTATACAACAAAGCTGCATGTAGGCTCCTTTTATCTGCCTGCTTACTTAGAAAAAATGCTTGAGGAGGTTGAGCAATGAAACAAAATGTAGAAACCTTTATTGGCTGTGATGCCAATTTTGAAGAAGCTAAAATCGTACTGTTTGGCGCACCCTTTGATTCAACTACAAGCTATCGCCCCGGCGCACGCTTTGGCTCTTCTGCTATCCGGCACGAAAGCTTCGGTCTTGAAACCTATAGCCCTTATCAAAACAAGGATTTATGCGATATTAAGGTTTTCGATTATGGTGATTTAGAGCTTTGCTTTGGATTAGCCGAAGCCGCTTTACTGGATATAGAAAAAACTGCTGCAGAAATATTAAACCATAACAAACTTCCTTTTATGATTGGTGGGGAACATCTTGTAACCTATGGTGCTGTAAAGGCTGCTGTAGAAAAATATCCAAATCTTCATATTATTCATTTTGATGCACACGCAGATTTGAGAGAAGATTATCTGGGTGCAACCCTAAGTCACGCCTGCGTTATGAAACGCTGCTATGACCTTATTGGTAATAATAAAATCCATCAATTCTGTATTCGCAGTGGTGAAAAATCAGAATTTGAATTTGCAAGAGATCATACAGATATGCACCCTTTTAATTTTGACGGTTTGGGAGAGCTGGTCAATGAGCTGAGAGAAGCACATACCCCTATATACCTTACAGTAGACCTGGATTGCCTAGACCCATCAATATTCCCCGGAACTGGCACTCCGGAGGCAGGTGGCATAACCTTTAATGAATTGCTCTCAGCTATAATGCTGGTAAGCAAAACAAATATTATAGGTGCAGACATAAATGAACTGGCACCTATGCTGGATACAAGTGGAGTTTCCACTGCTGTTGCCTGTAAGGTGCTTAGGGAAATATTATTGGCAATATCCTAATTTTTTATGGGATATATGGCAAAAAACAATTTATTTACTGGAAACAAAATTAATTTAATAATATACAAGGAGAAATTAAAATGAGCAAAGTTTTAGTAATCGGTTGCGGTGGTGTCGCAAATGTTGCAATCAGAAAATGTTGTCAGGTAAGTGAGGTTTTTACAGAGCTTTGTATAGCAAGCCGTACAAAATCTAAGTGTGATGAATTAGCTAAGTCATTAGAAGGAAAAACCAATACTAAAATCACAACTGCACAGGTTAATGCAGATAATGTTTCTGAGCTTATAAGCTTAATTAATGAATACAAACCTGAGCTGGTTATGAATATTGCACTTCCATATCAGGACCTTACAATTATGGATGCCTGCCTTGCCTGTGGTGTTAATTATATGGATACTGCCAACTATGAGCCAGAGGATACTGATGACCCAGAGTGGAGAAAAATATATGAAAAGCGTTGTAATGAGGCTGGCTTTTCTGCATACTTTGATTATAGCTGGCAATGGGCATACCGTGAAAAATTTGAGAAGGCTGGTCTTACTGCACTTTTAGGCTGCGGCTTTGACCCAGGTGTAACACAAGCCTACTGTGCTTATGCTAAAAAGCACGAATTTGATACTATTGATACTATTGATATTCTTGACTGTAATGGTGGTGACCACGGCTATGCCTTTGCTACAAATTTCAATCCAGAAGTAAACTTACGCGAGGTTTCTGCTCCTGGCAGCTACATTGAAAATGGAAAATGGGTCGAAATACCTGCTATGAGCATTAAACGCCAATACAGCTTTGATAAGGTTGGCGAAAAGGATATGTATTTACTTCATCACGAAGAGCTTGAATCCTTAGCCTTAAATATTCCTGAGGTAAAAAGAATCCGCTTCTTTATGACTTTTGGACAAAGCTATCTTACACATATGAAATGTCTTGAAAATGTTGGAATGTTATCTACTACCCCAATCAATTTTGAAGGACAGGAAATTGTTCCAATAAAATTTTTAAAGGCTCTCCTTCCTGACCCTGCTAGTCTTGGTCCTCGTACACACGGAAAGACTAACATTGGCTGTATTTTTACAGGTAAAAAAGACGGTAAAGAAAAAAGCTACTATATTTACAATATCTGTGACCATCAGGAATGTTATAAAGAAGTAGAAAGTCAGGCTATCAGCTACACTACTGGTGTTCCTGCAATGTGTGGAGCTTTAATGCTTCTTACAAAAAAGTGGAACAAGGCTGGTGTTTATACTGTAGAGGAATTTGACCCAGACCCATTCCTTGATGCACTTGACAAATATGGATTACCACGCAGTGAAAACCACAACCCAGTATTGGTGGATTAATGAATATGAAAAAAAATATACATCCAGCTTTTAAGCTTTTTAGTGAAATTAACCCTTTTGAAGCTTTTTCATCACTTCCTTCCCCTAGCTATGTTATCAGCGAAGAGGCACTAATAAATAATGCCAAAATATTAGCAGAGGTCATTGAGGAAACTGGCTGCAAAATACTTCTTGCACAAAAGGCATTTTCCAATTTTAATTTTTATCCCCTGCTTTCTGACTACATATCTGGTACAGAAGCAAGTGGTCTGTTTGAGGCAAGACTAGGTGCTGAGGAAATGATTGGCAAAGAAGTTCATGTATTTTGTGGAGCCTATACTGACAATGATTTTAAGGAGCTTTTAAAATATGCTGACCACATAGTTTTTAATTCTCCAAACCAATTAAAAAAATTCGGAAGTCTGGCTAAGGAAAATGGTAAAAGCATAGGACTTCGCATCAACCCACAATGCTCTACACAGGAGGGTCATGAAATCTATGACCCCTGTGCCGCAGGCAGTAGATTAGGCGTGACAAGACAGGTGTGGAATGAGGAAATGGATGCCTCTGCTATTGCTCTTTTAGATGGCTTACACTTTCACACACTTTGCGAACAAAATTCCGACGCCCTTGAAACTACACTTAAGGCAGTAGAGGAAGGCTTCGGCGATATTCTTCCACAAATGAAATGGCTTAATATGGGTGGTGGCCATCATATTACCCGTGAGGATTATGATATTAAAAAGCTTAAACAGCTTATTAAATATGCACAAAATAAGTGGAATTTATCTGTATATCTTGAGCCTGGAGAGGCTGTAGCTCTTAACAGTGGCTACCTTATAAGCCGTGTTTTAGATGTTGTAAAAAATGGTAATATAAATATTGCAATTCTTGATGCTAGTGCTGCCTGTCATATGCCAGATGTAATTGAAATGCCTTATACACCACCTCTTTATATGGCAACACCTAAGGAAGCTGACAATAACCACCTTACAAATCCTTACCCTTACAGGCTAGGTGGGCCTACCTGTCTTTCAGGGGACATTATTGGTGATTACTACTTTAATGAGCCATTAAAAATTGGAGATATGCTTATATTTGGTGATATGGCAATATATTCAACCTGTAAAAACAATACCTTTAATGGAATGGCACTGCCAAACATATATAAAATGACGGTAAATGGTTCTTTTGAAAAGCTTACGGATTTCGGGTACGAAGATTTTAAAATGCGACTTGGAAGATAATTACTTCAGCTTGTAATAGCAAGTGCTCTTTCCTTGTACTGGTCAAGCTTTTTTAATTCATGAGATAATAGAGCAAATGTTATCTATAAAAGCCGGAGCAAAAATCTATGGACTACTTGTTGAATTATGTCACGGTCAAATAACTCCTGAAACAATAAATTCATTATCTGACGAAGACATAAAAAGTATAGGTACATCAAGTTCGAAAGTTTCTTATATTAGGTCAGTAACTAACAAAATACTGTCTGGTGAACTAAATCTTATAGAATTCAAAGATTTATCTAATGAAGAAGTATTCAAGAAGCTATTGGCTTTACACGGAATAGGAAATTAGACAGCAAAAATGTATTTAATCTTTGTCTTAGACAGGCAGGATATTCTTCCTTACGAAGATATAGCATTCTTACAATCTTACGAATGGCTTTATAAGACAAAAGATAGATCAAAAAAATCGATAGAAAAGAAATGTAAAAAATGGAAACCCTATTCTTCTATTGCATCAAGGTATTTATACAAGGCACTAGATACTGGGCTTACAAAAGAATCTTTTAAATTATTTGGAGGTAAAACTATGCCAAGAAGTGAAAAAGTAACACACGAAAATTTTGTTAAATATGCGGAATTTATTATCAACCATCCTGTATACAAGGGTCTCCCTATTAAACAAAAAAAAGATGGGTCTTATCAGTTTGTAACAGCTAGAGGATCTGAAATCGGTCAGGGACGTCTTAAATGGATTGAGGAAAAAGCAAAAGAACTCGGCTACCCAATTCAAGAAGGTGTATATGCAAGAGTCATGAGAGAAATCCACCCTACTAAATATACTACTTGTCAGATTTGTGGTCGTTCTCTTTCAATATACTATTTATACCCTAACAAAAACGCTCTTACAGATATCGAAAAGGTATTTGGAAAAAAATACTCTATTGTTGACCATATTTCTGATATTTGGGACGATTTATGTGACGATGGACATACTGATGAAGAGCTAGGCAAATATTTCTTCGGCAAATGTGACATTAAAGAAGATGTTAAAGCTCTTTCAAAAGATGAGATGATTGAAAAAATGGAATATGCTTGCCGAGTTGATGGTAAAGCATTACTCGGACCTGGTGCAATGTCTAATGCACCTGACCGTTTCGATGGGTTCCACTCATATAATAGATGTTGCAGAAAAAAAGAAGACCGCGGTAGATGGGATTCTAATATGGACACATATAATCAAGATAGACGAGCATATGAACGTTGGAGCGACGGCAATATTCATGCAGCAAATAAATTTATGCGCCATGAAGTTTTCAAGGGCGCTTCTGCTGACCACATTGGACCAATTTCGCTTGGTTTTGTGCATGACCCTAGATATCTTCAGCCTATGCAAGGTAACCGAAACTCATCCAAACGAGATAGATTATCAATGGAGGATCTAGATAAAATTCTTGAAGTAGAAAAAAGAACTGGTATTTATCCCACTTCATGGTATGTAAAAAAAGTTTGGGAATACATTAAAGCAAATTATAAAGCACATCCCGAAAAAATTGAAACTATTTATCGTGATTCAATGAAGCAAAATATGACCAATTTTATGCACTTGTTATATGCTATCATCTCAAATACTGGTGACAAAGGAAAAGATTTACTTGCCGATTTCTTCTTAGCACCTAATTATAAATATTTCGAATATGACTATGAATTTAACAATCTTGGAGAAATTGTAAAACAAACCGCTCGCCATAGAACGGAACGTTCTAAAGGTGATATGGATAGATATAAGAGAGTTGCTATTGATGCAGTTATCGAATATGCAGAAAAAGAAAATAGAAATCTTAAGCCTACTATTTCAAGTAAAAACATGGGCACTATTAAAAATATTATTAACCAAATTAATGATGCTTCATCTTCTATAGATACTACCATAATTAAACAAGAAATAATCAAAGTAATGGATAGTATTCAAGATGATATTATTCAAACCATGTAACCCCAATATATCAACAACACTAGAAAAGGTGGTCACTAACCTTAAGTGGCCACCTTTTTATTTTAAAATAAACCTTCAAACGTCAACTGCCTATATTTAAAACTTAAATCAGTATTCATTTCTTCTTGCAAAGAACTTTTTACAAGATCCACATATTCTTTGTATGTTATTTTCCCTTTAAACAATTTCAAGATGACCGATTCATCCACATCAGAATACTTGGCTTCTTCTCCACATTCGACATTTTCTAAATCAGAAATAGTATCCCTTGCTGTAATTTGGGTTTCTTCATCTTTTGTAATTGGTTCTGGATACAACAAATCAGGTGATATTCCTAAATCATTTCGTGTACAAATAATAATTACCCTTTTACGTTTTTGAGGGACACCGTATTCACTTGCAAGAAGTGTTCTACCTTCAGTATTATATCCTAGTTCCGAAAACAGAGCATGAACTTCTCTATATATCTTTCCGCCTCGATAACTAAGTAATCCTTCGACATTTTCAAATACAATTACCTTCGGATTAACTCTTTTTACTATATCAACAAACTCACGGAACAATTGGTTTCTAGGATCATCATCTGCTCTAAATCCTGCCAAAGAGAATCCCTGACAAGGTGGACCTCCACAAATAATATCTGCATTTCCTTCAATTGCAGCTTGTTCAATTACCGATTTTGTATTTTCATCAGTAATATCTCCGCAAAAAACATTAATTTCAGGATTATTTATTTTCAATGTTGTACAAGCACTTTCCTCAATATCGTTGCTTAATAAGGAATGTATCCCAGCCGCCTTAAATCCAGCAGTCATTCCACCTGCTCCACAGAACAAATCTATAGACTTAGAGCATCCTGTTACATCCTTAATTTTTTTTCCAATTTGATATGCCAATACTGTAGGCACTGCATTTCCTACTTGCTTAAGATGCTGTGTTTTATTCCCAAAGAAATAATAATCATCTAAAAATGATTGGAATCTAGCAGCTTCACGCACTGTTAATACTCTTTCGTGCATAGGATGTACATATGTTCCATTACCTGGTCTATTAAAGTACGTTGTTATTGTATAACTTGGTTTTTCATAATCAATGCGTCCATACAAAGTCGTTCTTCCACCGGTTTCTGTAATTCGTTTTAATCGTTTAGATTTGACAACAGTTTCCATAGGAATGTCTTTCCAACTTCCTCCTTGTGGTACATTCTTAATCATTTCTAGGTCTAAGTCACTCAATTTGAAAGTTGTATGATTCAACAAATAACCATCATATAAAGCTTTGTATTTTTTTGTTATACCCAATGCCACATTCTTTTCAAACTTTTCAAAATTATCAAGATAAGTTTCGATTTTTGTTTTGCCTAAAATGATATTTTTAGCATCCACTAATGAAACTTCAGGAAGGATATATCTAATAGCATTAAAATATTCTAAAACATATTTTTCTTCACTCATAAACTTTTCATCATCATCATCTGACTCAACAACTCCATATGCTTTTTTTGCAAGAAGTTCAATTTCGTCTAATATTTCCTCTCTTTCATTTTTTAAATATTCCTGAACAAGCCTTGATATTCTTGGTAATTGTGGCGACTCAACAGGGACCGGGAATGCATCTATTTCGTAGTTATTGACATGGTTATTGCTACTTGTTAACTTAAACAGCCAATTAATTATAGATGTGTTAAATAATCCCAATATAGCATATATATCTATATTATATTTATTCTCATTTACAGAAACAAAGTTACAAGAATTGCCAAGCACATAATTTGCTGGCGTATATGCAAATGTAACTCTTCGCTCCTTATTCATATTTGCAATTTGCTGACAGATAATCCTATCACGCTCTATATAACATTTCTTTTTTGTCTTTGAGATAAACTCATCTGTAACATACTCTTTTGTTTCAGTATTCTGCAATTCATAATAGCTAATATTTCTTCCTCGAATTAATGGAAAACCGGTATCCACATTTGTAATATGACTTTTATTTGCCGTTAAATCTAACTCGCCTCTAAGATTAATAATAAAGTCGAGATCTTTAACAACTGGATATTTTCTTAATTTTTTTAGGGCTCTATATTCTTCTGCAGTAACCGCAATAATTGCATTTCCAGTATTTTCATTTAAGATGCCCTCAATTGATATTGTTGCAATATCATCCTGAGCATTACAAAAATCTTTTGTAACTTTCACAGCGTCTGTTTTCTTCCCTTTTTCAATAAGCATTACACTCAATGCTTGTTGCGCGTCAATATATCCACTTCCCTCACAAATAACCTTAACTGTTAACAATCTTGAATCTTTCAAGATGTGACTTCTCAGTTTCATACAAGTTTTATCAGACATAATGGATGCCGGAATCAACAAACTTATGTATGCAGTTTCGTTTGCATATTGGTCGATGATTTCTTCAACAAATAGTTTATAAAGGTTTAATACCCCACTTGTAGAATATTTAAACTGCTTACTTACAATTTGTGAAATCGCAGTATATTTACTTTTATCCATGTCATATTCAGTGCTATTGTTGTAATGACTTTTTTCCGCTTTTAAATTCTTATATGGTGGATTTGTAGCAACAATATCAAATCCGTCTTTTACTATCTCAGGTGAAAATACATCTCTGATCCCAATGTATTCTAACTCAGGTTTTGTAACATCAACTAACAATCCAGTTCCAAGATGCGTCTTGAAATATTCATCTTCTAATTCAATATCCCAATATTCTGATGCTATGTGTTTTAAGGACTCTGTATAGCCACTAAGTGCTTCCTTATTCACATCGGCAACATAAATATTTTCTAAAAGTTTTGTTGCCTCTTCTTTTGTTATATTCGTGTTGTTAATTGCTTTAATGTAAGAGAAAACAAAGTTTCCCGCTCCCACACAAGGCTCCAAGAATCTATACTCATATAATGGCTTGCTTTTATCACGCAATTGGGAAACCAGTTCTTCCATCATAATGTCTGTAAGTTTGATGTCTGTATAGTAGCTTCCCGTTCTCTTACGTGCTAATGCATCCATACCTGTTTCAATAGCTCTACTCCTCTCATTTAAAGATGACCAGAGCTCTTTATCTTCTATTTTTTTCATTTTGTTATTGTTACTCCTTACAAATCATATTGCTAGTAACTTTAGAAAAATCATGAACTATTTTTTCACCTACAGGCGAAAGGTTCTTTTCTAAATAACTAAGCAGTTCTGTATCATCAATAAAATAGTACATTTGTGGTACAATAAATCTTTTTAAGTCCTTACGCAATGTTTCCAATGGAATCATATTTGTATTTTGAAATTCATTTATTTCCATAGCGTACTTATGATGCTCCAAGTATCTATCAATACGTTTTATTGCATCCTTATCATAAGAATATAATTCCTTCCAACTAACAATTTCCGTTTTATTACTTAGATTCATTATCCCCACTATAGCCTTAATTGGTGTGCTAACATATAGATATGCTTTCACTGGTTCATCAGGAAATACTTTTCTATGTTCATATATCTTTTCGCCTGTGATAACTCTTTTATACACATCCGCTTTAAAGCTTAATAGCATAGTTCTCATTTCATCACTCCTTAATTATCCATTGCACTTTTACCGCTCTTAATCCACTCGTCCAACTCTGATTTTTTAAATTTCCAAAGCTTACCGATTTTGTGTGCCGGAATGCCTGTATCTTTTTTTATCCAATTTCGAATTGTATCTTTATTTACGCTCAAGTAACTTGCGGCTTCTTCAATTCCAATCCATTTATCATCTTGATGTTCTATCATGTAATCCTCCACAATATATACTTTCTATATTTTCACAACAAACATTTTACCATATCAGCTAATCATTATCAATGATTTGGTATGATTTGGTATGAACTGATATGAATTATAACTAATTTGTTTCCAAATAAAACACCGAAGAATCGGTGTTTGTATAGGCAATATGTGAATTTAGCCTTGATTCATTTATTATAGTATCTGAATAGGTGTACAAAAAAACGGACTTCATCGCTTATTCTTCAATATTTCGTGCAGCTTTTAGCCAATATCTGAATTCCCAACGAAGTGGTGATCCGGTAGTTATTTTTTCTCGTATCATATTCTGATACTGAAGATACTGCTCTTCGTAGTTATCCCAATTACTCCAAGCAACCTTTGGTCTTGTAATCCCAAGTGAATCTCTTGCTATATCAAAAACATAGTTGTCTAGTGGAATATGTAGAAACTCAAAAGTAGCATCAAATGTATCAACTTCAAGCATATATAAATACTTGATGGTCATGTTAATCCATTTCTGTGCATGACCATAGGTAAGTTTAACCCCTTCATCCCAATATAAAGCTTTTATCATATCACTTACTCTACGATGTCAAGCATCAAATTCATCCTGGCTTGTAATACTATCAGAATTCAGTTTTGATAATTCAACATCAAAAACAGCATTCACTTTTTCTCTTAACGCTAATCTAGTTGCATCCGGCAGACCGTTGAATCTTATTGTACGATTCATATCTCGATAAGCTCTACTACTTGCTGCCTTTAGTGGAGCAGTAAAATCACCAAAGTAGATAGCCTTTAAGAAATCAAGTATATCCTTATCAACCTTGGTTTCTACTATTTCATCTTTTTCTTTAGTCATTTTAACATCTCCTTTTTAACATTTTTATATGGTGTGTACTGGTCAAGCTTTTTTGTAACACTTTGTTCGATAAATACCTATATGTAACGAGCTTCCATTGGCGTCAAATAATTATTGTATGAATGAGGGCGAACATAGTTGTACCAATTTATGTATTTCATAGTTCAGTACCAAATAAGGGTAAACTTAGAGATGGCTTTACATATATATTAAATCAGGAAAAATATCTGAAAGTATTTTTGACGGATGGAGATGTACCTATAGACAATAATGCAAGCGAACGGGCTATTCGTGGATTTTGTATCGGAAAGAAAAAATGGCAGGTAATAGATACAATAAATGTTGCTAAAGCCTCGGCTATTATCTACAGTATTGCAGAAACTGGCAAGGCTAATAACTTAAAGCCATATGAGTATTTCGAATACTTGTTGACAGAACTGCCGGAGCATCAGGATGACACAGACAGAAGTTTTCTTGAAAAACTTTTGTCATGGTCATCAGAACAGCCGGAATATATCAGAAAAGCAAAAAGGTTGTGAGAACACAACCTTTTTATAAAACTAGGTACTTGCTATGAAGCATTTACCTTTTTTCTACAAAGTTTTAAATATGGCCACTATACAAAAATTAAATTTTAACTATTTAAAAAGTAAACCATCTCTGGTTTACTTTTAATAAATTATAAATATTTATTACTATTTTGTATCAATCAATAATTCTTTTGGACTTTTCTTTAAATTGCTTGATGAAGATATTAGTAAAGATATTATAAGAACTATTGACATAAATAAAATCACATATATCATTAATTTTGGAGATATATTAATTTCTAAACTTGTTAGTGTTTTATTAAAACCATCTACTTCAGCTCCACCTCCAAGTTGGCTGGATTCTCCTTGTTTGGCAATTTGTTTTGCTATAGTACCAGTAACTTTACTTAATATGTTATTTCCTATCATACTTGCTGTATAAACTGCCAGAAAGTATGATCCTATAAATGCCGGAATTGATACAAATACAAGTTCAATAACAAATTGTCCGAATATTTTAGCTTTTGAAATTCCTAGTGAAAGCAAAATTGCAATTTCCTTTTTTCTGGCATTCATCCATAAAAATAATAGTAATGAAACTGTAACACCTGCAAATAATAATGAACCTGCAAATAATTTGTTTGCTATTTTATATATACCTGATATTGATTGTTGTAGTGCCGGGTAATTATTTGAACTTTTAATCAAATTATATTGTTGCCAATCTATATCAAGTTTTTCAATATTTTTAATAACCTTATCTAAATTTTTATTACCTTTTACAAAAAATGTTGCATCTTGATATACTGCAGTATCCTCTGTATTTCCATATACTTTTGCAGCCGTATCTAAATCAGTTATCAAAGTATTTTCGTAAAGTTCTTGGGCTACAGTAACACCACCTTCATTATGACCATCGAAAAGACCTTTTATCTCGACTTCTACTTCTTCATTTGCTCCTTTTTCATTATCAGCATCAAATAAATTAGATTTTATTTTTATTTTATCTCCAATTTTTAAATTATTTTTTTCTGCTAAGTCTTTATGCATTAAAATCTTGTTTTTATCATTTTCGTTTAAATGTTCACCACTAGATAATTTGTAAGCTCCTGAGATAAACTTATTTTCTTTTGATGAATCATTAACTCCTGTTAACATAACAGCCCTTTTAAAGTTTTTTGCTCTTTCTGGTGATTGACTTGAAAGTGTTTTTTGAGTTTCTATTATATCATTATCAACTAAATCAGCAACACTATTAATTCTTTTTACATATGAATCAATATCTTTTGATGCAGCTATTTTTTTAATATCTTGTCCTTTTATATTGCCACCACCTCTTGGTGTTCCAAAATTAACTCTTCGGTTTATTTCCATAGAGAAACTATTTGTAATATTTCCATAAGTTTCTTTTGATGCTCTGTTCGTAGCATCTTTAATTGATAAACTAATAAGACAAAGTGTTGACATAGCTGTTATAACTAACAATATAATTATTGATTTTAGACTTTTTCTAGTTACATAATGAAATGCATTTTTAATCATTATTTGACCTCCCGAGGAATTTTGTTTATGTTTTTAAGTTTTCTATCTCTTAATTCCAAAACAATGTCTGCAGAATTTGCAACCTCTTTACTATGTGTTACCACGATTACACACTTATTTCTTTCTTTTGCTAACTTTTTAAGTATTTCAATTATTTCACTTGCAGTATCAACATCTAAGTTTCCGGTAGGTTCATCTGCTAAAATAATTGGGGCTTCCGAAACTAATGCTCTTGCGATAGCCACTCTTTGTTGTTGTCCTCCTGATAACCTCATTACATTTCTATTTATTTGACTTTTATCAAGCCCTAATTCAAATAAGATTGTTTCAGATGCATTTTTATTTACTAATCTGACATTTTCTATTGGTGTTAAATAATCAATTAAATTATAGTTTTGAAAAACTAATGATATGTTATTTTTTCTATGATTACTATAGCCGTCTTTCTCTATATCATTTCCTTTAAATAAGATTTGACCTTTTTGTGGTTTATCTAAACCTGCTAATAGTGAAAGTAATGTTGACTTTCCTGCTCCTGATTTTCCTATTATTGCATAGAATTTTCCAATTTCAAATTTTTGATTTACTTTAGATAATACTAACTCACTTGAATTTGGATAATTATATGTTACATTTTTTATTTCTAATATATCCATTTTTAATCTCCTAACTTATTTTTGATAATATTTCTTTTGGTTTTTTTATTAATATCATTAAACTTGCAATAATAACTGATAGAACAATAATTCCAATTAATATTCCGTAACTTTCTAAAAATGTTATAAAATTTGAAATTAAATTATTGTTTTTAAGTAAGCTATCAACCGTTATTGTTGAATCATCAGAATTCATAAATCCATCGACTATAATATTTAATATTACATTTCCTATAAACAATGATAATACTAAAGAGGGTAGTGATATAAATAACAATTCAAGTATAAATTGAGTTACTATTTTTATTTTACTTATACCAATTGATAATAATATTCCTATTTCATGTATTCTTTCTCTTAACCATAATATTAATATTAATGATAAAACTGTAATTCCACCTATCATAATTGAATATGTCATGATATTAATAATATGTTTTATTCCATCTATAGACTCTAGTGTTTCTTCGAATATATGGTTATCACTTGAAACCCTTAATTGTGACCAATCAATTTTGATTTTTTTAATTTTATTTAGTGCTACCTTTGTATTTTCTGAACTATCTGAGTATATTTCAAGTTTATTAACAATTTTGTTATTTTCAGGTTTATTTAATGCTTTTTGACTTGATTCATAATCAATAAATACCATATTTTCACTAAAGTCCGATGATAAGCCAGTATATTTTTCTTGTTTTTTACCTGAAAAGATTCCAATTATCTCAAACTCATATTCCATTTTCTTTTCATTGTTATTAAAATCAATCAATTCAAGTTTAATTTTATCATTAATATTTAGTTTATTTTTTTCTGCAAGTTCCTTATGAATAAGAATTTTTCCTCTATCATTATTCTTAATATGTCTGCCTTTTATAATAGTGAAAATGCCACTACTAAATAAATTGTCCTTTTCACTATTATTAGTAGCTTCTACTGAAAGCATATTTTTGAACTCATCTGATAAATCATCTCGTTCTATTAATTGTGTTCCATCTACAACCTTGATGTTTGTAGTTCTAGCAAGTCCATCATACATAGTGATAATTTCTTTTATTTCTTTAATATTATCTAAGTCTTTAAACTGATTAGTTTCAAAAGTATCACCATTATTTTTAGTTATTGATAATGATGTATTTGAAATCTTGTATAAGTTTTTTTCCAAATCACTTGTTGATTTTGATATGTTCAAACATGAATACAAACATGAGAGAACTAATGTTAAAATAATAAATACTATACTTGTTCTATTTCTTTTTCTTAAAATATATGCTATAGCATTTTTTAGCATTTTATCAACCTCCTATCTTCAGATTTTTTGCTCAAAAAAAGATATGGAAAAGTGTTTTTTAATATCAGCCATATCTTTTATATTTTTCTTAAAAATGTAGATATTTCAAGCAATTATATATATTTTTTTTATTTTTGTCAATTAATCAGCAAATTTGATGGAGTAAATTTACTGTCAGTTGGAAATAATTAAACTTCTCAAAAAGTCTAACAACAAGGAAGCCTACGACGAGATAGCCGACCAGATTTTCAAGCTCCGCGAACAGCATGAAAAATGCACCGTTGACACCAATGCCAGAAACGCGCAGATTGCAAGAATTAACGACCTGCAGGACTACATCAAGCAGCAGCGCACTGACCTTGCTAAATTCAACGAAACATTGGTAAAACGCTGGCTCAAGCAAATCACCGTCTGGGAAGACCCCTTCACAGTGGAGCTCAAGTCCGGACTGAAAATTGATATTGAAGGGTAATGTCCTTAGACTCAAAAAGGCTCCTCACCACTGGTTTGATTCCGGTGATGGGGAGTCTTTTTTATTTTTTAGGGTTAATTTTTCCTGCAGTAACAACTGTAACCGCAACACACGCTACAGTTCCAGCTACACCAGTCGCTGCTTTAAATCCATTTTTTACTTTTTGTGCATGCTGGTTTCTACAGGCTTCACAATACTTATGTTTATAACCTTCCGGAAGTGGTTTCAAACATTTTTTATTCTTACATACCTTATTCTCCATCTTCATTTCCTCCTTCCAATAATGCTAATTCTTCTACGCATGGCAACGCTTGTATTTTCTTTTTTATATCCGGTAATGTTTTTGTCCAGTAGTTTTCCGGTGCTGGGTCTATCAAGTCTAAACGCTCGACAAGTCCCTTGGTACTCAGATATGATTTTTCTATATATCCAGCGTAATACTGTAAACTTTGTCTTGCAGCGGCATTTTCACCCATTTCTTGATATGCCATAGCTTCTGCTAAAGAAACCATATTTACTGCACTCAGGCTTTCACGAATCTCATTCATTCTTTGGCTTATTTTTTCAGGTGTTGCGCCGGATAACAGTTTCCCAAAGAAAGACTCTGGTTGGTCTTTTATAAAAGCTAAATTTGCATTTTGACTTTGCATCAAAAGATTTCTACTATCTTCTGCATCTGATGCAATTTGGAGCAATGCCATCGCCTTTAACTCAGGATTTCTGATTTCCATAGCCTGAAGCAGTTTTTGCTGACAACTATATGCCATTGCCAATCTGTCATATTCCTGACCCTGACGCACTTCTTCTATTGCTAGTTGCACCACCCGAATCTGCTCTGCAATTTGTGCCATCTGCATCTGTGAAGCATAGCTTGTCATAGCCTGTGAAAGAGCAGGTGAAAGATTAACATTTTGAAGCGATATTGTCGAAATAATTTTGTTAGTCTCTGGGTTCACAAGGTTAGCCATCAATGAACCGTCTTTCTTTGTCATCAGCTTTAACGCACCACTTGCAAGCTTTGCCTTCTGGTCATCAGTAAGTATCGCTTGAAATGCCTGCTCAGGAACACTTGCTTTAACAAGATTTATAAATGCTGGAGCAGAATAAAGCATCTGTTCAATCTTTGAGAACGCTTCTTTTGCGCCTTTTACAAGTGGTCGGGCCACCTCAGGCATATCACTAAAGTATTCTGATAAATCTTCGCTGTACTCAGAAGCATCAATAATCTCTATATCTTCTGATGAAAAATGTATAACATTATCATCCATATATAAAACCTCCATACTTTTCCTTATTATAGGACTTGTATATTTAGCGAACTAAATCATATCATTTAAGCTTTTCGATGAAGATATTATTATCTCTGTCTTGTGCGCATTTATTATTCTGTTAAAATATTTAACAGTTTCTGTATCTGCAAATCTATGGTCAACAACATTAATTCCTTCATCTCCCTTAGCGACAAAAACTAGATATTTAGGAGATATTGGAAATATAAGACCACTTCCATTATTTCTTTCTACAACAGTAGATTTATGCTCAAACGCTGGATTATCAGACGTAATAAATTGTCCTGCATTATCGTAGGTTTCAAAAAGAATCATCTGACAACCACTTAAAGCAAGTTGTACAACATTATGATAAAAGCCACCTTTATTCTTAAAAAACATTTTATATAATTCAGAATACCATATTCTGGTCATTAACCCATCTGCATACTCTTTTCCTTCGCTTGTCCCTACATCTAGTGTTTCTGCTTCCTCATCTTTACACATTGACTCAAAAACAGGATACAATAATTTCTCTTTAATTTTTGTATAAACACCCATAGCGTCAAATTTTGGATTTCTACAAAGCATAATAAAAAACGATGCCAGCATATTCCTTGCGATGTCTTCAGATATGATTCTTTCACTTCTTTCAAGTCCAATTGGCTGACCATTATGAACACCACTTACGAATGAATTCATGATATTTTCCCAGTTTTTTTCTAAGTAATCATCAAATGAATCTTCTAAAATATAACAGTTAAGTGCATCTATTTGACTCAATATAGCAGCTTTCTTTGCTACATTTCCATCGTAATAATAAAAGTCCCAATCATGTATTTCGAAGAAATGCTTATTTATACTCTTTTTTGTTTTGATGATGCTATATCCTAATTTCCCATAAACAGGCTGTTTAAATCCCGTCTTAAGCAAATCATAAATCAAATCAACATATTGCGATTTCACCTTTGCACATGAATTGCAAATAAATGAATACTTAAAATTTATGGTATATAAATGAAGCTTCCAAAGAACGGAATTTCTGTTTGCGCCATCCCCAATACTTCCATCTTTTATTACATAAATTCCATTGAATTTTTTATCGGGCTCTTTAAGGGTTTCAACTTGTGTTTCCCATGCCTTCATATAAACACGTGGCACAAAGTGTTGCTTTTTGGTCGGCATTCTAACCTCCTCCTTCCCAACATCTATTCCACTGTCCGAAAATGCCCTTTGTATCGAGTTGCCAGATTTGTTGTCAACTTTTTTTCCTCTTTCAAAAATCACTTCAAAATCTCTGACATCTAATCCACCCACTCAATTTGCGCTATCTAATCCGAGGTCACAACCTGACACACATTTTCGCAGTAGATATGTTTCCATATAAAATGACCAGACTTTTTCAGCAGTCAGGCTTCTTGTCCCAACTCCCAAAAAGTCCGGAAATACGCCGTTTTATGGCTATTATTTATCTTTCCTTGACATCAATACAACCGTCTCCACATGCACACTATGTGCAAACATATCCACAGGCTGCACCTTCACAAGCTCATACCCATTTTCACACAAAAACTTCAAATCCCTTGCCAATGTAGCCGAATCGCAGCTTACATACACCACCTTTTGGGGCTGCATTTTAATAATTGTTGCAAGAAGTCTTTCATCACAGCCTTTTCTTGGAGGGTCTACAACTATTACATCCGCTGTAGCACAGCTGCCCTGCTTTCGCTGATTTTCGTAGTATTCTGGCACTACCTCCTCTGCCTTTCCAACAAAGAATGTAGCATTTTTAATATTGTTAAGTTTTGCATTATTTCTTGCATCTTCTATAGCCTCTGGAATAATCTCTACACCATAGACCTCCTTAGCCAGCTTTGCAAGAAACAGAGAAATTGTACCTACACCACAATATAAATCCCACACAACCTCTTTACCTGTAAGACCTGCAAATTCCAAAGCCTTTCCATATAGTACCTGGGTCTGCAATGGATTTACCTGATAAAAGGATAATGGTGAAATATGGAATTTTATTAAGCCGATATAGTCGGTAATATAGCCGTCACCATAAAGATTTATAAGCTTATTTCCTAAGATTACATTTGTATTTTCCTTGTTTATATTAAGGGAAATACTGGTCATTCCATCTATTTTTTTAAGTCTTTCTACTAAAATATCAGCCTTAGGAAGCTTTGTGCCATTAATTACTATACACACCATTAGCTCGCCTGTCTTAAAGCCTTTACGGATAAGAATATGACGAACCAGACCCTTTCTGGCAGCTTCGTTGTAAGGTCTTATTTTAAACTCTGTCATAAAATCCTTTATAAGCTGTAATATATCCTTATTAATAGTATCTCCTATAACGCAATCCATGCAAGGCACTATGCTATGAGTTCTTCCTGCGTAAAAGCCCATAACTATATTTCCATCCTTGTCCTCGCCTACAGGATACTGAGCCTTATTTCTGTAATGGTAAGGCTCCTCCATACCAAGTGTATCTTCAATTTGAAAATCTGTAATTTTGGCAATGCGTTCAATATTATTTTTTACCTTGTTTTTCTTAAACTCTAGTTGTGCCTTATAATCCATTTCCTGAATTTGGCAGCCACCACAGGCTTTAGAAACGCTACATCTAGGTGAAACTCGCTTACTGGATGGAGTAATCAGCTCCTCAAGTCTGGCATATGCGTATGTTTTTGCAGGCTTTGTAATCCTCACCCTTGCATAATCACCAACTATAGCGTCCTTTACAAATAATGGATAGCCCTCTAGCTTTCCAATGCCCTCACCGTTTACACCTATATCTTCAATTTCAACACTTACAACCTGGTTTTTTGAAAGGTTCATTCTATTTGCTCGTCCTTCTAATGTTAGTTTCCATAAATCTATTGTAACCTAACCACTCTTGTCCCTCTAAAGGTGTGCTGGTGGTTAATATTTCCTTCATTGTTTCTAATTTTGCATCTGTATTATCGGCAAAATTAAGAGCAACTGCTTCGATAATAGCAGGTTTTTTTGGAGAGCCATATTCTAACTCGCCGTGATGTGCTAAAATACAGTGTTTAAGCTCATTTCCCAGCTTTTCTGGAAAACCGTCAAGCTTTTTAATAGCGTCATCTACCATCTGATAACCAATTACAATATGTCCCAGCAACTGACCTTCGTCTGTATAGTCATTTGTAGGGAACTTTGAAATTTCCTTTGTCTTTCCTATATCGTGGAAAATTGCAGCAGTAATTAATAAATCCCTGTTAAGTATTGGATATAGCTTTGTATATTCATTACATAGCTTTGTAACAGATAATGTATGCTCTAAAAGCCCACCTATAAAGCTGTGATGAACACTTTTAGCTGCTGAATTTTTCTTAAAGCTTGCTGCAAAATCCTTATCCTCTATAAAAAAGCTGCTTAAAAGCTGTTTTAAGTGATTATTTTCAATAGAGGAAATAAAGCCTAACATTTCCTCATACATAGTATCTATATTTTTTTCTGATACAGGAAGATATTCACCCTCGTCATATTCGCCTTCTTTAGCCTTTCTGGCCCTTTTTATATTCAACTGTTTGCCCCCATTAAACACTATTACCTCTCCCACAACATCTACATAATCCAAAGCATCAAAATCATCTATTCCCAATGAATTTGGCTCCCATATTTTTGCGTCAATAACACCTGTTTTATCCTGTAATATTACTGAATCATAGGGTTTTCCATTTTTAGTTGTTGCTGTAGTTTTAGATTTACATAAATAAATCTCTGCTACCTTTTCGCCTTCTCTTAAGCCTTCTATATATCTCATTTTTATTTCCTTTCGCCTAGCTCTACTTTTATTTCATAAGGATTTATGCGTGTGCCTAATCTCCTGTAAAGATATACTGTAATAGTATCTCCCTTCTTTTTGGAATTTAAATATTTTCTGTAATCTGTATATTTTTCTATCTTTGTATCATCTATTTTGTAAATAACATCGCCTACCATAATTCCACCATAGTAAGCAGGTGTGCCTTCACCTACATTAGTAACAAACATTCCATTTGGAATATCCGTTCCTACCAATTTCCTAACCTCCTCTGTTACCTGTTGTGAAACAATTCCCACCTTTATTAAATAACCATTATTAATACCTGTGTAAATGTCATTTCGTAAGCCTGTAAGGTCAATCACTGCTATCTTTCCGGTTTTCTCCTCCTGCACCATTCCCATGGCAATAAGATTTCCCTTATCATCAAAGGCAAAACCGTCCTTTATGTCTGATAATCTAATGTCAATCATATATTTGTTGTAAATCATATCTGTGGCTAACTGGCTTGCACCCTGACTTACAACCTTTCCATCAAGTAATGTCATTCCAGATTTGCTTCCCCAGCCAATATACTTAACCTCTGCTCCAAATTTTATAATACTATTTGCAGCTATATCAGATACGCTTATGCTCTTTATTTCCTTTTCTGATAAAGTAACCCTTTTTATTTTTAAGTATGCAATATGTACCTCACTATCAACCATATAAACCTCTGCTGTAATTTCTTTATTACCACTGATTTTTGCGCTAAAATAACTTAAGCCTTCTACATTGTCTGAATTTGTTATTGCAATAATATCCTTGCTCTTAGATACTACTACGCCCGTAAAGGTAGTAAATTTTTCCATAGAATATCCCTTAAACTCTATGGTGCTTGATAGTATTGTTTTTTCTGCCCTCTCGTCAGGGGTTTCATTCGTATGATTTTCTTCTGTAGTTTCTTGTGTTGTTTCTTTCATTGTACTGACAGTTGCATCCACCGGCTGACTATCTGGCTGCTTTGTGTCCTCTTTATTTTGCTTATCATTAATAAAGTGGATAAAAATAAGACTGGTCACAATACAGGCTCCTACAATAAGCATTAAGTTTATGGCTGTCTTAATAATTCCCTGCTTAATCTTTGTTTTTCTATCTATAATCGTTTCTCTCACAAAACGATACTGTGTACCTTCGCCCAGCTTTTCAGTCATAGGTATCTGTTCAATATCTTTATCTTTATTATTTTTGCTTTCCATCTTTACTCCATATACATCTCATATCTGTAATATGCTAAATATTCTAAATGCTTGAATTTATACGGCATAATATATTATAATGTAATTTACTAGCATTTGCAAATATGTTTCAATAAATAATTCGGAAGAATGGAGTAATATTATGAATAAAAAAGTGCTTAAAACTTTGGAATTCAACAAGATAGTAGAAAAGCTGGCAGATTACGCATCCTCTCCCATTGGTAAGGAGCTGTGCGAGCAAACACTGCCACTATCAGATATAAATGAAATCACAAAAAAACAGAAGGAAACCTCTGACGCTCTTCAAAGATTATGGAACAGTGGTCCTATTTCCTTTTCAGGCAGCCGTGATATTCGTGCCAGCCTAAAGCGTTTACAGGTTGGCAGCTTATTGTCTGTTAAAGAATTATTAGATATTAGCTCAGTCTTAAATGTTACCTTACGGGTGAAAGCCTTTTCCAGAGGTGACGATATAGAGGAGGATAACAAAGACTCACTTAGTGATATGTTTCTGCTTTTAGAGCCATTATCCAACCTGAACAATGAAATCAAGCGTTGTATTATTTCCGAGGAGGAAATTGCCGATGATGCCAGCAGTACCTTGTTTTCTCTTAGAAAACAGCAGAAAAATACTAGCAATAAAATTCACAACCAGTTAAACTCCCTAGTCAGTTCAATGCGTTCTTACCTTCAGGACGGACTTATTACTATGCGCAATGGCAGATATTGTCTGCCTGTAAAGGCTGACAGCAAGTCAATGATTCCCGGTATGGTTCACGATCAGTCCTCTACAGGCTCTACACTTTTTGTTGAGCCTATGAGTGTTGTAAATCTTAATAATGAATTACGAGAGCTGGAGCTAAAGGAGCAGGAGGAAATCGAGAAAATCCTATATACTCTTAGTGATGAGGCTGCCTCTTATGCTTCTAATATAGAAGAAAATTTTAAGCTTCTCAATGAGCTTGATTATATATTTGCCAGAGCTGCCTATTCTAAGGATTTAAAATGTAGTGAGCCTGTTTTTAACACAGAGGGCATAATCAACCTTAAATGTGCCAGACACCCTCTCTTAGACCCTAAAAAGGTAGTTCCTACCAACATTCCTTTAGGTAAGGACTACGATTTGCTTATAATTACAGGACCTAATACTGGTGGTAAGACAGTTTCCCTTAAAACAGTTGGCCTGCTTACTCTTATGGGACAGGCAGGCTTGCATATTCCTGCTGATGAAGGCTCTGCCTTATCAGTATTTACACAGGTTTACGCAGATATTGGTGACGAGCAGAGTATTGAACAAAATCTCAGTACCTTTTCATCTCATATGAAAAATATTATTTATATATTAGAGCACGCAGACAAGGATTCCTTAGTGCTTTTCGATGAATTATGTGCCGGAACAGACCCAGTTGAAGGTGCAGCACTTGCTATTAGTATACTTACCTTCCTGCACAATATGAAAATACGCACAATGTCTACAACCCACTATAGTGAATTAAAGGTATTTGCCCTTTCAACAGAGGGTGTTTCTAATGCAAGCTGTGAGTTTTCACTTGAAACCCTTAGTCCTACCTATAGATTATTAATAGGTATTCCGGGAAAAAGTAATGCCTTTGCTATTTCTAAAAAGCTGGGACTTCCTCAATATATTATTGATGACGCTTCCAACCACATAAACGATGAAAGCAAATCCTTTGAGGACATTATTGCTGACCTTAACAACAGCAAGGCTGAAATTGAAAAGGAGCAGGCTGAGATTACAAGCTATAAGGCTGAGATTGAAGCTCTCAAGGCTGAACTTGAGAAAAAAAGTGAAAACCTTAATGACAGACGAGAAAGCATTTTAAGGTCTGCAAATGAAGAAGCAATGGAAATTTTGCAGGCTGCTAAGGAGCAGGCTGACAAAACTATAAAGGATATTACACATTTTTCAAAAAGTGGAAATGTTAAGGGTATGGAAAACTCCAGAAATGCCCTTCGTTCAAAAATGTCCGATACTGAAAAGAAGCTGGTGCTTAAAGGCAAAAAGCTATCCCAAAAGGAATATAAGGCAAAGGATTTTACCTTAGGTACTGCTGTAAGAGTTATTAGCCTAGGGCTTAATGGTACTGTTTCCACTCTGCCTAATGCCAAGGGTGACCTTTTTGTACAAATGGGTATTTTAAAATCACAGGTTAATATTAAGGATTTAGAGATTATCGAAGAAGAGGTTACCAAAAAACAAAGTCTTAATAAGACAAATCAGGGCAGGATTAAAATGAGTAAGTCCTTGTCTGTATCTCCTGAAATTAACTTAATTGGAATGACTACTGACGAGGCTGTTCCAATTCTAGATAAATATTTAGATGACGCTTATCTTGCAAAATTATCAACGGTGCGTATTGTCCACGGACGAGGTACGGGTGCATTAAAAAATGCAGTTCATGCTCACTTAAAGCGACAAAAATATGTTAAATCCTATCGCCTAGGTGTATTTGGCGAAGGCGATACTGGTGTTACTATTGTAGAATTTAAATAGAGGTATACAAAATTATGGAAAAACAGAAAATTTTAATTGTAGATGATGATACAAACATCTCAGAGCTTATCAACCTTTATCTTACAAAGGAATGTTTTGAGGTAAAATGTGTAGAGGACGGGGAATCAGCTCTCCGTGCAATGGAGTTCTTTGGTCCAAGCCTTATACTTTTAGATTTAATGCTTCCCGGAATGGATGGTTATCAGGTGCTTAGGGAAATCCGAAAGGAATATCTTACCCCTGTAATTATGCTTTCTGCTAAGGGCGAGGTTTTTGATAAGGTTTTAGGCCTGGAATTAGGTGCCGATGACTATATTATCAAGCCTTTTGATACAAAAGAACTGATTGCCAGAGTTAAAGCAGTTCTTCGCCGTACTACAGCTGCACCTCCAAAGACAGAGGCTCCAAAGGTTGATGTTGTAGAATACCCGGATTTAATTATAAACAAAGCCAATTACTCAGTTTTATATAAGGGTGCTCCACTTAAAATGCCTCCAAAAGAAATTGAATTATTATACTTCCTTGCTTCCTCTCCAAATCAGGTTTTTACCAGAGAACAGCTTTTAGACCATATCTGGGGCTACGAATATATTGGAGATACAAGAACTGTCGATGTTCACATTAAAAGAATACGAGAAAAAATGGGCAACCATGAAAAATGGGCGCTTTCTTCTGTATGGGGCATTGGTTACAAATTTGAAACAACATAAAGGACGCTATTATGAAACATTCCATTTACTTAAAATATTTGATTGGCTACCTTGTCTTTTCAGTATTAATGATTTTGGGCATAAACTATATTGTTGAGCCTGTTATTAAAGATATTGAAGTAAAACAGCTAGGTGAGAGCATCTACAAGGAAGCCTACTCTTTATCTCAAAAATATGGTAAATACAACTACGATTTTTCCTCTAACAGTTCTGAAACTATGGATGAAATATCTACTATTGCCTTTTCTACTGACTCTATTATATGGATAGTAGACAGTAAAGGAAAAATTATTAATACCTCTGAGAATTACATAGTTTCTTTATTTATTGATGATTTAGGAGAATATTTTGAAACCTCGCGATATGTTATTGGAGATTTTCATGGCCTGCTACCGTCACAATATGTAAGTACTATTGCCCCTATTGTAAATAATTTTCAAATCTTTGGATATGTAATCATTAGCAAGGATATTAATTACGCAGAAGTTGCAGCCACCACCACAATGAATTACATTTATATTATTTCTTATATGATATTAGTGCTTTCTTTAGTTATGGTATTAATATTTGCATTTACTACCTACCTTCCTATTAAAAAGATTATTAAGGCCACTAAGGAATATTCTAAGGGTAATTTTGATTATGATGGTCTTAAGATTAAATCTCATGATGAATTAGGTGTGCTTGCTTCAAATATTAACTATATGGCAAATGAGATTAAGACTATTGATGATAAGCAAAAGAAGTTTATTGCCAACTGCTCCCACGATTTCAGGTCACCTCTTACCTCGATAAAAGGCTATCTTGAGGCTATGTTAGATGGCACTATTCCACCAGAAATGTACGAAAAATATTTAAATATTGTACTTACTGAGGCTGAACGATTAAATTCACTTACCGCCTCTCTGCTTACAATTAACACCTGGAACAGCTCCGGTCAGGCACTCAATTTGTCTGACTTTGACATTATTGCAGTTGTAAGAAAAACTATTCTCTCCTTTGAAGGACAATGCAGCAAAAAGAAAATTACTATGGATGTTACTTATGGTGATAAAGCTTATTCTGTATATGCTGACCAGATTAAAATACAGCAGGTGCTATATAATCTTATAGACAATGCTATCAAATTCAGTGAAGCCAATTCCACAATATATGTAAAGGTTACAGATAAAAACGATAAAATTTTTGTATCTGTAAAGGATACCGGCTGTGGTATTCCAAAGGATGCTATCACTAAAATATGGCACCGTTTTTACAAACTTGATACCTCCAGAGGAAAAGATAAGACAGGCTCGGGTCTGGGCCTGTCTATCGTTAAAGAAATCATTACAAGTCATAATGAAAATATTAATGTTATTTCTACAGAGGGTGTTGGTTCAGAGTTTGTATTCACTCTGCAGCGTTCAAAAAAGAGCTTACTTCCAACTATAACCTCTTAAATGCCCCTCCAGCTCCATTCCTGCAAATTCATTTTGTCTTAGTGCCTCATAAAGCACTACGGCAACTGAATTTGAAAGGTTAAGTGATCGGATTTCCGGATTCATAGGAATTCTGACACAGTTTTCCTGATTATTTACCAGTATTTCTTCTGGTATTCCTGCACTTTCCTTTCCAAACATTATATAGCAGTCTGGCTCATAGCTTACCTGTGAATAAACATTAGGAGCTTTTGTTGTAGCATAATATATTTTTGCATTAGGATTTTTGCTTAAAAAATCATTGTAATCATCATATACTGTTACATCTAAATGCTGCCAATAGTCCATTCCTGCCCTTTTTAAAGCCTTTTCACTAAGGCTGAAGCCCAATGGACCTATAAGGTGTAAGCGTGTGCCGGTGGCACAGCAGGTTCTTCCTATGTTTCCTGTATTTGCTGGTATTTCTGGTTCATGTAAAACTATATTAAGCATTTTTTCACCTTACTTGTCTTCTTCCAATCTTTTAATAAAATCAGCAATTCTATCTAATGCAATTTTTAAGTTTTCAAGAGAGTATGCGTAAGATATACGAAGGAAGCCTTCCCCACAATCACCAAAGGCTGTTCCTGGTACAACTGCTACCTTTTCCTCCTTCAATAATCTGGTTGCAAATTCGTCTGAGGTAAGACCAAATTTCTTGATGCTTGGAAATACATAAAATGCACCATATGGCTCAAAGCATTCAAGTCCCATTTCCCTAAAGGCATTCATTAAAAATCTTCTACGCTGATTATATGCCTGACACATTTTCTCAACATCTTCATCACCATTCTTAAGTGCTTCTACCGCTGCATACTGGCTGGTTGTAGGTGCACACATAATTGCAAACTGATGTATTTTTGTCATCTGGGAGATAATATTTTTAGGTCCACATGCGTAGCCCAGTCGCCAGCCTGTCATTGCATAGGACTTTGAAAACCCGTTAATAACTATTGTTCTTTCCTTCATTCCCGGCATTTCAGCAATGGAAACATGGCGTCCATTGTAAGAAAGCTCTGAATAAATTTCATCGGAAACAACAAATATGTCCTTTTCAACACAGATTTTTGCAAGCTCTTCTAATATTTCTCTTTCCAGAATTGCACCTGTCGGGTTATTTGGGAAAGGAAGTATTAATACCTTTGTTTTATCTGTTATTTTCTCTAATAACTCCTGCGGTGTAAGCTTAAAGTCATTTTCTTCCTTTAGCTGGATAATTACCGGTTTTCCGTATGTAAGCTGAACACAAGGCAGATATGAAACATAGCTAGGCTGAGGAATAAGCACCTCATCACCTGGGTTAATCATTGCTCTAAGTGCAACATCAATAGCCTCACTGCCACCTACTGTTACAAGTACTTCTCCGTTATAATCATATTGTAAATTAAATCTTCTATTAAGATAATTGCATATCTCCTGCTTTAACTCTTTAAGTCCTGCATTAGAAGTGTAGAAGGTTCTTCCTCTCTCAAGAGAATATATACCTTCTTCCCGGACATGCCATGGAGTATCAAAATCAGGTTCTCCTACACCTAATGAGATTGCATCCTTCATTTCACTTACTATATCAAAAAATTTTCTAATTCCTGAAGGTTTTATTTCAGTAACTACATCTGACAATGGGTTTCTCATGGTGTCACCAACATCCTTTCATCTGTTTTCTTTTCGTCAAGAACTGTTCCATGTTCCTTATATTTTTTAAGAACAAAGTGAGTTGCTGTACCTCTAATAGCCTCAATAGGCGAAAGTTTATCAGAAATAAACTGTGAAACTGATTTCATTGTCTTTTCTTCAAGAATAACCATAAAGTCAAATCCGCCTGACATCAGATATACAGACTGAACCTCACTAAAATTGTAAATTCTTTCAGCTATTTTATCAAAGCCTATGCCTCTTTGTGGTGTAACCATTACCTCTATCATAGCAGTTACTTTTTCTTCTGTTGTATTTTCCCAATTTATCATTGTGTGGTATCCACAAATGATATTTTCTTTTTCCATATCTGCAATAGCATTAGCAACTTCGATTTCTGAAATCCCAAGTAATACTGATAATTCCTTTAAATCAATTCTGCTGTTTTTCTCAATAATGGCCAGTATGGCTTTTCTTACTTCGTTAATTTCAAACATGGTATTGTCCTTTCCAAAATATATTTTTTAATTTACTCTTTATCTTAAATTAATATTATAATATCACATATATCTTTTTAATTTTATACTAATATTATGATATTACATATCTTTATAATTTAAAATTGTTTTTGATTTCTAGGTGGCTCCAGGTATCTGGTTTCATCTTCGTTAATAATAACTCTGCCATTTCCTGTGGTAATCTGACCTATGACGCTGCTCTCTATTCCGTTTCGTCTAAGCTCCTCCACCAGACCTTTACCGTCCTTTGTAATCATAATTAAAGCTCCACTTGATGGAATTTTATATGGGTTTATATCGAAGTATTCGCATAACTCTATGGTTTCCTGATGAATATTAATCTTTTTTATATCCACAGCTAAACCACAATCTGCTGCCTCGCCTATCTCCCACAGAGCTCCAAAAATTCCATTTTCTGATAAATCGTGCATGGCCGTTACTCCATGCTTAATGGCGACTGCGGCCTCATTAAATATTGAAATGTCATTTATATATTCCAGTGCCTTGTCAATATAGCTATTGGCAAATCTGGTTTTGAAAAATTCCATCTGCTTTGCTGCCAACAGATATGAGCCTTCCAATCCAACAGCCTTACTCAGGACTATGTCATCGCCTTCTGCAATATTCTTAATTGACAGCTCTTTTTCTACTTTTCCTACAACTGTAACTGTCACTACTGGCAAAGCCACACCCTCTGAAACCTCGGTATGACCTCCTGTAATGGCTATACCTAATTCCTTTGAGGTATCAATATATTCCTTAAATAATGCTCTAAGGTCCGACTCTAATGCTGCTGTAGGCAAGGTTATGGAAATGCTGGCACTAACAGGCGTACCACCTGCTGCCAAAATATTGTTGGCTGCTCTGTACATAGCTCTGCCTTTTTGATATTGGTATTCATCTATTATAGTTTCTGTAGAAGTTAAAACCTGATTGTTTTCAGACACCACAAAAAGTGCTGCATCGTTTCCTATTGCCGCACTATTTTTTACATATTTATTTTTGGTTGAAATTTGTTTTATAACAGCCCTTTTCAGTATGGATTCTGATACTTTTCCAGGTTTCATAAAATCATCTTCTTTACAATGTATAGTTTTTAATTTATATTAAGTATAGTCAAAAAATTATATTTGAATATCCTTAAATAAGGTACGATAGCAGCATTGGTACAACCATAGCTAAAACGAGTATGATAGCTATAACTGCTGTCATAACCTTACGGGACTTTTTGTTGTAAATATTAAACATACTAACTCCTTCTATCACCTGGTGATGAGTTGTTGAAAGGAATAACAATGAAATTTTATTATCCTATTTTCGGTTTATTTTTAATTTTTGTTCTATGGCAGGTATACGAACGCAAGAAATCCGATAGAAAAAATCGTGAAGCCTCTGACTCCTTCTGGCAAAAAGAGTCTGATGCTAACAGTGTTCGTAAACAGCCACTAGACAATGAGCATTATATCACAATTCCAGAAAATTTGCTTATAAATAATTTATGGAAAAATCACCCTGAGGATGACACACTTTTGTCATTAAGTGATACATTAGCTTCTCTTATGGATAAGCATATCCTCAACCTAACAGGAATGACATCTACTGATATAAAGCTGAAATACGGTGTTGCCAACCTTAATGAAGTAACCACCTATGATGATAACTTTACTCTTATGGCAAAAACCATAGCTGAATATGGTCAAAAACTAATGGAGCTTGAAAACACAAATGCCGCCATACTAGTTTTCCAATTCGGCATTGATAGTTTAACAGATATAAGTTCCAATTACAAGTATTTAGCCCAGCTTTATAAAGCAAACGGTCAGCCTGAAAAAATCGACTCACTTATAGATACTGCCTCAAAACTAGACTCACTTATGAAAAACTCAATAATAAAAACACTAAACGAAATCAAGGAAAACTAGCACTACCTTCCGTAAGTTCCCAATATTCTGTCAATTTTCCTTGACGCCTCATTCTTACTGAGCTTTTCAATATCATAATCTATCTGTATTTTATGTTTATGTACCAGTGATGACAAAAACGCCACCTGCTTTAGTGTTATAGGTGACTCCTTTTTTGATTTATAATTAAGCTGTGTCGTTTCATCCTCATATGCTCCATACTCCTTACACAAAACATTATACAGTAGATAAGCTGCTCTGGCATCATTTATAGCTCTATGATGATTTTTGTCTTCTATATGAAAATATTCACACAAATAATCCAGCTTTTTGCTTTTAACATCCGGCAAGTATTTTCTAGCCAGCTTTAAGGTATCTATTCCCTCTTTTTCAAAGGAGAGATTTTTGTTTACTGCTGCCCTTTTTATAAAGCTATAATCAAATATTAAATTGTGACCTAGTAATGGCAGATTTCCAACAAAGTCTACTAAATCACCAATTTGCGTATCAATATATGGTGCGTTTACCACCATAGTGTCATTAATTCCTGTAACATTAGTAATATACTCACTTATGCTTCTTCCCGGATTAATAAAGGTTTCAAAAATCTCCTGCTCCTTACCGTCTATCACCTTAATAGCACCAATTTCTATTATTTTATCCTCTTTAGCACTAAGTCCTGTGGTTTCTAAATCTATTGCTACATATTCTTTAATCATTATTTTATCCTTTCATGTCCTGGACAATAGTCGTACAAAAAGCATTGCTCACATTTTGGATTTCTAGCCGGACAAATGCTTCTGCCGTGGGTAATTATCTGAATATTAAATAATATCCAATGGTCCTTTGGCAATACCTTCATCAAATCATATTCGATTTTTTCAGGGTCCTCCTCTTTAGTAAAGCCTAACTTTCGAGAAATTCTTTTAACATGAGTATCTACAACTATACTAGGCTCATTATAAATATTTCCTCTTATCACATTAGCAGTTTTTCTGCCCACCCCTGCTAATGAGGTTAATTCCTCTATGGTTTTTGGTACATTACCATTAAAATCCGTCACCAGCCTTTTTGCACACTCAATAATATTTTTCGCCTTATTATGATAAAAGCCTGTTGATTTTATATCTTTCTCCAGCTCCTTAATATCTGCATCAGCAAAGCTTTCTAAGTCAGGATATTTTTTGAACAAATCCTTAGTTACAATATTTACTCTGGCATCTGTACACTGCGCGCTTAGCATAGTTGCAATTAATAATTGCCACGCATTATCATGATTTAAATAGCATTTATACTCTGTGGTATAATGCTCATCTAACAGCTCTAATACCTTTTTTACATTTTTTCTTGCCATATATACACCTATTTTCCTATATTAAACTGCAACTTTTATTTTGTATATATCTATTTCTTATACCAATCTGCATACTTTTATTTTGCACTGGTTTGTAATAACATTTTTATAAGTATAATCGAAAATTACAAATATATTTTTATCCGCCAGCTCCAGCTTGTTTTCATTACCAGCAATTAATTTTTCCAGCTTTATATCCACACAGGAAAGCTTTGATATTAATTCTAATGGTAATGTACTATATTGCTCCTGACTAAGCACCTCTATATGCTCATCTTTTCTTAACCCTAAGTATTTTGCAGCAGCCTTTATTTCTTCCTTATATTCTGCATTATTTTCTGCAAATGCGGGTCTTGACTTTGCATTTTCACGAAGATATATGTCAAAGGTAAGTAATAATTTTAACTTTGATAATTCCTTTTCATTTATTCTTTCCTTCATAAACTCAATTAATTGAATATATCTTGTAATTCTTGCGTGCTTAACAGATTTCTCAAAATGCTCCTCATAGTATTTACTAAGCTCATAAAACATCTTAAAAGGAGTTTCAAAAAAATTCTCAACAAAATTTAAGCCTAAAACAAATTGTCCACTATTGTAATAAACCTCTACCATTTCCTCCACTCCCTTTAAAAGTAAAATATCAGCATAGCTTATCCACTTTGTAGACAACACCTCATACGGAGGATATTCCTTAAACTTTATTCCATAGGCATCCCTGTTATCGTACATATAAGAGCCTGATAATACCTTTAAAAAGCCTAACTGCAATTCCTTTGGTTTCATAAAATACACCTCATTAAAGGAATTTTTGAAGCTTTCCAAATCCTCAAAGGGAAGTCCTGCAATTAAATCCAGATGTTGATGCGTATTATTAAAGCTATTAATACGCTTAACAACCTTCTTTAATTTTTCCAGCTTCATAGTTCTGTGAATTTCATTAATAGTCAGCTCATTTGTAGATTGTACACCTATTTCCAGCTGAATAAGTCCCTCTCTCATATGGGAAATAAGCTCTAATTGTTCATCATCAATTAAATCTGCCGCTACCTCAAAATGAAAATTTGTAATACCATTATCATTTTCATATATAAATCTCCATATTTCCATAGCATGGCTTTTCCTGCAATTAAAGGTCCGGTCAACAAATTTCACCTGCGAAACCTTATTATCCAGGAAAAACTTCAACTCCTGCTTTACTAAATCAATTCTCCTAAACCTTAAAGTCTTTTCAACTGAGGATAAACAATAGCTGCAAGAAAAAGGACATCCCCTGCTGCTTTCATAGTAAATAATTTTGTTTTCAAAGTCCTTCATATCCTTGTAAGGGAACGGAATAAGTGACATATCCATAGGTGTTCTTGCTTCATTTACAACTATGTTTTCATCTGAATTTCTAAACTCTATTCCCTTAACCCGTTTTAAAAAACAATCCTCCTCCTCACTACAGTAACAGCCATTTTTTTCAATATAAAAATCACATAATTCCTTAAAGGTTACTTCTCCTTCACCCTTTACAACTATTTTTAACTCCTTATGCTTTTCCATTAAGCCCTTACTGTTATAATATGCCTCTGGACCGCCTGCCCATATTAGTACCTCTGGCAATACCTTTTTTATTTCCACCATTAGCTTTTCAACATATTCCTTGTTCCATATATAGCAGGAAAAGGCTATTATATCTGGTTTTCTTGTATATATATCATCTAATATTTCATCAAGCAAATTGTTAATTGTATATTCACACAGTTCTATTTCTGGTCTGTTTGCATAGGTTTTTAAGCTATATACTGCAAGATTTGAGTGAATATATTTCGCATTTATTGCAACTAATAATATTTTCATTCTTCCACCTGTTTCTAACATACTTTTTTCTATCTTAAATAATTTTCTATCACTAATATTCTGCCTTCTATACTATATTTTTTTATATTATATGGTTTTACATTATGTGGTTTTACATTACCACAATACTATTTAGCGCTATTTTTAACCCATTTTTCAACGAATCCACCAGCACATATTCCTCTCTGGTATGCTCTCCCTGTCCCAGATATGTGCCATAGCATATAGCCGGAATTCCCTTTGCCAAAAAGGTATTGCAATCAGTCGAACCTGAGGTCAGCTTTGGCACTGTACCTGCAGCCTTTTCTATTATAGTCTTAGCATTATTTATTAATATATCTAGTGCTTTATTATCTACACCATTTTCTACAGGCCGTTCTCCAATTAATTGAATTCCCACCTTAATATCCTTATGTCTTTTCTTAAATTCGCTAAAAACACTATTAAACTCCTGCTCCATATACTTCATTCCTGACCTATTATCCGATCTGTATTCAAACAAAAGCAAAGCATTTTCAGCAATGGTGTTAACAGAAGTACCACCCTGTATTAATCCAACATTATAAGTATTTTTTCCTTCCAGCGAAGCCACCTTAACATTATAAATAGTCTCTACAAGCTTAGACATATAATAAATGGCATTGTCATTTCCAAAATCATTAAAGGAATGACCACCCTCTGCCTTAATATTTATTCTAAACCTTTTTGAACCTACTGCCTTGCATATAATCTTGTCATAGCCTAAATCAAAGGAAATAACATCTATTATACGATTTTCGTATTTTTTAAGTAATTCCCTGCTGCCTCTTAAATTTCCTAAGCCTTCCTCACAGGTATTAAAAGCAAACATTATCTGCTTTTGCAGGTCTATATTCTTTTCCTTTAAATATTTTATTACCATAATCAGTGCGGCAACATTTGTTGTATCATCGCCTACGCCCGCACCATATATTTTCATATTGTCAGCTTTGACTGGCAATGGTTCTTCATCACTAAATACTATATCTGTGTGTGCCATATAAAGATGTACACCGTCACTACTATTTTCTTTCATAAAGTCAGTTACAATAACATTTTTCGCTTCGTCAACATAGCTTATTGCTCCCATCTGACAAAGCATTTCACTAATAAAGCTGACTCTTTTGTCCTCCTTAAATGAAGGAGCAGGAATAGCTGCCAGTTCCATTATAAGACTTTTATAATACTCTATATTTTCTTCTATAAATATATTTATGTCATTTTCAAGTTTTTCTTCCATACTGCCTCCGATTTCTGATTTCTAGTATAACATCATATTTCCTATTTGCAACTAAAGAAAGGTGCTAAAAGACCATATTACAGGTCTTTTAACACCTTTTGTAATGCCACAGCTACTGTGGAATATATTTCTTTGTTGCTGTAATAGCTAATGCACCAGGTCCAATATGGCAGGATACACTAAGCGATAATGGGTCAATAATAATATTCTCCTCTGGATAATCCGGGAATGCAGCTAATACCTCTTCCTTAAACTTAAGTATTTCTTCTGTATTATCTGTATATGCCATATGAATCCAGACATTGTTTATATCATTTCCAAATCTGTTTTCAATATCTGATTTAATGGCATTTATCATTATTGTCTTTGCATTTCCTATTGTTCTGGCTTTTGCAAAAGCATCAAGCTTTTCTCCTTGAATTTGAAGAACCGGCTTAAGCTTAAGTAATGTTCCAAGTGCCGCAGCGGCAGGTGTAATTCTTCCACCCTTTTTTAGATATTTAAGTGTATCTAACATTATATAAATACTGGATTCCATTTTCATATCCATAAGCACATCGTGAATCTGCTTTGCACTCATACCCTGCTTTGCCATATATTTAGCATCAAAAACTGACTGCTTCATAGTAACTGATATTCTCTGGTTGTCTACCACAAATACCTTGCCCTCAAAATCATCTTCATTGGCAAGCATTAATGCTGTATGACAAGTTCCACTAAGCCCACTAGACATAGGAATATATACTATTTCATCATAGGTTTCTAATATTTCCTTCCACATATCCATTGTATCGCCAGGGGCTGGCTGTGTTGTAGAAATATCTGTATCTTCTTTTAATTTAGTATAAAACTCTGCCTGTGAAAGAGAAATATCCTCATAATATGTTTCTCCATCAATGATAAATGGCATTGGTATTACAAATATGCCTAATTCTTTTCCTTCGGCCTGGGTAATACCACTATTACTATCTGTCATTATCGCAACTTTTGACATTTTTACCTCCATACATATAGGTCTTTTGTGACATAACTAATTTGTCATATCCCGCTATCGCATAGCATTTTAACCACATACCATATAAGTTTATCATAAAAATATATTTTTACAATCAAAATTTTAAAGTTCTAAACTCTTACTATATACATTGAATATGGTTCCATTTGTAAGCCACCTTCAAAATATACCTCTTCTCCTGTTAAAAGGTCTGTACCATTGGCACAGCCAGCATCAAAGTGTGCTGTGTATGGATTTTCGTCAGCATTTATACAAGCAAGTATTCTTTCACCATCAACACTTCTTTCTATAACGCATTGTTTATTTGTAAGATGTGCACTTCTAAAGCCCCCGTAATTTAAAGCCTTGCTTTCCTTCTTGATTTTTGCAAGCTTTTTGATAAGTTCTGTAAGCTCTGTAGTAATCGGAGCGTCATAAGACAATCTTAGTGCTGGGTCGCCGTCCTTCTTGTCGCCCTTTGCACCCCATTCACTGCCATAATATATACAAGGCATTCCCGGCATAGTAAATAACATTCCATATATAAGTGGTAAATGTCTTTCATTTGTAAGAATTGATGCAATTCTTGAAACATCATGGTTGTCCACAAAACAAAGCAGATGCTTCCCTCTGTATATACACCAGTTGTCACTTCCAAACTGTCTTTGAAGAGAATGATTAATTTCAAACATATTCATTGAATTAAAGCTTGAATAAAGTCCCTTGTAACATTCGTAATTGGTACAGCTATGAAGCATATCATCTGCAACAAACTGATTGTAATCTCCGTGAAGAAGCTCTCCAATAAGTACAAATTCGTCCTTCATATGGTCTGTTTCCCACCTGAGTCTTTTTATAAAATCCTTATCCAGACAATATGCCACATCTAATCTTAAACCATCAATGTCAAATTCATTAACCCAGTATCTTACAGACTCTATAAGATAGTTTATAACCTCTTCATTTCTAAGATTTAATTTTACTAAATCGTAATTGCCTTCCCAGCCCTCGTACCATAAACCGTCATTATAGTTTGAGTTGCCACCAAAGTTAATATTAAACCAATCCTTATATTTAGAGTTTTCTCTATTGGCAAGTACATCTAAAAAGCCGAAAAAGCCTCTTCCCACATGGTTGAATACACCGTCCAATACCACCTTTATTCCAGCCTGATGAAGCTTTTCTACAAGCTGCTTAAAGTCTTCGTTTGTTCCAAGTCTTGTGTCTATTTTTCTATAATCTCTGGTATTGTAGCCGTGAGTATCTGATTCAAATATCGGTGAAAAATAAATTGCATTTGCTCCTAATTCCTTTATATGAGGAATCCAATCTATAACCTTTAATATTCTATGTTCCAAGTTTCCATCATTTTCATATGGTGCTCCGCAAAATCCCAAAGGATATATTTGATAAAATACACTTTCGTATGCCCACATAACCTGACCTCCTATGTTTCGTGTTTTAATTCTCTTTAAGAGTATAGCAAAAATTCTTGTATTTTTCTATTATTAGAGTATAATTTATAATATTATTATATATAATTTGATTAATACACATTACATTTGGAGAAACATTAATGATGCGCAAGCAATCTGCAGAAAAATTCAGAGGTATAATATTATCTCTTATTCAATTATTATTTACTATAGTTTTATTAAGCCTGCTTTTAATAGTTAAGCATTTTTCATTGTATACTTATATAGCAATAACTATTGTCTGCTTTATACTTTTTATATTCACCTTTCTATCCCAACAATCCAGATATTATAGGCTTCTAGGCAGATATGTTGCTCTGGGTGCTGATTTTCTTTTATTCATTGCGTGTATTGCCTGTTTTATATTAAAGTAAATTTTAAGCTTGAAGCAGTTCTATGATAAACCTGCTTCAAGTTTTTTTAATGCAATTTTTATACCCATCCCTGACAAAAAACATTATAAAAGGAGCTGCCACAATATGGCAGCTCCTTTTGGCAAAGAATCTATATATAAATTTGGATTCCAGACTTATTTACCGTAGTAAGCCTTTAAGTACATAGCCTTCATTTCTTCCATTAATGGATATCTTGGGTTTGCACCTGTACACTGATCGTCGAACGCAGCTTCTACCATTTCATCAAGAGTATCTAAGAATACCTTTTCGTCTACGCCGTAATCTTTAATTGTCTTCTTGATGCCAACTCTTTCTTTAAGTTCTTCAATAGCTTTGATGAACTTCTCTAATGTATCTGCATCGTTCTTACCCTGAATACCACAGAATCTAGCACACTCAGCATATCTGGCAAGTGTATGAGGATATTTGTACTGAGAGAATGTACCCATCTTTGTAGGAACTTCTGCTGCATTAAATCTCATAATGTCTGTGATAAGTAAAGCGTTTGCAACACCATGTGGTAAGTGATGGTAAGCACCAAGCTTATGTGCCATTGAGTGACATAAACCGAGGAATGCGTTAGCGAATGCCATACCAGCCATTGTAGAAGCATCAGCCATCTTTGATCTAGCTTCGATGTTTGCACCATCTTCGTAAGCTGTTGGTAAGTATTCAAAAATGTTCTTCATCGCTTTAAGAGCAAGACCATCTGTATAATCTGTAGCCATAATTGATGCGTAAGCTTCAAGAGCATGTGTTAAAGCATCAATACCTGAAGCAGATGTTAATCCCTTAGGCTGGCTCATCATATTATCTGCATCGATAATAGCCATATTTGGTAATAACTGGTAATCAGCAAGTGGATACTTCTGACCTGTTTCCTGATCTGTAATAACTGCGAATGGAGTTACTTCAGAACCTGTACCTGAAGATGTTGGAATAGCGATAAAATATGCCTTTTCACCCATCTTAGGGAATGTGTAAACTCTCTTTCTGATATCCATAAATCTCATAGCCATATCATGGAAGTTTACTTCTGGATGTTCGTACATTACCCACATAATCTTACCAGCATCCATAGCTGAACCACCACCAAGAGCGATAATGCAATCTGGCTGGAAGCTTGTCATAACCTTAGCACCTTCGATTGCATTCGCAAGTGTTGGGTCTGGCTGTACATTGTAGAAGGTATGATGTGCGATACCCATTTCATCTAATTTATCTGTAATTGGCTTTGAATAACCGTTTAAGTAAAGGAAAGAGTCAGTTACGATAAAGCATCTCTTCTTGCCCATCACATTCTTTAATTCGTCAAGAGCTACTGGCATACAACCCTTCTTGAAGTAAACCTTTTCAGGTGTTCTTAACCAAAGCATATTTTCTCTCCTTTCAGCAACTGTCTTAATATTAATAAGGTGCTTAACACCAACATTCTCAGAAACTGAGTTACCGCCCCAAGAACCACAACCAAGTGTAAGTGAAGGAGCAAACTTGAAGTTGTAAAGATCACCGATACCACCAAGTGAAGATGGTGTATTAACGATAAGACGACAAGCCTTCATTCTTTCTGCCCAGACATTAATCTTTTCTCTTTCATGAGAATCATCTACCCAAAGAACAGATGTATGTCCAAGACCACCGTTGTTTACAAGAAGTGCTTCTGCTATATCAAGAGCATTTTCAAAGTTTTCTGACTTGTACATACCAAGAATTGTTGTAAGCTTTTCATGTCCGAATGCTTCTTCTGTATCTGTACTTGTAGCTTCACCGATTAATACCTTTGTAGCTTCAGGTACTTCAAAACCTGCCATCTTAGCAATAGTTACTGGACGCTGGCCAACAACCTTTGCATTAAGAGCGCCGTTGATTAATAATGTCTTTCTAACCTTATCAGCTTCTTCTGGGTTAAGGAAGTAAGCACCTCTCTTAATAAATTCCTTCTTAACTGCATCGTAAATCTTTGCATCTGCAATAACTGTCTGCTCTGTAGCACAAATCATACCATTATCAAATGTCTTTGAATGGATAATTGAGTTTACTGCATTGATGATGTCTGCTGATTCATCAATAATAGCTGAAGCATTACCAGCACCAACACCAAGAGCTGGAGTTCCTGAAGAATATGCTGACTTAACCATACCAGGACCACCTGTTGCAAGGATAAGGTCTGCTTCCTTCATAACTTCGTTTGTCATTTCGATTGATGGTACATCTACCCAGCCGATAATTCCTTCTGGAGCGCCAGCCTTAACTGCTGCATCTAATACAACCTTAGCTGCTGCGATTGTAGACTTCTTAGCACGAGGATGTGGGCTGATGATAATACCATTTCTTGTCTTTAAAGAAATAAGTGTTTTGAAGATTGCTGTAGATGTTGGGTTTGTAGTAGGAATAACTGCTGCAATAACACCAACTGGCTCAGCAATTTTTGTAATACCATATGCTTTATCTTCTTCAATAACGCCACAAGTCTTTGTATTCTTATATGCGTTGTAAATATATTCTGCTGCGTAATGGTTCTTGATGATCTTATCTTCAACAATACCCATACCTGTTTCTTCAACTGCCATCTTTGCAAGTGGAATTCTCATCTTGTTTGCTGCGATAGCTGCTGCCTTAAAAATTGCATCTACCTGTTCCTGTGTGTAAGTAGCGAATTTTTTCTGAGCTTCCTTGATTTCGCCAATACGGATAGCTAATGCTTCCATGTTATCAACGATTTCTGGAGAAGCAACTTTTGTTTCTTTCTTTGCCATTTTAGAATCCTCCTAAAAATTTCGTCAATTTATTAACAATGTCATTATATATATTTGTTATTTTTTTGTCAATATATTTGTTGAAATATTTTTTGTTAAATTTTCTTTACATAAATCTGCGCATAAATAGGCATTTTATCTACTAAAACGCCTATCTTTTTACATTATTATTCTTTTTTGTTTTATCTTTATGCTAATTTTTCTATTAACTGCTGTGGTGTATCTACTATAACCGCCGCCCCGGCCGCTATTAAATCGCTAGTATCTCTAAATCCCCAGCTTACACTTATACAATCAACCTGTGCATTCTTTGCTGTTAAGACATCCACCTCGGAATCTCCCACATACAAGGTTTCCCCTTTTTCTGTTCCAAAATATTTCATAACACTTAAAACTGAATCTGGTGCTGGCTTACGCCTTTGTCCTTCTCTGTCACCTATGCTAATTTTAATTGTATCCTCAAAAAATCTTTCATGTAAAATATCTACAGCACTTTGAATTTTATTAGATACTATAGCAAGATTGTAGCCCTGCTCTTTTAAGGTGTGAAGTGCCTCATTAATTCCTTCATATAATCTTGTGTTATCTGTTGCGTGCATATCATAATATTTTTTAAAAACCTCAAATACCTTATCAATATTATCAACACTTGTCCCAACAGGAACTGCCCTTTCTACAAGTTTCCTTACTCCGTTGCCTACAAACTTTCTAACCTCCTCTAATGACCTTTCCGGGCATCCACATTTCACTAAAGCATAATTAACTGCGTTTTTTAAATCATCTAATGTGTATAGTAAGGTTCCATCTAAATCAAATATTATAGTTGTATATCTTTTCATCTTTTTTCTCCTCTAACTATGTTAATAACTGGGCTTTGTTAATACATTGGTAATAATACCACCTATCCATATATTTTTCTAGCCAATTAGCTATTTATGTGATATAATCGCAGAGGATATTTTAGTTACTTTGTTGTATTCTGCAAAGAATACTATGCTTATGGAGAAAATATGAACGAACAAAATCTTGGCAACGCAAACACAAACACTTCTTCAAATGTATTCGACCCATTAACCGGGCTTAAAAAATATGAATATTTTGTATCTGATTTAAAAAGGATTATTTCTGAAAACAAAAATACTCCCGATTTCAAGCTGGCTATTGTCTATTCAGACATTCGTCATTTCAAATATCTCAACGACACCTTTGGCTATAATCGTGGAAATGAGTTACTAAAAATGTACTCTGAGTTTATTTCAAAGCCTAATCCACACTTTTTAGGTAATTGCCATGTTTATTCAGATAATTTCATTTCTGCTATCAATGTATCTGGTATTACTGAAGAAAAATTTTATGCTGAAATAGATAAAAGAAACAAAAATTTTGAAGAAATTATTAAGCCTTTCTTCTTTGACAGACCGATTTTTTTGAATACAGGCGTGTATATTTTACGGGACACCCTCAATGAAGATATAGAAACTGCAATTAGCAATGCTAATTATGCCAGAAAAGAATCTAAAAAATTCAACACCGATCAATGTGTTCAATTCAGCGACCAAATGATGAAGGACATTATCTTTAGAATGGAGTTGTCTGCTTCTTTACCTATGGCTATTGAAACAAAAGAGATTAAGGTTTTCTTCCAGCCAAAGGTTGATAGTGTTACCAATAAGGTTATTGGTGCTGAGGCACTCGCCCGTTGGATAAAGAAAGACGGCTCTATGATATATCCAGACCAGTTTATACCATTACTTGAGTCTAATGGTATGATTATTGAGCTTGATTATTATGTATACCGAGAGGTATTTAAATACATTCGTGAAAGATTAGATGCCGGACTTGAAGTAGTTCCAATTTCTATGAATATATCAAGAGTACATTTTAAAAATGATGAATTAGGGCCTTACATAGAAGAGCTCTTGGCACAATACAAAATTCCTACTGAATATATTGAGTTTGAGCTGACTGAAAGCATTTATATCGACAGTATTCATAGAATTCTACCTTTTGTAAACAAAATGAGAAGTCTTGGTATAAAAATATCTATGGACGACTTTGGCTCTGGATATTCTTCCCTAAACCTATTAAACAATCTGCCTATAGATGTTTTAAAGCTGGACAAGGTGTTCTTATCCAATGATAACCTCTCTCGAAACCAGAAGATTATTCTTTCTTGTGTAATAAGTATGGCAAAGCAGCTTCACATAAAGGTTTTATGTGAGGGTGTAGAGAACAAACATCAAAGCGAATTTTTAACAACTGCTGGTTGTGATATGTTTCAGGGCTTCTATTTCAGCAGGCCTATTTGTGAAGAAAACTTCAACCAGTATTTAAAAGACAATGAAATATATGATAGTAAATAGATAGTATCTTAGATGCTATCTATTTTTTTGATAGGTTAAAGAACTTTTAAGCATATTTATTATGGGGTTACATATTTTGTAAAATCTATAAATGTCGTATATTTTAAAAGCCACACTACAATACAATAAGAAAAAGCTTTGTGAAAATGTACATCTCTATATATGTATCATCTTCGCAAAGCTTTTATAGTAGTGCCCAGTTCCGGAATCGAACCAGAGACACGAGGATTTTCAGTCCTCTGCTCTACCAACTGAGCTAACTGGGCAACTCATTGCCTCATAAGTTTACAATTTATTGCAATAAATGTCAATAGGAATTAGTTTTTATTTTGAAGGGTCAAAACTTTGTAAAAATTCTTTTTCTAAATTTGGATTGTAGTAGTACACTATCATTTCCTTTATTTTTCCCTTTTCAACTGTACTTATATCACTATTATTACCATTGCCACAAGCTGTTAAATAAGCTTCCTATCCTTCCATTTTCCATTAAAATATCTTGCTACAAAAAATGTGCTTCTTACACACCAGTCAATAATCATTGCTATCCATATACCAAAGGCTTTTAAGCCTACATATTTTCCCAAAATAACACCTACTAATATTCTGCACAACCACATTGAGCAGACTCCAACTATCATTGTGTACTTTACATCATTAGCTGCCCTTAATACATTAGGAAGTGTAAAGGAAAGTGGCCATATAAGACAACAGCATACTCCGTGTAATACTAATATTCTTATAGTTGCAACAGCAGTAGCATCTGAAAGCTTATATATTTTTGTAATTGCTGGTAGCAAGACCATTATAATTACATTTAAAACTATCATCCACATATATGCAAATTTCATAAGCTTTCTGGTGTAATATCGAACCTGCTCATAATCTCCTGCACCTACGCACCTGCTGATTACCGTAACCATTGCCAAGCCCATCGCCGTACCTGGAAGTATTTCAAAGGCTGCTATTGTATTGCCTACTGCATTAGCTGTAATCTCTACTGTTCCGAAGGCAGAAACTAAGCTTAGTAATAATATTTTTCCAAGCTGAAACATACTATTTTCAATACCACTAGGAACACCAATTAAAAGGAGCTTTTTTATCATCTTAAAATCAAGTGAAAAATTAATTTTCTTAGGAATATGTAATACAAGCTTTTGATTTCTAAGAATAACAAAGACTATAATTGCTGCAACTGCTCTTGATACAAGTGTAGGAATTGCCACACCTTCAACACTTAGCTTTAGGCCATAAACAAGAATTGCATTTCCAGCAATATTAATTACATTCATTATAGTAGATATTTTCAAGGAAAGGCTCGAATTACCCATTGTTCTTAAAACTGCTGCACCACTATTATATATAGCTATAAATGGAATTGCTGCCATAACTATAAGCATATATCTTCGGCTAAAGTCCATTACATCTGCATCTATCTTTCCAAAGACTGTAGTTAATATGAAATTTGTACCTAAATACATAAGCACCATTACAACAATTCCGACTATTGTATTAAAAAGCATTAATTGTTCTGTCGCCTTATTTGCCTTTTCAATATTTTTACTGCCTAGATATTGTCCTGCCACTACAGCACCACCTGTAGCCAATGCAGCAAACACATTTATAAGCAAAATATTTATAGAGTCAACCAGAGATACTGCTGAAATTGCTGCCTCACCTGCCTTTGAAACCATAAGCGAATCTGCAAGTCCTACCGTAACTGCAAGTAATTGCTCTATTATTAATGGTATAATAAGCCTCTGCAAATCTTTCTTTGAAAATAGCATTGCTTTACTCCTTTCGTATTAAATTTTCCATATATACTTTAGCTTTTATGTAGTAAGCACTATATCATCATTTCTGTACATACATAATTATTGCGTTTTAAGCTCCCTTGCTTCTTTAGATGTTTTTTTATTATATATTATGTAAAATACCAGATTAATAGCTATACCAAATACTGTAGCCATTGGAGCTGCTAGTCCAATATCTGTTAAGCTGGCATTTTCCTTAATACTCATTAAATACGAAACCGGCAGCCTGACAATAAGTGTCTGGGCAAGACCCTGCAGCATTACAAACAGGGTCTGTCCGTGTCCATTATAATACCCAATAAAACTAAAGAGAATACAAGTAACTATTGCCTCCAGGCTAAATCCCCTTAAATAGTCAAATGCCTTTGCTACTACCTTTGCATCACTGGTAAATATTCTTGCAAGAATATCTCCCTTAAAGAATACGCCAATAGTAATAAGTACACCTGCTGCACAGCCCATAAACATACCTACCAGCATACTTTTCTTTGCACGCTTCTCCTGATTTGCTCCAACATTTTGTGCAACAAAGGACGACATAGACTGCATTATTGCACTTGGAACAAGCATTACAAAGCTTACTATTTTGTTTGCAACTCCATAGCCCGAGGATTCATCTAAACCTAACCTATTAATAAATGCACATAATGCTAAAAACGAAATCTGTGTCATTATTTCCTGAAAGGCTATTGGCAAGCCTACTAAAACAAACTTCTTTATTTCCTTATTAAAGCATATATCTGTCTTTTTAAAGTTAAATGGTAACTTTTGTCTTCTTATTATAATAAGTGACAACACGACACTTACTGCCTGTGCTAATACAGTAGCAAGAGCTGCTCCTGCTACATTCAGGTTAAGTACCATTACAAAGAATAAGTCACCTACAATATTAACAGCACAGGCAATAGCTACGAAAATAAGGGGTAGTTTTGAATTTCCCATCCCTCTGAATATACTACTAATTACATTGTAGGCAATTATAAATACTGCACCACCACCACATATCCGTACATACATTACAGTTAAGTCAACTGCGTCCTCTGGTGCCTGCATTAAATAAGCAAGTGGTCTGGCAAAAACAATCATTGAAATAGATATAACTATTGCCAATACTGTAAACAGGCAAATTGCTCCTCCAATAACCTTACCTATTCTCTCATTTTTCTTTTCACCTATATATCTGCCTATGATTACAGTTATACCCATTGCTAGTCCAGTTATTGTAAAGGTAACCAGATTTACTATATTGCTGCCAGTTGAAACTCCTGATATTCCAGCCTTAGTTCCAAACCAGCCTACAACTAAAATATCCACAGCTCCATACATAGCCTGTAAAATTAAAGCCCCCAGGATAGGCACCATAAATTTAATCATCTTTTTAGGTATACTTCCACAAGTAAAGTCTTTATCTTCCATATATTTCTCCGTTTCAAACATAACGAAAAGAATTTTAATCTTTTAAGCAATTACATATATTAGTTTAATCTTTTTTAAAAGTCAACTAATCTTATTATCTATGTCTAAGTTTTATTTTCTATAAAATTGTTTGAACTTGCGTTGGAATTTGCGTTGGAATTTGCGTTGGAATTAAATATTACATATAGAGTTTTGATTAATTAAATGATATGTAAGGCGTGAAATCACGCCCATTTTAAGAATATTTTCTTAGAGTTTCTATCTGAAGCGAATACCCCTTCGTTATTTGACGCCTAGGCGCGTATAAGGACTTCTATCGCGAATTTTCAGATTTTACTTTCTTGATATATTATATTCTTAGTATCTCGTTTGTGTGATATTTTATTCATAATTTAAGTGTTCCAAAGGGTCTACCGGAGTGCCATTTTCTGTCATTTTAATATACAGATTTGGCCCTTCAAGGCTGTAATACTTTGTAGGAGCGTCAACATAGCCAATTAACTCTCCTGTTTTAATAGTAAGTCCACTTGATACCTGTATATCCTTTAATGAACCATAGGTTACCTCATAGCCGTTTCCTAAGTTCATACGCACAAAATTTCCAATTTCACTATTATTGCCAATTTCTAAAACTGTTGCTGCAGCACCTGCATATACAGCAGTTCCCTCAGCAGACTGAATACAAAGAGAATCAGAGCATTTATATACATCTAAGGTTGGATGGTATACAACTGACTCCATATCAAAATCAATGATTACATTTCCACTTACAGGCCATACAAAGGTGCTTTTCTTAGAGAAGGTAAGTCCTGAAACATTAGAGCCAGCAGCTCCAGCCTGAGCTAACTGTGAGCTATTATTGGCTGTTGTCTGCTCCTCGCCATTCTGCCTGTTATCTGCCTTTTTATCTTCACCTTCTGTGTCACCCTTGTTTGCGTCGTTTTTATCTACACCTGTATTGTCGTCAGCATTCTTTTTTGTATTTCCGACCTTTGTTTCCTCTTGTGTCGGTAACTCTATAGGCTTTGAATTATTAATACCTGCACTGTTTACATCCTCTTCCGACTTAACCAAAACCTTATCATTTTTATTTTCCGTAGGTTTATCCATATTCTTTATTAATGCGCCACCCACTACAGCACATATGGCAAATACACCCAGTAATGAAAGTATATATATTTTTTTGTCTCCTAAGGCTTTTCTTTTATATCCCATAAACTCCTCCCTTTCTTGTCAGGTAGCTCAAGCTATATTGCTTTATATATTGCCTTCCAGCTTTGCAAGCTCCCAACTCTTTATAGCCGTTTATAAGATATATTTTTCCACAAAACAAAAATTGTATACTTAGTATTTTAATATTTAATATAATTTTATCCCTCATATTCTTCTATTCCACCCATTGAAATTTTCCTGTTTATTCTAATTTGTTGAATTATAATTCTCCAAAATTTTACTCATAAAATCCTTAACTGTCATATTACCTATTTGACCTATATTCCCATCTTCTTCAAAGGTGTCGTCCTCTGACATAGTAAGCCATTGCTCCTTCATATTTTTAAGTTCAATATCTACGCCAACTCTTCCGGCATAATGAACATAATTTTTTCTATATCTTTCTGAAAAGTTTGAATAATCCATCCACTTACCTTGCGCTACTGCGTCTAGCATTTTTGTATATTCGTCCTTATAAAATCCAGAATTTGTAATAGTCTTTACTATAAGCTTGTTTTCCTGATTTCCATTTGCACCATATGCTCTAGAGGAATATGGATCACTTTTGGTCATATATTCTCCAGTAGGATTCCAGCTATTTATTCCCATACATATTTCACAATCATATGCAATAAATATAGCTTTATTGTCAGAGCTTCTAAAATACACATAATGATTATTGTAATTGTTTCTTAAATCGTCCGGCATACCTAAAAAGTAACTAACTGCCTCAAATCTAAGCCAGTTATCTATATCAACTACTGCTTCTAATTCCTCTTTTGTAACACCTGACTTATTTATTACAGATATAAGATTTTTTATATTTTCATGTGTAGAGGTTTTCTTATTAGTTTTTAAGTCATAAGTATAAAACTTCTTCTTATCCTCGTCCTTTATACCTACTGTATTTGAAGCATTAGTATAATTGGCCGGGCCACTTCCCCAGGTACATTTGTATAAATCTCCATCTCTATCCTGCTTATCAAAATATCTTTTTATAAATACCTTGTCTACTGGCTCATATATTTTATATACACCATAGCTTTCCCCTGAAACCACCAACTGGCTAAGCACACAATTAGGTGCTAACACTCCCATATCCCTGTACATTTCATAGGCATATATTTCTCTAGTGTAAGTAGAATCCAAATCATGGTTCCATTTCATCTCTATACCTTCAAGAGTTGCAAAAGTTCTATCCTTTCTCGCCTGTCTTTCTTCCTCAGAAGCCCACGCCTTTGCATCTTCCCCATAATATTCTTCATTATCAAAGGTCTGTGTAAAGCTAAACTTAAAGTGAATAAGTGCATATACAGACATACTATTCTCATTATAGAAGTCTGTTCGTGATGTATTTCCCTTCATTCTTACACCCACTTCTTCTATAGTATATTTTTCTCCATTAATTTCAAAGGTCATATTACATTTTCTGTATATTGGTGACTTTGAGCCTTTAGAGCTGTATCTGTCATAATCCTCTTGAATTTTTCTCAATTCTTCATCAGAAATGTCCACTGTTACCTTTATCTTGCTATCTGATGAGAAAAGACTTTCGTACAATGCCAATTCTTCCTTATCTGCTTTAAAATCATCAGACATCTTTATAGGTGTATATGCTACATTTGCTGTATTATTTGTATTATCCTCACTAATGTTGCCTGCGTTTACACCTTCACTTCCCTTTTCTCCTGCATTTTCACTATTGTTTCCAGCTTCTCCCTTATTGCAGGCAGTTAAACACACAAGCATTATTACTAAAAAAATACAACTAAACCTTTTCCTAATGTTTCCCATAAACCTTCTCCTTTTGCCATTGCATTTTATTTTATCTTTATATCAGTATAGTAATACAACAAGATTTCCTTGTAGCTGGCTCCTTCCCCAGCCATATTATTTGCACCTACAATGCTTAACCCTAGTCCATGTCCATTTCCTTTAGTGATTATCCTTACCTTTTCCTCGTAATTCTCCACTGTAAAATCAGGTGAATTTAATGCAAAGCATTTCATAAACTCATCACCTGTAAGAAGGGTAGTCCCTACCTGTATATTTTTTACATAGCCTGCACTATCCCTTTCTACTATAGAAACAACCTCTAAGGGATTTTCATTTGAAATTACTATACTATCTCTGAATTTCATTATAGTATTTGCAAATTCTTCGTAGGACATTGTTTTCATAGATAGAAATTTTTCATTTGTAATGTCCCCCTTAGATGTAACACTTTTTAAATATGGTAAATTGCAGTTTTCTCCAACCTCACTTCCGGTCCTTGTTTTGCCGGACGAAAGATAATGATAATAGGGCACAATCAGTTCATCATTGTAATAGATCATTTCCATTGCTGTATTTGAAACTGACTTCATTAGCATATTATAGTTTTTTGTAAAGTCATTTTCCCACACCTTTTCCATTTGACTATAGGTAATGTACGGCAATCCCAGCTTATCAGCCTCTATGGAAGCACTATTTTTCATTTGACGATTTATGTAGGTTCTTATTACTACTGTAAATGCTTTTATAACCTCCTCATTAGATTTTATATCTATCTGAGAGGCAACAACACACGGAATAAATTCCTCTATATCCAGCTTTTCATTTTCCATTATTATAGTTTTACCACTGTTTTTTACATTATATACCTTTTTATCATTTTTCTCTCCTAAAAAATAAATCAAAATAGTTGGTATCCATAATGCAATTAACGCTAACAAAATTATCTTAAATATACTACTTCTTTTTTCTTTTATTATTTTAAAAAAATATCTTCCCATAGTTCTATTATATGTAGTTCTATGAGAAGATATGTCTGCTAAAAGTCTATTAAATTTCTACTTTTACCTTTTCAAGCTTCCAAATTTCTTTTGCATACTCTTCAATAGTTCTATCAGAGGAGAATTTTCCAACATTAGCCACATTTAACATAGCCTTTCTTGCCCAGCCTAATGGGTCATTGTAAGCCTTTTCTACCTCCTGCTGTGCCTTTGCGTAAGAAGCAAAATCCTTTAATATGAAATATCTATCTGGAGTACCATAATAATCTGTTAATAGAGAGTCATATAATTCTCTGAATCTGTCTGGATCATCTGGTGCATATGTACCATTTATAAGCTGCATAAGCACTTTTCTTAAATCCATATCATTATTTATGATTTCTGAAGGATTGTAACCTCCGTTTTTCTCATAATTTATGACCTCGTCTGATGAAAGACCGAAGATAAAGGCGTTCTCCCTGCCAACCTCTTCTACAATTTCAACATTTGCTCCGTCCATTGTACCTAAGGTCAATGCACCATTTAGCATAAACTTCATATTACCTGTACCAGAAGCTTCCTTGCTGGCAGTTGAAATCTGCTCGCTTACATCTGCTGCTGCAAAAATAATTTCTGCATTAGATACACAGTAATTTTCAATAAATACAACCTTAATCTTTCCATTTATTGATTTATCATTATTAATAATATCAGCAACGCTATTAATAAGCTTTATTGTAAGCTTTGCTCTACGATAACCAGCGGCAGCCTTTGCTCCAAATATAAATGTTCTTGGATAAAATGGTCTGTCCGGATAATCCTTTATATTATTGTACAAATACATTATATGAAGTATATTAAGAAGCTGTCTTTTATACTCATGTAATCTCTTAACCTGTACATCGAATATAGAATGTGGGTCTACCTCTATTCCATTATGCTCTTTAATATAATTTGCAAGTCTTACCTTGTTTTTGTATTTAATATTAATAAATTCCTGCTGGCAAAGATTATCATCCACATACTTTTCAATGCCCTTTATTACTGATAGGTTGGTGGTCCAGCCATCACCTACCTTTGATGTTACCCAATCTGCAAGTAATGGATTTCCATGTAATAAAAATCTTCTTTGTGTAATACCATTTGTTTTATTGTTAAACTTCTCTGGCATCATATCATAGAAGTCTTTTAATTCCTGCTTTTCAAGTATTTCTGTGTGAAGCTTTGCAACACCATTTACAGAAAAGCCTGCACATATTGCAAGGTTTGCCATACGGATTTGATTATCCCATACAATAGCCATTTTGCTGACTTTTTCTTCATCATCAGGAAAGCGTTTTCTGATTTCTTCTACAAATCTTCTATTGATTTCTTCAATAATTTCAAAGCATCTTGGTAATAAATTTGAGAATAAATCTACTGGCCATTTTTCCAAAGCCTCTGCCATAATTGTATGGTTTGTATAAGCTGTAGCCTTTGTTGTAATCTCCCATGCTTCGTCCCAGGATAAATCATACACATCCATAAGTATTCTCATAAGCTCCGCCACGCATATAGTTGGATGTGTATCATTAAGCTGGAACACTACTTTTTCGTGTAACTTTTTAATATCCTCATGGGTATCTAAATATTTCTTAATAGCCGTCTGTACACTAGCTGATACGAAGAAATACTGCTGTTTTAATCTTAATTCCTTACCAGCGTAATGATCATCACAAGGATATAAAACTTCAACTATGTTCTTTGCAAGATTTTCTTCCTCAGTTGCTTTTATATAGTCACCTTTGTTAAATGAATCCAAGACAAAATGCTGAATTGGCTCAGCGTCCCAGATACGAAGTGTATTTACAATATTATTTCCATAACCTACTATTGGTAAATCATATGGAATAGCTCTTACTGAACGGTATCCGTCTAATTCAACTCTTTTGTTTCCGTCCTTATCATTTACCCATCTTGTATATCCACCAAACTTAACCTCACAGGCATACTCTTCTCTTCTTACTTCAAATGGGTTTCCGTGAACTAACCAGTTATCTGGCACCTCTACCTGATAGCCATCCCTGATTTCCTGCTTGAACATACCATACCTATATCTGATACCACAGCCATATGCAGGATAACCTAAAGTAGCAAGTGAATCCAAGAAGCAGGCTGCAAGACGGCCTAAGCCACCGTTTCCTAAAGCTGCATCTGGCTCCTGATCCTCGATTGTGTTAAGGTCTAAGCCTAACTCCGCAATAGCTTCCTTTATCTCTTTTCTTGCAGTTAAGTTAATAATAATATTTCCTAAGGCTCTGCCTGTAAGAAATTCCATTGACAAATAGTAAACGGTCTTAACATCCTGCTTTTCATATTCTTTGTGAGTAGCAATCCATTGGTCAATAATATAATCCTTTAAGCCGTAAGCTACACCAATATAAATATCTAAAGGAGAAGCCTCTTCTATAGTTTTTCTGGATACAACTTTTATGTAATCTTTTACATCTTTCTTAAATTCTTCTTTAGAAAATTCTGAACTCATCTAAATAATCCTCCTTGAATTCACACATCAAATGCCAGCCCAATACCTGCTAACAGCCTCTAGCCATACTAAAGACTTCAAACAGATTTTGAACTGACATTTTAATATTAACCTTCTTTTTACTCTGCTGCAAAACTAAGAAGTTCTAATTACATCTTCTTAACACCAAGAGTTACACTCTCTCCATTGATATTCCATTCCTTTACATATCCATCGGCTTCGCCACAAACTACATCCTTAGCCATAACCTCTGACATAATCATATCTTTATTTTTCTTTATAATGTCTACAATCTTATCATTCTTATCAACATAAATTGTAATCATATCCATTACTTCGAAGTCAGCCTCTTTTCTCATTGTCTGAACCTTTGAGATGATTTCTCTTACAAAGCCTTCTTCAATAAGCTCCTCTGTTAAGTTTGTATCTAATACAACTGTAATATTGTTGTCATTTTGTGATACATAGCCTTCCATCTGAGTCATTTCAATAAGTAAATCGTCCTTTGAAAGCTCTACCGGGCCATTTGCGTCAAATACAAGATTTTCGCCTGCATTAAGCTTATCCATTGCTTCATTGCCATCAATACCAGCAAGATATTCCTTAATTGCACCCAACTGCTTGCCATATTTTGGTCCAACAGTTTTAAGCTGTGGCTTAAATGTATATGTTGTAAAACTTCTAACATCATCTGTAAATTCTACATTCTTTACATTTAACTCATCTGCAATAATATCAATATAGAACTTAGGTAACTCAAAATCCGCTTTAATATACATCTGTCCGATTGGCTGACGATTTTTAATGTTTGACTCGTTTCTTGCAGCACGACCCATTACAACAATATCAAGCACCTTTTCCATCTTATCCTCAAGGTCTTTGTCAATAAGCTTTTCATCAACCTTAGGGAAATCGCATAAATGAATACTTTCTGGAGCATCCTTGTAAATATTTCTGACAAGGTTCTGGTAAATATCCTCTGTCATAAATGGAATCATTGGAGCAGCAGCCTTACAAATAGTTACAAGTGCTGTATAAAGTGTCATATAAGCATTAATCTTATCCTGTTCCATTCCCTTTGCCCAATATCTATCTCTTGAACGACGAACATACCAGTTACTCATTTCATCTACGAAATCCTGTAATGCTCTTGCTGCCTCTGGAATTCTGTAGTTAGCAAGGTTGTTATCTACTTCTCCAACAACTGTATTAAGCTTTGAAAGCAACCACTTATCCATTACCGGAAGCTTATCATAATCAAGTGTATACTTGCTTGGGTCAAACTGGTCAATTTCAGCATATAATACATAAAACGCATAAGTATTCCAAAGCGTTCCCATGAACTTTCTCTGTCCTTCTGTTACAGCCTTATCGTGAAATCTGTTTGGAAGCCAAGGAGCTGAGTTAATGTAAAAATACCATCTAATAGCATCTGCTCCATGAGTTTCAAGTGCTGAGAATGGATCAACCGCATTACCCTTTGACTTACTCATCTTCTGGCCATTTTCATCCTGTACATGTCCTAATACAATAACATTCTTGTATGGTGCCTTGTTAAATAATAAGGTAGATTCAGCAAGCAATGTATAGAACCAGCCTCTTGTCTGGTCAACTGCCTCTGAAATAAAGTCTGCTGGGAACTGTGCCTCAAAAGTTTCTTTATTTTCAAATGGATAATGATGCTGTGCAAAAGGCATAGCACCTGAATCGAACCAGCAGTCTAATACTTCTGGAATTCTCTTCATATCCTTTCCACATTTTGGACATTTAATTGTAATTTCATCAATATATGGTCTGTGGAATTCAACTGTCTTAGCCTTTTCATTGCCACTCATCTGTACAAGCTCCTCACGGCTTCCAACAGCGTGCTGGTATCCACATTCACATTCCCATATATTCATTGGAGTTCCCCAGTAACGGTTACGAGAAACACCCCAATCCTGAACATTTTCAAGCCAGTTTCCAAATCTGCCTGTACCGATTGATTCTGGAATCCAGTTAATTGTATTATTATTTCTAATAAGGTCATCTTTTACAGCAGTCATCTTGATAAACCAAGATTCTCTTGCATAGTAAATAAGTGGAGTATCACATCTCCAGCAGTGTGGATAGCTATGCTCAAACTTAGGTGCATCGTATAAAAGTCCCTTTTTATCAAGGTCTGTTAATACCATAGGGTCTGCCTTTTTGCAGAATACTCCTGCATATGGAGTTTCCTCTGTCATTTCACCCTTACCATTTACAAGCTGTACAAATGGTAAATCGTAATTTCTTCCAACCTTAGCATCATCCTCACCAAAGGCAGGTGCAATATGAACTACACCAGTACCGTCTGTAAGTGTTACATAGGTGTCACAGGTTACAAAATACGCCTTCTTATCCTGCTTTTTGCAAATATCTATAGCACAATCAAATAATGGCTCATACTCTTTATATTCAAGATCCTTACCTACATATTTTTCAAGAATTTCGTACGCCGGCTTTGCTTCAACACCATTTTCAGGGTCTGCCTTTACTGCAAGTTTTCCTAATACTGTATCAAGTAAGGCCTCAGCCATATAATAAGTATATCCGTCTGCTGCCTTAACCTTTGCATAGGTTTCATTTGGATTTACACAAAGAGCTACATTTGAAGGCAATGTCCAAGGTGTTGTTGTCCATGCTAAGAAATATGCGTCCTCACCTACAACCTTAAATCTTGCTATAGCAGAGCGTTCCTTTACATCCTTATAGCCTTGTGCTACCTCCTGACTTGAAAGTGGAGTACCACAACGAGGACAATAAGGAACTATTTTAAAGCCCTTGTATAAAAGCTTCTTATCCCAAATCTGCTTTAATGCCCACCATTCTGACTCTATAAAATTATTGTCATATGTTACATATGGATTTTCCATATCTGCCCAGAAACCTACTGTACCCGAGAAATCCTCCCACATACCCTTGTATTTCCAAACACTTTCCTTACACTTTTCAATAAATGGCTCCATACCATATTCTTCAATCTGGTCTTTTCCGTCAAGTCCTAAAAGCTTTTCAACCTCTAATTCAACTGGAAGTCCGTGAGTATCCCAGCCAGCCTTTCTAGGAACCATATAGCCCTTCATTGTACGGTATCTTGGAATCATATCCTTTATAACTCTTGTCAAAACATGACCAATATGTGGTTTACCATTAGCTGTAGGAGGTCCATCATAAAATGTATATGTTTCTCCTTCTTTTCTGTTTTCCATTGACTTTTTGAAAATGTCATTGTCTTTCCAGAACTTTTCAGTTTTCTTTTCTCTCTCAACAAAGTTAAGATTGGTAGATACCTTGTCGTACATAGTAAAATTCTCCTTCTTCATTTTTTAATTCAGCTATTTTAAAAGCTTATATTTCTTTTTAAGCTCTGTATGGCTTTAATGCCTTTACTATATAAAAAATCCCTCATCCGTAATAGGACGAGGGACTAAGCTTCGTTTATACCACCTGTTACGATACATACTTCCTTTCGGTTTATATGCGTCCTCTATAACGCAGAAGGTACGGCAGCTTCTACTTATACAGGCACTAATAAGTGCTATAGTATATTTCTTGCTGCAACTCCAGAGTGATTTTCATATACAAGCTACTAATATTCGGCTTTCACCTTACCCGAACTCTCTAAAATCTTCACTTATGTACTACTATCTCTATCACAGTCATTAATGTAGTATTTATTTGTAATATGGCTACTTGAGCCACCATCTTCACATTATAAAGTGTTTTTTTTATATTGTCAATGGAACCTTATGTTTCATAGCCTATTTTGCAGGCTTTTTTCCCTTTGCCGCAGCTTTAGCAGCCTTCTTTGCTGCCTTTTCCTGCTCTTTTCTCTTCTTAGGGTCTGTTTCTACAATAGGTCCTCTAACTCTCTTTGCGCTAGTAACATAAATGCCGCTAACCTTAGCCTTAACCTCCTGTTTTGGTGCTAAGGTGTCAAATACCTTTGGGTCACAAATAAGTGACATAACTCTTGGTCCAACCTTAACCTTAAGGATAGGAAGCTTAACTCTTCTGGCATACTTTGGAGTCTGCTCCATAACAATCTTTGGAAGATTTGCATCCTTAAATTTCATCCTTTTCATATCAATAATATAAAAGGTCATGCTCTGTGATGCTGCCTCCATTTGGCTTTGAGATTCAGCCTCTTTCTTTTGCATTCTTCTTCCCAATATATAAAGTGCAATTATTGCAATTATAAGAATAGCTATTATCACTAATAAAACTATACCTGCTGTACCAATAGCTAACATAAAATATCCTCTCTTTCTAAATTTCTTTTGTCATTCTATCATTTAAACCAATATATTACAATTAATTTTTAATTAATTCTTTATTTTTACTTACCATTTCTCTAACAATATTTTGTGAATATGTTGAAAGTGATTTCTTTTCTTCCTTGGAAAGTGCCTCTATATCTATCGGCTCTCCAAATTCAACGCAAACTGTTGCCTTCTTTATTTTAGGAAACTGATTTTCCAACACAGCACTTGTATTATTAAAGGCAATAGGTACAATTCTGCACTTTGCTTTCTTGGCAATTTTAAAGCTGCCCTCTTTGAATTCTAACATTTCATCATCTGTTTTTCCTCTTGTTCCCTCCGGAAATATAAATATGGAAATACCTGACTTTATATGCTCCACACCTGTATTTATCATTTTAATAGCAGCCTCAATACTGCTTCTATCAAGGAATATACATCTCATAAAATACATCCATACGCCAAGTGGCAATACCTTTTTGATTTCCTTTTTGGAAATAAAACCACATCTTGGAGGAATAATGGAATAGCCTACTACTATATCAAAAAAGCTTCTATGGTTGCCCACATACAATACAGCCTCATTTTTCGGAATATTTTCCAGTCCCTTTACAATAACCTTGGTGCCTGCCAAAAATAAAATTATCTTAAATGCACCCTTTACTATGTAATATGCAATATAATCCTTTGCCTTCTGATTAAACAATCCAATTATAAAAAGAAGTATGCTCATACCTATTCCTACTATAAAAAACACTAGCAAAAACAGTACGATTAAAATTAACCTAACCATAAAAACCTCCTAGGTTTCAATCCATTGATAATACCTTTATATAAATTTCTGATACTTTTATCAAATCAGTATTTTAAAGACACTCTAGGGTTAATTATACTTAAAAAAACTATATTTTACAAGGAATATTGGTGTTTATCATATTTTATTTTCATTACTTTACCTTTTCTTCGTAAACAATATTCCAGTAAGCATTTTCATCTACTGTATCAAAATATTTATCAAGCTCATCTATTATCATTTTTGTTCGCTTCTTTATATGAGGACTTTTATAAGCCAATGGTAATGACCCATATTTACCTTTTGCCAGCAAATAGGAAAACATTTCCGCCTTATCCTCATTTATACTTTTTTGTGCATAGCCTGATACAAAATATACATTATTTATGTCCTTTGCTGTATATATGCTGTAAGGCATATTAATTTCGTCTAAATCATCACCACTATACTCATAATTCCTAGGAAGTTCTTCATTCCAATCCTTCATCGTATAAACCTCACCAGTATATAATTGATTTTCTATCCTATGATGAAAATAATGATATAACTCATGAGCAAATATTCTTTGTATATTGCCAATTCTCTTTGTGTTTATACAAATATATACAATATCACCATCTACAAATGTTACTCCACCTGAATAATAGCCATATTCTATATTTCCATTTTTTCTTCGTATGTTTGAGCATAATACAATTCGTATTTCCTCATACTTATCACTATAATTTTCAACAAAGTTAATTATATCCTGATTTTCCTCTCTATATCTATCACCACCCCATTCTAACGCCTCTAAGAGCATACCCTCTGGCAGCCGGTTTAATATAATTTTTATTTCATTAATTGTTTTTGATTCCTTTTCATAATCAATAAGTACATCATAAGCATATGAACTTCTTTTTAAAGAATCTATTCCTTTAACCTCACTTTTATTGAAACCATCTACTATTTTTATACACTTATACTTTTCTTCTATATCCTCTATTTTTTTGCTGACCTCCTCTACCAGCTCCGTACTTTTATTATCTACAATTTCATTGGACTCCTTAGCCATTGGAAATAGTAAAATTATATATACTATTGCAATACCGAGGAACAATGCTGATATTGAAAAGCTATTCTTTATTTTTGTATTTCTCATTTCTTTATTCATCTACAATCCCCTTATATCTTAATCCTCCAGAACTAATTACACTTGTTGGTAATGACATAATCTTCTTCCTTCCTATCTTTTATTTTATAGTAAAAGTAAACCAACTTTATCAAGTACGGTGCTTATAACTTTTATACACGCAAAAAGGCCACAACATTTCTGTTGCAGCCGAACTATCTAATTAAATATCAATACATAATAACCAAATATCACAATATATAACAAGACTCCAAGCTTTGCGTCCTCAAGTCACCTCAAGTTTGCCCATTTATACTTTTATGTTACAACTTATGACATTTTTTTTCAATATGTTGGATTTTCTTGTAAAAGGATTATTTTAAAATAAAGCATTGTATGATAATATATTCATTAAATTAGGTATAATAAGCTTATAGCTTTACACAAATATATAAGCACCATCCTTATTTACTAAACTTTATTTTGGAGGGAACTATGTCAGAAAGAAATCTAACTTTATTAACCGACCTTTATGAGCTTACAATGATGCAGGGATATTTTAAAAGTAACTCTACTGAAACTGTTATTTTTGATGTTTTCTACAGAAAAAATCCGTCTGGTAGTGGTTATGCTATATGCTGTGGTCTTGAGCAGGCTATTGATTACATAAAAAACCTTAATTTTTCTTATGATGACATTGAGTATCTTAGAAGCCTGCAGCTTTTTGATGAGGACTTTTTAAACTACTTGTCCTCTTTCCATTTTTCAGGAGATATATATGCTATTCCAGAAGGCTCTGTTGTTTTTCCAAAGGAGCCACTTGTTAAGGTTATTGCTCCTATTATGGAGGCACAGCTTGTAGAAACTGCATTACTTAATATTGTTAATCACCAAAGCTTAATTGCAACCAAGGCATCAAGGGTTGCCTATGCTGCAAAGGGTGACGGAATTATGGAATTTGGACTTAGAAGGGCACAAGGACCAGACGCGGGAATATATGGTGCAAGGGCTGCTGTAATAGGCGGCTGTGTAGGTACTTCCTGCGTGCTTACCGGCAAAATGTGCGATGTACCAGTAAAGGGAACTCATGCACATAGCTGGATAATGAGCTTTAAGGATGAATATACTGCCTTTAAAACCTATTCAGACCTTTATCCAGACGCTTGTATATTACTTGTAGATACCTATGATACCTTAAAAAGTGGTGTTCCAAATGCAATTAAGGTATTTACTGAAATGAAGCAGGCTGGTATTCCTCTTACCTTCTATGGTATCAGATTAGATAGTGGCGACTTGGCATATCTTTCAAAGGAAGCCAGAAAAATGTTAGATGCTGCCGGCTTTACTGACGCAGTTATTTCAGCCTCAAGTGATTTAGACGAATATCTTATAGACTCCCTTAAAACACAGGGTGCAAAGATTACCTCCTGGGGTGTTGGCACAAACCTTATTACAAGTAAAGACTGCCCTTCCTTTGGTGGTGTATATAAATTAGCTGCAATAATGGATACTGATACAGGAGAATTTCTACCAAAAATTAAATTATCTGAAAACACAGAGAAAATTACAAATCCGGGAAATAAAACGGTATTCCGTATTTATGATAAAGAAACCAATAAAATCAAGGCAGACCTTATTGCCTTAGCAGATGAAGCCTTTGATGAAAATGAAGATTTAATGATTTTTGACCCTATTGAAACCTGGAAAAAAACTCTCCTTAAGGCTGGCACCTACACTATAAAAGAAATGCTGGTACAGGTATTTAGCAAAGGTATCTGCACCTATACCTCACCTTCTGTAAGTGAAATCAAAGCCTACTGTGATAACGAGTTAAATACCTTATGGGATGAAACCAGAAGACTTGTAAATCCACACAGAGTTCATGTTGACTTATCAGACAAGCTTTATGACATAAAAAAAGGCTTACTTGCCAACTATGGCAGAGTGTAAGTCCTAACAAAGCATACGCATTAATAGAATATAAACCCTAATATAATAATATAAGCACTAATATAAGTCTTGTTATAATACAAGACTTATATTATTCTCTGGCTTCTATCTGCAGCCTGCACTTGGCAACCTGCTTATCATCACAAAGCATTACAAAGGAAACCACCACTTTTATGTGGTGGTCTCCTTTGTAAATATTCAGACATTCTGTATTGATGCCTATAGGAATACAACCAAAGGGTGTATCATAACTGCAATTTACTGTTTCTCCCACCTGATAAAACAAATGGGTGTTAGTCGAGCCTTTTTTAATAACCTCTACCAACTGGTCATCAACCTTTATGATATTTTTTACTTTTCCGTTTTCCGTCAACTCTTCATATAAGAAATAGTATTTACCATTCTTTTCGTAATACTGTCCGCTGCATTTTAACTTTATAACTTCACTATCTCCGTCGGTAGTATGTGTTCCTACAACCTCAATCACAACATCTTTATTCATGCTATTTTCCTTAAATTATGCTTCCACGCCGTTTTTATAATCCTCAAATTTCTTCATAACTGCATCATAAGTCTTTTGAGAAATGTCTGGTAAGGATCTTCCCCATGCCTTTGTAGCCTGGTCAAAGCCCTTTTTGAAAGCATCTACCATCTTTTCCATTTTTTCTGAATCGCCGCCTGAAAGAGCCTTTGCCATTTCAAAAATTCTATCAGAGGTCTGATTTACACCCCAATATCCATCTTCTGATATTTCTGCCTTAGCATTTGCGGCAGTTTTTGCATCTACTGTAAAATTGCCACTTGCAAGCATAGACCAAATATCATCACTATTTTGTACCTTTTTGCCCTGCTTTAAGAACATATCAGAAACTAAAGATTTAAGGCTGTTTACTCTGCTTTCTGTATCTGCCTTAAGCTTTGCTACTAAAGCTGTTCTCTCCTCTTGTGTCATCTTGCTGGTACCAGGCTCATATACAGCACTCTGTTCTTCCTTCGCTGTCTTTGCAGATGACTTTTCACTTGTCTTTGTGTTACTTGCTTTTGTACTACTATAGCTTGTTGTATCATAGCTGCTGTAGGTGTTTGTATAAATTCCGTTTACGCTCATAGTTACCCTCCTTGGTAATACAAATTTTCGTTTCACTTATATATCGTCATAGCTAAACTAAATATTAAGACTCTTTCACATTTTTTGTAATTTCCGGAACACATTCTCCCTTAATATCGCATCTTCCATAATGTGTTTCTTCTGTAATTGTTCCATTTTCATTTTCATCAGATATATCTATTTTTATTCTGCTGATTCCTGCTCCTGTTTTTGCATCAAGCATTTTTACTATATTTTCTATGTCATTTTGATTAGCCATATTAGGGCCTCCTTCACTATTTTTTTCTGGTTAAAGTTTACTATACTCTACATTCCATAGTATAAGTCCATCAGGTGGTGCTGTAAAGCCTGCATTCTGCCTATTTTTACTATTTAATATTTCTATCATAGCTGAAGGCTCTCTCCCGCCTTTTCCCACCTCAATAAGTGTACCTGTAATTATCCTGATCATATTATATAAAAAGCCATTGCCATAAAATGTCAGGACTATTTCACCCTTTATATTTTCTATTTGGATATTATAAATAGTCCTTACTGTAGATTTTTTCATATGCTTATTGGCACAAAAGGCTTTAAAATCGTGAGTTCCTATTAAATATGTGGCTGCCTGCTGCATTTTTTCTATATTAAGCTTTTCCTTAACAGTATACACATAATTACGATCAAACACATTTTTCATGCCACTGTTATTAATCCTGTATTTATAGGTTTTTGCAGTTGCGCTAAGTCTGGCATGAAACCTTTCCTCTGCTTTTTCAACCTTTACAACAGCAATATCCTGTGGCAGATACTCATTCATCGCTTCAAGCAATGCTTCCTCGCCCCATTTTTTGTACAGGTTAACACTACAAACCTGTCCCTTTGCGTGAACTCCTGCATCTGTTCTGCCAGCCCCGTGAATTTCTATCTGTCTGTCCTCAAGTCTGGATAGTAAGGTTTCTATTTTTTCCTGTATAGTCTTATGGGTATTTCCCTGCTTTTGCCAGCCGTCATAGGCTTTTCCGTCATATGAAATTGTCAATTTATAATTTGTACCATTATTCATTTTCAAAGCCCATATTCTCCATTATGGTTTTTTCCTGATGCTCTATATGGGCAACAATAATACTTTTCGCCTTTTCAACATCTTTATTAACTATTGCTTCAATAAGATTTTCGTGATCTCGCACAACAGTCTGTCTAGTATCCTGATCCTTTATATATTCCAGACGGTATCTGTACATCTGCTCCCTAATATTGTACAAAATCTGTATAAGTCTGTCATTGCCTGTAATTCTATATATAATATCATGAAAGGCAACATCTATCTTTGCAATATCACTAGGATTCTTCTTTTTAATTGCTGCATTAAACTCTTTAAGATTTTCCCTTAATTCACTTACAGCCTCATCCGAAACATTTTCGCAGGCCTTTTCTACTGCAAGCTGCTCTAATACCTTTCTTACCTCTAATACATTTTTTAAATCCTCTTTGGAAATCTCAGCTACCACAGTTCCCTTTCTAGGTGTCATATTAACAAGTCCCTCTAGCTGCAACATTCTTATAGCTTCTCTTATAGGTGTTCTGCTGACTCCCAGCTTTTCAGCCAGCCGTATTTCCATAAGTCTTTCCCCTGGCTCTATATCACCTGTTAATATAGCTTCTCTCAGGGTATTAAATACAACATCTCTAAGAGGTAAATAGTCATTCATTTTAAGACTAATATCTTTCATCACCATTGCCTCCGTCTGTAATATATACCTGCTTGCAATAATCCGAAGCCTTTAAGGCTTTATATGTATATTTTGCTTTTTCCACATCATCAAAAAGACCAAATACTGTTGGACCGCTTCCACTCATAACAGCATTTACAGCACCCATATCTATCATATTTTTCTTTATCTCATTTATAATTGGATATTCCTTTTGTGTAACTGTTTCCAGAACATTTCCAAGCCTTGATGCCATACCATAGAAATCATTGTTATTTATAGCCTCTATCATTCCGTCAACATCTGGGTGATATTTAAGTTCATTGGCTTTAAGATTAGTATAAACAAACTTTGTAGATATATTAACAAATGGCTTTGCCAATACAATATAGCAGTCCGGCATAGGCTTTAACGGAGTAAGTATCTCTCCTATTCCCTCTGATAATGCTGTACCTCCCATAATACAATACGGAATATCAGCACCAAGCTTAACTCCCCGTTCCTTTAAGGCCTTCTCATCAAGTCCCAGCTTAAACATTATATTAATGCCCTTTAACACTGCGGCACAATCTGCACTTCCACCAGCCATTCCTGCTGCCACAGGTATCATCTTTCTAATTCTGATAATAATATGTGCATTAATTTCAAACTCCTTCATTAATAATTCTGCCGCCTTATATGCCAAATTATTCTCATTAACCGGCAAAAACTTAAGATTTGTTTCTATATCAATTTTATATTGTCCTTTAGGCTCTTTTCCTAAATACTCTATTTCCACTTTATCATAAATACCTACTGACTGCATTATCATTCTAACATCATGATAACCATCTTCTCTTTTTCTGATAACATCTAAAGCAAGATTGATTTTACCATGTGCCCTGACCTTTACATATTTCATAAAAACCTCCTGATACACACTTTCGTTACAGTATCAAGTTTAACATAAGGCTTATAAAACTTCAATGTATTTTGTATACAGTATTTTTTATACTTTAATTTTATTTATAATCTATTAAAATCTGGAAATACTATAGCTAACAAAATAGAGCTTATGACCATTATGTAATTTAAGGAGTTTCTATGCTAAGCAGAAATATTGACGAAAACCTGAATGCCTTTAGGGCAAAAATTAAGGATTGTGATGACATTAAAGAGCGTACTATGTTTTTAGGTCCCTCTGGCAATGTAAAAGCAAGTATATTTTATGTAGAGGTTGCCCTTAATAATCTAACGGTTTCCGAATCTGTTATTGGAAAATTTATCTGTCAGATGATGGATATGCCAAAGGAAAAGCAGTATCAGTTTCTAAAAAATAATGCCTTAGGCATAACTGATGTTAAAGAGCTTGCCACAATAGATGAGGCTATTATGGGTGTTATGATAGGTGACGGAGTATTCTTTATTGACGGCTATGACAAAGCTCTAAAAATAAAATCTAAGGGCTATCCCAACATTGGTGTTTCCTCCTCTCAAAATGAAAAGGCTGTACGAGGCTGTAAGGAAAGCTTTTGCGATGCCTTAAAGGCAAATACTGCCTTAGTAAGAAAGCGTATTAGAAATCCTGCCCTAAAGGTTAAGGAAAGAATTATTGGAAAGCTTACTAAAACCACTGTTGCCATTATGTATATAGAGCCACTTACCAGACCCAGCGTTTTAGACAGAATAAATAGTATGTTAGACCAGATGGAAAACGACCTGGAATATATACACGATTCTGGTATAATAGAGCAGCTTACAGAAAGCTCCCCTTTTTCCCCTTTTCCTCAATATGAAACCACCGAGCGTCCTGACAAGGCTGCAATGTCCCTTATGGATGGACGAATAGTTTTATTCGTAGACAATTCGCCCTTAGTTTTAATACTTCCAACCTTCTACAGCAGCTTTTTTAAAACTGCCGATGACTATTTTTCAAGGTATTCTGTTGTAAGTCTGGCACGAATTATCAGGTACATTGCCTCCTTTTTTGCTATCACCCTGCCTGCAATATATGTTGCAGCCCTGCTTTACAATCCTGAAATTATACCTAAAAAGCTCCTTTATACCTTGTATGAGGCAAGAATAGATGTACCCTTTTCTATTACCACAGAGGTCTTATTAATGGAGCTGGCATTTGAACTGTTAAAGGAGGCTGGTATTCGTATTCCCGGTCCCTCTAATAATACCATTGGTATTGTAGGTGGCTTAATTGTGGGACAGGCTGCAGTAAGTGCCGGCCTGGTAAGTCCCATTATTGTTGTAATTGTAGCACTTACAGCACTTGCCTCCTTTGCTATTCCCTCTGAGGAAATGGCTAGTGCCTTTAACTTTATAAAGTATATACAAATATTTATGGCTCACTTTTTAGGTATATTTGGAATAATTGCAGGCTGGATATTTATAATTGTTCATTTAATAAGGCTGAACAGCTTTGGTTTTCCTTATCTTATGCCAAGTGTTTCGAGAGATATATACACAGACAACAAAGATAACTTTATCAGAGCACCCTTTATTCTTATGAAAAAGGTTAGTATTTTTAGAAATAACAAGGAGAAATAATATGTTTAATGGTAATAGGAAAATATCCTCAAATCAAATGTATAAATGCTTTTTTTGTACCTCTGTCTGCCCTGCTTTGTTTTTATTTTTATATGATTATGTAAGCCTTACAGACTTTATTCTCTCCTTTATCTCAACTCTTGTATTTTCACTTATCCTTCTTGCTTTAACAAAATTTATTAATCCAAGGGCAAAAGGTATATGCGTTTTCTTTAACCTTCTATTTATAGTTAAATACCTGCTAATGATTTACCTTGACTTGTCTATTATTTTCTTTACCCTGTATAACTGCTTCGGAATACCCGCTACCAAGCCCCTGTTTTTACTGGTAATATTTGTTTTGTGCCTATATATTGCTAAAAGTGGTGTTGAAAAAATCTTTAGGCTGTCAGAAATACTCTTTATTATTTTAATAATACCTGTTATTATCCTGCTTTTTACACCTGTTTTCAGAGTAAACGCTTCAAACATACACTATTTTACCGCCTACCTTTACCAACCCTTTACTTCTAAAAACAGTATTTTTCGTTCCCTTATTATTGCAATTATTATATTTCCTGCAGAAATTTGTAATACCTTTAAAAATTATTTTTTAGTTGGCAAAAATTATACCTCCTCCATTTTAAAAAGTTTAATTACTATATTTTCTATTGTACTTGCTGCTGCCCTAATTATTATTGGAATATATGGTAATATTTCTAATAAATATACTGTTCATCCCCTGTTTAGTCTTATGCAGATTATGCCTATTGGAGAAAGTCTGTCCGTCCGTCTGGACTTTATTGTTTACATTTTTATTTTTGCAAGCCTTTTATATTCTATTGGCTTTTATCTGTATGCTATTAATCATTCCATCAAGAAAATCTTTAAAAATATGACCTATGGCATTTTTGCCTTTCCTTTACTTTCACTAATATTTATATACCTGATTTTTACTTCTTATAAAAGTGCCAACCCTTTGCACCACCGTGAAAGCAATCCTGCTATGGTAGAAAATATTTATATAAAGCAGGACAATATTGTTTTTGAAATCCAACAGTATTCTGATGACAATACCTTTTTTAATACCTACACCGAAAATATCTATAATGCCAATGCTATATACACCCAAGCCTTTAACAATTATTTAGATTTTTCCCATATTAATGCTATTTATGTTTCCGAAAACATTTATAATGATAATACTTCCCTGCAAAATACCTTACTTCAATTTAAAAAACAGCTAATATTTCCAGAAACCTTAAAAATAAAAACTGCAAATCGCACCGGATATAAATATCTGTATACTATTTACATGCTAAAACCTTAATATAACCAAGCTATGTCCTGCCTTTACTACTAAATTTTTACTGTCTTGATAATTGCAATTAGTTGTAATATACTTATTCCATAATTTTTCGTAGGAATTTCAAGAATGAAATGAGGTAACCTTTTAATGGAAAATGAAGCTAATGCAAACAAAGTTTATAAAATCAATATACAAAATATTAGTAAAGCCTTTAGAAAAAAATCTATTCTAAGCAATGTTTCACTAACCTTAAAGTCCGGTGAATGTGTAGGAATTATCGGTATGAATGGCTCCGGAAAAACCACTCTGCTAAATATTATTTGTGGAGAAGGCTCTCATTTTAATGGCACCATTACCATAAACGATACTTCCACCTCTCTTTTAAAGGACAAAAAACTTCTGTCACAAACTATTGGTTATATTCCACAGGAAAACCCTCTTATTGAAGATTTATCCACCTATGACAATTTGCGTCTTTGGTACTGTGACAGTCCTCTTAATATGAAAGAGGAATTAGAAAACGGTGTGCTTCATTCACTAGGTATAGATGAATTTTTACAAACCAAGGTTAAAAACCTTTCTGGCGGTATGAAAAAAAGACTTTCTATTGGCATTGCCTTAGCTAAAAAGCCTACCTTTTTAGTTCTTGATGAGCCTGCTGCTGCTCTTGATTTAGTGGCAAAAAATATTATTCATACATATTTAAACTCCTATAAGACATCTGGTGGTGGCATATGTATTGCTACCCATGATGAGGAGGAGTTAGCTTTGTGTGACAGAGTATTTGTACTAAAGGACAAATCCCTTCACCAAATCGACAAAAACATTCGTGGCAACCTGTTAATTAAAGAAATTATGGCATAGACGCAATGAAATTTAAAATATTACTAAAAGCAGAAATCAAAAATACTCTTACAAAAATACCTAAGCTTATTTTTTCTACAATTATACTTATCGCTGTTATAGGTATAATTGCTTTTTGTGGAACAAAATATCTTTATAATGATGAGTCCAACTTTAATGTAACCTTAGGTCTTGTAATAGAGGACGATACCGCTGTAATGGGTGCTATTACCAATCTCATTACTAATTCTAAAAGTGTAGCTGAATATGCTTCCTTTATTACCTGCACCAGAGCTGAGCTTAATGATTATCTGGATAACGGCAAAATCTATGCCGGCATTATCCTACAGGAAAATGCTGCCAAGGATATTATGAACGGAACTAATACTCCAATAGAAATAGTTTTCCCGAAAAACTCTGGCTTTGAGGCCAGTATGATTGCTGAAATTGCTAAGGCCTGTGCTTCCCTGCTTGACACAGCCCAGTCAGGCATCTACACCTCTATTGACTTTTATAATACACATTACAAATCCTACGCAAAGCAGGATATGTTAGACCGGTTAAATATGACATATGTATATATGGTATTAAAAAGAGCCACCACCTTTAATGAGCATACTATTACAGCAACCGGAGATATTTCCCTTGTAGCTTATTACTGTTTAGCAGCAGTTATTATGATATTGCTGTTTTTTGCAATAAATACTGCAACCACCTACACAAAATACAATTCCCATTTATCAAATAGATTGCTTCAAAATAATATAGGCATTACAAAGCAGCTATTCATAAAATATATTTCCGTAGTTATTACATATATGTTCTGTCTGCTGGTGCTGGCACCAATTCTATTTTACTTTTTCAAAATTGGCACATCTATTAATATGCTGTTAGCTATAATTATAGGAATTTTAGCACTGTCCTCTTTTACATTACTTTTATATGAATTATTTAATAGTAATGTAGCCTGCATACTATTTGTATTCCTATTTAATATTTTTATAGCCTTTGCCTCAGGCTTATTTATTCCATTAATAATGCTTCCAAAGCCACTAATAAATATAGGAAAGCTGTTCCCTGCACATTACATCTTTGAAATATTATCCAACTTAGCCGCAAGGGATTTTTCAATTATTCCTTATATTTATCTTATGATTTTTACTATATTTTATTTTACACTGACCTGTATTATAAAAAATACTGTTCACAAAAGGAGAGCAGCTTAAATGAAACAATTTTTTACTTGGTTTTATTATCTTTCTAAGCGACAGCTTAAAAACATATTTTTCATATTAGTTTTACTTTTAATTCCTGTAAGTGCGTTAATGCTAAAATCCTATAGCAGCTCACTTACTGCCTCTTTATCTATTGGAGTAATTGACCTGGATAAGACTATCCTTTCAAAGGAGCTGGTTTTATCTCTTAATACTACAGACAAAAATAGTGTTGTAGTCTTTACAGTTTATGACGACATAGAAACTATGGATAAGGATATTCTGACTGGTAAAATACAATGTGGTTATAGTATTCTTCCCGGCTTTGAGGCTAAGGTTTCACAAAACTCACTAAAAGGTCTTATTGATGTACATTCAAAGCCTGACAGCTCTATTGTACCGCTTAGTAATGAGCTGTTCTTTACATATGTTTTTAAGGAAGCTGGATATTATACTCTTACTAAGGATATGGAGGACTCAAATATTTTTTATAATATTTCTGACGAATACTATGAGCAATTAAGGGCTGGTTACACTCAATATCTTGAAGCCGGCCGTACCTTTCATTTTAATTACAGCCAGACCGACGGTACTTATATTTCCTCAAATAATATAGATATTTTAGACTTTATAAAAACTCCTGTACGAGGTGTAGTTGCAGTTTTTATATTTATTTCAGGCTTAGCCGGTGGCTTTACCTTTCTTAAGGACTCAAAAAACAAAATAACTAATAAGCTTTGTATTTTTGATATTGGTATTCCTGTATTCTTTTCAGCAATTTCAGGACTAATTTCTATTTTTATTATAGGCATAAATAAAGGTATTTTAAAGGAGGCTGTCATAACTGCCAGCTACTGTGCAATAGTTATATTATTTGTTTTTCTACTGACCAGGCTAATTAAAAACAATATTTCCTATTGCTCCACTATACCGGTTTTCTCTTTAGGCTCTATTATTTGCTGTCCTATATTTATTAATCTTAAAACATTTCTGCCAATAATAAATATACTGCAATATTTGTTTATGCCGACCTACTACTTTATGCTGTTAGATATTATAAAATAGCAGGTAATAATTTATTTTTACAAATATAAACAGGGCATCAGCATCTTATAAAACTACTATATAAAATGCTAATGCCCTATTTTTTAATAAATGCTATATTATTATTTACCTGTATAATGTGCCTTAAGGAATTCTATTTCCTTTGCGTAACCATCCAGCTCGTTTGGTGTTTCCAGATTTATTGGAATGTTAGCAAAGGCAGGATGATTTATAACCTTAATAAGTGCTTCACTTCCTATATTTCCTTCGCCTATTTTTTCGTGTCTGTCCTTATGACTGCCCATTACATTTTTACTGTCATTTAAATGTATTGCCTTTAATCTTTCTAATCCGATTACTTCATCAAAATTCTTTATGACACCATCTAAATCATTGACAATATCATAACCGCCGTCAAATATATGACAGGTATCTAAGCAGACACCCAGCTTTTCACTAAGCTCTACCTTGTCCATTATCATTTTTAACTCTTCAAAGGTTCTGCCTATTTCACTACCCTTGCCAGCCATTGTTTCAAGTAATACAGTTGTAGTCATATCCTTTGTAAGAATTTCGTTCAGCATTTCAGCAATGTATTCAATACCTGCCTCAACACCCTGCTTTACATGGCTTCCCGGATGGAAATTGTAGACATTGCCTGGAACATATTCCATTCTTCTAAGGTCATCTGCCATTGTTTCTCTAGCAAATTTTCTTATTTCCGGAGTTGCTGCACAGGCATTTAAGGTATATGGTGCATGAGCAACTATAGTTCCTATGCCATTTTCCTCTGCAAACTCAAGATATGCTTCTATATCCTTTTCATCTATAGCCTTTGCTGCGCCACCTCTAGGATTTCTTGTGAAAAACTGAAAAGTATTTGCACCTAGCTTGACAGCTTGCTTTCCCATTGCCAAAAATCCCTTTGAGGCAGATAAGTGGCATCCTATATATAACATCTTTTTCTCCTATCTAAGCTAATACAAGGGTTATAAGTCAAAATATGATTAGTTCATAGCCTTCTTTATAGCTGCTAAAAGCTCATCATATGTTTCAAAAGCTTCTAATTCTGGATTGTCAGCCTTTATTTGGTCTGTACTCTTGAATAAGAAACCAGCCTTGCTTGCCTTTATCATACCTAAATCATTGTAGCTGTCACCACTTGCAATAGTATCATAGCCAATAGACTGTAATGCCTTGACTGTTGTAAGCTTTGACTGTTCGCAACGCATCTTAAAACCTGTGATTTCTCCATTTTCTGCTACTTCAAGGGAGTTGCAGAATATTGTTGGCCAGCCAAGTTTTTCCATAAGTGGAGTTGCAAACTGTGCAAAGGTATCACTAATAATAATAACCTGACAAATTGAACGCAGCTCATCAAGAAATTCCTTTGCTCCTGGAATTGGGTCAATTTTTGCTATTGTATCCTGGATTTCCTTTAATCCTAAGCCATGCTCCTTTAAAATACCTAAACGCCATTTCATTAATTTATCGTAGTCTGGCTCATCTCTTGTTGTCCTTTTTAACTCTGGAATACCACTTGCCTCAGCAAATGCAATCCAAATTTCTGGAACTAATACGCCCTCTAAATCTAAACAAGTAATGTACATAAAATTTTCCTCCGTTTTAACAATAATATTTTGCATAAACAATTCTTTTCTGATTATATACTAATGCGAAAAAAATCACAACAATAATTCACTTGGGATAAAAAATTTTACTTATTTACCCTCTTAAAATAGTGCTTACGCCCTATAGACAAATTTCTACAAATTGCATACTATGTTAGTAGAATAATATCTGACGCGAAATGGCAAACTTATGGAAACATAAGGACGCAAAGCCTAGGGCCTAAACTTTTATAGCAATGGCAGCCTGGTTACCGAAGTATCTTAATTTCTATAGCTTTGCCTGCTCGCTTTAGGTAAGCAAGGAGGCTCTTATATGAAATCTTTTTTTAAGAAATCAACTAAAATTGTTTTCGTGACAACAATTATTTTTTCTATCTTCATTCAATCCTTTTCACAATTTGCTTTTGCAGCTGCAAATGACAGCAAAAAAGCTTTTAGAGAAGAATTAATACAAATGTTTAAAACTGGTGATATGAGTACCCACGATGTAGCTGATTATGGTTTTTCTTATAGTGAAATTTCAGCAATCTATAATTCGGTAATAGAAAATGAATGTTTAGTGGAATATTATTGTGGTGCAAGTATTGTTCAGAGCACTACCCGTTCTGAAAGTGGTGTTATTCAGACCTTTAAGCTTCAAAATATGGATAGTGGCTTTCTTCCTCGTCTTGAAAAAATGAAGAAAACTATTGCTGCCGCCTTAGCTGGTCTTAATGACAAAATGTCTGAGCTGGAAAAAGCATTATATTTACACGATTATTTATTATCAATAGCTACCTATTACAATGGAAATAATCTTATGACTAAAAGTGCTGGCAATCTACTTGCCTATGGAAATGGTGTCTGTCAGGCATATTCTGACGCTTATATCTTATTATTAAAGCTAAGTGGTATTTCCTGCTCCCATGTTGCCAGCTCCTCTATGCGTCATGTATGGCCAGTTATAAAATTAGACGGAGAATATTACCACATTGACCCTACCTGGGACGATACCCGTGCAACAAACTCAATTTCCCACAAGTATTTTTTAAGAAATGATGCGGAATTCCAAAGCCTGTCGCACTATAGCTGGACCAATTATTTTGAAAAAATAAGCTCTGCTTCTAAGCAATATACTGACTGGTTTGTTCACAATATTGAAAGCCTAATGTACTATTATGACGGACTTTGGTATTATGAGGACAATAATTCTATTAAAGGCTCAACTATAGATGAAAGTATTTCCTTCATACTTGTAGACGGCTCTGACCAAACAGCAGCAACCCATATTATAGGAGTTTTTGATGGTATTTTAAAATATTCTCAGGGCAATACTACAAAATCAATAGCCTTAGATAATTTACCAACTGATACTCCTTCTACTGATTTGTATGATATATATAATATGGCTGATTTTTCTAATTATAAAGCTGGCAATTACAGCCATATTAATGGTGCTTATTCTCCTTTCTATGGAAGAATTTGCCTAGAGGATTATGTTGCTGCCTATGAAGGAATTGTTTTAACTGCCAAAATATCCTTGCCAACCTACAAAATTATAATAAGAGAATTAGACAACAATAAAAACTTAATTAATTCGGTTATACTATCTGATAAGGATATATATACACCAAAAAGCTATGTAAAATATTTAGGTATTTCCATATATGATGCTGCCTATAAACCTATTACCTATGAGTGTTACAAAAAGCTTTTTGAAGCAGGAAATATATTTGTACTATACAGTAATATCCTGCCTTCAGATAAAACTACTGCCTCACCTGCACCTGCCTTTAATGACATATATAATATGTCCGATTTTTCTAATTTCAGATACGGCTATTACAATTATTATGATGGAAAATATGGCGAATATTCTGGCAGGATTTGTCTTAAAGACTACGAAGCAGCCTATACAGGTGCAACCTACACAGCTATATGTTTAGATGACCGTTTTCAGATTTTAGTCAGGGAAATTGATGCAAATGGAAAAATGATTGCCTCTCACTCCTTAAAAAATGGCGATAAGTTTACACCTATGGAAAATACAGTAAAGCTTGGAATTTCCATATACAGAAGCGACTTTGCCGGAATTAGCTATGAGCAGTACAAATCCCTTTATGACAGTGGTTTTTATACAATATTAGCACTTTCTAAGTAGGCATTTATTTAACCTGATTATTAGCCTTTAAATCTCCTTTGCCTTTGTTGATTTTTAACCGAAATCATAATATAATTTATCTAAGTAAAAATACCTTGTTAATTCTTGAGCTTTTGTATTTTTATACCCTATCAGCTACGCTCAGGAATTACTTACCATTTAAAAGCCTTATTAAAGCGAAAGGAGATTTCTATTGGTTAATTTATCTACTAAAATTACACTTGCAAAAAGGTTTGAGGTTAGCGAAATAGCCGGTGAGAAGGTTATGATTGACTTTGAATCAGGCAAATACTTTATGATAAAAGGAACAGGAAATGTAATTTTTGATATGCTTACAGAAAAAATTACAGTATCTGATATTATAGAAACACTCATGGAAAAATATGAGATTAGCCAAACTGACTGCACAAAGGATACTTTGGCGTTTCTCAATGATTTATACAACAAGAACATAATCAAAATCTTATAGTTTATATAAAACTTTGTTTTTCATATTTGATTTGATAAAAGTAGGAGCTGTTAAAAAAGTCTTTAACAGCTCCTTATATAATGCCACTTTATTAGAATACCATCTAACAAAAAAGGTCGCAAATGATTTTGTAAATTTCTTTTATGTCAACTCCAATACAACTCTGCTAGTTAAGAGCTTTTTACACCCCTTTTTTTAATTTATCGCCTCTAGCTTTTTATTTGCTACTAAAAGCTCTCTATCACAAAATTGTAGTACTGATTTTCTATGGGTAATAAGCAGGCAGGTAGGTCTTGGTGCTATAGCTCTTATATTTTCCAGCACCTTTAGCTCTGTTTGTTCATCTAAGGAGGAGGTAGCCTCGTCTAAAATTAAAAATGAAGCCTTTTTCAAAATAGCTCTTGCAATGGCTATTCTCTGTGCCTGCCCCTCCGATATTCCATATCCCTTTTCACCTATTTTTGTATCAATTCCTTCTGGCAGATTACATACAAAATCATATGCGCAGGCTGCCTTTAGGGCATCAATAATTTCTTCTCTGGAAGCATCTGGATTTCCCATCGAAACATTGTAAGCTATAGTTCCAGAAAACAATGTATTTCCCTGTGGAACATAGGATATAAACTCTCTGGAACTGGACTTTGCCTCCTCACTTTCCCCTTTTCCATTAAAAAATCGCATTGAGCCTTCCTTTGTTGTAATAAAAGACATTATAAGTCTTACTAAGGTGGTTTTACCTACTCCGGATTCACCAATTATTGCAACAAATTCCCCTGCTTTAATATTAAAATTCACATTATCTAAAATATTCTCATTTTCATCATAGCCAAAGGTAATATTTTTTGCCTCTAAGGAAATATCCTTTTTATCTATTACTGTAGCATTTCTTTCCTCCAGCTCAATATCCTGCAGCTCCATAATTCTACCTGCTGATGCTAATATTGCAACCAGCTTTGGGAGCATGGCAGTTATACTATAAATAGGTGCCTGGATACGATTGACTAAGGTAAGGAATAAACTCATAGTTCCGTAGGTAATAGCCTTTGTGGAAAGTCTGAAGGCTCCCCAGGCAAATGCCAGTATATAACCTAATTGGAAGCCAATATTTACAGTAGCACTAGCTGCCATTGACATTCTGGCTCCCTTAAACACCCATTTTATTCTTTCGTTTCTAAGCTCCTCAAACCTTTCTACTGAACGCTGTTCGTGGCAGAAGGTTTTGACTATTAATAAATTGGCAAGGCTTTCCTGCATATAACCTCTATAGGCTGCCTCTGACTCCTGCACCTTAACCTGCAGCTTTTTAATTTTTCTTCCAAAGACAACGCTTCCAAAGGCTGCTATTGGTGCAATAATTAAGGCTAATAATGCCAGCGTTTTGTCATAATAAAATAATGTAAAAAAGGTTGCAAAAAACTCTATAACTACTGCTACAAGACTAGGAATAATAGAGGATATTCCCTCTGCAACCGTTCCTGCATCAGAGGTTAATCTGGTCATTAAGTCCCCTGTATGGTACTTTTGTATTTTCCCCCAGTTAGAATGTAGGATTTTATCATATACCTGCTTTCTAATTCCAAAGGAAAACTTTTCATTTACAACTACTGTAAACATTGAGGAAAGCAGTCTTGCAATCTGACTTATAATTACAACCAACACATATAAAAGCACTGCTGTCACAAAGCTCTTTCCACCTGATGCCTTATCGATTATATGCTTTCCAATAACTGAGGTTACAACTGACACCAAAGTACCTATACAGCCACACAGCATAATAAGTATAAGTGACGGTATATAAGGCTTTGTATATCTGACAATCCACCTAAAATAACTAGACTGATTTCTCCAGTCCTTAAAAAAAGCTTTAATTTTTTTCAACATATATTTCTCCAACTATACTATTTTCTACCATTAATTTACACAGCTTAAATATTTTTAATTATTGATTATTATAAGGCATTAATTAATTTATCCTTCTTCACATAAAGGAAATTCTATGTAAAATGTAGTTCCATAGAACCTTTCACTTTCACATCTGATATTGCCACCACATAGCTCTACAAAGGATTTTGCAATAGCCAGTCCCAATCCATAGCTTGCCTCAGCTCCCGGTGTCCTTGCCTCCTGTACCTTGTAACAGCGTTCAAATATCTTTTCCAGTGCATCACTATCTATACCTATGCCATTATCCTTAACATAAATAACTGCTTTTTGTTTTTCTATTTTTAAGCCCAATATTATTTTATCTCCACTATTTGAATACTTTAGTGCATTTGTAAATAAATTATCTAACACTCTTGTTATTTTTTCTGTATCTATATTAATTTCCTGCGTTAAGTTCTCTGGTATTTCACTAATAATTTTTCTATCTTTATACTTTGGTTCTTCATTTATCATATAAAAATAGTCCTCTAGAAAAAACGCTGCAGGGACTTTTTCCAGCTTTACATTAACTATGGCATTATCCAGCCTTGCCATTAAAAATATGTCCTCTATAAGCTTTTCCATTCCCTTACCTCTTTGAAGCATCATTTGCAAGGACTCAAGCATATAATTAACATCTATATTTTTATTATCCTTTTCAAGCTCGCCAATAAGATATTCTAACCTGCCATTAATAGCAGCCAATGGTGCTCTTAAATCATGTGATATGTTTGCAAACATCTCCGAGCGTTTCTCTTCCATATCACTCATTTTTTTATTTGCTATATATAATGCCTTGGCTAATTCGTCTTCTGAGGCAATTACCCTTGGCATTTCATATTTTCTTTTATTCTCCATAATATACCTTCTCTTTATTTGTTATATCTTATTATATAGCCCTTTGACCAGACAGTTTCTATTAGATTTTTAAGTCCTGAATAATAGGACAATTTTCTCCTTAATCTGCTAACCTTCATCATTATGCTTTGTCTGTCGTTTTCTATATACACACCCAAAAGCTTTTTGCCTATCATTTCAAAGGTAACTGTATTATTAATATTTTCTGCTAAAAGCAGCAGCAAATCATATTCATTATTTGAAATATCTATTTCATCTTCAAGATAATATACCTTGTGCTTCCTTGTATTTATAGTAAGGGTATCTATAATTATTTCGTCATTATCCTTAGTGTCTGTATTCATTTTACGGATATTTACAGCAATTCTTGCTGCCAGCTCCCTAAGACTATAAGGCTTTGTAATATAGTCATCCCCACCTAACATAAGTCCCTCTATTTTATCATCCTCTGAATCCTTTCCTGTAAGGAAAATTACTGGTATATTCTTAATCCTCTTTAGTTTTTTACATAGGGTAAAGCCGTCCATTTCAGGCAGCATTACATCTAAAACAATTAGCTTTATTTCGTTCTTTTTTTTCTTAAAAAGCTCAACAGCCTCTAAGGAGCTTTTTGTAGTAATAACCTTATAATTAAGGTCTTTTAAATAATCTGAATTTGTCTTTAATATTTCAACATCGTCATCTACTAAAAGGATTGTGTCCATACTGTTCTCCTTGCCTTGCACTTAAATATTAAAAGCCAATATGTATGGATTATACAACAATTACTATACTGATTACAAACAAAAACTTTTATGTTATACTTAACCCACAAATGTAGATTGCGCATTTCGTAACAAGAATGGCAATTTACTACAGTTTTAATTACATCACACAGTAGAAAGGAAAGGTTATGTCTGCTATTTGGGGCGCTATTGCGTTTGACAACAATGTTATTTTAAGTTCTAATAAAAATACTTTACTTGAGGCATACAAAGGCTTAAAAATAGATCGTTTTGAACAAATAAGCCTGCCTAATATATATCTAGGCTGTGGTATACAATATTTTAACTATGAAGCAACAAAAGAAATTTTGCCTTACTGTGATGATGAAGTTTATTTTACTGGCGATATTGTTCTAGATAATAGAAATGAGCTTTGCCAGAAATACAATTTAGATACCTCGCTTCCTGATGGAAGTATTTTTATTATGCTTTATAAAAAATATGGCAATGATATTTTAAATGAATTAGTTGGAGCTTATGCGGCAGCTATTTATTATAATAAAAAAAATGAGCTTATTTTATTAAATGACGCTGTAGGCGAACGATGTGTTTATTATACAAGATACGAAAATACTGTTTATTTTTCTACCTTATATGAACCTTTGGCAAAAATAACCAATGCTGAATTTAATGACAACTGGTTTGTAGACTTTCTTTCTATGGACCATATGATTATAAACAGCGACAGCATTTCCACTCCTTATAATAATATTTACAGAGTTGCCCCTGCCCACTGCACAGCATTTACACCAATGGCTACTGACGATTTCAGATATTGGAAGCCACTTGATACCTTAGTTCAATATAAGGCCAGTGATAAGGCTGTTAAAAACAAGTTTATAAGCTTATGTGAAACTGTTACAAGGGATATGCTTAGAACTACAGGTAATGTTTCTATTCAGTTAAGTGGAGGCTTAGACTCAACTACAGTTGCCCACTTTTTGTGTAAGGAGTTGGAAAAGTCAGGTAAAAGCTTATATTCTTATACCTTTGTTCCCCTAGCCTCTTACAAAACAGACTCTAGCACCTGTGTAGACAATGAAAAGGCTGATGTTTTACAAACTGTGGATTTTTACAAAAATATTATCCCCTCCTTTATTGATATTAAGGGAGTAAACCCTTGGAATACACACAAGCAGCAATTAGACTGCTTTGAAGCACCTTATAAGTCTGTACAAAATGTTTTATGGATCACTAAATGCTGTGAGCTTGCCTATTCAAATAACTCCAGACTTATGTTTACCGGTGCTTTTGGAAATACCAGTATTTCCTATTCTTCCTCAAAGTCCTGCTTTGAGTATATGTATATGCACCACAGATATTTTTCTTTTTTTAAGGAATTGTTTGCATTAAGTAACTACACTCATTCCAGCAGGAAAAATATGTTTAAAATAATCAGACAAAATTGTAAAGCATATAAAAAGCATAATATTAACCTTAAAAATACTGATTATTCCACCTCCTTTGTTAATAGCAATGCCTTTGCTGCTACAGGCTGTAAGGAAAGATTAGACAACCTGTACCAAATCTTAAATGGTGCTAATGACTATAATACAGGTCTGGCAGCATATATTATGAATGAATTACCATTTAGGCAAATGGGTGATGCAGCTACAAAGCGTTCTCTTACTACTGGAGTTTTACAAAGGGACCCTACAAAGGACAAAAGAATTATAGAATTTTGTATATCTTTAAAGCCAACTCAATTTTATAAAAATGGAATTGACAGAAGATTAGTCTGCGAATATTTAAAGGAGCTAATTCCTCCTCACATTATTGAAAATACCCGTTTTAAAAGAGGCCGTCAGAGTGCTGATATTGCATATCGTTTTTCCTTAGACTGGAACAATATACGAAACCAATGGATGAATTTATATAAGGAAAATTTTAACAACCCTTATGTAGATTGTAAAAAAGCCTATTATGATTTAAAGGGAAAGCCCAATATTTCTTCTTATAATCGTTTTGAGCTGACCAGACATACTTATACTGCTATGGTTGTAGAGTTTACAAAATCCTAACAATTATGTTAGGAAGCTTGCTATCCAAATTTATTTAATTATAATACTTAGTGTAAATGAAATTGTTTTTAAAAAGGAGAGATTGTTATGAAACAGAATTGGATTACACCAGAAGTTAGCGAATTAGATATTACAGCTACTGCAAACGGAAATGCACCTTCAATGGATTTCGATGCAGATTGGCAGCAGGACGAAAACGGAAGATGGTTCCGTCCAGGTGCAGATGTACTTGTTAGCTAATTACACCTTATAAAAGTATTACTATTTTTTATAAGTCTATAACGAATACTATTTTAATGTCAGGCAAGCTTTTGCATATGCGCTTATGATTTTCTATAAGCCTTTGTATAGATTTTGTCTGGCATTATTTTAAATTAAATTTTACATATTTTTCTGGGGTTTTATATATAACTATATTATGATATTAGTAATTTTGTTTTTTTAAGGAATTTTTATGTATTACTATAAAATTTATGGTCTATATGTTGAAGCTGATTACCAATTCAAAGAGCTTTTTCCTATAGACAAACCTTTACACATCGACATTTATATAAAAAATACTGACTTATCTCATATTCTTAAACCAGACCACACCCCAAATGCTGATGATAAGTTTTGTCATATATGCGACTACAAGGATAATGCTATTACTTATATTTTCCCTTATCAGGGTGTGTTTATAGCAAAGGACGCAAATACTATTCAGTATTATCTTACTCCTTCCTGTAGTCATATTTTTGCTACTCATTTTATGCTTTGCTTTTGCTTTGGAGCATTGTTAAGGCAAAGAAATACCCTTGCCCTTCATGGCAGTGGTATTATATATAAGAATAAAATGTTGTCTATTAGTGGGGAAAGTGGCTCTGGAAAATCCTCATTGGCAGATAGTTTGCTCTCTAAGGGCGGACATTTTCTGGCTGATGATGCCATTGCACTATCTATTGAAACAGCAAATAATCATACTGTATTCATTGCTAACCCTACTATGCCTTTTAGAAAGCTGTGTATTGATGCTCTTAAGGACTATGATTTAAGCAGGCTTATAAAGCTTGAATCTACCGAAAAGAATAAATATGCTATGCCAATTTCTAAGGCAGATTTTTATAATATAAAAACACCCCTTGACGGAATTTTTATTATAGAAAAAGCCTCTGTGAAAACTCCAACTATTAGAGAAATTACTGGTGCAGATAAGCTTACCTACATTACTAAAAACCTTTATCAACGAAAAATATATGATAATCTAGGCTTAAAAAAAGAAATATTTACTAAATGTATTCTTTTGGCTAATTGTGTACCTGTATATGTTATCAGCAGACCTTTAACCGGCTATACAGTTGATGAACAAATACAGCTAATTGAGAAGATTATCTAGGAGTATATATCGCTGATTTTTAGGATTATTTAAGAAAATATGCCACTACAGCATAGCCTTCTCCATTGCCCCCTGTTACATATACTTCACCACACCTTAACCAGGCATGTGCATCTATTTTTCCATTTTCATCAGGCTTACAGCCTAAATATAGAGTTGTCTTAATTTTCTTCTTTGACATAAGCTTTTGAGCTGTTAAGGCTCTTACCAAGCATTTATCCTTTGTTTTGCCACACACCTGATTAACACAATATGACACCTCTCTTGCATATCTGTAATTTTCCACAGTATCTACTGGTGGCGACTGCTCCTTATACTTTCCCCATAGTGTTTCAAATTGTTTTGCCTCTAGGCTCCATACCTGATTTTTATATTTTCTGGCATATATGTATGTAAGTATAGTCAATTTTTTATGCTCATTATATTTTATAAAATTATAGATTTTTTTTAACATCTATTCTCCTACCAGCCTGTTTATTTTTCTAAAATTACAAAACTGAATAGTTTTTATTATATACTTTTTTGATTATAAACCGTAGTATATGATAAACTATTTATTTTATTTAATAGGTAAATTATATCATAAATCTACTTGTTTTACTTACTAAATGAAACATAGCTTAATTACTTATTTCATTTATCATATGAAATATAGCTTGATTTTATTTTAACATCTTAATAAAATCCAAAAAATTCTAATATTTTAAAACGATAGGTTGTATCCTCATAGGTATTAGTTATTACTTTATACTCATCCTCATCAAGCACATTTTCCAAAAGCTTCTTCGATTTATCTGGTACAACGCCATGTATATTTTCTGTAAAACAAAGTGGTGGATATAAAATGCACCACCAATTTGTTCCTCTTGCAGCTCCAATTTCAATTTCAAATGCCTCATATTCCCCTGGTGGTAAAATTATATCCCCGTATGCTTTTGTAGGAAAATACGAATATGTAAGTTTTGCACTAACCTCATAGTCATAGCCGTCATTATGTATTACCTCTGCTGCCAGCTTTTTTATTTCCTCTCTTTGATTATTTAATATTTCTCTGGTTTCATTAATATCTGTAGAATTTTCCAGCAATGGGGAAATGTAGTCCACCACTGCCTTTTTTACTTTTATTTTCAACTGATAGTCATTGTCACTATCACTATTGGCAATTACATGAAAACGCACTATCTTTTCTGCTATTTCCTTTTGCATTTTTTCTATGTCTACTTTATTATCGCTTGTTTTATATGTAATTATAATACCTACCAGAAATGCAATTATTAATATTACCCTTTTTACTCTAAGTCTTGATTTTAAAATTTTCATTTTACACTCTCCTATATTATCCTTTGCAAGCGCTTGTATTTTAATTGTACCCACATATTTTTTCCTCATACATATTTTGCCGGAATATTTTTTCATATTTTTTTGATTTCTGCATAAAATTTATTGATACATAATTCGAGTACCTGTAGTGCTTATACATATTGGAGGTTATATGGAGTTAGTTAAGGAAAATATTCATATGAGCCAAATTAAAAAAATGGTTAATATGCAAATGACTTTAGAAGATGATTTTAATGTATCTGATGTAATGCCTGATATTGACTATATTATTGCAAGTGACGCCAATATTACAATGGACAATATAAAAGTCCTAAATGGCAGAGTTATTATAAAAGGAAAATTAAATTTTAAACTGCTTTATTCAACACTTGATACATCTTCTCTTTACAAAATGACTGGATTTATTCCTATTGATGAAACTATGAATTGCGATGAGCTTAACGAAAATGACTGTGTTACTATAAAATACGATTTAGATGATATTAATATTGGAGTTATTAATTCAAGAAAAATAAGTGTCAAGGCTCTGGTCACCTTTACAATTCAAAGCGAAAATATTTACGATATTGAAACTGCCTCTGATATAAAGGGTGATAATGTCTATACTCAGAAGAATATTATTGATGTAACAAAATTAACGGAATGTAAAAAGGATATTTTTAGAATTAAAGACTCTGTGGAACTGCCAGCGTCGCTTCCTATTGTGACCACTTTTCTTTGGGATGAAACCCGCTTAAAGAATATTACAACCAAGTTAAGCGAAAACACCCTATTAATTTCCGGCGAAATCACTTCCTGCCTTATTTATCAATCTGATGATAATCCGTCTGTTTTATGGCATGAGGTTAATATTCCCTTTAATGGAAGCATTCCATTAAGTGGCGTAGACGAGAGTATGATTCCTGATATAGAGGTATCAATGTCCTCAAAGGATATTAATGTAAAGGCTGATAGTGACGGAGAGGAACGCATATTTGAGTTTGATATTGTATTAAACCTGAATATTAAAGTCTATAAGGAATTAACCCTTAATTATTTATGTGATTTATATTCCAATAAAGTATCTCTTACTCCTACCTTTAATAGGGTTACATATAATCAATTAATTATAAAAAATGTATCTAAATGTAAGGTTACTGATAAACTTAAAATAGATATGGACTCTGGTCACATTCTGCAGATTTGTGGTAGTGAGGGCGAGGTCAAAGCCGAGCTTATGACTACTGTAAGTGATGGTATAAAGGTTGAAGGTGTAATTGTAGTAAATCTTCTTGCCATTACCGACAATGATAAGTCACCAATTAAGGTTATTAAAGAGGTTGTTCCTTTTACCCACACTATAGAGGCTTCTAATGTAAATGAAAATTCTCTTATTAATATTCGTCCTACCTTAGAACAGCTTACCTGTACAATGGCAAATGGCAACGAAATTGAGGTTAAGGCAACTGCCTCCTTAGACACACTTGTTCTAGGCACACACAATGCCAATATTATTACTGATATTACCGAAAGTCCCCTTGATATGTCAAAGCTTCAAGCCCTGCCTGGACTTATGGGTTATCGAGTTAAGGAAGATGATACACTTTTTAGCATTGCCAAAGAATTTTCATCAACTGTACCTCAAATAAAAGAAATGAACAATCTTACCTCGGAGCATTTAGATACAGGAAAATTCCTGCTTATTGTTAAAAATGTTTCTTAGAAAAACAGCCCTATAACAGGTAATGCTATAGGGCTGTAATTTAATCAAATTTGAGGGAAGTGTTCGTACAACCTGCTAATAATAATGTCACAGCAGCCACTATATATTTTCTTCATCTGTCTGCCTTTCTTAAAATGTTTAGTATATATACGCATCTATATCTTCTACAACATTTCCATTTCCAACATCATAGATATACTTTTCTTTACTTTTTTGTGTAATAAAATTACACATTTCGCTATCTTCAATTATCTCCACATTCTCATCTTGTATATAATTTTGAAGCCACTCTTTTGCCTCCATATCTCCAGCCCATATATAATATATAAATTTAATCTTTTCTCCTTCAAATTCTATCTTTCCCCCACCTTGATATTCTACATCATTATCCAAGTATAAGTTTTCTGAATTCCACAAGAAATATTCTGATGTATCAAGGCTAACGATTTTATTACATTGATAGCCATATACCTTTCCGTTATAGTATCTAAATATTAATGATGTAGTATCGTTCAGGTCTAAATGTCCTTCATTATATTTCAAATTTCTAATTGTTATCCATACTTGCCTATTAACACTATTTTCCATATCTAACATTATGAAATTCCCCCAGCCTATATTTGCATTATTATTTCCCAAAAAGTAATGTAAATCATTTTTATAGGTTTCCTTATAGCCATTGTTTACATCTATAAATGGACGCTCATTTTTTAATACTGCTCTTATTGCTAGTGCTGCCTCCGTTGGCTCTGGTGTAGTTGTGGTTGTTTCTTCTGTCGTAATATTCTTTGTTGTGGTTTCTAACTTAGTTGTTTGTTTTGAAGCTTTTGTTGTAGTTTGTGTGGTACTATTTCGTGTATCTTCCTTGCAACCTACCAGCAAAATCATCGTTATAAATAATATGTATATATACTTTTTCATCTATTTACTCCTTTTGGTTAATATATGTACTTATCTATATCTTCATTTAGATTACTATCTCCTGTATCATATATATTTTTATCATCGCATTTTTGGATAGCAAATTCATTCTTTTGACTATCTTCTATTATTTCTATATTCTCATCAGTTACTATATTTTCTAACCATTCTTTTTGGATTTTATTACCTTCTGATACATAAAAAATATATTTGATTTTTTCACCATCAAATTCTATCTTTCCGCCTCCATTATATTCCAAATTATCTACCTGATGTAAATATACTGAATCCCATATAAAATATTCATCATTTCTTAATGATACAATTTTGCTACACTGATACCCATATACTTGTCCGTTATAATATCTAAATAACATTCTTGTTGTATCATTTATATCTACCTTATTTCTGTCATATTTAAGATTTCTTACTGTAATTTTAACTTCTCTTTTCCCATCATTTCCTATGTCGAGCATTGTAAAAGTCCACCAGCCAATATTTGCATTATTATCTCCTTGAAAATAATTATAGTCATTTCTATAGGTTTCCTTATATCCATTATCAGCGTCTATAAATGGGCGTTCATTTTTTAATACTGCTCTTATTGCTAGTGCCGCCTCCGTTGGTTCTGGTGTATTCGTGGTTGTTTCTTCTGTGGGAATATTATTTGTTGTGGTTTCTATTTGGGATGTTTGTTGGTTTCCCTTTGTTGTGGGTTGATTATTGTTATTATTAGTACCATTCGTACAACCTGCTAATAATAATGTTATAGCAGCCGCTATAACTATATATTTTTTCTTCATCTGTCTACCTTTCTTAAAATGTTTAGTATATATACGCATCTATATCCTCTACTGAATTAGAATCGCCTACGGTATAATCACTTCTTTTTTCACCCTCCTGTTTAATATATTCACATAACTCACTATCCTCTATTATTTCTATACTTTCATCTTTTAATAAGTTTTGTAGCCACTCCTTTGCCTCTTTATCACCTTCATATATGTAATATGTAAATCTAATTTTTTCTCTTTCAAACTCCACCTTTCCCCCACCAGTATACTCCTCATCATATACATTATATTGGCTTAGTGAATCCCATACAAAATATTTCCCTTTCCCAAGCACAGCCACCTCACTACATTGGTATCCATATACTTGTCCCTCATAGTATCTTAAAATTAATAAAGTTCTATCATCTAAATTTACATGATTATTAAATACCCTTAGATTGCGTATAATTACTCTTACTTCCCTCTGTCCGTCATCATCTGCATCGAACATTGTAAAATTACTCCAGCCAATATTTGCATTATTATCCCCTAAAAAATAATGTAAATCATTTTTATATGTTTCTTTATACCCATTATTTACATCTATGTATGGGCGTTCGTTTTTCAGCACCTTTCTAATTGCTATTGCTGCCTCTGTTGGCTCTGGTGTATTCGTGGTTGTTTCTTCTGTTGTAATATCTTTTGTCGTGGTTTCTGTTTGGGATGTTTGTTGGTTTCCCTTTGTTGTGGGTTGATTATTGTTATTATTAGTATCATTCGTGCAACCTACTAATAATAGTGCTAAAACAACCACTATATATTTTTTATTCATCTGTCTACCTTTCTTAGAATGTTTAGTATATATACGCATCTATATCTTCTCCTGAATTAGAATCGCCAGCAGTATATTCATAATTTTTTTCATATTCATTCTCGGCATATATACACATATCCTTATCCTCTATTATTTCAATTTCAAAATCTTTTGACATCTTTCTTATCCATTGTTCTGCCTCTACATTTTTCTCACTTTCATAATATGTATATTTGATTTTGTTACCCTGAAATTCTATTTTTCCACCACCCTTATATTCTTTGTCTTGCATATAATGAGAATATTTAGAGTTCCAAATAAAATACTCATTCCTTCCAATTCCAATTCCTTGACTACATTGATACCCATACACTTTACCTTCATAATATCTAAGAATTAAAAAAGTCTTGTCCTCCAAATTAACATGATTATCATAAACTTTTAAATTGCGTATAATTACACTTACCTCTCTTTGTCTGTCATTATCTACATCAAACATTCCAAAATTTCCCCAACCTATATCTACATTATTATTTCCTAAAAAATAACTTAAATCTTTTCTATATGTTTCTTTATATCCATTATTTACATCTATGTACGGACGCTCATTTTTTAATACCTCTCTAATTGCTAATGCTGCCTCCGTTGGCTCTGGTGCATTTGTGGTTGTTTCTTCTGTGTGAATATTCTTTGTTGTGGTTTCTATTTGGGATGTTTGTTGATTTTCTTTTGTTGTGGTCTGATTATCACTATTAGTTGTATCTTTTGTACAGCCTACTAATAATACAGCTAGAATAATTAATATATACTTTTTACGCTTCATCTAACATTCCTTTCTTTATACTTAAAATCTATCTGATTACTTATTTTTTCTAATATATGTACTTATTTATATCTTCTATGGAATTAGAATCTCCACCTTCATATTTACTTTTTTCCTCACACTTTTGAATAATAGCATTACATTTTTCTGTGTCCTCTATTATTTCCTTATTTTCATCAGGTATTAAATTTTCTAACCACGCCTTTGCTCCCTTATCTTCACTACATACATAATATATAAATTTTATCTTATCTCCTTCAAACTCTATTTTTCCACCACCCTTATATTTATCCTTTGTTTCTGTAAATAAATATTCTGAATCCCATATAAAATCCTCATCATCCCTAAGCGAAATAAATTTATTACATTGATAGCCATATACCTTCTCATTATAATATCTAAAAATCAAGATAGTATAATCATTTATATCAACCTTATTTTCATAATATTTTAAATTTCTTATAATTACCCACGCATCTGTTACTCCATCATTTTCTATATCAAACATTGTAAAACCTGCCCAACCTATATTGGCATTATTATCTCCTTGAAAATAACTATAGTCATTTCTATAGGTTTCCTTATATCCATTATCAGTGTCTATAAATGGGCGTTCGTTTTTCAGCACCTCTCTAATTGCTAATGCTGCCTCTGTTGGCTCTGGTGTATTCGTTGTTGTTTCTTCTGTTGTAATATCTTTTGTTGTAGTTTCTATTTGGGATGTTTGTTGGCTTTCTTTCGTTGTTGGCTGATTATTGTTATTATTAGTACTATTCGTACAACCTACTAATAATACTACTGTTATCGCAATAATTAGATAGTTTATTTTTCTCATAAAATTTCCTCGCTAATTCATAATATTTAATATTTCTCTTGCAGCTTTCTTTCTCACTTCTAATGAATTATCATTTACTCCTTCATAATTATCAAAAAATAATGTTGTTGCTTCATCACAATTATTTGTATTATTCATTTTTACCCACATATCCTTATGGTCACTAGAATACAAAACTTCATCCTTTAATGTTTCTAACTGGGCATTTACATTATTTATTCCCATATTCATTGATTCTGATATATTTATCAAATCATTCTTTCTGCTAGGATAAGTCCATTGAAATAATCCATATCCCACATTATCATTCAATTTATATTGATAGCTATCTGGATGTATTACTGTATTTTGCACCTGACATTCATTTAATCTACTTTCGGCAAATGAATTTCCCATTATAGCTGCTGCTACAGTATCACCTACACCCATTCCTATTTTTAAGAAAGTCCACATTTTTCCAAAAGTTTCAACACGACTTCCATATATCTTTTCCATCACTATATATTTATTTGATACCTTACCTACCACCTGATGATACATATCATCCGCTTCCTTTAATTTCCCCACAACTTCTCTCATATTGTCACTTGAAAATTTCACATTATACAACCTGCAGAAATTTCTCAAGCCTTCCACATAATTATTGGTTTTATCCTGCTTTGATATATCGAGAGCGTCTATTTTTTCCTTGCCATTTACATCATAAAAATCCAAATCTGTAAGCTGCTGCCTTACCTCTGATATATTCTTTAATGTTAGACCTACATTTTTTATAGCGTTTACCATTTTCTCACTATATAAGCTTGAGGTTTCCACCTTAAATTCATTCTTAAACCTTTGTAATGCCAAATCCAGCTCTTTTTCATCTACTACATTGTTTTTCAAAGTGCCATTATACATTTCTATATCTTTAAGTATTTTTGCCACCCGTTGTTTTGCCTCTCCTCCCATATGACCTAAATATGGATACAGCGTTGTACTTGCACTAGGTGTTGCTGAAGCATTTGTGGCTTTAATTGTACTTGAAGCACTCGCACCTGCCTTCACTGTTGCCGAGGCATTAGTCCCTGCACTTGCTGATTTTACCGTTGCCGAGGCATTAGTCCCTGCACTTGCTGACTTTACCGTTGCCGAGGCATTAGTCCCTGCACCTGCTGCTTTTACTGTGGTGGATGCTCCCTTATAGGATATAGTAGTGCTGCTGGTTGCTATTATAGTAGCTGATGCACACTTCACCGAAGCTGTTTTGTTAGGTGAATTTGCAATAATCGTTGTGCTTGCTGTCTTTGAGGTTGGTGTTGTACTTGCTGATGCTTTTGTTTCTGCAACACCTCCTGTTTTCGCTACTGGTGTACTACTTGCACTCTTTATCTGAGAGCTGGCTGATTGTGTAGCTGCTGTTTTTAAGTATGGTGTTGTGGTACTTGTAATATCTGTTACTTTCATTATTTCCTCCATTGTCCATTTATCTTGTACTTATATTTCTACTTGTGTCTTATGCTTATATTTGTACTTGTATCTTATGCTTATATCCTCTTATCTAAAAATATCCTGTATTTCCTTATGTTTTCTTTTAAGACAAAATAGTCTGTAAATTTATATTCTCCGTCAACATATATTTGTATTTGCCATTTCCCTAAGGCATACTTAGGCGCTAGCTTTGAAATTTTGTTATCAACTGTCACCTCCCAGCTTTGATTTTCATTATCAGCCTGCTCTAATGGAATTTCTTCAAAACGAAATAGTCTTCCGTCTGGCTGGTAACACATAAATGTTAAGCTATGTGTTCCAAATAAATTTTCTAAAATTAATATGTATTCCATATCTATTTGTCTGTCATAAATTAACTCTGTATCATTATCTAATTGTAAAACACTCCATAGTAGTTGGGATTTTTTAAATGAACATTGCCACCTATTTAATATTCCATGTTTATCAATTACTATTTCTTTATTTTCTACCATATACTCGTCTATATATGCTTTATCAATATTTATATACGGAACCGACCACACTTCACCATTTTCATCAAGTACATATCTACACGCCTTAGGATCGTTTAATCTTATAATATCATTTATGACAAATTTATACCGTTTTATTTTTCTATTACTATTGTATAACCAGCAATCCTCCTTTTCATTGTGCTGCATCATTAAAAATACAATTTTGTTGTTATCATCTACCACCATAATTTTAACATTTTCTATTCCTAAAAAATGTTGATTAAATCTTATTTCCATTTATTAACTCCTCCATACTAATCATATAAAGCATTGCCATTTTCTGTGCTGTAAACTTCTTTACATTAGACAATAGAATACACTGCTGTTGTTCTAAAATTTTGCTATCTTCATTAATAAATTGCTGTAGCATTTTTTCAAGCTGACCCTTTTCATAAGGATTATAGGTATACTTATAATCACTAAGTATCTCTGCTAGTCCGCCATTGTTGGAGCTGACTACCATAAGTCCTCTTTCCATTGCCTCTAAAGCAATGTAGCCAAAGGGTTCATATAATGAAGGAATTATCAGTGCGTCTATGGAAGCAAAAAAGCTTTCCTTTCTTTTTCCTACACACCAGCCACAAAATTCTACTTTGTCTGATATTTGCTCTTTTTCAATATACGCAAGTATTTGAGCTATATAGTCACTATCATTTTTAGGACAGGCTATTTTTATAATAACATCAAGATTTTTTATCTCCTCTAAGCACTCAATTATGCCCTTTCGATAATCTGTCCGTCCAATGTAGCCAAATACTTTTCTGCTTTTCTGGTAATTGTAATTAATATCTGCATTTTCATTAATAGTAATTCCATTATGAATAACTTTAATTTTATCCTTGTATTGAGGATACATTTTTATCAGCCTGTCCTGCTCTGCATATGAAACACATATTAAAAGGCTGGATAAATCACATAATCTCTCAAATTTTTCCCTAACATCATCATTGCCTCCAAATGGGTCATCCTCTGGTGGGGGTTCTGGTATCGGAACTGAATGAATAACATAAACTATTTTCTTATCTTTTATAATATCCTCAGTAAGCAGTGGTGCAAATTCATAAAACTGAACAACTATAACTTTACACCTTAGCTTAGATAATTTATACATTTCATCACTATTTAATACAAGTATATCCTTCTCTTCCAAAAAATCTGCTGCCCTGACATCCTCCTCTGGTTCTCCTAAATTCACATATACAAATCCTGTACGGTCATTTCTATACCTATATATTTGATTCATATATGTTCCTGCACCTCCTATTAAGCGTTTTCCAAGCTCATTTGCAAGATGCACTACTTCATAATCATTTGTAAAATTTAAATCAAACATATATCCTTTTCATCCCCCAATACTATATTATCTCTTCTCAAGATACTCTCATCCTCTGTTGTTTTACAATCAACAAACGCCACTGGTAACACATTAATATCTGGAAAATCACATTGCTCCCAGAAATCCAAAATAAAAAAACCTTTTTCTACAATGTCTACATCTCTTGCAGCAATCACTAACTTATTTTTAAGCTTAAAGACTGTGCTTTTATCTATATGTAGCTTCATAACATCCTCCTTTTGTCCCAAAATATATATGTAAATTCATTGTACAACAAAAAATATCATAATTCAACACTTTATTAAACTATTATGTTACAAAATTTTACCCCACCTATTATATGCCATAATTTAGTTTCAATAATTTGGAGTTTAAGTATTTTCCCCGCTATTATATAAAAATGTCAGGCAAGGTAGACATAAATACCTATAATATTCCTATAAATATTAATGTCTGCCTTGCCTGACATTATTTAAAACCAAGTATTCTCTGTATGGTCTATTATCTCCTACTTCTCCACAAAGGTACTAATTATATCATCTGCCTGATTTACATATCCGTCATACAGCTCTGTATTTGCCACAAAGGTAATAACAAACATTGACTTTGCTCCCTTTATTATCATTTGATAACCTGTATAGCTAAAGTCCTCTGCTTCCATTTTGTACCGAATAACCTTACCCTCTAGGCCATTAACAGTTATATCACCTATACCTGTTATGCTATAATTATCAACTGCTTCGTATAATGTACATAAATTTTCTATACATTCCTCTAAAGTTCCACTTTTCTCTAATGTACTAGAGGTAATTCCTATTCTAACCTCTTTATCCCCAAAGGTAAATAAAGCTGCACCATTGCTTTCCTGTTGATTCCAGCCTTCCATTAGGTTTATCTTGTAGTCATCTGTTTCGTAAACACTGTTTAATTCTCCTACAGAGCTAATATCCTTCTTCTCTAAGGTTTCATACTCAGCCTTTTTTGCCTCTGTAGTTGTTTCTGTCTGACCTGTTGTAGTCTGTGCTGGTGTAGTTGTAGCTGTTTCATTACTCTTGCCACACCCTGTTAAGGCTGTCATTGCAAGTATTGCACATATTGTAAATAATTTTTTCATTTTTTATATCCTTTCTCTAATTCAGATTTGTTTTATCATCAGCTTTATATATTCTATAATAGAACAAACTTACTTTATGTATTATATTATCATTTTCCACATATACTTATTAAAAAGTGTCTTTATAAAAATATTTTATGAAAAAATTTTTAATAAGTTTTTTATCATTGTTTTTCCTAATATCACTCTGTTTTGCTGGTTGCTCTGTTGTTACAGTTGATAACAAAAAAGCCTCCTCCATATCATACGAAATAATTGAATATCACCATTTGAATAATATATTAAGAGAGCTTTATGATAATTATTACGAAGGAAACAAGCGTATTACCTATAACGACGGTAATTATACATATTTGCTGGTTTTTTACGGTAAAATGCCTATAAGTGGCTACACTATAAAAGTAAAGGAGCTGTATAGCACAGACTCAAATATTGTGTTAGACACTACCTTAATAGGCCCTTCAAAAGAAGAAACAAATGCAGGAAAAGAATCCTTTCCTGCAGTCGTTATTAAAATCAAAGCCTCTGATAAAACTATTATTTTTAAGTAAGCTTATATATCTCCATCTGTGTAATCATCATCATCCACCATATCAGATGCCATAAATTCTCTAGCAGAAACTCTGTTTTTCTGTCTGGCATTTTCAACTAGCCCAGATAATAAATCCTTAACATTCTTAGAATTTTTAATACGCTTAATGTCAAAATGAGGTGTAGACTTATCTGATGATATTACATGAATTGTTCCAAGCTTAAAAATTCTTTCTCCTAAAGAACGATTAAGTGTAACATCCATAATTCTGTATAATCTGACTTCCTCTTCCTTCGTATTAAAAAATCCTGTCTTTATAAGCAACTTTTCCTCTGTAACAGCATATTTTGTAAATGATAAAGGTAAGCCAAAAATTGTTCTTTTTCTGTCAAACCATTTAAAACCTGCTTCTGCCATAGCATCCTCCTATAACATTTTGTTAATCATAGCAATAACTTCTTCGCCTAATTTTGCTGATAATTCGTTTGCCTCTTCTAGTGTTTTGCCCTTTACACCATAATAGAACTTAACCTTTGGCTCTGTACCTGAAGGTCTTACACATACCCACGCATCATCTGTAAGGTCAAAGTAAATAACATTCGAGCTTGGAAGTCCCGTAGCCGTAACCTCACCAGTTTCAATATTCTTAATTGTATCCATCTTGTAATCTCTGGCAGATGTAACCTTGTAGCCTCCTATTGATTCTGGAGTATTATTTCTAAGAGTATTTAAAATTTCCTGTATTTTGTTTAAGCCTTCAATACCCTTTAAGGTAATTGACTTAATATCATCCTTGTAGTAGCCATATTTCTCATACATATCAATCATAGCATCCCACAAAGTCATATTCTTTGTTTTATAGTAAGCTGCTGCCTCGCAAAGTGCCATTGTTGCTACAATAGCGTCCTTATCTCTAGCGTGTGTTCCAATAAGACAGCCATAGCTTTCCTCAAAACCGAATAAATATGTACCCTTGCCAGATTTTTCAAAGCCTAAAATCTGCTGGCCAATATACTTAAAGCCTGTAAGCACCTCAATTAATTTTACGCCATATGCCTTTGCAATAGCATCTGCCATATTTGTTGTAACTATAGTCTTAATAAGTGCGCCGTCCTCTGGTATTCCATGTAATTCCTTAATCTGGCTAAGCTCATATTCTGCTAATAAGCAGCCTGACATATTACCTGTAAGAGTAATATATTCACCACTCTTTGAGTCCTTAACATAAACGCCTAATCTGTCTGCATCCGGGTCAGTTGCTAAAACAAGATCAGCATCAACCTCCTTAGCAAGCTTTAATGCTAATTCAAAAGCTTCTGCTGCTTCTGGATTTGGATAGCTTACTGTAGGGAATTCGCCATCTGGAAGTTCCTGCTCCTTAACTACATAAACATTCTCAAAGCCAAGCTCCTTTAAAACTCTTCTTGCCGGTATATTACCTGTACCATGAAGCGGTGTATATACAATCTTTAAGTCCTTTGCTTCTGCCTTAATAGCCTCAGGTCTTTTAACCTGTTCTTTAAGTCTTGCCATATACTTATCATCTATTTCGCTGCCGATTACATTGTAAAGACCAGTCTTAACAGCATCATCCTTTGACATTGTACGAACCTTTGCATAATCAACAACAGCCTTAACCTCGTCCATAATACCAGTATCGTGAGGTGGTGTTATCTGTGCGCCATCCTCCCAATATACCTTATATCCATTATATTCTGGAGGATTATGACTTGCTGTAATATTAATACCCGCTATACAACCAAGCTCTCTAACTGCAAAAGATAACTCTGGTGTTGGTCTTAATGACTCAAATACATATGCCTTAATGCCATTTGCTGCAAGACACAATGCTGCTTCGTCAGCAAATTCAGGGGACATTCTTCTTGAATCATATGCTATAGCAACGCCTCTGTTTTCACCGCCTACCTTAATAATGTAGTTTGCAAGGCCCTGTGTAGCTTTTCTAACTGTGTAAATATTCATACGATTTACACCTGCTCCAATTACACCTCTAAGACCAGCAGTACCAAATGCTAATTCTGTATAAAAACGATCCTCTATTTCCTTCTCATCATTTTCAATACTCTTTAATTCAGCCTTTGTTTCCTGATCAAAATAAGGATTGTTTAACCATTGGTTGTAAATTTCTTTGTAGCTCATCTAATTGCCTCCTAAATATCTCTATTCATCTGTTTTTACCATATCTGGATAAGAAAGAATTACATCTTCCTCTGTATTGTCAAGATTTATTGTATAAACCTTTGATTTATAGCCATTTTTCATTAATAGAATAGTATGCGAACCCTCTACCTTTGAAAAACTAACTGGCGATATTCCTTTTGATACACCGTCAACATAAACTGTCGCACCACTAGGAGCAACTATGAATACCTTGCTATTGTATGTTCCTGTTCCCGTAGATACTGTAGTTTCGCTTTGACCATTTTTAGTGGTAGTGGTTTCTTCTTCCTTTGTAGTAGTTGTTTCCTCCTCCTTCATATCAATAGATATTGTAGAATAAATGGAAGCAACTGTAATGGTCTTTTGGTATGTATCATAATTGTTGGATGTAAGCTTCAAGGTATGCTTTCCATATGGAAGCTCTACCAAATCAGAATAATCCACACTTTCACCATCAATATACATTATTGCCTGTGCGTCCTCAGGGGTAATACTAAACTTAATGCTGCCATATCTTGTAGCCTCCTGTTGAAACTCACTTAGACTAACTATCAATTCCTCATCTCTTATAATATTAATTTCCTTAGAACCACCCTTGCCATTCTTTGTAGCTGTTAATGTATATGCACCCTCAGGTGCTACCAACACCATATCCTCTGTTATAAGTGTCATTATTTTGTTGCCTATTTCAATAATACCTCCAACCATATTGGTATCATCTACAAGTCTTACATAACCATGTCCCTTGCTTACAACAACTGAATAAACCTGGTTTTCTACACCTCTTACAACAAGCTCATCTACATCGCTTACCTCATCAATGGTAATTTTTTGACCATTTGAATTTATAAGCAGGCTGTCGTCATATTTGTAGGAATTACTTCCTATAGTGATTCTTTTCTTATCGTAATCCACTTTCCACTTAACAACAGAATCATTTTTCCAGGCTGTACTGCTTTCACACATTTCCATAAGTCTTTGTGTTCCGCCTACATAGTAAATATCAACTATCTGTCCTGCTTCCATCTGTGCCATTGTAAGCTCTGTACCATTCTTGCTTCGGATTTTTGTGCCGCCATTATAGGTAAGTGTATATTTATCAATACCACCTACATTTACAAAGGTCACTTCCTGTCTGGTAAGGTCTATACTCACTATAATTGCTTGATTTGTAGCACTATATCTAACATATTCTGTAGTGGTTTCCTTTGTGGTTACGCTTATTCCTCCAACCTCTCTTCCATTTGTAGTATTTCCACCTTTTTTGCACCCTGCTGCCAAAACAGCAATAAGCAAAATAGAAATAACTATCAAACCGAATTTGTCATTTTTGTGCATCATCTCACCATCTTTCGCAACAAATAACAATATTCCGTAACATTATAATATATTTGCCTGCAAAATTCAAGTAGAGCCATTTTCAACAATTTATTATTCCGCAGCCTTACATATCCCACAATTTATTTATAAATGCTTCCTTTTTTTGCTGCTGTGTATAAACTGTATTTAATTTTTCTATATTTTTATCAGGTATCCAGGATTTATTACCATTGTAATATTGATTTACAACCTTCCAGAATTTTTCTGGAAATTCAAGCATTACCATTAATATATTATGTTCTTCTTTTGTAATAGGACATATTTTATCGTAATGCTCCAGCATATTATACCCTAGCTCAATGTTCCAGCTATATTTTTCCAAAACCTTTCTCATATAAAAATATAAGTCCTTTATTTGCAAGCCAATTCCTGCCTTTTCAAAATTAATAACTGCAATTTTATCGTCCAAAAAAATAATGTTGTGATAATTGTAATTTCCGTGACAAAAGGTATGATTTTCCCTACACTTATTTTCCAGTTCCTCATACCTTGTGTTATTTAATTTTTCCTTTGCCCTTAATGCAATGTCATAATATTCATCAAAGTGCAATAACGCATCATATTCAAAAGAGGATTTTCTATTTCTTCCTCTCATAAAAGCCCGTATTTTCTTTAACTCCTTTATATGCCTGTCATACTCATATATAAAGCTGGGAGTTTCCGGCAGCACACCATTATAATCCATACTACATTCCTTCATTTGTGTATGCAGCAGGGCAAGTGTTTCTATTCCATATAGAACATTTTTACTATTTCTAACATCACACTCCACCCCCTCATACCATTCCTTAACTATGTAGCTTTCCTGAAATTCATTGGTGGATATAAGCTCTCCTTCCTTATTTTCTATTACAACATCAACATTTTCAAAGCCCTGCTTTTTTATATGCTTAAGCATTTCATTAACAAATTGCAGTCTGCACAGAGTTTTGTTATAAGGTACTAATTTATATGCCTTGCTATCACTATTTATTATAACAGCACCTCTACCCTTATATGTTTTCTTTATATCAAGGTCGTATTTGGATAGTATATCCATATCTATTTCATTCAAAAAAAATCCCCCTTCATACCATATTAAAATCTGTTCAGTTCTATAGTATGAAGAGGTTAAAATAAATATTCCTATATTAATTTTTCAGCCATTGATATAAGTATTTCCCTATGATTTAACTCAGGATTCTCAATAACCTTGTCGAAAAGTATTTTTAAAATATCTCCAATCTGTTTTCCGTCTGGCAATCCAAATTCCTTTAAATCCCTGCCTGTAATAGCCATTTCTGATAAGCTGAGGCAATCGTTGTTATTATATATTTCCTCACATATTTCATATATTGCCTTATACTCTGCTATGGTTATATCAATTCCTTCATAGCCGGCATTAATAAGTGCCTCAATATATGCTAAATAATAATCGTAAAATATATCCTTTCCAACTACAACTATAACCCTTCTAAGGCTTATTTTATCTGTCGAAAGCTTTAAATCCTTATTGTAAACCAGCTTTGAAACTATTTTTATAGTTTTATTATCCAGTTTTAAAAATCTAAGTATTTTTTCTACATCTTTTTCATAGGTTAAAAGACCTGCATATCTAAGATAAGAATTTTTTGGAAGATACCTCATTATATCTGATACCTTCTCATATATTCCTGTATTGCCCTGTGATAATGATGAGCCTTCAGCAAATATATATGGATAAAGCCCAAGCTTACATATATGAATAATCCTGTCTGGATTTTCTGAGGTAATTGTTTTTGTAAGCTCTGCCTGTATTCTTTCCTTGCTTATAAGGGATAGTTTTTCCGCTAATAGCTTTATTGCCTCATAGGTTTCTTTATCAATAGAAAAATCTAATTGTGCCGAAAACCTAATGGCCCTAAGCATTCTAAGAGCATCCTCTTTAAACCTGTCAGTAGGATTTCCAACGCATCTGATGATTTTATTTTCAATATCCTTAACACCATTAAATTTATCTATAATGCCTGTCCTATAATTATATGCCATTGCATTAATAGTAAAATCTCTGCGTTTCAAATCCTCTGCCAGATCAGAGGTATAAATAACCTCCTTAGGATGTCTACCATCTGTGTATTCACCATCAATTCTATATGTTGTGACCTCATAGCCTACCCTTTTAATCATAACTGTTACTGTTCCATGCTTAATACCAGTATCTATAGTTTTATTAAAGGTTTCCTTCACTATCTCTGGTAATGCGTTTGTAGTAATATCCCAGTCATGTGGGTTTCTTCCCATTACAACATCACGGACGCAGCCTCCTACAGCAAAGGCCTCATAGCCCTTTTCATATAGCTTATCAATAATGAATCCTACATATTTAGGTAAAGCTATTTTAATATGCTTTACCCCAATATACCATTGCCTTCGCAGGCTTTCCACAGCATACGCACTTGTCGCTTAACTGTTCCTGTGCAAATGGCATACATCTTGAAGTTGCTGTAGTATCTTCCTTAATCTTGTTTTCACAAGCTACATCACCACACCACATAGCCTTAACAAAGCCTGGCTTTGTAGCTACTGCTTCTTTAAATTCATCATAGTTAAGAGCTGTGCTTGTATGAGTATCTCTATGCTTTGTTGCTCTCTCAAGCATATCCTTCTGGATAACTACTAATAATTCAGCCACCTTATCCTCTAACTGATCAAGTGAAACTGTATATTTTTCTCTTGTATCTCTGCGAACAATAACAGCCTGATTTGCTTCAATATCCTTTGGTCCGATTTCTACACGAAGTGGAATACCTCTCATTTCCTGTTCAGCAAACTTAAAGCCAGGAGTCTTATCTGTAGCATCTACCTTTACACGGCATACCTTTTTGAGTCTATCCTGTAATTCATAGGCTTTGTCTAAAACGCCTTCCTTTTTCTGCATAATAGGAATAATCATAACCTGTGTTGGTGCAACCATTGGAGGTAATACTAAACCGCTGTTATCTCCGTGTACCATAATAATGGCGCCAATAAGTCTTGTAGTCATACCCCAAGAGGTCTGATGTACATATTTAAGCTTGTTGTCCTTATCTGTATACTGAATACCAAATGCCTTTGCAAAGCCATCACCAAAGTTGTGGCTTGTTCCTGACTGTAAAGCCTTTCCATCGTGCATTAATGCTTCTATTGTATAAGTAGCCTCAGCTCCAGCAAATTTTTCCTTGTCTGTCTTTCTACCCTTAATCATAGGTATAGCCAATACATTTTCACAGAAATCAGCATATAAGTTCAACATCTGAATTGTTCTTTCTTCTGCTTCCTCGGCTGTAGCGTGGGCTGTGTGACCCTCCTGCCATAAAAACTCTGTTGTTCTAAGGAATGGTCTTGTAGTCTTTTCCCAACGACATACTGAACACCACTGGTTATATACCTTTGGCAAATCTCTGTAAGACTGTATTATATTTGCATAAAAATCGCAGAATAATGTTTCAGATGTAGGTCTTACACACATTCTTTCTGCAAGAGGCTCATTTCCACCATGTGTAACCCAAGCCACCTCTGGTGCAAAGCCTTCTACATGATCTTTTTCTTTATTTAATAAGCTTTCAGGTATGAACATTGGCATATAAACATTCTCTACACCTGTTTCTTTAAATCTTCTATCTAATTCCTTTTGTATCATTTCCCAGATGGCATATCCGCTGGGTCTTAAAATCATACAACCCTTTATGCTTGAATATTCAATTAATTCTGCTTTTCTTACAACATCTGTGTACCATTGTGCAAAATCTTCTTCCATTGATGTAATGGATTCTACTAATTTCTTATCGTTTGCCATAATATACCTCTTTTCTGCATAACATAACTACAATATTACTAAATTGCCCCTTAAAATGCAAGTAAAATACTATTTTTATTATTTTTGGGCATACTAATCTTACAATTAATTTACTATGTAATTAAGGTTTTATATTTGCCTTTGTAGCTAGTTAATAAATTTGATATTAACTAAGATATGTTATGTAGGTAAGTAATTATAAATATAATGGGAGGTAAAATGAAGATTAAAGGCTCTCTTCGATTTAAAGTAGAATATATTCTCGTAACTTTTATTACAATATTTAGTGTATATATTGGAATAAGATTTTTACTGCCTGTTTTAGCTCCCTTTGTTGTCGGCTTTTTGTTGTCAAAGCTAGTGCTGCCTTTTATTAATTTTTTAAATCTGAAATTAAATTTTCATAGAACTACAGCCACTATAATTTCTATTATTTTAATGGCAGGCCTATTATTTCTTATTAGTTATTTTCTAATAGTTAAGCTGTCAACACAGATAACTGTTTTTATTAAAAACTGGGATATTTTTTCTCTAAATATTTCACATATTACCAGAGATTGCTGCAATCTTGTAGAAAAGCTTACAGGTCTGCCCAGCCGTAATATATACAACCAGCTTTATAGCTGTATTTTAACTGCAACAGACTCAATTTCAAAAAAGCTAATGCCTATCGTAATGAATTATTCATTATCGACTGTCCGGTGTCTTTTTGATGTATTTATCTTTCTTTTAGTAGCTGCTATTGCTATGTTTTTCTTTTCAAGAGATAACAAAGAAATAAATTCCTTTCTGCTTAATTGCAGGTTCAGGGACGAGATTCTTTTCCTTCGAAGGATTGCAAAAAATGTAGTTGCTGCATATATAAAAACCCAATTTATTATAATTTGTATTATTGCTGCCATATGTACACTAGGCTTTACTATTTTAAAAAATCCCTACTCTATTTTGTATGGAATAATAATCGGTATTTTAGATTTCCTTCCTTTAATTGGTGCTGGTACTTTTTTAGTTCCTATAAGCATATACTACCTTTTTAAAGCAAATTACCCTGCTGCCGTACTTACCTTTGTAATATTTGTTGTATGCTATCTTGTGAGAGAAATATTAGAGCCAAAGCTGTTAGGAAGCAGAATAGGCATACATCCCCTTGTATCCTTAATCTCAGTATATATTGGCTACAAGGTGTTTGGACTGCTAGGTATGATTTTAGGTCCTTTTGGATATGTGTTTGTAAGCGAAGTGCAAAAGGTATTTTGTGAATATAAAAAGCCTTCTTGATTTTTGAAGGCTTTCATTTTTTATCAATCGTTTTTAATGTATAACATAGTTTTTGAAGTATAAAATAGTTTTTGAAGTATAAAATAATTTTTTTTAAATAAATTGACAGGATACAGCTATTACACCTTAAATCTGTATCCTACCCCCCATATAGTTTCAATATACTGAGGTTTAGAGGTATCGATTTCTATTTTCTCTCTAATCTTTTTAATGTGTACTGTAACTGTGGCTATATCTCCAATAGAGTCCATATCCCATATTTCTCTGAACAGTTCTTCCTTTGTGTACACATGATTTGGATTTGATGCTAAAAAGGTCAGCAAATCAAATTCCTTTGTAGTAAGGATTTTTTCCTCTCCGTTGACATAAACTCTCCTTGCAGTTTTGTCAATTTTAATACCCCTTATTTCTATAACATCATTTTCCACAACATTACTGTTAATAAGTCTTTCATATCTTGCAAGGTGTGCCTTTACTCTTGCCACCAGCTCACTAGGGCTAAAAGGCTTTGTAATGTAATCATCTGCACCTAAGCCCAGACCTCTCACCTTGTCAATGTCATCTTTTTTTGCTGATACCATAAGTATCGGTGTATTTTTCTTTTCTCTTATCTGGCGTAATATTTCAAAGCCGTCCACATTTGGAAGCATAAGATCCAGAATATACAAATCAAAATTCTCATTAATAGCCTTATCAAGTCCCTTTAATCCGTCGTTTTCTATTTCTACCTCAAAACCATTTATTTCCAGATAATCTCTTTCTAATTCTGCAATACTTTGTTCGTCCTCTACTATTAAAATCTTGCTCATATTTTTTCTCCTACACAATCTTTCTAAGTATAAAATGAATTGTTGTTCCACTACCAAGCTTTGAAGTTGCCCAAATTCTTCCACCATGTGCTTCTATAATCTTCTTTGTAATAGCTAAACCAATTCCGCTTCCACCCTGACTAGAATTTCTTGATGAGTCTGTTCTATAAAATCTGTCAAATATATACGGAAGTTCTTCATTTCCTATGCCTTTGCCATTATCCTCCATTTCTACTCTGACAAAATCGTCCTCATCAACAATTCGTATGGCTATAAACTTTTCCTTCTTGTCCATATATTTAACTGAATTACTGATTATATTGTTAATTACCCTCTTAAGCTGCTCTGGGTCAGCTATAACCAGTACCTCCTTGTCTACATAGTTTATATAAGTAAGCTTAATTCCCCTTGCATCTAAGTCAGTATTTATTTCATCCACACAATCGTTAAAATATTCCTCCAGATTTAATTTAACAAAATTGTATGGTATTTTGTTATTATCAATTCTTGAATATATGGTTAATTCACCTATAAGCTTATCCATATCATTTGCCTTGTTGTATATAGTACGGATATACTTATCCATTTTTTCCGGACTATCTGCCACACCATCCATAATACCCTCTACATAGCCCTTAATTGCTGTAATAGGTGTTTTCAAATCGTGAGAAATATTGCTTATAAGTTCCTTATTTTCCTCATCATTATGGATATTTTCTTCGATTGATGCCTTCAGGTGCTTACGCATTTCTTCAAATGCCCGACTCAGCTCTCCAAACTCATTTTCCTTATATTGAACTACCTCAAAATCCAAATTTCCATTGGCAATATTGTCTGCCGCCTTTTTAAGCTCTGTAACCGGCTTCAAAATACCATTGTATATCCATATAGTCAAAAGCACACCTGTAATCACAGTAACTATTGCCATAAATATAAACGAGTCTAAAACAAGCTTTCTTACCTCTGGCAAGGAATTATTTATCTTTGAAATAATATAAATATTTCCCTCCTTGCCGTCACTATAGGATATAGGCTCCTGTTTAATAAGGTACTGATATTTTCCACTTACATATAAAGTTTCATTTATATTTTGTATCTCAATAGACTCCGCCGACAAAATATCACTTAAGGTCTTATATTCATCTGTGTTTCCGTTAAATACAATCTCATCGTCCTTAGTTGCAGCAATAAATGTATATTTTGAAAGCAAAGAACTGTTAAATTTTTTAAGATAGTCAGCATTTTCTAAATTTTGTGGATTTTTCTCATTTATCTCATGTAGCTGTTCCTTAACATTGTCAGTAATCTGGTTGAGCATACCTACAGGATTGTACAGCATTTCATAGGTTGAAATTTCTATACCATACTTTTCTTCAATAGAATCTATCTGACATCTGCCTAAAATCATAACTGCTCCAAACATTGTCATTATAGGAAATATTGCTATTATAATAAATGATATAACTAATTTTTTACTAAGTTTCATTTTACCTCCTGTTTCTGTCTATATTAGTATACATCATTCTAACGGCAATACCTAGTAAATTTATGATTACAAATATTAAAAAAAAATAAAAATATAGAAAAAGCCGGCTAAGCCTCTGTTTGAGGTAACTCCTCAATACATAAGCTTAGCTGGCTTTTATTTTTACATTATATTATAAATGCTATCTATTTTATTTATATATTTGTCATATATGTTTGTTATATATTTCTTTTATAAATATTTTTTAAGCATTTCTACCTTATCAACTGCCTCCCATGGAAGCTGAATATCATCACGACCAAAGTGTCCATAAGCTGATGTCTGTTTGTAAATTGGTCTTCTAAGGTCAAGCATCTTAATAATTCCTGCTGGTCTTAAATCAAAGTTTTCTCTAATAATTTCAACAAGTTTATTATCATCAAGCTTACCTGTTCCGAAGGTATCTACCATAACTGAGGTTGGATGAGCTACACCGATAGCATATGAAAGCTGGATTTCGCACTTGTCTGCAAGACCTGCTGCAACTATATTCTTTGCAACATAACGAGCTGCGTAAGCTGCTGAACGGTCAACCTTTGTACAATCCTTTCCAGAGAAAGCACCGCCGCCGTGACGAGCATATCCACCATAAGTATCTACAATAATTTTTCTTCCTGTAAGTCCACTATCTCCATGTGGTCCACCAATTACAAATCTACCTGTTGGGTTAATAAAAAACTTTGTCTGTTCATTAACTAATTCCTTTGGTAAAATTGGGTCAAAAACATATTTCTTTATATCCTGATGAATTTGTTCCTGTGTAACATCATCATCATGTTGTGTAGATAAAACAACTGCATTTAAGTGAACCGGCTTTCCAGCTTCATCATATTCTACAGTTACCTGTGTTTTTCCGTCTGGTCTTAAATACTTTAATGTACCGTTCTTTCTAATTTCTGTTAATCTTCTTGCAAGCTTGTGTGCTAAAGCAATAGGATATGGCATATACTCTGGTGTTTCGTTAGTTGCGTAACCAAACATCATACCCTGGTCACCTGCACCAATAGCATCAATTTCTGAATCAGTCATAGTATTTTCCTTTGCTTCAAGTGCCTTATCAACACCCATAGCAATATCTGTTGACTGCTTGTCTAATGTAACCATAACTGCACAGGTATTAGCATCAAAGCCATATTCTGCCTTTGTATAACCAATTTCTGTTACTGTATCTCTTACTATTCTAGGTATATCTATATTTGCCTTACTTGTAATTTCGCCCATTACCATAACTAATCCTGTAGTTGTGCAAGTTTCACAGGCTACACGGCTCATTGGATCCTGTTCCATAAGGGCATCTAAAATAGCATCTGAAATGGCATCACACATTTTATCAGGATGACCTTCTGTTACTGATTCTGATGTAAATAATAATTTTTCCATCTTTGTTCCTTTCTTATATATTGCAAATCATCTGTAACTATCTGCCTTTAATTTTTATAAGGTACCCACAGCTTAAGGCTTTTGACTATAATTTTTCAAGCATAGTACCTTGCCTAGATAAATAAAAAAAGCCCACATAAAGTGGACTGACTTTCAAGGCAATCAAATCCTCTTATTGTTCGATTACTCGCTCAGGTTGGCACCTTCCTATTGGGGTTGCCGGGCTTCATAGATCCTTGTATCTCCACCACTCTGAATAAGAGAAACTATTTAGTTTTTACATAAACATTATGATATACTTAATAATATCTATTGTCAACTAATTTTTAGCTTAAATTTCATTATTTCCTTTTCACTATTTACAAGTTCAATGTGAGCTCCAAGCTTTTGAAGCTTTAAGTGGAAGTTCTCATAGCCTCTTTGGATATAATGTATATCGTCCACCTCTGTATAGCCCTCTGCTGCAATACCTGCAATAACAAGTGCTGCTCCGGCTCTTAAATCTAACGCATTAACCTGTGCGCCAGTATACTTTTCAACGCCTTCGATAACTGCAATATTTCCTTCTACCTTTATATTAGCACCCATTTTTATAAGCTCATCAGCATACTTAAAACGATTTTCAAATATACTTTCAACAACTGTACTTGTACCTGCTGCAAGGGCAAGGGCAACTGTAATCTGTGGCTGCATATCTGTTGGGTATCCAGGATATGGTAAGGTTTTTACCTGTGTCGGCAAAAGTCTGCCATTTCCAATTACTCTGACTGCATCGTCATATTCTTCTACACTGCAGCCTATCTCATAAAGCTTTGAGGTAATAGCCTCTAAATGCTTTGGTATAACATTTTTTACAAGTACATCTCCCCTGGTTACAGCAGCTCCAAACATAAATGTTCCTGCCTCAATCTGATCCGGAATAACAGAATATTCTGTTCCATGCAGCTTTTCTACACCTTTTATTCTAATAACATCAGTTCCTGCACCCTTGATATTTGCACCCATACTATTAAGCATATTGGCAACATCAACAATATGTGGCTCTTTAGCTGCATTTTCAAGCACAGTATTTCCGCTGGCAAGGCAGGCTGCAAGCATTACATTAATTGTAGCACCTACTGATACTACATCAAAGTAGATATGGCTTCCGTGTAAATCTCCAGCCTCTGTAATAATCATTCCATGCTCAATTTTTACATCAGCACCTAATGCCTTAAAGCCCTTTATATGCTGATCTATTGGCCGGCTGCCAATGTTACAGCCTCCAGGAAGTGTAACCTCAGCCTTTTTAAACTTTCCAAGTAATGCTCCTATTAAATAATATGAAGCTCTTATTTTCTTTATATATTCATTGTCTGCACAAACTGATGTAATTGTGCTGCCATTAATTTTTACACAATGTCTGTTTACTCTTTCAACTATAGCTCCTATCTGCTCGATAGCATCTATAAGCACATTAATATCCCTAACATCTGGCAGATTGTCGATTGTAACTGTTTCATCTGCAATAATTGAAGCCGCAATAATACCAAGTGCCGCATTTTTTGCACCACTAATTTCGACTGATCCTACAAGTGGTGTTCCACCTTTTACAATGTATTTTTCCATAATACACCTCGATATTTGATTTTAATGATATTTTTTCTTTATACTATATTTTGGCACAAACATAGCAGAAAAAATCTTTTGTTAAATTTTATTTATATATTAAGTTCTAAATTTTAAGACAATAAAAATAATTATTTCAAAACCAACGCAACTACTATGCTATAAAGGTCTGAATAATTAATTTAGGTATGTATGTCAAATACTTGATTTATCATCGAAATCACATACTTCTATGCTAAATATTAAACACACATACCTAAGATTATATCATAAAGTTTATATTTGTAAATCAGTTTATAAATAATCCAGTGGATTAACTCTCATTCCATTAACAATTATCTCAAAATGCAAATGTGGACCTGTACTAAAGCCTGTATTCCCGCTTAAACCAATAACCTGTCCTTGTGTAACCGACTGTCCATAGGATACCATTACCCGGCTAAGATGCGCATATCTGGTTTTCTTTCCATCCGGATGGCTAATAAGAATAGTATATCCATAGCTGCCATTCCAGCCTGCCTCTACAACAACACCAGAGCTAGACGCCATTACAGATGTTCCTGTTGAACACGCATAATCAACACCACCATGTAATCTTCCCCATCTATAGCCATAGTATGAAGAAATCCTTCCTCCTGACAATGGTCTGATATAGGTTGGAGGTGTAAGTGTTCCTACCTCTACAACTCTTGCAACTGCCTCTGTTGTAACCTTCTGTGCAAGAATTTCTGTATCTGTTTCCACACCATCCTTGTATTTAACCTTTGCAACAACTTTTCTGTGGCCTTTTGAGCCTTCATTAATTACATTTGAATAGGTTGTATACATACTGTCATTTTTGATATATTCAACTGGCAGCTCATAATCCTCCTCAAAAGTTTTTTGCTCTGTAACAATAACTGAAAGCTCCGGTTCAGGAACAGTAACTGTAATACGATCACCTACTCTTATATAGTTATCCTCAGAACAGTTAGGATTCATTGCGAGTAATTCATCCATTGTAAGACCATATTCTGTAGCAATTCCAGATAATGTATCCCCAGCTTTTACCTCGTATATTTTATTTTCTTCCTTTTCCTTAGTCACCATTGAAATTGCTTCTTCTAATGTCATTATATGCGACTTTGGCACATATGTTTCTGCAATATCAATATTTTGCTCAAATTCAATATTTAAAATGTGGTCTGCCTCTGAAAATAAGTCCTTCTCCTTCTTAACCCCTGCCTGCTCACTATTAATGGCAGCCATAACATTATCAGTATTTTTTGCAAGCACATCAGCACTTATTATTTCGTAGGATAATTTTGCAAATCTTGAAGCTTCATCATTATATAATACTGTATCAAATTCATCGTTTACATCATACTTGCTTTTTGCTGCTTCCAGCAACTCCACAATCTCATCAGCAGATGATAATGTAATTGACAGACCATCAATATCCACAACATATGCAGGTGTATTTGTATCTACAACTGATTCTTCGATTGCTTTGTGAATATTTGCCTTTATTTTGGCAATATCATCACTTTTTCCAAATACCTTTTTTATTTGTGTAAACTCTAAATCACTATCTATATATACTTCTTCTTCACTATCCTTTTCAAACTGAGCCCTTGCGTCTAGATATAATTCATTAATAAGCTCCTTATCATCACACACACCAACCACTGTACCATTTACACTAACCTCATATAATTTATCATCTTCTTCTGGCATTCTAAACCACGGAAACGCAATCGCCATTACTAAAATAATTATCATTGCTGATACTATATAAGTAATTCTGATTCGTTTACTATGGCGAGTAAACTTATTCATAAAAGCTGTTCCTCCATATACCTTCTAAGTTTTATTTTTCACTATTTCTAACTTTTTAATTTCAAATTTTCGTTTTCTGTTTTTGTTTTCTGTTTTATCTTTTACATTTCATTAAATATTCGTTTCTACATTTTTACACAAAATATAAAACAAACATTTTTATAAAAAAACTCACTAATCTAATCTATGTTTCTAAATAATTTAAGCACAAAATATAGTTAATGGTTTTGTAACATTTTTGTAACATTTAGAATTGTAGCAGTAAAACCTACATTTGTAAAGGCTTTTACAGTAATTTTACTAATTTTTCCACTGTTTCTTCTATATTACAATGGTTTTCATCTACCACAATATCTGCATATTTTTCATATAAAGGTATTCTTTCTTCATATAATGCCTTTAAATCCTGTCCCTCCTTTAACACAACTCCACGACCCTTTAAATTGTCTAATCTTTGATTTATTATTTCATAATCCACCTTCAAATACACTACCTTGCCAATCTGCTGTAAATGCTCCATAGCTTCTTTTCCATAAACAACACTGCCACCTGTGGCAATTACTGCCTTATGGCAATCCAGGCTTGCATTTACACGATTTTCAACCTGAATAAAGCCTTCTACTCCTTCACTGTTTATAATTTCACGCAAAAGTCTTCCTTCCTCCTGCTGAATAACTATATCTGCATCAATAAATTTATAACCTAAAATCTTTGCAAGAATAACTCCTATTGTACTTTTTCCTACTCCTGGCATTCCTATTAAAACAATATTATCTTTCATATTAATCTCCAAATTTTATAATTTCACAATAGTTATATCATGCTTCATAGCCGGAATAATTTTATGTATCAAATCCTCTGTTTTAAGTTTTAAGCTGGCTGTGTTTATGCAAGGATGACAGCCTATGTATTCACCCTGAAGCACTTCCTCATCAACCAGAAGCCTAACCTGTTTATCATTATCATTCATTAAACCCATAACACTTACAGAACCTGGTGTTATATCCAAAAAACGCTCCATAAATTCAGGACTTGCAAAGGAAAGTCTTGCACTTCCTATTTGTGCCGAAAGCTCCTTTGTAATAAATTTCTTGTCACCCGGCATCATCAAAAGATAAAAATTTGTTTTCTGGGAATTACAAAGAAACAAATTTTTACAAATAGTTGCACCCAACAGCTTGTCCACCTCTTCACAGGCAGCCATTGTATTTAATTCCTCGTGGTCTATTCTTTCGTATTCTATATTTAATTTATCCAAAAAATCGTAAGTTCGTATTTCCTTTTCAAGTCTGCCTGTACAATCCACAGGGCGACCTTTTTCCAGCTTTAACATCTTTCGCCTTTCACCTGCTTTGACAATTATCTATAATTTTAAAACAAAACCTGTTATACTTTACCACATTTTTTTTAATTCTGCACTAATAATATGGAATTATATGCTATGATTATAGCTTAGCCACTACTGTGCCAATTAATTAAAATAAAATACCTAAAGAAAGGAACTCCCTATGAATACAAATCCAAAAAACACCTTCAAGGAGGCCTTACCCTCAAAATCCACTTTAACCCCCAAAGCTTCCACAGAATATACTTTTTCTATAAAACACACTTTAATAAAATGTGCTTTTACAATTTTTGTTGTTTTCATTATGGTAGGGCTTTCAGAATTACTAGACGAAAAAGAAATTGTTTTTCCTGAAATTACGGCGCTCATGATAGGTCTGACGGTTTCCCAAAAACGCAGTTGGCAGGTAAGCTCAATTAGGATTTTACTTCTTATATTAATATGCTCTTTACTGGGTATTTTCTTTGTAAGATATGTTTCCTTCCCATTGCCAGTTAATATAACTATAGCCTTTTGTATTTGCCAGCTAATTTTATACTGCTCCCATACCACCTTTGCACCATTAATTTCAGCAGCAATATTACCTATATTAATGGGAACAACAAGTATTATTTACCCTATCTGTGCTGTTTCCTTTACCCTGCTTGCTCTTTTTTGCGAATATATCCTTACCAGGCTGAACATTCGTCCTAAGGAAATATATACCCCTGCTCCACTTCCTAAATCTGGTGACTTTATTAATATTATTGTGTGTGTTTTAACAATAGCCATTTTATCTCCTATTGTTATACAGCTTGGATTTAGATTTTGTATTGCACCACCTTTGCTTGTAGCATTTACAGAATTTTGCAGACCTGCCTGCAGTGCACGAAAACACCCCTTTAAAACTGTAATTGTAATCTTTTTATGCGGACTAGCTGGTGCTTTATGCAGATATGTATTGGCAGGCATACTTGGTCTGCCACTTACTCTTGCTGCTGTTACAGCCACCATTTTTATGTTAATAATTGTTAATTGTTCAAAATGTTTTCTGCCACCTGCTGGAGCATTAACAATATTACCAATTATTATTCCTTATGATGGTATATTAACCTATCCATTACAAATACTTATTGGTGTAAGCCTTTTTATGCTTATTTCAATTCTACTTGAACGATTACGAAAGTAAACTTTCAAGTGTTCCTCTAAGGACTTTTTTGCATATTTTCGCACACTTTTCGCACACTTTTTGCACAATTTTACAAATACTATTGCAATATTAAATTCATAGTGATATTATATTACATAGTTATCAATACTACATTAGTAGTTATTTATAACTTTATATCATAGAAACGGAGGTTATCACTATGGATGTTACATTAAAGAAACCACAAAAGAAGCATAAAATAGACTTACCAGATTATACTTTAGGGGAGGAGCTTATAAGCTCAATATCACATGGTGTTGGAGCTTTATTATCCATTGCAGGTATGGTACTGTGTATTGTTAAGGCTGCATCATCAGGCTCAGCCACTGAAATAGTAAGTGCAGTTTTATTTGGAATAATGATGACCCTTTTATATACAATGTCGTGTATATATCACGCCCTTCCTCGAAACAATGCAAAACGAATTTTCCGTGTTTTTGACCATTGTACTATTTTCTTATTAATTGCTGGTACTTACATTCCAGTAGTGCTTATAAGCATCGGTGGATTAATTGGTTGGCTCTATCTTGCAATAATTGCTATTTCTTCTATTGTTGGAATAGTTTTTAATGCTATTGATGTAGACAAATATCAGAAGGTATCTTTATTTTGCTACATTTTTATGGGTTGGATAATTGTTTTTGCATTTAAACCGTTAGCCTCAGTAATTAATCACAAAGGGATTTCACTATTAGTTGCTGGCGGGGTTGTATATACCTTAGGTGCAATATTATATCGCATTGGAGATGACAAAAGATATTTTCATTCTTTATGGCACTTCTTTGTATTAGGTGGAACTATACTTCATTTTTTTACCATTTATTTATATGTGCTTTAAAACAATTAATAAAAATGACACTTTGTTACAACTAAAAAAGCGAGCAGGTTATCCTGCTCGTTTTTACACTAACAAAATCTATATTTCATGTTCATCTTTCATTTTATGGTACAACTGCACATACGCATTTAAGTATACTATAAAAGATAATAGCATAAATGCAAATACTGCGCAGATAAGTATTGATGCCAAGGTATCAGTTATCCACTTCTCTGGCAACGCTATAAGTGTAAGCATTGAGGTATCAAACACAACTGTACATAACTTTCCACACCACATAGCACCATCTAAATTTCTGCCCTTATGATATATATACAAGCCTACAATCAACAATATAACTTCCTTCAATACAAAGGCTATGGCCAGCAATAACACCCATGGTACTTTTATTAATAAAACTGCCAACATTGCAAACTGCATGAGCTTGTCTGCTACTGGGTCAATGAATTTACCCCAATCTGATACCATATTGAATTTTCTAGCAATCCAGCCGTCTACCACATCTGTAGCCGCTGCCACAATAACAACTATTGCTGACTGCCAATACCATTTCTGCAAAAACATATAAATAAATAATGGTACAATTAATATTCGTATATAGCAAAGTATATTTGGAATTTTAAATAAATCTTCTTTTCTCGCTTTTCCTCTCATGAAATCCTCTTTCATCGTAAAACGCCATAATATAAATGTCAAAATTAAGCTGTGATACCTACATCACTATATTTAATATAGGCAGAATCTAATTTATTTCAAATTATATAGCCTGTTAAAAAAAAAGTCAAACATTAACTATTATGATTAATTATGGACTGTATTTCCTTCCATCCTTTATGTAAAACACTTTTTTTGCATATTTTGCTACCTGTTCATCGTGAGTAACTATTATTACTGTCTTTCCCTGACTATTTATTTACTTCAAAAGCTCCATAATGTTTTTACTATTATCCGAATCCAATGCACCCGTTGGCTCATCTGCCAAAATAATATCATTTCCTGCTATAATGGCTCTTGCTATTGCAGTTCTTTGCTTTTCTCCTCCCGATAGCTGCTTTGGATATTTTTTTAAAAGTTTGATTATTCCAAGCTTTTCCATATATTCCAAAATCTGTTTTTTTCTTTCCTTCCTTTTTACTCCTTTTAGAAGCAAAGGCAGCTCTCTAAATGCTCCTAATGTTACATTTTCCTTGTGATATATTTCTTCAAAGGCGTCTTTTACTGTGCAGGCACTTATACTAACATTATTTTCTATTGCTATTGCTTTCATATTCTCTATAGCAGCTTTACTTGTCATATTACCATTAAAGGTAACCAGATACCTGCCATAAAGATTATTGTCATCTATATTTTCAAAGCCTAGTATTTTATCATCTATATTAGTAAGCATATCTGATACACTGCCCTGAAATCCATCAGCGTCAATAATATATTGATTTTCTTCAAAAATTCCTGCTACAACCGCAGTATTGCCATCTGCCATTTTGTAGCTTGTTCCTGCTTTTATATTTTTGTACTTACTTCCCAGGTAAAAATATACTGTTTTATCCTTTGCTTCCTGCTTGGAATAATATTTTCCATCCTGCAATTTTAAATTGTAAAGCTCTAAGCTTTCTATATTTTGTATACTTGTAACCTCTAAAATCCTTTTAGTATTATCTAAATAGTTACCAAAATCTTCTGTTTGCTTATTGTTATCATTGCTTTTTATCTCTCTTTGCAAATTTACAAGCTCGTCTACTCCTTCCATTTCCCACCCTCCAATGTCTGACTTAGCGCAATCAATATTTTTTATATTACATTCTGTCAACATTTCGCTATCCATTTTGCCATATATAAACATCACATATGTATTTTCATTACCATTAGATAAAATATTGTTGGTTAGGTACTCCGACCTTGTATTTGTATCCTTTATATATAAAATTCCACCTATCATAATTATTGCTATTGCATTTAATATTATTATGGATAGTATTTTCAGCTTTTTTCTCTCAACTCCCCGTAATGCTATTTCAAATATTGCCATTTTCCACCTCTTGCCGAAATTAACGAACAGGCAGAAGATATGTTTTTTCGGTTGGTAAATCAGATAGCAGAGCGTGAGGGAGTGACTGAACAACTCAAGTTGGAAAATCAATTAGAGTGGGTTAGACGAATGAATAACATTTGCAACAGAGCCATAGAAATCGTAAATCAAGATATAATTTACAGCTAAATGACAAGCGGCGGCAAGGGAGACCACCTTCTCTCTGCCGCCGTTATTTTAATCGTTATCTTCATCGTTAGACCAACCAGATATAATATGCGACTCTCCAGAATCCATATCCATTGCTATATTATCTCCCATTCTAATCAATAAATCTCCATCGGAATCTATTGCCATATTATCAGAAATTGAACGAGCAAAATCGCCATCTTCATAATCAAAAAAATGTTTACTCATAAATAGTATCTCCTTCCTGATTGTTAATCTAAATATAGTTTCATTTTTTCATATGAATCAACCGTATTATTATCGTAGGTATTAAAATCCTCTGAAAATGTATTAAGACTTCCAGTTGGACTTATAACGATTTTTGTCATTTTCAAATAATTGTCATAGTATACCTTTAACACGGAGTATGCTTCTTCATACTTTTTCGGTGGTTCTTTCAACTGTTTCATTAAATTGGCAACTTCGGATTGGTTGGTTTCTATTTCAGAAATACTGTTGCTGAAATTTTCATCTGCAAATAGCTCAGAAAGTGCATCATTAAAATCATCGACAAACTTTCCGTTTTTCATAGTATATTGGTCTGTTTCACTATTCCGTTCTTCATAAATAGCATTGTACCACACGCTCTTAATAAGGTTTCCGGCATTTTCCGCTTTGGCGGCTCCATCAAGCATTGTAAAAGATACTGTTTCCATATTTGAATAATATTCCAGTTCTTTTGCTTTTTGCGAAATGCCAATTCCTAATGCACTGACAACAATCAGAGCAAACACAATTATGGATATAATTACGCCTTTGTGCTTTTTCTTCTTTCGTTTAACAGTCGAATTAGGGCATCCGCAATTGGGACAAGTTCTCATTGAGATATTATATTCCTTTTTGCAATCTTCGCACATAATTAGGTTGTTTTTTGAAACACCTGAATTACAATGTGGACATACAGTTGCTTTATCGCTAATTGTTTCCCCACATTTCGGACAAGTTGTTAATCCCATTCCAATATCCTCTTTTCTTCTTATTCTTCAAAGTACCCGTTTTGCTGGCAAACCTGATGTATTGCATCAGCAAAAATTGACCTTGATTTTTTATTTTTGTCGGTATTACAATTTTTCTTTTCTATGTATATCTCTCGGACTTCTGTCCATAAAGAATTATCTTTGCAAAATTCTATTTTTTCCGGCAGAAGGTAAAACCCATCCGATTGCTCTGTCCAATTGTATGAATTTGATTTTTTGTTAAACCGGATATACTCTTGCAGATTGTCACCGTAATTGTTTACGATTGCAAAATCACAACTATGCAATATTCGAGAATTTTTTCTGTCTTTGACTTTAATGGTAAACACCCGTGTACTGTCCTCGCAAAAATCATAATGATATTTGTATGCATATTTATTAAATGCTTTCATAAGTATCTGCTTGATATCTTTAGCAGAATATTCTTCGTCATCGTCATTAACCATAATATTCACATCAAAATCAAATCCGATATTGCTTTTAACATCGCAGGTTACCATATTTCGCTTTACACTACCGATAAATTCGTATTGAAATGTAAAAAAGTTTCTAATTTCGTCTTGTACCAGCCCAATCAATTCTATCACTTGATTTTTTAGCGGTGCAATTTCATTTTTCGAGACATATTGAAAATGATACATACTTGTCCCTCCACTTCTTAGTATCTTTTTTTGAACTTTGGCAGTTGTTTTATTAAAGCATTTATTTCATCGTCGTTTACTTCCATGTCAACATAAACGGCAATATTATCAACATCACAACTAAACCAATCTGTTCGTCCGGAATCTATTACTCCGCCAAGTTCATTACAAATACAATATGCATCTGCACCAACCTTATTTATAATTTCTGTATTATGCTTTATTCCAAATTTTAATATATCTATTGCCCTGTACTTATACTTATTCAAGTGCTCCAATGCATATCTTAAACAATTATTTATTATCGGGTTAATCGAATAATATGTAATAGAATCAACTTGCTTTTCTCGCTTGACACGGCTTCCCGCCAACACATATTCATACGGTCTTATTTCAAATATTGAATTGAATAAATTATCGTTATCTAACATTATTTCTAAATATTCACTTTGGCAAAAAACAGTATCATTTGAAACATAGTGCCCGTTCGACAAAAACATATTGTAAGAATCATAAATATCATTGAACAGTTCTGCATCGTTCATACTTGCAACAAGCCGAGC